>Ga0196963_10002790_pt1 | contig 10197 bp, 6 predicted proteins | sample S1_5metaG_FD_148600 | JGI IMG/M metagenome (GOLD analysis project Ga0196963, IMG submission 148600) | Soil microbial communities from Anza Borrego desert, Southern California, United States - S1_5 | ecosystem: Environmental > Terrestrial > Soil > Desert | place: USA: California | collected... | reverse complement strand
GGCCGGGCACGGGTGCGGGTCGTGTGCGTCAACCACACGAACCACGAGGGGCGGGACCTGACCTACGTCCGCCACGGGGCGACGGAGACGGTCGAGGAATACGACCAGAACGTGGCCGTGACGCGCGTGGGGCGGAGCGCGTCGTTCGCCCGGCTCGACGTGTGCCCGGGGCTCAACAAACTGTTGAGGGGGATCACCCCGGACAACACGGACGTGATCCACCTGCACACGCCGAACCCGACGATGGTGCTGGCGCTCGCCGCCGCGCGTCCGAAGGTCCCGCTCGTGATCACGCACCATTCCGACATCGTCCGCCAGAAGCTGCTGCGCCTGGCGCTGATGCCGTTCGAGCATTTCGTTTACGGGAAGGCGGCGGCGCTGCTGTCGACCAGCCCGGAATACCCGAGCGAATCGGGCATCCTGCGCCGGCACCAGGAGCGGGTCGAGGCGCTCCCCTTGGGCGTTGACCTGTGCGGCCACACGAGCCCTACGGCGGAGTCCGAGGCGTTCGCCGCCGAGCTGCGGGCGGCGCACCCCGGGCCGATCTGGCTGGGGGTCGGGCGGTGCGTGTACTACAAGAGCTTTGACGTGGCGATCCGCGCCTTGGTGCACGTCCCGGGCACGCTGGTGATCGTGGGCAGCGGACCGTTACAGGACCAGCTCAAGCAGCTCGCCAAGGACGTGGGGGTGAGCGACCGGGTGGTGTGGAAGCCGTACCTGTCGCCCGCGCAGCTGATCGGCGCTTATCGGGCGGCGACGGCGCTGTGGTTCCCGTCGAACGCGCGGAGCGAGGCGTTCGGGCTGGTGCAGGTCGAGGCGATGGGGTGTGGGACGCCGGTGATCAACGCGGCGATCTCGGGCAGCGGCGTGCCGTGGGTGAGCCGGCACGACGAGACGGGCCTGACGGTGCCGATCAACGATCCCGTCGCGTTCGCGGCGGCGGCGAAGCGGCTGCTGGACGAGCCGGGCCTGCGGGACCGGCTGGGGCGGGCGGCCCGCGAGCGGGCGGTGCGCGAGTTCGACCACCGGGTGATGGCCCGGCGGAGCGTGGAGGCGTACGACCGGGTTCTGGTGCGCGAGGGGCGTTCGCAGTCAACCTGGTCGCTGGCCAAGCCGATGCTCAAGCTGTGGATCCCCGCGCCCGCGTTCCGCCGGATGCTCAAGCCGGCGGCCGTCGGGCAGGACGGCCCGCAGGCGACGTTCGCCGCTTGAATAGTTGCGAGTTGTGAGTTGCGTGTTGCGAGTTTTCATCACTCGCAACCCATCACTCGCAACTCGCAACTCACCGAAAGGTTATCGGACCTTGAAGTCAGACGCACCGATCAACGTCCTGCACCTGTGCGCCGGCAACATGTACGGCGGCGTCGAGCGCCTGCTCGTCACGCTGGCGCGCGAGCGGGGGCAGTGCGCGGGCATGCGGCCGACGTTCGCGGCGTGCTTCGAGGGGCGGCTGACGACCGAGTTACGCGAGACGGGCGTGGACGTGGCGGTGCTCGGCGCGGTGAAGGCGTCGCGGCCGTGGACGGGGTGGGCGGCGCGGCGACGGCTTCGGAAGCTGATCGACGCGCGGGGGTGCGACGTGGTGGTGGCGCACGCGTGCTGGCCGCTGGTCATGCTCGGCGGCGCGGCGCGGGCGGCGGGCAAGCCGGTCGCGATGTGGGCGCACGACATTCTCAAGAACGACAACTGGATCGAGACCAAGGCGGCGAAGATGCCGCCGGACCTCGTGCTGGCGAACAGCCGGGCGACGGCGGACTCGGTCAAGCGAGTACTCCCGACGGCGGCGGCACGGTGGGAGTACCTGCCGGTCGCGCCGGCGGACGTGGGCGATCGCGCGGCCGTGCGGTCGGCCATTCGCACGGAGCTCGGAACGAGTGACGACAAGGTCGTGATCGTGTGCGCGAGCCGACTGGAGCGGTGGAAGGGGCACGCCGTGCTCGTCGACGCGCTGGCGCAGTTGAAGGCGGACGCGCGGTGGGAATGCTGGATCGCGGGCGGGGCGCAGCGGCCGGAGGAAGAAGCGTACCTGGCGGAGTTGAAGCACGCGGCCGAGCGCGGCGGGGTCGGGGGGCGCGTGAAGTTCCTCGGCCAGCGGACGGACGTGGCTCGCGTGCTGGCGGCGGCGGACGTGCACTGCCAGCCGAACACCGGGGCCGAGCCGTTCGGGATCGCGTTCGTCGAGGCGATGTACGCGGGGCTACCGGTGGTCACCAGCGGGATTGGCGGGGCACTGGAGTTGGTGAACAATTCGTGCGGCGTACTGGTGACGCCGAATGCGGCGGATGAGCTCGCGGGGGAACTGACGAAACTGATCGGTGACGCCGGCCGGCGCGCGGCGCTGGGCGCGGGGGGCGTGCGGCGGGCGACGGAATTGTGCGAGCCGGGGCGCGTGATGGGGCGCATCGCGGACATGCTTGCGGGGCTGGCGCGCGGCGAGTCGAAAGGGGTGGCGGCTTGACCGGTGGCGGAACGATTCGGGTCGATGAGTCGGCGGCGATCCCGACGCGCGCGCTAGCGACGTCCACCGGCGAGACGGTGGGCAAAGCCCGGCCCCCGCGGCGGGTAATCGAATATCGGACGCCGATCGTGCGGACGCCGGCGGCGCCGCGCGTGCCGACGTCGCGGTGGATCGAGGGGTTCTTCTGGCTGCAGATGGCGTGTCAGCTCGCGCTGATGATGCCGGGGATCGGCGGCATGCGGATGGTGGTGCGCGTCGCCGCGTTCGGCGCGAGCCTGGCGCTGCTGTTGGTCCTCCGCCCGCGGTACCGGCAACACCCGGCGGCCTGGATCGCGGTCGGGATCGTCGCCCTGCTCGCGCTGGCGGTCTTCCACCCGCTGACCAACACGTTCACGGCCGGCTTCGCGCAGGCGTTCCTGTACGCGGCGATCCTGGCGCCGCTGTGGTGGGTGTCGGGGTGCAAGGTGGACGAGGCGGGGCTCCGGCGGATCGTCCTGCTGCTGTGGGGGTTCAACGCGACCAGCGCGATGGTCGGCGTGGTGCAGGTGCAGTTCCCTGGGATGCTGACGCCCGAGGTGTCGACCGTCGTCTCGGGCCAGGGGGACTGGTACGTGGAGGACATGAAGATCACGCTCGCCAACGGCGCGCGGGTGTTCCGGCCGATGGGCTTGAGTGACTACCCGGGCGGTGCGGCCGGCTCGGGCTTCTTCTGCGTGCTGCTCGGGCTGGGGCTGTGGGCGGGCGAGCGGAACGGGTGGCTGCGGATCGCGTACCTCGCGGCCCTGCCGGTCGCGCTCTTCGTGCTGTACATGTCGCAGGTGCGCAGCCTGATGGTGATGACCGGTCTGTGCGCGATGGCCTTCATGGGGCTGATGGCGCTGCGCGGGGAAGTGGCCAAGGTCGCGGGGCTGGGCATTACGCTAGTGGGCGTGATTCTGGCGAGCTTCGGGTGGGCCGTGTGGGTGGGCGGGGAGGTCGTCACCAAGCGGCTGTCGAGCCTGATCGACGACAAGCCGGGCGAGGTCTACTACAGCAACCGCGGACACTTCCTCGAAGACACGGTGAACAAGCTGCTGCCGAAATACCCGCTGGGCGCCGGGCTCGGGCGGTGGGGCATGATGTACTACTACTTCGGCGACAAGCAGGACCGCGAGCGCGGGGAGATCTGGGCCGAGATCCAGTGGACGGGGTGGGTGCTCGACGGGGGCATTCCGCTGGTGCTGTTGTACGTGAGCGCGATCGGGGCGGCGTTCGTCGTGGCCGGGCGGATCGCGCTGAGCCGGCGCGGCGGGACGCTCCCCCTGCTCGGCGCGATGGTGCTCGCGTACGACGTGGCGGCGCTGGCGACGACGTTCAACTACCCGCTGTTCATCGGGCAGGGCGGGCTGGAATTCTGGATCCTCAACGCGAGTTTGTTCGCGGCGTGGACGGGCACGAAGCGGCGCGAAGTGTACGTGATCACCGGGACGGCCGAAGAGCTGCGCGGGCTCGCGGGCGGGCGAAACGTGGCGCTGCCGGCCCGGGTGCGGCGGGCGATGCCGGGGAAGACGGAGTTCGCGGTGTTGCCGGAGGGTGCGGTCGCGGGCACGCAAGGGATGGTGGGCAGTGCCCACCCTACGGGGGGAGCGGTATGAAACCCTGGCTGTTGGTGAGTGGCGATTTCGTCAAGACGGGCGGCATGGACCGGGCGAATTACGCGCTGGCCTCGTACCTCGCGGGGCGCGGGCACGAAGTGCACCTGGTCGCGCACCGGGCGGCGGACGAGCTGCTCCGGCTGCCCAACGTGACGCTGCACGCGGCGCCCAAGCCGCTCGGGTCGTACTACCTGGGCCGGCGGCACGTGGACAAGCTCGGGCGCAAATGGGCGAGGCAGATCGCGGCGCGGGGCGGGCGCGTGCTGGTTAACGGCGGGAACTGCAACTGGGCCGACGCGAACTGGGTGCACTACGTGCACGCGGCGTACCGCCCGGACGTCGCCGGCGGCTTGGCCCGACGGACGATGGCGGGGTGGAAGCGCCGCGCGTTCCTGGCGGAAGAGCGGAAGGCCCTCGGGGCGGCGCGGATCGTGATCGCCAACAGCCGGCGGACGCGCGACGACCTGGTCGAGCATTTGCGCGTGGACGAATCGCGCGTGCGCACGGTCTACTTGGGCACCGACGCGGCCAGCGTCCGCCCCGGGACGGCGGTCGAGCGCGCCGAGAAGCGGCGCGCGCTCGGGTGGGACGCCGACGTGCCGGTAGCGGTGTTCATCGGCGCACTAGGCGACCGACGGAAGAATTTCGACACGGTGCTGGCGGCGTGGGAACGACTGAACCGGCGGCGGTTCGAGTGTGCGCTGGCGGTGATCGGCCACGGGGCCGAGTTGCCGGCGTGGCAGGCGAAGGTCGCCGCGGCGGGGCTGGGCGAGACGATCAAGTTCCTCGGCTTCCGGGACGACGTGCCGGCGGTGCTGCGGGCGGCGGACCTGATGGTCGCGCCGGCCCGATATGAGCCGTACGGGCTGGGCGTGCACGAGGCGCTGTGCAGCGCGATTCCGGCGGTCGTCGGCGCCCGTAGCGGCGTGTGCGAGCGCCTGCCGGGCGAGTTACGGGACTTGGTCGTCGCCGACGAGGAGAACGCCGACGAACTGGCCGACCGGGTCGCCGCCTGGGGCGCCGCCCGCGGGCGCTACCGGGCGATCATGGTCGGCGTATCGCAGACGCTCCGGCAATGGACGTGGGACCGGATGGCCGAGGAAATGGTGCGCGTGATCGAGGTCACCGGCAGCGAGGGTGACGGCGGCGTGATGCGGATGAGTGCGTGAGGAGTTGCGAGTTGCGAGAAGCCGTTTAGCCGCGACCCGGAGTGGCGAGCTTCAAGCGAGCCCGCAGGCGAGCGCGATCGGCGGGTTTGTACGGGTTTGGCGGGTTAATCCCCCGGCGTGATGGTCCGACATAAGAGAAGTGAGCAATGCGATGTCCACAGTGACTGACGCCCGAGTTGCGGACCCCCAGTTGGCGGACGGCCAGGCCGCCGTGGCGGCGGGGCCGCGCCTGCCCGTGATCCGCCTCGAGGCCCGCAAGGGGTGGATCGGGATCAACTGGCAGGAGTTCTGGCGGTACCGCGACCTGTTGTGGTTCCTCGCGTCGCGCGACATCAAGGTGCGGTACAAGCAGACCGCGCTGGGCATCGCGTGGGCGGTGATCCAGCCGATCGCCGAGACGCTGATCTTCTTTTTCTTCTTTCACAAGCTCGGCGGGATCAACTCGGACGGGCCGAACTACGTCGTCTTCGCGTTCAGCGCGATGCTCGTCTGGAAGCTGTTCGAGAGCGCGCTGACGCAGGCGAGCAACAGCCTGGTCGCCAACCAGCAACTGCTGACCAAGGTCTACTTCCCGAGACTGATCATCCCGGTGTCGGCGGTGCTGACCGGGTTGATGGACTTCTTCATCTCCGCGGTGCTGCTGGTACCGCTGATGATCTGGTTCGGGGTCGTGCCGGACCCGCTCGCCCTGCTGGCCGTGCCGGTGTTCATCGCGATGGCGCTGCTCAGCGCCCTGGCGGTCGGGCTGTGGCTGAGCGCCCTCAACGTGGTCTACCGGGACGTGCGGTACATCGTGCCGTTCCTGATCCGGATCTGGTTCTTCCTGACGCCGGTGATCTACCCGGCGAGCAAGGTGCCCGAGCAGTGGCGCCTGGTGTACGGGCTGAACCCGATGGTCGGCGTGGTGACCGGGTTCCGCTGGGCCCTCCTGGGCGGGAGCGGGTCGAACCCGTCCGACCACCCGGGCCCGATGATCTGGATGTCGTTCATCACCATGCTGGTGCTCCTTATCGGCGGTTTGTTCTACTTCCGGCGGATGGAGAAGACGTTCGCGGACGTGGTGTAGGGCGCGGAGGAGTCAGAAGCCAGAAGTCAGAAGTCAGACGGGCCCGGGTCACCGGGCGTGGCTGCGGACGACTGGGGACTGACGCGAGACCGACGGATCGTAATCGCACGTGAGCGTCCGACTTCTGGCTTCTGACTTCTGGCTACTTCATGAGTGCTGACGTTTCCATCCGAGTCGACGGCTTGAGCAAGCGGTACCGCGTGGCGGACCGGGAGCACTACTACACGATGCGCGACGCGATCGTGAAGGCGGTGACGGCGCCGGCGCGGGCGGTGCGCTCGCTCTTCGGGGGCGGGCGCCGTGCGGCCGCCGCGGGCGGGGGCGACGGGACGGGCATGCACGACTTCTGGGCCCTGCGCGACGTCGCGTTCGAGCTCCACCAGGGCGAGGTCCTGGGCATCATCGGCCGCAACGGCGCGGGCAAGAGCACGCTCCTGAAAATCCTCTCGCGGATCACCGAGCCGACGACCGGGTACGCCGACATCTACGGCCGGGTGGGCAGTTTGCTCGAGGTCGGGACGGGCTTCCACCAGGAGTTGTCCGGGCGCGAGAACATCTACATGAGCGGGGCCCTGCTCGGGATGAACCGGGCGGAGATCAACCGCAAGTTCGACGAGATCGTCGCGTTCAGCGAGGTCGAGGAGTTCATCGACACGCCGGTCAAGCGGTACAGCAGCGGCATGTACACGCGGCTGGCGTTCGCGGTCGCGGCACATTTGGAGCCGGAGATCCTGATCGTCGACGAGGTGCTGGCGGTCGGGGACGCGAGCTTCCAGCGCAAGTGCCTGGGGAAGATGGGCGAGGTCGCGCGGCACGGGCGGACCGTGCTGTTCGTCAGCCACAACATGGCGGCCGTGCAGTCGCTGTGCACCAAGGCGCTGATGCTGAGCGCGGGCCGGGTGCAGGAGGTCGGGTTGGTCGAGCCGGTCGTTCAAAAGTACCTGAAAATGGCCGGCGAGCTCGAGGCGACCCCGCTCGACGAACGGAAGGACCGCAAGGGCGACGGCAGCGCGCGGCTGACGGCGATGAAGATCGAGGACGCGGACGGCGGGATGATCTGCTGCGGGAGCCGGCTCCGGGTCACGCTCGATTACGAGGCCGAGGGCGACCGCCCGCTGCGCAACCCGCGGTTCCTCGTCGCCGTGCACGATCTGACCAACACCGGCATCTTCCTGCTCGACACCGACGCGGGCGGCGGGCTGCCGGACACGTTGCCGGCGCGCGGCCGCGTGACGTGCGTGACGGACGCGATCCGGATCACGCCCGGCCGGTGTTACGTGAACGTCGCCTTGCACAAGCTGGGCGGGATATCGGATCAAGTAGAGACGGCGGCGTACTTCGACGTCGAGAGTGAGAATTTATACGGGCAGGGCCGGATCCCCGAGCGGCAGGTCGTGATGTGCGTGATCGACCAGCAGTGGAGCGTGAACGGCGTAGCCGCGGGCAGACCGCCGGCGGGCACGGCGGGCGATACGGTGGCGCGGGTCATCGCGAAGGCTGTTTGAGGCGATCAGGACGATGCCGATCGAAACGCGAAACAAGATCGAATTCCCGCGCCCGGCCGGATCGGGTGAATCCCGAACGGACGGTCATGGGAATGACCGCGCGCGGGATACGGGCAGAGCCGTAGCAATAACCACCGACCGGGCCGACGCTGGCCGGCGCGAGGCCGCCGACCCGCGCGTCCCGCGCCTGAGCATCGGGCTGCCGGTGTACAACGGGGGCGCCCTGCTCCGGCTGGCGATCGACTCCGTGCTCGCCCAGACGTTCACGGACTTCGAGTTGGTCATCTGCGACAACGCGTCGACCGACGGCACCGAGGCCCTCTGCCGCGAGTACGCCCGCCGGGACAAGCGGGTCCGCTACGTGCGGAACCCCGTAAACATCGGGGCCGCCAAGAACTTCAACCGCACGTTCGAGCTGAGCCGGTCCCCGCTGTTCAAGTGGATGTCGCACGACGACGTGGTCCTGCCGACGATGGTCGAGCGGTGCGTCGAGGCCCTCGACGCCAACCCGGACGCCGTCCTGTGCACGGTCCGCCGGCGGTACATGGAGTACGACGGCGAGCCGTGCTGGGAGGACCCGGTCGAGCAGTTCCACGACTTATCGGTCCCGCAACTGCTCCGGGTCGAGGGGTCGCGGTTCCCGGCGTACATGATGGGCGTGATGCGGCGCGAGGCGTTGCTGAACTCCCGCCTGATGGACACGTACGTTGCGTGCGAGGTCGTGTTCGTCCTGGAGATGCGCCTGCAGGGGCGGATCTTCCAAATGCCCGACGAACTGCACTTCCAGCGCCTGCCCGACGAGTCGGACCAAAGCCGCCTGGTGCGCAAGAGCCAGCGCGGGGAGGCCGTGTTCCTGGACCCGCTGAACGCGGCGCGGCGGCTGCTGATGCCCCCGGGCGTCAAGCTGCTGGTCGAGATGTTCCGGGCAGTCGGGCGGTCGAACCTGACGGCGGGGCGCAAGGCCCGGGCGTACCGGGAGGTCGCCGAGTACACGCTCGAGAAGTTCCGCAAGGTCGCCAACCCGCGCCATTTGTGGCGGTGGGTCCGCCTGCACCTGCTGGGCGTGGCCGAGCCGCCGGCGCCGCCCCGGCGGACGCGCCGCACCGGGAACGGCCACCGGGTCGGACCGGCCGGCGCGTGGGAGCCGACGGCGGCGGCGGGCGGCGGCGGCGGCGGCGGCGGCGGGCACACGATCGGGGCCTCGACGGACGGACACCAATGACGACGACCATGACACTCGAATCTCCCGCGGCCGCAACCGGGGCTCCCACGGGCGCCGCGCCCCACGCCGCCGCGCGCTGCCGCGCGTGCGCGGCCCCGCTCGCCCACACGTTCGTCGACCTCGGCAGCTCGCCGCTGTGCCAGCGGCACGTGACGCCCGAGCGCCTCAACCAGATGGAGCCGTTCTACCCGCTCCACGTGTGGGTCTGCGATCAATGTTGGCTCGTGCAGCTCGAAGAGTACGTCAGCCCGGCCGAGATCTTCGACGACTACGCGTACTTCTCGTCGTTCTCGACGTCGTGGCTCGCGCACGCCAAGGCGTACACGCAGGAGATGGGCCGGCGGTTCGCGGTCGGCAAGGGCAGCCGGGTCGTCGAGCTCGCGAGCAATGACGGGTACCTGCTTCAGTACTTCAAGGAGGCCGGCGTGACGGTCCTGGGGATCGAGCCGGCGGCGAACGTCGCCGAGGCCGCGATCGCCAAGGGCATCCCGACCGTGGTCGAGTTTTTCGGCGTCCGCACCGCCCGCCAGGTCCGCGCCCAACACGGCCCCGCCGACCTGCTTTTGGGCAACAACGTGCTGGCCCACGTCCCCGACATCAACGACTTCGTCGGCGGCATGAAGGCCCTCCTCGCCGACCGCGGCGTCATCACGATGGAGTTCCCGCACCTCGTGCAACTGATGACGCACAACCAGTTCGACACGATCTACCACGAGCACTTTAGCTACCTCTCGATGACCGCGGTCGAGACGCTCTTCGCCAAACACGGGCTCACGTTGTTCGACGTCGAGGAGCTGCCGACGCACGGCGGCTCGCTGCGGATCTACGCCCGGCATGCCGCCGACCAGTCCAAGCCCATCGGCTCGCGCGTCGGCGACTTGCGGGCGCGCGAGGCCGCGTTCGGCATCACCCGACTCGAGACGTACGCGACGTTCGGCGAGCAGGTCCGCCGCACCAAGCGCCGCCTGCTCGAGTTCCTGATCGGCGCCAAAGACGCCGGCAAGACCGTCGTCGGCTACGGCGCCCCGGGCAAGGGCAACACGCTCCTGAACTACTGCGGCATCCGCGCCGACTTCGTCGACTACACGGTCGACCGCAACCCCAAGAAGATCGGCAACTACCTCCCGGGCTCGCGCATCCCGA
>Ga0196963_10002789_pt1 | contig 10201 bp, 10 predicted proteins | sample S1_5metaG_FD_148600 | JGI IMG/M metagenome (GOLD analysis project Ga0196963, IMG submission 148600) | Soil microbial communities from Anza Borrego desert, Southern California, United States - S1_5 | ecosystem: Environmental > Terrestrial > Soil > Desert | place: USA: California | collected... | reverse complement strand
CAGGCCAAGCGGCCGTCAGGGCCGCAGCCGCCTCGCTTAGTTGCGGCCAGCGAGACAGGGCGCGGGCGGCATCCTCCCGTCCCATGGGGTAGCCCTCGACGGTGAAGACGCCGAGCCGCGCGCCGGCCGGGCGCGTGCGCTTCCACAGGTTCAGGAGGGCGGCGATGTTCAGGCCCGTGCCGAAGCCGAGTTCGGCTACGGCGAAGTGGGCGCGCCCGGCCCAGGCATCGGGCAGGCCGCAGCCCTGCAGGAACACGGCCTCGGTCTCGGCGAGCCCGTCCTCCGACGAGAAGTAGACGTCGCCGAAACGGTTCGAGACCGGCGCGTCGTCGCCGGTCCAGGTCAGGTCGGGATCGTTGGGGCGAGGCGCCATGGGCGGCGTCTATGGGCGGGAAACGCGCAAAGCAAAAGGGCCGCCCGTGAGGGCGGCCCTTCGCATCCGATACCCCGTCAGGGGCGTCGGCTTACTTCTTCTCGGCGTCGGCGGCCGGGGCTTCAGCCGAAGCAGCGGCGTCGGCGGCCGGAGCGTCGGCGGCCGGAGCGGCAGCGGCGTCAGCGGCGCCGGCGGCGGCGTCGCCAGCGGCTTCCGTGGCGGTGGCGGCGGCGTCAGCGGCCGTGTCGGCGGCGGCGGCGGCGTCAGCAGCGGCGGCGTCGGCGGCCGGAGCTTCTTCCTTCTTCTGGCAGGCGGCGACCGAAAGGGCGGCGACGGCCACGGAGGCAACGAGGAGCTTGCGGATCATTTCTCAGGGTCCCTTCGAGAAAAGTTTTGAAGCCGTCGGACTGGAATCGTCTGGCTTCAGCGGGGGAGATAACGCGGTTTTCGATAGCCCGGCAAGCGATTGCTCACGCCGCCGTGATCACATTTGCAACCGTGGCCTTGGGAGACGGCCAAGCAAAAAGGGCCGCCCGTGAGGGCGGCCCTTCGCATCCGATACCCCGTAAGGGGCGTCAGATTAGTGCTTCTCGGCGCCTTCGGCGGCCGGAGCTTCCGCGGCGGCGGCGGCGTCGCCGGCCGGAGCGGCAGCGGCGTCAGCCGGAGCAGCAGCGGCGTCGGCGGCCGGAGCAGCGGCGGCGTCAGCGGCCGGAGCGGCAGCGGCGTCGGCGGCAGCGGCGTCAGCAGCGGCGGCGTCGGCGGCCGGAGCCTCTTCCTTCTTCTGGCAGGCGGCGACCGACAGGGCGGCCACGGCGACGGAGGCGATCAGGATCTTGCGGATCATTTCTCAGGGTCCCTTCGAGAAAAGTTTCGAAGCCCCGCGACGGATCACGCGGCTTCACGATCACATAACGCGCCCGTGACCGTTCTAGCAAGCGGATTATCACGGGTTCGTGATCACGATTTCAGGGCGTAGGCCCTTGGGCGCCGCCGTTCGGCGCAGCTTCTAGTGGATTGATATGGTGGGAGAAACGGCGAATACCTCGCCGCCCCGCCTGAAACATGCCGCGGCCGAAATGCGGCCGCTGCGCCGCAATCAGGCCGCAGCCTCCGCCGGCATGGCCGTGAGGGCCTCTTCCAGTTCGAGGAAGCTGGGCTGGGCCTGGCTCGGGACGTTGCCGCGGCCGATCTCGACCGAGATCTGGGCCGCGTTGCCGTGCAGGTGCGCGACCAGCACCGCCTGGATGATCTTGTAGAACTGGCCTTCCTCGTCGACGACCTCCTTGAGGCGCGCCGCCATCGGGCCGACCAGGCCATAGGCCAGGAACACGCCGAGGAAGGTCCCGACCAGGGCGCCGCCGATCATGCCGCCGAGGATTTCGGGCGGCTCGGTGATCGCGCCCATGGTCTTGATGACCCCCAGCACCGCCGCGACGATGCCCAGCGCGGGCAGGGCGTCGGCCATGTTCTGCAGGGCGTGGGCCGGCGTCTGGGCCTCGTGGTGGTGCTTCTCGAGCTGCTTCTCCATCGCATCCTCGACCTGGTGGGGATCCTCCAGGTTCATGGTCATCATCCGCAGGGTGTCGCAGATGAAATCGATCGCGAAGTGGTCCTTCATGATCTTGGGGAAGCGGTTGAAGATGTTGGAGTCGTGCGGCTTCTCGATGTGGCTCTCGAGGGCGATCACGCCCTTGGACTTCATCGTCTTGGTCAGCAGGAACAGCAGGGTCAGCAGGTCGCGGTAGTCCTGCGACTTGAACTTCGGCCCACCGAAGATCTTCCCGAAGCCGCCCAGCGTCCCCTTGATGGTCGACACCTTGTTGCCGATCAGGAAGGCCGCGATCGCCGCGCCGAAGATGCACATCAGCTCGTGCGGCAGGGCGTGCAGGATCACATCCATCTTGCCGCCGGCCATCAGGTAGCTGCCGAACACCATGGCGAACAGCAGTACGATGCCGATGATCTGGAACATGGAAAGCGCCCGCCCGGGAATGGTTAACCGGACGAACACCATGGGGCGGAATGCTTAAGGCCGGGTTGCCACGGGGGCTCGCGCCACGTGGATGCGTCAGGCGGCCGCGCCTACTTCCCCGCCCGCCGCTCCAGATAGCCTAGCGCCGTCAGCACGTGGGCGCGCACGCCGACCTCCATCGCCGGCTCCCACACGTCGAAGAAGGGCGAGTGGTTCGGCGGCGCCGTGGCCAGGTCCGCACCCGGCTTGCTCACGCCCAGGAAGTAGAACACCCCCGGAATCTTCTGCTGGAAGTAGGAGAAGTCCTCGCTCACCGTGGTCGGCAGGATGTCGTTCATGACCTTGTCGGCGCCCACGGCAACCTGCAGGTCCGGCAGCATCTCGGCCGACAGCTTGGGATCGTTCAGCGTCACCGGCCCCGACTCGACGAAGGTCACCTCGGCGGTGGCGCCCCACATTGCGGCCACGGACTTGGCGGTCTGCTCGATGCGCGCCTTCACGTCCACGCGCTGCTTCTCGTCGAAGGTGCGCAGCGTGCCGGACAGCATCGCCTCCTCGGGGATGATGTTGTAGCGCACGCCGGCGTTGAAGGTGGCGATTGTCAGCACCAGCGGAATGCGGGTGTCCATCTGCCGCGAGGCCACCCCGTTCAGCGCCACCACGATCTGCGAACCGACGGCGACGATGTCGATGCCCTGCCAGGGCCAGGCGCCGTGGGTCTGCTTGCCGCGCAGCTTGATGTGGATCTGGTCGGCGGCCGCCATCAGCGGACCGGGCCGGTACTGCAGGGTGCCGGCCTCGCCCTTCAGCGAATGGATGCCGAAGATGGCCGACGGGCGGTAGCGCTCCAGCACCCCCTGCTTGACCATCAGGCGCGCGCCGCCGTCCTCCTCGACCGGCGCGCCTTCCTCGGCGGGCTGGAAGATGAAGACGATCGTGCCTTCGATCTGGTCCTTCATGCCGGCCAGGATCTCGGCCGCGCCCATCAGCATGGCGACGTGGCTGTCGTGGCCGCAGGCGTGGGCGGTGAAGACGCGCTGGCCGTTGTAGTCGGTCTGGATCTTCGAGGCGAAGGGCAGGCCGGTCTGCTCCTGCACCGGCAGGCCGTCCATGTCCGCGCGCAGCGCCACCGTCGGGCCGGGCTTCGCCCCCTTCAGCACGCCGATGACGCCGGTGTAGGCGACGCCGGTCTCGACCTCGAGGCCGAGCTTCTTCAGGTGGTCGGCGACGATCTTGGCCGTGCGCTTCTCGCGGTTGGCCAGTTCGGGGTTGGCGTGGAAGTCGCGCCGCCAGGCGACGACCTTCGGCTGCATCTTCGCCGCCGCCGCGCGAACGGCCTCGACCCGGCCCGGATCCAGGGCGTATGCGGAGGGTGCGAACGCCAGCGACGCGGCCATGCCGAGCCCAGCCAGCGTCGCGCCGATCGCCTTGGTGAGGGAGCGCCCCATCCCGTCCATCCCTGAATCCTCCCCGCCGGAAAGCGCGCACCATGCAGGCGCGGCCGCGCGCACTCAAGCACGCAAGGGCAAGGCCGGTTCGGCCAAGGCGAGGAAGCCGTCGAACTTCGCCTTCGCGCTGGTGTTCGCCTGCCTCATGACCACCGCGGCGGGCGGGAACGCCCTGGTCACGGTCATGCCGGCGATCGGGCGGGAGATCGGCGTGTCGGACACCCTGATCGCCTCGGTGTTCTCGCTCTCGGCCCTGTTCTGGACCGCCACCTCGCCCTTCTGGGCCGAGCAGTCCGACCGTCGCGGGCGCAAGGCGATGATGCTGGTGGGACTGGGCGGCTTCACCCTGTCCATGCTGCTGTTCGGGCTGATCGTGCTGGCGGGTCTGGCCCACCTGGCCGTGCCCATGGCGATCTTCGCGGGCATGGCCGTGGCGCGGGGCATCTACGGCCTGATCGGGGCTGCGGCCAACCCCGCGGCCCAGGCCTACGTCGCCGACCGCACGAGCCGCGCCGAGCGGACCAACGCGCTCGCCCTGCTGGCATCGGCCTTCGGGCTCGGCACCCTGGTCGGTCCCGCCATCGCGCCCTTCTTCGTGCTGCCGGTGGTTGGGCTGGCGGGGCCGATGTTCGCCTTCACCATCCTCGGCCTGGCCATGATGTGGCTGATCTGGCGCAAGCTGCCGTCCGGCGACGCGCCGCTCACGGCCAAGGGGGAGCGCCCGACCCAGGCCTCGGCGCCGCCCAAGGGCCTGTGGCGCGATCCGCGGATCTTCCCCTTCATCGTCTACGGCTTCTTCGTCGGCAGCGCCCAGGCGGTGAACACCCAGGTGCTGGGCTTCCACGTCATCGACGTTGTCGGCGGCAGTCCCGCCGGCGCCCAGGCCTTCATCGGCATCGCCATGTTCGCCGGCGCCGCCGCGGCGCTGCTGGCCCAGTGGGGCCTCATCCGCATGCTCGACCTGGGTCCCAAGGAGCTCCTGCGCTGGGGCGCCGTCGTGGCGCTGGCGGGCCAGGTGCTGCTGATCCTCGCCCCCGGCTACTTCAGCGTGGTGATCGGCTTCGCCCTGGTCAGCCTCGGCTTCGGCTTCGCCCGCCCGGGCTTCACCGCCGGCGCCTCGCTGGCCGCGCGCGCGGACGAGCAGGGCGGTGTGGCCGGCGTCATCGCCGCCGTGAACGGCGCCTGCTGGCTGGGCGCGCCGGTGCTGGGCGTGGCGCTCTACGAGTGGCTGGGCCCCGCGCCGTTCGTGCTCAACGTGGTCGTGCTGGCGGCCCTGCTCGCCTACGCCTTCTGGGACCGCCAGTTGAAGAACGCCGGGGTGGTCGCTGTCGAGCCGGAGCGTCCGGCGCCGCCCGCGCCGGTTTAGCCGCCTCGCTGCTGGGCGGTGATGCGGGTGATCAGCGCCGCGGTGAGGTAGCCGTCCGGGATCAGGCCGTTGGCCTTCTGCCAGGCGCGCACCGCCGCGCGCGTGTCCGGACCAATGCGGCCATCCGCGCCTTTGGTGTCGTAGCCCATGGCGGTGAGCGCCCGCTGGGCCGCCGCCACGTCATCGACCTTGAAGCGGCTCTCCGCAGGCCACGGCTTCGAGGGGCCCGGGCGCCCCATCAGCCGGTCGGCCAGCAGGCCCACCGTCATCGCGTAGTGCGGCGAAGTCACCGAGCCGTTGTACTTGCGGATCACGTAGTGGTTCGGCAGCGCCAGATAGGCCGGGCCGTTCGCGCCGGCGGGCAGGATCAGCACCGCCGAGGCCGCGGCGTCCTTCTGCGACCAGGTCCCGCCGTCGACGCGGCGAACGCCCATGCGCTCCCACTCGGCCGGGGTGCGGCCGGGGCCGTCCACCAGGTCGTAGTCGAAGCCGGCGGGCAGGGTCACCTCCTGGTGCCAGCCCTCGCCCGGGCGCCAGCCGTCGCGCTTCAGCAGCACGGCGGCGGAATGGAAGGCGTCGCGGGTCGAGCCCCGCACGTCCACGACGCCATCCCCGTCGCCGTCCACGGCGAGGTTCAGGATGTGGGTCGGCATGAACTGCACCTGGCCAACGGCGCCGGCCCAGCTGCCGCGCAGCTGCGCCCTCGTCAGGCGGCCGGTGTCGATCGCCTTCAGGGCCGAGATCAGATAGCCCTCCATGTCGTTGCGCCGCGTCTGGGTGCGCTCGGGCGTGGCGCGCTGCGACAGCGCCGACAGGGTGGCCAGGGTGTTGACGACGTCGAAGTTGCCGGTGTTGGCGCCGAGGTCCGACTCCTGGCGCCAGATGCCGACCACGATCGCGCCCGGCACACCGTAGCGGCGCTCGATCTCGGGCAGCCAACTCAGCTCCGCCGCCTTGGCCCGCGCCCGGCTGACCGTCGCGTCGCCGGTGTCGCGCTGGATGTAGAGGCCGGCCGGCGTCGAGTACTCGGGTTGCGAGCCGTCGTAGCGCAAGGCGTCTTTCTCGACCGTGATGTTGGCGAGCTCCCGCTCGGCCGTCTCGCGCCGCACGCCGGCGGCCACGGCCTTGCCGATGAAGCGCGTGCGCCAGGCCTCCAGCGCCCGCTGGTCGGAATCGCCGCCGGTGGTCCCGTAGGGCACGGGCGCCGCCGGCGTGGCCGGGGTCGTCTCGGCCGTCATCACCAGCCGCGCGCTCGCGCCCACCGGCGCCTCGGCCACGGGCAGGGGCTCGGTCGGCGTCACCGCCGACACCGTGGGGGCGCAGGCGGCGACGGCCGAAACCATGAAAAGGCGAAGCTTCATCGTGCACGCACCCTAACCGGCTTCGGATGAACGCGACAATCGGGCCCCCGGATCACAAGCCTGCGAGTTTTCTTAATGGGCCCAGGCTGAACCGGAGCTGACGGCCCCTTCCGCAGCAGCCCTGCGGTGCGGCGAGCGGACCCGTGCGAACGCGTTGACTTCCGCGGCTCCGATGCCTATACCCCCGCGCTCTCACCGCTCGGCGCCGGAATGGCGAAGGGCGGCGTTTGTTTTCTGCAAGGCCCGACACGATGAAAGTCCGCAGCTCGCTCAAGTCGCTGAAGTCCCGCCACCGGGACTGCAAGGTCGTGCGCCGCAAGGGCCGCGTCTACGTGATCAACAAGACCGACCCGCGCTTCAAGGCCAAGCAAGGCTAAGCACGCGCCGCGGCTCCGGCCGCATCGGCAGGCATCGGCCGCGGGGAGACCCGCGGCTTTTTGCTGCGCGCTGTTCAGCGCTTCTCCGCCGTCCCGTCATTCCGGAAGCGGCGCAGCCGCTATCCGGAACCCGGCAACTGCGACGGCGCCGCTTGGTTCGCTGTCCGCCTTCATTGAGGGTGAGGATGCTGGGTTCCGGCTCTCCGCCTTCGGCTGCGGCCGGAATGACGGGAAGTAGGGGGATCAGCGTCTGCTCACCCTTTCCACCAAGAGATCAATGCCTCTCTCCCCTCCTCCTCGATGGAGGAGGGGCCGGGGGTGGTGGTGGGGCGGCTCGCACGACCGCCGCCTGCGCTCCAACCTTTCCGCCATTTCACTTGCCGCCCCCGCCTGCGCGGGCTCACCCTCCCTCCGGGTTCAGGAGGGAAGCGGGTCATGAAGCTGAAGATCCTCGCCGCCGTGGCGGCGGTCGCGCTCGTGCAGTCGGTCGCCGTCGCCCAGTCGGAGCCGCCGAAGTCCGCGGCGCTCGCCGCCATTGGCGACGACCTGGTGAAGGCCTACCTCACCTACGATCCCACCATCGCCTACCAGACCGGCCTGCCGGCGAAGTCGCAGGACTACTTCGCCGACCGCAGCCCCGCCGGGATCCGCGGCATCGAGCGGGTCGAGGACGCGCTCCATGAGCGGCTGAAGAAGGTCGATCCCGCGCGGCTGAACACCACCGACGGCATCGACTACGCCATCGCGCGCGAGATGCTCGAGTCCTCCATCGGCCAGCGCATCTGCAAGTTCGAGCTCTGGAACGTCAGCCACTTCGGCTGGCAGACCAACCTCGCCCAGCTGGCCGAGCAGCAGGACGTCTCCACGCCCGAGGCGCGGGCCCAGGCGCTGAAGCGCTGGGGCGTGGGCCTGCCGAAGATGGTCGACGACGAGATCGCCAACGCGCGCCTCGGCCTCACCCAAGGCTACTCGGCGCCGCGGTCGGTGGTGCAGCGGGTGATCAAGCAGTTCGACGCCCTGATGGCGACGCCGGCCGACAAGTCGCCGTTCCTGTCCCTGGCCGAACGCTCGAAGGACGCCGCCTTCGCCGCCGAGGTGAAGGGCCTGATCGCGACGAAGATCAACCCGGCGCTGGAACGGTACCGCCAGTTCCTCAAGACCGAGTACCTGCCCAGGGCGCGCGAGAGCCTGGGCGTGTCGGCGCACCCCAACGGCGAGGCCTGCTACGCCGCGTCCCTGCGCGGCTACACCACGCTCGAGCGCTCCGGCCGCGAGGTCTACGAGCTCGGCCAGAAGACGGTCGCCGAGAACATGGCCATCGTGAAGACGCTGGGCATGAAGGCGTTCGGCACGGACGACCTGAAGACCATCGTCGCCCGCGTCGCCAACGACCCGCAGAACCGGTTCAAGGACGAGGCGGAGGTGCTGAGCTTCTCGCGCGCGGTGGTCGAGCGCGCACGGCTCGCCATGCCCCGCGCCTTCGAGACCGTGCCGACCCAGCCCGCGATCGTGGAGCCCTTCCCGGAGTTCATGCGCGGCTCGGGCGTGAGCTCCCACTACATCGTCTCGCCGGACCCCACGAAGCCGGGCAAGTACATGATCAACCTCGACAACGTCGCCGAGGACCGCAAGTCCCAGGCGGCCATCACGGCGGTGCACGAGACCTGGCCGGGCCACCACCTGCAGCTCGCCCTGTCCATGGGCCTGACCAAGAGCGACCTGGCCAGGCTCAGCTTCAACGGCGCCTACATCGAGGGCTGGGCCCGCTACTCCGAGGCGCTGTCCGAGGAGCTCGGCATCTACGAGGACGTCTATTCTCCGATCGCGCGCCGGCTCTGGCCTGCGCGGGGCATGGTGATGGATCCCGGGCTTCACCTGTTCGGCTGGACCCGCGAGCAGGTGGTGGACTACGCCATGGAGGCCGGGCGCTTCAGCCGCCAGGACGCCGAGGACCTGCCCGACCGCATCGCCATGTGGCCGGGCCAGCTCACCGCCTACGATTCCGGCGGCCTCTACATCATGGCGCTGCGCCGCCAGGCCGAGCGGGAGCTTGGGCCGAAGTTCGACCTCAAGGCCTTCCACCGCGTGGTGCTCGGCTCGGGCGTCGTGCCCCTGGCCAAGCTGCGCCAGAACGTCGAGGCCTGGATCGCGGCCGAGCGCGCGAAATAGACGCAGCGTCATCCAGGCGTCTCGAAACCGATAACAACGGTGGCTAGGGAGCCCGCGGCCGGCTCGTGCGTTTGGCACGGCCAACCGGAGCGCGTCCCTTGTCGAACCCGACCGCAGTCACCCCGACCGAGATCACCATCGTCCACTTCCCGGACGGCTGGCGTATCCTGGCCGAAGGCCGCCGATGGGGCCGCTTCAACTACCGCGTCGACGCCGAGGAGGCCGCCCTGCGACTGGCGCGCAAGCTGCGCGCCCAGGGATCGGACGCGCGGGTGACGGTGCAGAGCCTGACCGGCGAACTGGCGCTGCTGAAGACGGGCTGAGGCTTATCCACAGCCGGATGGTCGCGCGTCCCCCGCCGCGACCGCGGGGCCGGTTGAGCCCGCTTTCGCCGCATGGTTAGCGTCGCCCGATCCTCTTCCCGCGTATCGGAGCTTTCGCCCGCCATGGCCGACGACGCCGCCTTCGCCGCCAACGCGTCCAACCCGGACGTCCTCACCGCCACGGCCCAGGGCCGGCTGAAGACCATCATCGAGCGCATCGAGCGCCTCGAGGAGGACAAGGCGGCGGTCGCTGCGGACCTCAAGGAAGTGTTCGCCGAGGCCAAGGGCGAGGGCTTCGACACCAAGACGCTGCGCAAGGTGGTCCGCCTGCGCAAGCAGGACCGCGCCAAGCGCCAGGAGGAAGAGGCGCTGCTCGACCTCTACCTCTCCGCCATCGGCGAGATCTGATCCTGCAAAGGAAGCCGCCGAAACCTGGAAAGCCGGGCAAGGCGGCTTCCGGCTTCAAGCCGAAGTCCCCCAATGCCCCGAAACCTTCCAAGCCGGGCAAGCACCCGGCCGAGGTCGCGCGCGAGCGGGTGAAGAAGGCGGCCATCAATGCGCTGAAGAAGGCCGAGCGCATCGCCGCGCGCACCGGGGTGAAGCTGAGCGACTGGGAGGACGAGTTCCTCGGCTCGGTCGCCGATCGCATCAAGACCTACGGCCGCGCCTTCGGCGACGCCGACAAGGGCGACCTGTCCGCGCCGCTCTCGGTCATGCAGGGGCGGAAGCTGAAAGAGATCACCGCCAAGGCCAAGGGCGAGAAGCGCGAGTTCAGGCGCCGGAAGCCTATGGCGCGGAAGGCCGACGAGGAC
>Ga0196963_10002788_pt1 | contig 10203 bp, 12 predicted proteins | sample S1_5metaG_FD_148600 | JGI IMG/M metagenome (GOLD analysis project Ga0196963, IMG submission 148600) | Soil microbial communities from Anza Borrego desert, Southern California, United States - S1_5 | ecosystem: Environmental > Terrestrial > Soil > Desert | place: USA: California | collected... | reverse complement strand
GGCCCCCGACGAACTACTCGCCATCACCACGGAGGCCATCGCCGGGGCGGAGGAATGCGACAGCGGGCTGTCGAGCGGAGCGGCGGAGGTCTACCGGATTCTGGAAGACGGCACGCTCGAAGCGGTGGACGGGTTCGAGGTCGAAGTCTGGAACCCCGACGCTGACGCGGTCGCGGCCAGCACGCTGATCCTGTGCTCGCGGGACCGCTTCGGCTCGTGGCTGGTGGCCGAGGTCTACGGCGAGTGCTCGGCGGGAACCGCCACCGCGACTTCTACGGCGGATGACGACGAAGCCCTGTGGTACGCGGCCACGCCGCCTTCGGGCGAGCAGTCGGGCGGGGCGTGGTACTCGGGAGAACCCTGATGGCCGAGTGCCGCAGACTGAAGCGGGCCGCGCTGGCGACCCTGACCGCCGCGGGCTGGACCACCGTCAGCGGGCCACACGACACCGAGGCCGAGTGTACGGCGACTTGCAGCGGCACCGCGACGAGCAGCGGCAGCGGCGACACAGGCTACTGGTGGGCAGCGTCGTCTCCGGGGGGCGAGCAGTCGGGTGGCGACTGGTATAGCGGGGAGAACTGATGGCGGAGTGCCTGTTTTTGACGAACGAGGCGAAGGCCGACCTGGAGGCGGCGGGCTGGACGTTCACCGGCCCCTACGCCACCCAGGAGGAGTGCATCGCCCAGCACCAGGAAACCGGCACCGGCACCTCCACCGGCACCGGGCATGTCTACGTTGACGTGCAGTGCCCCGGACCGCAGGCCAGCTCGGTCGAGCAGGTCGTTTTCTCGCAGGCCAACGGCAACGCGATCTCCATCAGCGCCCCCCACGTCACGACCCTGGTTGTGGACCTCGTGGCGACCGGCTGCTTCTCGGTCAACCTCGGCTCGACGACGGGCATCTCCTGGACCACGGGAGCCAACGGCGCGACGGTGCAGCAGTTCCGCGGCTCGGTCTCGGACGTGGTCAACGCCCTGGCCGGACTGACGGTGGTGTTCACGCTGGGGACGGCCTCGCTCGACATCACGGCGGCGGACGTGGAGAACAGCAGCTATGCGTTCGACTCGTGCTCGGTGGCGATCACGCTGGTGGGTACGTCCACCTCGTCCGGCTCGGGGTCCGGCTCCAACACCGCTCCGCTCATCACCGCGCCGTCGTGCGTGACCACCGCGACCTCCACCGACCTCACCAGCAGCTTCGCCGTCTCCGTGGCCGACGACGACGCCGAGGTCACCGTCACCCTGACCCGCAGCGTGGCGGTGTTCTCGATCGAGGGCGGGGCGTCCGCCTCGATGACCGGCACGGTCGCCGCCGTCAACTCCTGGCTGGCCGGTATCACCATCGCCCGCATCGTCAGCAACACGGCGGACCTCAACATCGAAGTCAGCGACGGTCGCTACACGGTCACCAGCACGGTACCGGTCTACTGCGTGCATCAGGTCGCCCTCGGAGAGGCGTTCAGCCAGGCGTCGCTGACCCATGTCTTCGTCGAGCTGACCGGCCTGACCGGCGGGCAAAGCTACTTCGTCGAGTTGACCGATGGGCCAGAGCACGATTCGTCGTCCGGCTTCAACGTGCTGCGCGTCTACACCGACCAGTGCTTCACGACGCTGGCCGGCTCGGCGGCGGGGCCGGGGGGCTGCGTGGGCTTCACCGCGACGGGCACCTCGGCGTGGCTGCGCTTCGACGGCGGGGCGGGCGAGACCTACGCCTTCACCTCGGGGACGGGGGGGTGCCAGTACGGCACGGGTACGGGCACGGCGACCTCGACGGGGTCGGACCTGGGCTGCGAACTGGCGGTCGAGAAGACGCTGTCGGAGGCGCAGGCGGGCATCTACGGCACGGGCTCCAGCGGCAAGGACGACTGGTATCACGTCACCGGCCTGGACCCGTCCACGCAGTACTCGATCAACCTGTGGATTCTGACGAACCCCGGCGGAGCGTCGGCCTACGAAGCGCTCAACTGCTACACCGGCTGCACCTCGGGCGGACTCGGCAACGGCGCGGCGCTCGTGAACGACCACGGCGGCGGCACTTCGCTTCAGATCACCGCCTCGATGGAAGACGCCCAGTGCGCCAAGATCGTCCAGGGGGTCACGGAGCTGTACCTGGCGCTACTCAACCCTGGCGCTGGGGTCGAGTACGGCATCTCCGTCAACGTGGGTGTCTGCGAGCAGACCGGCACCGGCACGGGCACCACGGACGATCCGGTGTCCTGCCTTGACGCGGCGGCCATGTCGGTGGGGACGATCCAGACCGGCTCGATCACGTCGTCCGATCGGCTGTGGTTCCGGCTGACGGGTCTGGACGCGGCCACGCAGTACAGCTTCAACGCCTGGCTGAACGGCGCGCCGGCGGGCACCCTGTCGGTGACCCTGTACACGACCTGCGGCGGCGGCGGGGTGGCGTCCGGGGTGGGAGGCGTGCCGCAGACGCTCACGGCGGACTCGACGGACTTTGGCCAGTGCTCGAACATCGTGGTGGGGCTGACCGAGGTCTACGCGCTGGTGACGTACTCGGGCGGCGACACGGCGACCTACGAACTGGCGGCGTATGCTGGGCTCTGCACAGACACGGGGACCGGGACGGGGACGGGGAGCGAGGAAGCGGGCGTTTCGTACCTGTTCCAGGACGAGTTCACCGAGTCGGACGGCACCAACCTCGAAAGCGGCACGCCGGAGACTGGCACCTGGGCCGTCAGCCAGACGGCGAAGTTTTCGATCACGAGCAACAAGGTCTCGCAGACAGCGGACTACGCCCCCGATCAAGTCTACGCTTTCGTGGACGGTGGCGTGGGCACGGCCGATCACACGATCGAGTGCGAGATCACGCTGCCCAACGCGGCCGGCAACTTCCCGCTGTTCCTGATTGCCATCCAGGGGCGCAACCAGGCCGAAACGGGGCTGAACGGCTGGAACTATGTCCTGTCGGAAGACGGTCCCTCGGACACCACGCTCTCCCGCAAGGGGTTCGCGGTGAACGGGGCGACCATCTCGCAGGCGTCGTCCTACTCGTTCACGCCCGGCCAGACCTTCACGCTCAAGATCGTGTTCTCCGGCAACAACATCACGAGCTACATCGACGGCGTGCAGGACGTGACGTTCACGAGTTCGACCCACAACACGGACGTGAACGTGGGCTTCTGCATGTACCGCAGCGCCCCCTACACGGCGGCGGCGACCATCAACTACTTCAGGGTCTACGCCAGCTAGCCCCACAAGAGGCAAGCCAGGAAGGCGAACCCCAGAACCAGCAAGGCGGCGGCGGCATACGGCAAAAAGTCGAGCATAACGGCCTCCAGCTGGATTCCGTTGTACGAAGTCGCTACCAGAAGTTCGAACGATTCGCCCCATTATTTCGGAGATTCCGATGCTCTGGGCTTGTGGCGTGACGACGGTGGCAGCCAGACGCTCCGACCTCCTGCCGCGCACGCTCGAATCGCTGCGCGTCGCCGGCTTCCCGTCCCCGCGCCTGTTCGTGGACGGCGGTATTCCCGCCTCCGCCCTCTACCGCGACCTGGGCCTGCCCACCACCGTGCGCGACCAGGTCTGCCGCGCCGTGCCCGACCGCCCGCGCGTCCGCGCCCACGGCCACGCCTTCGGCAACTGGCTCCTGGGGGCGCTCGAGCTACTGGTCCGCGAGCCGCAGGCCGACCGCTACGCGATCTTCCAGGACGACGTGATCGCCTGCCGGAACCTGCGCGAGTACCTTGAGCGATCCACCTACCCCGACCACGGCTATCTGAACCTGTACACGGTCAAGCTCAACGAACGCTTCAAGCCGCGCGACCAGTCCAAAGGCTGGTTCGTCACCTCCCAGCGCGGCCTCGGGGCGGTCGCTCTGGTGTTCTCGCGCGACGCCCTGCTGGGGGTCTTCTCGAACGATCACCTGGTGCGGCGTCTGATCGACCTCAAGCGCGGGCCACAAGCCATCGACGGGGGCGTGGTCGAGGCGGCCAAAAAAGCGGGCTGGCGCGAATACTGCCACTGGCCATCGCTGGTCCAGCACATCGGCACTCGCTCGGCCATCGGCAACAACCTGGCCAACCCCGACCCCGAAAAGAACTTCGCCACCGCACCCTCGTTCCCCGGCGAGGACCATGACGCGCTGAGTTACCTGCCATGAAGCAACTGACGTGGAAGTGGGGCGACAAGGTCAAGGCGGCGCTCGAGAAGGTCGGCGTCACCCCTGAGCGCTTCCAGGCCCTCACCGGCGAGTCGGGCTGTAACTGCAAGCGCCGGCAGATGCTCCTCAACGGCGCGGCGGACGCGGTCGAGGCCTGGGCGGGGCGCGTCCTGGGGAGGCTGCGCGGGGACAAGCCCGAGCACGAAGAGGAAATCGCCAAGGACGTGGCCCTGCAAGAACTGGAAGCCATCGTCGAGAAGCCGATCGTCAAATGAAATTCGCCTGCGGCATCACCACCGTACCCTCGCGCGCCGATGACCTTTTGCCAGCCACCGTCGCCAGTCTGCGCGCGGCCGACTTCCCCGCGCCGCGCCTGTTCGTGGACGGACGGGCCGACGCCCGCCACGAGGCACTGTCCCCGGACGTGACGGCACGCGGCGAGCCGCTGGGGGCGTTCGGCAACTGGCTCCTGGCCCTGCAAGAGCTGGTGATCCGCCACCCCGACGCGGACCTGATTGCCCTCTTCCAGGACGACCTGGAAGCCGCGCCGGGGCTGCGCGGCTACCTCGAGCGCACCCTGCGGCCGGCGTCCTGCTACTGGAACCTGTTCACCACCGGCGGGGCGGACACGCACGATCCGACCGATTCGTGGGCGGGGCCGGGGTGGAACCCGTCGCGGCGGCCGGGAACGGGGGCGGTCGCCTTGATATTCCCGATCGAGACTGCCATTCTTCTTTTGCGTCAGGCGTGGATTCATGGGCAGCCGCGTGATGGCATTCGCCGCAAAGCCTTTATCGACGACTGTGTACGGCGCTGCCTGCAACCCCTGAGAGTGGCCGAACTGGTCCACGGACCGTCCCTCGTCCAGCACAAGGGGGCCTTGCGATCCACGGTCCGGTCGCAACTGCAACTGACGGCGAGCACTTTCGGAGAGACCAGATGAAGATCGGCGTCGTGGGCGGAGGGGTGGTCGGGCATGCCACGGCCCGCTGCTTCATGGAGCACGGTGAGGTGCGCGTCTACGACGTGGTCCCCGAACGCTGCACGCACGATCTGGACTCGACCCTGGACAGCGACCTCGTCTTCGTCTGTCTGCCCACCCCTGCGGGAGAGGACGGGGTGTGCGACACGTCGGCCATCGACCGCTTCTTCGCCGGGGTGGACGGTTCGGCGTTCTGCGGGCGGAACTTCGTGCTGCGCTCCACGGTCCCCGTGGGCACGACCAGGGACATCGCCGCCCGCCACCAGATTCCGAACATCGTCCACTCCCCGGAGTTCCTGACGGCGCGATGCGCGGTCACCGACGCCCAGCTTCCGGCCCGCAACATCATTGGCATGCCCTACGCCAACGGGGCGCTGGTGGCGCTGCGCAGCCTGTACAAGAAGCGCTTTCCGGGGGTGCCCTTGCACGTCGTCACGAGTGACGAGAGCGAGGCGGTCAAGCTGATGCAAAACTCGTTCTTCGCGGTCAAGATCGCCACGTTCAACGAGTTCTACGAGTTCGCCCAGAAGCGCGGCCTCAACTGGGAGCGCGTGCTGTCCGCCGTCCTTGCGGATGGTCGCATCGCCCACAGCCACACGATCGTTCCGGGGCCGGACGGCCTACGCGGCTATGGCGGAGCCTGCTTGCCCAAGGACATCGCCAACCTGGCCCACTGCATCGGCGAGGACGCCACAATCCTGCGCGCGGCCATCGAGCGGAACAAGCGGGACCGCGAGAGGGTCGCATGATCGCCACGATACAAGCCGCCTGCCGCTCCTGCGGAGGACTGGACCTGGCCGAGGTCGTGAACCTCGGCGACCAGGTCGTCTCCGACTTCGTCCCCGCCGGTCAGGCGGTCGAACGTTGCCCGATCGTCCTGGACCTGTGCCGGCGCTGCGGACTGGTGCAAGCGCGCTGGACCGTGGGGGGGCTGTACCAGCGCTACTGGTATCGCTCCGGGGTCACCGACACCATGCGCCGCGAACTGGCCGCCGTGGTCGAAGCGGCCCGCAAGGTGGTCCAGATCGCGACGTTCGACGTGGTCCTGGACGTGGGATCGAACGACGGCACACTGTTGCGCCACTGGAACGGTCCCGGCCTGCCGCACGTCCACACGGTTGGCGTCGAGCCAGCCGACAACCTGCAAGAAGAGGCCCGCAAGAACGCGGGTTATGCCCTCCACGACTTCTGGCCGCCTTCCGCGCGCACGCACGAGAACATGACGCTGGCTGGTGTGCCCCTGAGGGCGAACTGCAAGGTGATCACGGCGTGCGGGATGCTGTACGACTGCGAGGACCCCAATCCCTTCGTCGCCGAGGTGGCTCGCTGCCTGAAGCCGGATGGGGTGTTCATCGTCCAGCTCATGTGCCTGCGGCAGATGATCGAGACCAACGACGTGGGCAACCTGGCGCACGAGCATCTGGAATACTGGTCGCTCGATGCCTTCGCACGGTTGCTGCGTCGTCACGGTCTGCACTTGTGGGGCCTGGAAGAGAACACGGTCAACAACGGCTCCTATCGGTTGTTCATCGGGCGCAAGGGGGCGTCAATGTTGCCGATAAGGAAAGACCGAGTGCGGCTGCATGACAACCTGTTTTCCGCCAAGGACCGCGAGGCGAGCATGGGACTCAAAGCTCCCGACACGCTCCGGCGCTGGGCTGCCGACCTGGCCAAGGTCCGCGAGGCGTGCCGACGCACGGTCCTGGACCTGATCGCCGCCGGCAAGAAGGTCGCCGTCTACGGGGCTTCGACCAAGGGCAACGTGATCCTGCAATGGCTCGGGCTGGACAGTTCGACCCTGGCCATGGCGGCGGAGCGGAGCCCCGAGAAGTGGGGGCGCGAGACAGCGGGGACGGGCATCCCGATCGTCGAGGAAGCCAAGGCGCGGGCGTGGGCCGACGTGTTCCTGGTGCTGCCGTACACGTTCCTGAACGAGTTCCTGGCTCGCGAGCGCCCCTGGCTCGAGCGCGGCGGCAAGTTCTTGGTGCCCCTGCCACGGCCGGTTCTGATCGGACTGGACAACGGGCTGACGGTGCGCGAAGAGATCCCGATCTAAGGAGGACGCGATGGAGTTTCACGGCGAGTTCGCTTCGGCCGACGCCTCGGCCCTGTCCGAAAGCGCTTCGCGGCTGACCCTGTACCGACCCGGCACGGTGCTCGAAGCCCTGGCCATCGACGACAACGACTTCGTCGAGGTCTCCGATGTGGTCATCGACTACACCGGGTCCACGGCGCGCACCATCACCCTGTACGACGGCGCGGACGCGACCGTGGGCGGCGGCGAGAAGATTCACGAGGCCACCCTGGCGCAGAACGGCCACATCGAATCGACCCTGTCGATCAAGCACGTCTGCCAGAAGGGTACCTACCCCAAGGTCAAGACCTCGGGCTCCGGGCAAGTGACCGTGCTGATCCGCGGTGTCATCAGGAAGCTGCCATGACCTGGCTGTGCCACTACTGCGGCCGGCATCGGGGCATCAAGACGACCTCCGCCGGCAAGCTGGTCTGCGACCGCTGCCTGCGCGGGGCGCGTTCTATCCGCGCCCCCAGCACGCCGGGACGCAATGACCCCTGCCCTTGCGGCTCGGGGTCGAAGTGGAAACGCTGCTGCATGCGCGAGGGACAATGACCAAGCGAGTGCTCATCACCGGCATCAACGGCCAGGACGGCTCCTACCTGACCGACCTCCTGCTCGACGAGGGCTGCGAGGTCCACGGGCTGTACCGCCGGTCCTCCGTGGACAACCTGCGCCGGCTGGCGCACCTGCGCGGCCATCCCCGGCTCAATTTGTGGCCGGGGGACGTGACGGACGCTTCCTCCCTGGAGGCGGTGGTCGCCGAATCGCAGGCCGAGGAGGTCTACCACGAGGCCGATCAGGATTCGGTCGGCTGGTCCGCCATCACCCCGGCCTACCAGATCGACACCACGGTCAAGGCGGTGGTCCACCTGCTCGAAGCGGTGCGCCTGCACATCCCGCAGGCGCGCGTGTTCCTGCCCTGCTCGGCGATGATGTTCGGCGACCCGGCCTACTCGGAGTTCGACCCGGACGGCAAGGCGCTCACCGAGAAGTCTCCCTTCGCGCCAGCCTCGGTCTACGGAGCTGCCAAAGTCGCCGTCCACCAGCTCGCAGGCATGTACCGGCGCCGGCACGGCATGTTTGTGACCTGCGGCATCCTGTTCAACCACGACAGCCCGCGCCGGTCGGAACACTACCTCCTGCACAAGATTTGCCTGGGGGCCAGGCGGATCGCCAAGGGCGAGCAGCAGACGATCCCTCTGGGCAATCTCGACGGCAAGGTGGACGTGGGTTTCTCGCGCGACTACATGGAGGCGGCCATCGCCATGGTGCGCTTCCGCCGCCCGGAGGACTATGTCGTCGCCTCGGGGCAGGCGCACACCGTGGGAGAGTTACTGTCGCTGGCGCTATCCATGGCGGGGGTCCAGCACGGGCCGCGCGAGCTGGAAAAGTTCGTCACGCCCGACCCGGCCTTCACGTTCAAGCCGCGCGGGGTTCTGTGGGGCAGCTATGAAAAGGCCCTCGCCGATCTGGGCTGGAGGCCGCGCACGCACATCAAGGCGCTCGTCAAGATGATCCTGGAGGCCGCATGAAGACGGTGACGCACCTGGCCGGCCCGCCGGTCACGCTGATGGGCGGGATCAATCGCATCATCCAGCGCTGCGCCGTGTGCGGGGAGAAACTGGCCGACCGCGACCGGCCGATCCTGTCGATCCCCGGCAACGAGATGCTGACCGCCTACGCGCAGGGACACCTCGTGCGCTTCTTCCCCGAGAAGGGCGAAGGGGTGTTTGTCTCGATGGGGGCCATATCGAAGCTGCGCGCCGGTCTGCCGGAGGACTTCTGTCTGAAGCAGGTCGAGAAGCCCCTACTTGAGGTCGGGGGGCCGATTCGATGACGGGACGCATCGGGGCCGTGGGGTACGCCACCGCACAAGGGCTCGGCCACTTGCACCGCGACTTCGTCGCCGCGGGCATCGTGGACGAGTCTTTGATCATCCGCCACAGCCGCCCGGCGAACCTGCACTGGTTCCCGCCGGGGACGCCGGTGGTCAACCCGCGCAACTACTCCCGCTCACCCGAATACGACGCCTTCCTGGGCAAGGTCGATGTGGTTCTCTGGTTCGAGACGGCCTGGGACTGGTCTGCCCCGGTCGCCGCCAAGCAGCGCGGCGTCAAGACCGCCCTGTGCCCGATGTACGAGTGGACCCCCCGCAGGCCACCTTGCTGGTTCGACAAAGTCCTGTGTCCCTCGGCGCTCGATTACGACTACTTCAAACCGGGCGGGCTGGCAGGCTTCACCATGCCCTGCGAGGTCCGCGCGTTGGCCATCCCGGTCGATCCGTCCACCTGGAAGCTGCGAACCGAGGCGAAGCGGTTCCTGCACAACGCCGGGCATATCGGCCACCGGGAACACAAGGGCACAAGGCAGGTGCTCGAAGCGGTGCGCCACGTTCGTTCCGATCTGACGTTGACGGTTCGCGCCCAGCACGACTCGGGCATCCGGCAGATGATGCGCGAGGTGTTCGGCAGCGACTCCCACCCCAAGATCGACCTGGTCGCGGGCGAAATACCACGAGAAAGGCTGTTTGCCGACCACGACGTGTACGTTGCCCCGGAGAAGCTGAACGGTCTGTCGCTGCCCTTGCAAGAGGCGCGCGCGGCTGGAATGCTGGTGGTGACGACCGACCGCTACCCGGCGAACCAGTGGCTACCGGACTGGCCCCTGATCCCGGTCGAGAAGTTCGAGCGGGCCTGCATCTCGTCGTCGTACCTGGAACTGGACGAGGCGGTGGTCAGGCCCGAGGCGATCGCGGGGGTGCTGGACTCGGTGTGCGGCATGGACATCCGCGAGTATTCGGAGCAAGGCCGGGCGTGGGCGGAGGCCCATAGCTGGGCGGCACTCAAGGACGCATGGCGGGAGGCGCTGCTGGCATGAAGCGATTCCTGCCCGTCTTCTGGATCACCTGCTACGGCATCGCCCTGGTCGCGCTGCTGATCGGCCTGGAGCTATGGAACGGCCCCACCGAGCCGCTGGCCCGCATCGAGTGGCAGCGCGGCTTGCGGCGGTCGTCGGCGTG
>Ga0196963_10002787_pt1 | contig 10203 bp, 7 predicted proteins | sample S1_5metaG_FD_148600 | JGI IMG/M metagenome (GOLD analysis project Ga0196963, IMG submission 148600) | Soil microbial communities from Anza Borrego desert, Southern California, United States - S1_5 | ecosystem: Environmental > Terrestrial > Soil > Desert | place: USA: California | collected... | reverse complement strand
GAGCGGGCCAGTGACGAGGTGGCAAAGCTCCTGGAGCTGAACCGGCAATTTCTCCATGCGTATCAGCTGTCGTTGCCAAGTGGGGAAACGTATCAAGCTGAGCTGCCCTCAGACCTACTGACAGCTTTGAGAAATGTTGGGTTTCCGAGTACAATTACAGATACCAAAGGAGAATAATCCATGCGTCACGCTGTCATCATGGCTGGCGGAGCCGGTACCCGTCTCTGGCCGTTAAGCCGTCAAAAATCCCCGAAGCAGTTTCACGCGTTCACTGGCGAAAAAACGCTGCTAATCCAAACATTTGATCGGCTAACAACCGTTGTTCCGACTGAAAATATTTGGGTCATTACGACCGAGGAATTCATCGCTGAGACGCGACAACAGCTGCCTAGCCTAAGACCTGAGCACGTTATTAGCGAGCCCCTGGGCCGCAATACCGGTCCGGCAATCGCTCTTTCCTTGCTAGCGGTCACCGACGAAGATGCGGAGGCGACAATCGGTGTCTTTCCGGCCGACCATTACATCGGTAAGGAGTCAGCGTTTACTCAAACGGTGGAAAAGCTATTTGCGTTCATCGAAAAGAATCCGCAATACGTCGGCACTATCGGGATCAACCCCACCGAGCCTCATACTGGATACGGCTACATCGAGATGGGCAAAGAGCTTGAAAATAGTGAGGAGAAAATTTTTGCCGTTAATTCTTTCCACGAAAAACCCGACCAAGAAACCGCCCATCACTTTTTCGACCAATGGCAGTATCTCTGGAACGGCGGCATCTTTTTATTTCAAAGCCGGCAGCTCATCAGTCATTTTCAACAATTCGGGGAAGAGGTCTGGAAAAAAGTTTCCGAATATTACCAAAACCCCTCGCGTGAGGCTTACGGGGCCATACCCAGTGCCCAGTTCGATAAGCTGATCGTCGAGAAGCTCGATGACTTAGCGGTGATTCCGGCTGACATGGATTGGAGCGATATTGGCGACTGGGCGATGCTTCACAAGATCCTGGCCGAAGAGGGGAGCGGTCGCAAAAGCGTGGCCAAGGGTGAGCATCTAGGCGTTCACAGTTCAAACAACTTAGTCCTCGGCCAAGACCGGCTGATCGCGACCGTTGGGGTAAGTAATCTCATCGTCGTTGACGCTGGGGACGCGATCTTGGTATGTAATCGAGATAGCGTTCAAGAAATGAAAGCCTTAATCGAAAAACTCAAAACCGAGAAGAAAGAACACTTTCTGTAATGCGACGGAACTTTTGGATTGGTCTTGTATTCATCTTGGCTATCATTGGGGCCAGTCTTTTTGTCAGCCTGCCGACAACTAAAAATATCGGCAAGAAGGAGATAGCGGTCCGACAAGGCTTAGATTTACAGGGGGGCGTCCGCTTGGTTTACGAGCTCGATTACTCGAAAACTCCGGCCGTTGACCACGCTGAGGCCCTCAACTCAACCGTCCGCGTGATCGAACGCCGAGTTAACAGTACCGGTGTCGCCGAACCTACCATCCAACCAGGTAAGATCGGCCGGCGTGATGTTGTGACCGTCGAACTGCCGGGGATCGACGATGTTAATCAAGCGATCGATTTAATTGGCAAAACGGCTCAGCTGGAATTCCGGGAGCCGGGGAGTAGCGAAAGTCAGCAGTGGTTGCCAACTGGCCTGACAGGGAAGCAGCTGGAAAAAGCCGCTGTTAGTTTTGATCAAACAACTAACAAACCCCAAGTCAGCCTGACGTTTAACAGCGAGGGGCGGCGATTGTTCGGTGAGATAACGGAGCGAAGCGTCGGCCGACCGATCGCTATTTTCCTCGACGAAGAAATTCTCAGCGCGCCCACAGTTCAGCAGAAAATTGTGGAAGGGGAAGCGGTTATTACCGGTGACTTTACTATTCAAGAAGTTCGGGAGTTAGTGAATCTGTTAAACGCCGGTGCCCTGGATGTCCCAATCAAACTAGTTGAACAGCGAACCGTCGGCGCGACCCTCGGGGTCGATTCGGTTAAGAAAAGCCTGGTGGCGGGGCTGGTGGGCTTGGCGCTGGTCGTGCTGTTTATGCTCATGAACTACCGTTTAGCGGGCTTGGTAGCCGTCTTGGCCCTGGCCGGCTACGCCATCATTACCTTTGCCATTTTCAAATTTATTCCGATTACTTTAACGCTCGCCGGCATTGCCGGTTTCATTCTGTCGATCGGCATGGCGGTCGACGCCAATATTTTAATCTTTGAACGCATGCGGGAGGAGCTCCAGGCGGGGAGAGACCTCAAGCAAGCACTTTCTGAAGCCTTTCGCCGAGCCTGGCCGTCGGTGCGCGATTCGAATATGGCAACATTAATTACTTGTGCGATTCTGTTTTTCACGACCACCGGCTCGGTCAAGGGCTTTGCGTTGACCCTGGCCATCGGCGTGTTGGTTTCGATGTTCAGCTCAATCACGGCCAGCCGCAATTTCTTGCGTTTATTTGCCCGGGTACCGCTCTTGGCCCGGGGACTGGAGAAAGTCTAATGTACTATCGCTTTTTGGGTCGGAAGAAAACCTTTTGGCTCGGGTTATCAGCCCTGTTGGCGATATTGGGAATAATCGCCTTGATCGTCTGGAAGTTGCCGTTTGGAATCGATTTCCGAGGCGGCTCAGTGTTTGAGTTACAGTTTGAGAAATCGGTGACCGAAGACGCTCTGCGGACAAAAGTTACTGGTTTACAACAGGTTAAAAGTCCTCAGGTGTCCCGGACAGGGGAGAATACCTATTTAATTAAAGCCCTGCCGATCGAGTCAAAAGACTACCGGGCCGCGCTCGATGAGCTAGGCAAGGAATACGGTAAAGTCACCGAAAAACAATTCCAAAACGTCGGGCCGTCAGTCAGCAAGGATCTAACTCGTAAAGCCGTTATTGCCGTAGTCTTGGCTTCACTGCTGATTATCCTCTATCTCGCCTACTCGTTTCGCGGAGTGACTCACCCAGTTTCTTCCTGGCGGTTTGGGGTGGTGGCGGTCGTGGCCTTGCTTCACGACCTAGTCATCTCGGTTGGGATCTTTGCCGTACTCGCCCACTTCTTTCACTTCGAGATTGACGCCTCTTTCATCACGGCCCTCTTAACCATCATGGGCTTCTCGGTTCACGATACGATCGTCGTCTTCGATCGGATCAGGGAGAACCTGATGCACAGCCGAAGCTCGAGCGCAGCTGTTGAGTTTGAACAGATTGCCGACGAATCACTGACCCAGACGCTCAACCGATCGCTCGCTACCAGCCTCACCGTCATCTTTACCTTGACGGCGCTAACGGTGCTTGGTGGCGAAAGCATCCGCGGCTTTGTTGTGACGCTGCTGGTCGGCATTGCTGTGGGAACTTACTCATCGATCTTCACGGCGACGCCGTTGTTGGCATTGTGGCAAAACCGCGCTACGCGGCGCGCCTCACGCGGCTAAATTTGCCGTATTAGACATTTTCGCCGTGTAATTTTAGCCGACAGCTGAACCATCATTCGTCGAAAATAAAAAAACGCCTCTGAGGGCAAATTTGACTTGAAGTTATATTTTACAGGTTAAGAGTATATGTTTTAGGCCGGCGGATGCCGGCCATGACGGGTTCTACACCAATAGCATGCAGAAACTGTGATTTGGGTCTGGGCCTCGCTTGCCGAAGTCGAGGCACGCTCGTGCGTAACTCCACGGCGACGGATTAGATGAGGTGGTCGGCCGGGGCTTGCCCCAGAGAACGATCACATCCGTGCCTTCACTCTCGTTCAACTCTCTAGCGACCCCAGTAAGCTCGATAGTGATGTTATCCATCGACGTCTCCAGGTTTAAACTGATCTTTGTATCAGTGGGCAGCCCTTGAGCAGCAAATCGCTGCAGGTCGAGCGGATGCAGCGAACAGGCTGAAACCCGAGCATCGGGTACATCTAGATCGAGAACGGGGACATTGGTACTAAACGGTTTCAAGGTAGGTACGCCTCCAATCAAGGAGTATAGCAAACATAAAGGAGAAGAACAGTATATTCTTGTCGCACAATGTATCTTGTACGACGTGATGATAGAAGAACGCCGAAATTGGGCCAAAATCAAACGCGGCCTAATATGGCTAAATTGGGCGAAATTGCACAGTTAGACCGGGCCGAGGCCGGGGAGTCCTCCGGAAAATTGTGCAAAAAAAATTTACTCATATCCCCTCTCTTCTCCGCGCCAAAAAGGGGAGGGGGAGTCAAAAAGAAAAAAATTAGGTCAACTCGTCGATTGGCAGCATGTCAGAATCAGCCGATTTTTTAGGGCCGCTACTCTCCCTCGCCAAGCCAAGTTTTTCCACCTGGTCCCAGGTAATCAAGTGATCGTACGAAGAAGACTCTGCCCTACTCCCCTGCTCTACTGTGGGTTCCTCGGCCTTTTCTTGGGTTTGAATTGATGGCTCCTCTCCCCGTTCTTGAGCGATATTCTCCTCTATCACCTGCCCGGTTTCTGGGGCCAGGACTCCTTCGTGCACTGGTTGCTCAACTTTCAAGTCTCTTCCCTGCTCAACCGGCCGGGTAGAGTTTTCCGGGGCAGGCTCCGATTTATCAGGTTCGGGAACCTGTTTAGCTGGCTCCCCCGTCACCGCGTACCAATTGCGGGAGAAACGATCTTTAAGAATTTCGATCTTCTGTCCCCCACCCAACTTGGGAGAAGCAGTCGCTTCCGATGGATTAGCACCCTGGAAGCCTTGATCTTTTGGCGTTTCGTTGCCGGGAGCTTTGAGCGAAGCTTTTTCTTCGCCGCTCTCCCCTGCTCCTGGCAGTTCGGTATCGGCCGGTTTGGCGGTGCTCAGATCGATCGGCGCCGACCATTCAGCAATATAATCCTCAACCTCACTGCGGGTCATCGTAAAGCTGGTGCGACTCGCATCGACCACTTCTTTGACCAAGTTGGATTTTTCCTCGGGCGGTGGCAGTGTGTTGGCCGAGAACGCGGGTGCCGTTACCCCATCAATCGCCATCTTGATGTAAATCTGGCGGTTGGGCAGATTGACGAGGTCGTTCGCATCAAAGACCGGTGCGAATTCGCTGACCATCGCCTCGGCGTCGCCGGCCCCTACCCGGAACGAAACCATCGTCCCGACATTCCCGAAGACAGCATCACGGACGGTTTCCGGCATCTGGGCGATGTATTGGTTGACCATTACCAAGTTCAAGCGGTACTTGCGGGCCTCCGAAAGAATGGTCGCAAACGAATCGGTCGCAAAGTTCTGGAACTCATCGACATATAAGTAGAAGTCACGGCGTTCAAGCTCAGGAATTTTGGTCCGACCCATCGCAGCCAGCTGGATCTTAGTGATCAGCATCGAGCCTAAGAGTGCCGAGTTGTCTTCACCGATCTTGCCGGTCGACAAATCAGCCAAGAGGATTTTGCCTTCGTTCATCACTTGGTCGATTTGCATCGTCGAGCGCGGCTGGCCGACGATGTTACGAATGATTGAGCTGGAGAGGAACTGGCCGACTTTGTTTTGAATCGGGGCGATCGCTTCTTGACGGAATTTCGGCTCATATTTCTCATACTCGTTGACGAAGAAATCGCGAATCACTGGGTCTTTGACTTCGTTAATGACCAAACGGCGGTAAGCATTATCAGTCAATATTCGCATGACGCTCAGCAACGTCGAATTTGGGTATTCCAGTACGGCCAAAATGGCGTTACGCAATATATATTCCAGCCGCGGCCCCCAGGAGTCGCCGAAAATCTTTTTGAAAATCCCCACGACACCGGAGGCAACTACGTTTTTCATTTCCGGGTTATCTTTGTCGTCCAGTTCCAGAATGTTGAAGCCAACTGGATTGTCGTAATCGGCCGGGTTGAAGTAAACAACGTCTTGAATTCGGTCTTCCGGGATAAACTCTAAGACGTGGTCGATCAACTGCCCGTGCGGGTCGACTACAGCCACGCCGCGGCCCTCGCGGATATCGTCGAAGATCATATTTTCAATGAAGGTTGACTTTCCGGTACCGGTTTTACCGATAATATAGGCGTGCAGGCGTCGGTCGGCTTTTTTAATCCCGAATTTAGTCACGTGGTTACGGAAGTTGGTCTGGGCCAAAATCGTCAGCTCGTCGGCCGGCACACTACCGATGATCGGCAAGTTGGACGGCGGTTCGCCCTTCTTGGCGCCGGCCCAGGCGATCGTCGGCGTGGCCACTGTTTCGGATGGGAAGTGGTACAGAGTGGCTAACTCGGTAATATTGAAAATCATTTCGCTTTGGCCGAAAGCCCGATAGCGGAACAGGTCGATGACCGCCCGGTCGGTGATAAAATCTTTGACCAAAAAGCCGTTTAAATTGAGAGTGTTGAATTGCTTGTACGCCCCGACCACTTGTTCTAATTTGGCGCGGGCGACGTGTTCGTCGTGGGCAGCTGAAAGAATCCGGATGTTGGCTTCAAAACCGAGCTTAGTAATCTTTTCCTCGATTGATTTAACGGCTTGCTGTTCCGGTCCACCAAGCTCGTTTTTGTCATCCTTTTTCTTTTCTTCGCCCGGCGCTGAAGAACCAGGCGCAATAAGTTCCTTAAAGAAGCCAACGAACACTTCCTTCATTTCGCCAACAATAATTTCCAGCGCCCCCTTGCTCTTGGCGGGCGGTTCTTTAATAGCTTTGACTTCCTGACTCCCCTTCTCCTGCCAGTCGTCATCGAGTGGCCGGACAATCATTTGCAGCCAGAGTTCTTCATCGGCGGTTAGTGAACTCAAGACCCCAGTGGTCGTCGCCAGCGGGTCAACTTCAAAGTTCTGGAACGTTTTGATCGGATAGGCGGTTGGTTTTTTGAGTGTGAGCTCGGTAGCCACCAACCGTTTCTCTTCGCTCAAATGCGTGTAATCTTTTTCCAGCTCAACTTCGTGAACCTCAACCGTCGGGTACTGGGCAAAGATCTGGCTGATCACAAAGTCCTTCAGGTTGGTTGGGAAATAAGCAAAGAAGGTGATGGTCCGTTGTTTAGCAACGATCTCCAAGCTAACCCGCGGCTGCTCGGCGGCTCCTTGGCGGAAAATACCGTGCAACGCTGCGAAAAATTGTTCGGCCGCTTCCGGCTTGGCGCTGTTATTTTTCGGTACCGAGATGGAGATAAGCGTGTATTCCGACGTCGCATCGGGCGAAGCTGGGTCACTCGCTGACTTATTGGTTTTTCGCCACAAATAAAAAGCGCCGCCGATTAAGAAGACCGCAAAAATGATATTAATTAGAAGAAAGATCATGAGACTCCCGCTTTTTCTCGTGGCTGTGAGACATCAGTGTGGATTGGTGGTCGACTATAACTGGCTCGGGTCGCTGAGCGAATCCAATCAGCCATTTCCTGAGTACCGACGTTCGGGCTTTTTAAACCGGCCATGCTGAACGGCTTGGTCGGTGCCAAATCCACCAAGAGTTTAACATAGGCCTGGAAGCGATCAAGATTCGTCAGGTCCTCGGGCGTTACTCCCGGCAATTCGTGGGATAGGAACTCGGCGTCCTCGGCCCCAACTCGATAGGCAATCAGAGTACCGACGTTACCGATAACAGCATCACGGATTTTTTCCGTTAGCTGGGCAAAGTATTGATTGGTGATGTTCAAATTAAGCCGATACTTTCGAGCTTCGGCCAGAATGGTCGCGAACGAATCGGTGGTGAAGTTCTGGAACTCGTCGACATATAAGTAGAAGTCGCGGCGATCCTCCTCAGCCTGGTCGGCCCGACTGAAAGCCGCCACCTGCATTTTGGAAACTAAGATTAAGCCAAGCAAGGTCGAGTTGATTTCGCCGATCTTGCCTTTGGCCAAGTTAACAAAAAGGATCTTGCCTTCGTCCATGGCGTGGCGGAAATTAAACGATGATTGCTTCTGGCCGATGATGTTGCGCATCAAGTCGTTGGTCATAAACCGGCCAAATTTCGAGATGAAGTAGTTATACATTTCGGATTTGTGAAAATCGGCGGTTTTGGCGAGTTGCTGATCCCAGAACGCTTTAACGACCGGGTCGGTAACATTGGCCACGGCCCGGGCCCGGAAACCATCGTCAGTAAACAATCGCGGTAAATCGATCAATGTCCCGCCGCCTGGCTGGCTCATCACGGTCAGGGCCGCGTTCCTAGCCCAGTGCTCCCATTGCGGCCCGACGATACCAGTCCGGTTGGGGTCAAACAGCTTATAGAAAATCTCAATCACTTCTTGGATCAAGAAATCTTTCTCTTCTGGTCGAGAATATTCCAGTAAATTAAGACCGAGCGGATACTGGGTGTCAGATGGATCGAACAAAATAACGTCCTTAGCCCGATGGGTCGGGACTTTTTTGATCAGCGTTTCAATCGCATCGCCGAGCGGATCAATGAAACACAGGCCCTTGCCGTTGTGCATGTCTTGCTCGATCATCGTGTCGAATAAAGTCGTTTTACCGACACCGGTTTTACCGATCATGAAAACGTGCCGACGGCGGTCGTCGTCTTTCAAGCGGACCATTTTCTCGATCCCCCGATACTTCGAGACCCCGATAGCGACGCCCTCATCAGGCAAGTTAGCGGGCGGCGGCAGTGTGCGGGACATCTGCCATTTGACCCCCGGTGTTTCGATCGACCGGGTCGGCAGATGGAAAATGCTGGAGAGTTCTTCAGAGTTCAAAATCATCTTCGGCGCGTTAGCGAAAAGGCGCAGCAGATAATCGCGAGCCAAAGTTTTAGCCGGAACGAACCGATATTTTAACGAGTTGAATTCAGCGGCGTGAAATTGTGAAAAAGCAGCGATGATGACTTTCAGGTTGCTCTCCGCTGCGGTTTCATCGGCGGCAGCCGTGACAATCCGGATAATCGCTTCAAAGCCAATTTTCGACCCCTTCTCTTGGAGCGCCTTAATCAACTCTTCTTGTTGAGCCGAGAGGTGGATTTTTTCTTTTTCTGGGGTCGGGGCCTTGGCCGTATCGACAATTGTCCCCACCGTCCGGCCCACCCGGCCACGGTTAACTAAGTAGGCTTTATTATCCATAACGTGCTGACTGGCAATGTGGGTGTGGTGTCGCCAGTGTTCGCTAGTCGGCCGAATCAACAGCTGGATACTGGCCGATTCGCCGGGTTTCATTTTTGTCAGGACGTTGGTTAAGGCCGAGAGCGGATCGGTCTCTAGGTACTGATAGGTTTTGATCGGTAAAACAAAGCTCTTGGCCTGTTCTATGACGGCACCAGCCACGACTTTAGCGCTACTGCCAAACAATTTCGGCGGCTTGCTCATCACTACCTCGGCGTGAGGAAAGTAACTGTGAAGCTGCCGTTCAACGATTTCCTTGATGCGTTTCGGGCAGACGATGACGAAGTAAATCACCCCGTCAGCGGCGCTAATTTCAAATGAGACGTGAGCCGGGGTGCTAAAAAGCCAATCGATAAAGTTCCGCTGATGGATAATCGTCGTTAGCGAGGAATAAAACTGCTCCATCGGCGCAATGAGGTCTTTGAAGTCCTTAACGGGCTCGGGTGCGTCGTTGGCCCCGCGGGCTTCTTTGGGGAGGGAAACCGTCATGCACACCAGGCTGTTAACGTCGGTAACAGCGTCCTGCTTTTGAGCGTGGCGCAGGAACACCATCAGGCCGAGCGGTAAGCCGATAATCACCAGCCCCAGAAAGTAGATCAGATACTGGGCAATAAACTCCATCACTGGGCGCCGGTTTGGCCGATCCGCTCGTTGTTCTGATCTTCAAAAGCCGAAACATCTTCCAGCGGCCTGCTGATGTCGGCGATTGTCAGAACCGGGATTGCTTCAGGTTGATTGGCTATTGGTTCGTGCTGAAGGGTTTCGGCCGGTGTTTCAGGGACAGGACCAACCCGAAGCACCTCAACCCGTGGAGGTTGAGCTGAAGCGACTTCTTCCTGTTCAGCTTGCTGCAGAACCTCGGGAGATGACACCCCCTCAAGAGATTCACCAAATTTGAGCCCTTCCCCCTCACCTTTCATTAGGTCAAATATACCAGAATTGACCCGTAAAGGGCAGCTACAAAACGGCTTTGAAATCGCTCTTGAACGACCCGGCTTCGATTGAGCGGCGAATTCGCTCCATGAGCCGTAACACCACCCAGAGATTATGGTAACTGAGCGCCCGGCCGGCTAAGGTTTCCCCAGTTGAATAGAGGTGGCGAAGATACTCGCGGGTAAACGTCTGACACATCCGGCACTGACAATCGGGGTCAAGTGCTGCGGTGTCGTTTCGGTACTTGGCCAACATCAGGTTGTGTTGCCCCAAGT
>Ga0196963_10002786_pt1 | contig 10203 bp, 8 predicted proteins | sample S1_5metaG_FD_148600 | JGI IMG/M metagenome (GOLD analysis project Ga0196963, IMG submission 148600) | Soil microbial communities from Anza Borrego desert, Southern California, United States - S1_5 | ecosystem: Environmental > Terrestrial > Soil > Desert | place: USA: California | collected... | reverse complement strand
CGTCGTATCTCGACGCCGGGTACCTGCGCATCAAGCTCAAGATCGAGCCGGGGTGGGACATCGACCCCGTGCGGGCGGTGCGCGAGCGGTTCGGCGACGACGTGCTGCTGCAGGTCGACGCCAACACCGCCTACACGCTCGCCGACGCCCGACATCTGGCGCGACTCGATCCGTTCGACCTGCTGCTGATCGAGCAGCCGCTCCCGGAGGACGACGTCCTCGGGCACGCCGACCTCGCTCGCGTGATCAAGACGCCGGTGTGTCTGGACGAGTCGATCGAGTCCGCCCGCGACGCGGCGGCCGCGATCCGCCTCGGCGCGTGCGCGATCGTCAACGTGAAGCCCGGGCGCGTCGGCGGCTACCTCGAAGCCCGTCGCATCCACGACGTGTGCGTCGCCCATGGCATCCCCGTGTGGTGCGGCGGCATGCTCGAGACCGGCATCGGCCGCGCCGCCAACGTCGCGCTGGCCGCCCTGCCCGGGTTCACGCTGCCGGGCGACACGTCCGCCTCCGACCGCTACTTCACCCGCGACGTCACCGAGCCGTTCGTGCTCGAAGACGGCCGCCTCCGGGTGCCATCCGGCCCCGGCATCGGCGTCGACCCCCTCCCCGACGTGCTCGAGGAGATCACGACGTCGGTCGAGCTGCTCACGCCCTGAGCACGAGCTCGCCGCCCGCCGTCATCCCCACGATGCGGCGGCCGTCGGCGTAGGCGTCACGCAGGGCGGCACGGGAGGACGGGTCGGCGGCGATGAGCACGTCGCCGCTGCCCGCCTCGAGCGGCGGCCGGGGGCCGGCGGACGGCAGCGACCAGCGAACGACGCACCGGTCGCTCGCCTGGCCGGCGTTGATGCCGTCGGTCATCGCCCCGTAGAAGTCACGGTGGAACTCGACGACGTCGGCCCCCAACCGGTGGAGGTTGAACCAGGCGTTGCGGCGCACGAGCGGGTCGAAGGTCCACGTCACCACCTCGATGCCACGATCGAGGCACCACTGGCGCTGGTGGAGCTTGAGCGCCAGCCCGATGTGACGACCCTGGGCGTCGGGCAGCACGCCGGTGATGTGCGAGTGCAGGTGCAGACCGTCACGGGCAGCGGCACCGGCGCCGGCAGCGGCAGCGCCGAGGAAGCCGACCGATGCGCCGACGAGACGAGCCTCGCCCTCCCATGCTGCGGCGACGTAGCAGCCCGTGTGCGACAGCGCCCGCAGCACCTCGGTGTTCACCGGCGGGCGATCACGGTCGGTCCGCCAGATCGACGCGAACAGCCGCTCGATCGCGACCAGGTCGTCGATGCGATCGACCTCGCGCACATCGACGTCGACGCTGAGGCTCATGCGTACGTCGCCGACGGATCGACCGGCCACAGCGGACCCGGCGGCCGAGTGTGCTCGAAGACCTCGACGCGCTGGCTCGTGAGCCCCGGGCTGTCGGCGGTGACGATCCGCGCCGCGATCGGCGCGAACGCAGCGCGGAAGTGCTGGCTGCTCTTCACGCCGATGTACCTGTAGCGACGGACATCGATGCCGTGGAGCAGGAAGACCTCCGGATCGAACGTCTGCGACGCGCCCGTCGAGTACACGATCACGTCGACACCACCGAGCACCAGGCGCACCATCGGCCCGAGCCGCAGCGTGACGCCGGTGAGCATCGGACCCGTCAGCGTGACGTTGCCATCGCTGATCGAGTGCACGTACGCGCGCGCCTCGATCGGCTCGCCGTGCAGCGAGTCGTGCTTGCCGCCCAACCGCACGTCGATCGTCGACGCCACACCGGCGGCGATCGCCTGCGCCACGGTCTCGGGATCCTTGATCATCCCGAAGCAGGCATCCTCGAGCCCCGCGTCGAGGAACGCTCGCAGCACGTGCGTGGCGTCGCCCGGTGTGCCGCCGCCGGGATTGTCGGACGTGTCGTTGATCACCACCGGGAACGCATCGGACTGCATCGCCAGCTTCACGGCCACCGACGCCTCGAGCACCTCGGGCCGGAACTCCTCGCGGTGCGACCAGATCCAGGTGCCGACCTCTCGTCCGCACGCGGCGGCGAGGGCGGCGTCGCCGTCGGTCGTCACGACGACGTGCACGCCCACGAGCGGCGTGTCCGTGTACGGGAACCCGTGGAACACGGTGCAGTCGAGCACGCCCGGTCGTGCCTCGATCGCCGCGCACACCTCGTTCATGCGCGCCGCCGGATGGCCGGGATCGGTCGTCGACGTGGGCAGGAGCATCGGCAGGTGCTCGATGTGCGTCACGGGCCGCACCGAGCCCTCGAGCATGCGCACGATCAGGTCGACGGCCTCGACGCCGCGCTCGTGCAGATCGGTGTGCGGATACAGGTGGCACCCGAGCAGCGCGTCGAAGTGCGCGCCCATGGCATCCGAGACGTTGCCGTGCAGGTCGAGCGCGCCCACGACGGGCATGGAGCCGACGACCTCTCGGATCGCAGCGCCGAGGTCGCCCTCGACGTCATCGGTGCCGACGGCGACGGCGGCGCCGTGCAGCTCGATGGCGAGCGCGTCGAACGGCATCGCCGCCCGGAGCGACGACACCAGCTCGTCCTTCATCGTCGCGTAGGCGTCGGCCTCGATGGTTCCCGAGGGGTAGCAGTACGCGTAGTACGTCGGCACGAGCTCGGCGCCGACCTCGAGCGCCCGGTCGATCATCCCCGCGACGCACGTGTTCTGGCCTCGCAGGTCGAGCAGGCGCTCGCCGCGAGCGATCGAGAACCGGTCGAGTCCCGTCGTGCCCAGTGCGTCGTCGGCATAGGTGTTGGTCTCGTGGCCGAGACCGGCGACTGCGATGCGATAGGTCATCGACTTACGGCTCGAACGGTTCTGACGTGTACTCGACGCACTCGCACTCGTCGTCCCACGCCAGCGCTCGGAACAGGGCGACGCCGTCGTGCTGGCCGGGGCCGAGGCGGTTGCCGTAGCTGTACGGCGAGCGGTACGAGGTGCCGAGCGACTCGCCGGCGGCGATCATGCTCGACAGCGTCGTGTCGTCGCCGGCGCGGCTGACCACCGCCTCGGTGAACCACGCGATCTCGCACGCACCGATCGCCACCGCGCGCGTCTGCGCTTGTCCGACGGGGAGCCCGGCGTTGCGCATCACCTCGAAGCAACGCTCGCGGACCGGGTTCAGCTCGATCCCCTCGTCGTTGTCGGGCTCGGTGTCGAACGAGTCGATGGCCAGCATTCCGCTGAGCTGCGCCGGCGGGTGGCTGTCGAAGTCGGGCGCGTTGTTGCTGTTGAAGCCGTACCTCGGGTAGTAGCCCTGCGACTCGGCGTTCGAGAGGAACAGGAACGTGAGGCCGGCGCCGGCGAAGATGCCTGCCTGTCCGTCACCGATGAAGACGTGGTCGATCCCCTGTGAGCGGAACGCCAGCACCGCGTTGCTGATGGCGGCGCTCGCCTCGGCGATGCTGCCGGCCGCCGCTGGCACTGCGATGTAACGCACATCGGTCGCTTCCAACCCCGCCTCCTGGAGCCCGGCGAGGTAGCCGCGCTCCATCGCGTAGCGGTAGTCGGGCGTGTCCCACGTGATGAGCCCGATCTTGCCCGTCGGCCACGGCGGCGTCGGTTCGTGCCAGCCGGCCCTGACCATCGACCGCACCGTCACCTGGTACAGCCGCTCCAGGCGGATCGACGCCGGCGCGAACAGGTTGGGGTACTTCTCGAAGATCGGCCCGGTGCCGTCACCGCCGACGGCGAGGATCCCGGCCTGCTGCGCGCACTCGTAGATGATCTCGCCGCGGAAGAAGATCATGAGCACCTTCGAGTCGGCGGTGAACGTCTCGCACGCCGCTTGCTGTGACGCGGCGATGTCGTCGGCCGCGCTCACCTCGTGGAACACGGGCACGAGCTGGCGCCCGTTCACGCCGCCGCGGGCGTTGACCTCGTCGAGCGCCGCCTGCATGTAGCGACGGGTGTCGCCGGGATCCTCGCCGCCGGCGCCGAGCGCGGCATTGGCCGCCGCGCAGTCGTTGCAGAAGGGGATCCCGAGGGCGATGGCATCGTCGGTGACGCCGGGGCCGGCTGCGCCGCCCCCGCCGCCCGCGCCCGAGGTCGCGCCGGTGCCGCCGCCGGACGACGGCCCCGCGCCCGACGAGCCCGTGCCCCTCCCCGTCGGCCCGCCCCCCGACGTGCCGCCGACCGCGACGCCGCTGCCGTCGGCGCCCGTGCCCGCCGAGGTCGCGGCCGGCGACAGGCCGGGGTTGTTCGAACCGCCGCCCAGCGGGGGCCCGGCAGCGCCGTCGCCGGAACCGGTCTGCGCCGTCGAGCCGCACGCGGACGCGACCAGCACCAGCGCCAGCGCCACGAGCAGCTTTCGCACAGGTTCGACGCTACGAAGCCGGCGACCGCCACGCACTGTCGCGGCGCACAACGAACGCCGTCATCGTCCGTCGAGCCCACCAGTGCGTCCGCTGGACGGGCGTCCTACCGTCCTCGCCATGACGGATCTCCAGTCGCGGCTCGAAGCCGTCCTCGCCGAGCACAGGGTCCCGGGCGCGACGCTCGGCGTCCTCGACGGCGACGAGGTGACGGTGTACGCCGCCGGCATCGCCAACCAGAACACCGGCGTCGAGGTCACCGAGGACACCCTGTTCCAGATCGGCTCCATCACCAAGGTGTGGACCGCGACGCTCGTGATGATGCTCGTCGACGAGGGCGTGCTCGACCTCGATGCGCCGGTGGTCAGCTATCTCCCCGAGTTCAAGGTCGCCGACCCGCAGGTGACGGCGACGGTGACGCTGCGCGACCTGCTCAGCCATCGCAGCGGCATCGGCGGCGATCACATCCTCGACACCGGTCGCGGTGACGATGTCCTCGAGCGCTATCTCGAGACCTGCGCCGAGCTCGGTCAGGAACACGACCTCGGCGCCACGATGTCGTACTGCAACACCGGCTTCTCCGTGGCCGGGCGCGTCCTCGAGAAGGTCACCGGCAAGGTGTGGGACCAGCTCCTGCGCGAGCGGCTCATCGCGCCGCTCGGGCTCACCCACACGAACACGCTGCCCGAGGAGGCGATCCTGTTCCGCGCCGCCGTCGGCCACGTCGACGCGCCCGACGGTGGCCAGCAGGTGGCGCCGATGTGGGTGCTCCCGCGCTCGGCCGGGCCTGCCGGCCTCATCAACGCCCGCGCCGCCGACGTGCTCACCTTCGCGCGGTTCCATCTCGACGAGGGCCGCGCGCCCGACGGCACGCAGCTCCTGTCGCCGGGTGCCGTCAAGCAGATGCAGGAGCCGCAGATCGACATCCCCGACCGCTTCACCCTCGGCGACCAGTGGGGCATCGGCTGGATCCTGTTCGGCTGGGACGGCCATCGCGGCTACGGCCACGACGGCTCCACCCTCGGCCAGCGCGCCTACCTCCGCGTGCTGCCCGAGAGCCGGCTGGCGGTGACGCTGCTCACGAACGGCGGCAGCTCGTTCGAGGCGTTCCGCGCGCTCGTCACCGAGATCGCGAAGGAGCGCGCCGGCGTCGACGTGCCGCCGTGGCCGACGCTGCCGGACACGGCGCCGACGCTCGACCTGTCGAAGTACGCCGGCCACTTCGGGCGCCTCAACGTCGACATCGAGCTCCGCGTCGACGGCGACCACCTCGTCGGTGAGATCAAGCAGAGCGGCCCGCTGGCCGAGGCGCTCCCCGAGCGGGATCGCGCCGAGCAGGTGGAAGCGCGCCCGATCGACCGCGAGGTGTTCCTGCTCTCCGGCGCCAGCCTGCCGACGACGATGCCGCTCGTGTTCTTCGATTTCGACGGTGACGGCGTGCCGAAGCGGTTCCACATGGGCGCGCGGGCGATGACCCGTCGCTCGTGATCGCCGCCGACCTCCAAGCGTTCGTCGACGCCACCCGGGAGGAGCTCGCCGTCCCTGGCGTGTCAGTGGCGGTGCTGCACGAGGGTGAGGCGACCTACGCCTTCTCCGGCGTCACCAGCATCGAGAACCCGCTCGACGTCGACGAGAACACGCTGTTCCAGTTCGGGTCGACCGGCAAGACGTTCACGTCGACGGCACTGCTGCGGCTGGTCGAGCAGGGTCACTTCGACCTCGACACGCGCGTGAAGACCCTCATCCCCGAGCTGACGCTGAAGGACAAGTCGGTCGAGGAGCGCGTCACCGTGCTCCAGCTCACGAACCACACGTCGGGCTGGGCGGGCGACGTGATGACCTCGACCGGCGACGGCGACGATGCCCTCGAGCGCTTCGTCGCCCTTCTCGCCGACGTCGAGCAGGTCACGCCGCTGGGCGAGACGGTCTCCTACAACAACGCCGCGCTGTCGGTCGCCGGTCGCATCATCGAGAAGGTCACCGGTCAGACGTTCGAGCAGGCCATCCGCGAGCTCATCTTCGAGCCGCTCGGGATGACGCACTCGTTCTTCTTCCCGAACGAGGTCATGACGCGCCGGTTCGCCGTCGGTCACAACCAGGCGCCGGACGGCACGATCTCGGTGGCCCGGCCGTGGGCGCTGCCCCGCAACGGCGCGCCGGCCGGCGGCATCGCCGCCAACGCCGCCGACCAGGTGGCGTGGGCGCGCTTCCACCTCGGTGATGGTTGCGCGCCCTCCGGTGATCGGTTGCTGTCGGAGGAGCTGCTGAAGTCGATGCAGGAGCCGACCGTCGACATGCGCGGCTCGGCGCTCGGCGACTACGTCGGGATCTCGTGGCTGCTGCGCGATGTGGGCGATCCGCCCGTGCGGCTCGTCGGTCACGGCGGGACGATGAACGGACAGCACTCGGAGTTCCTCATGGTGCCGGCGCGGGACTTCGCGGTGATCTCGATGACGAACTGCGGACCGAACGGCCCGGTGTTCAACGACGCGCTGACGAAGTGGGCGCTCGCCACGTTCGTTGGCGTCGAGGAGTCCGACCCCGAACCGATCGTCCTCGGCGACGCGGCGCTGGCGGCGTACGTCGGCGCCTACGAGACGGCCGCCGTCGACGTCGTGATCACCGCCGTCGGCGGCGGCCTCTCGGCACAGATCACGCCGAAGCCGGAGACGGCCAAGGCACTGCTGGAAGACGGCGCCGATCCGTCTGACCTGCGGCAGCCGCCGATCGCGCTCGGGCTGCTGCCCGGCGACGGCGATCGCTACATCGTCACCGACGGTCCCGCCAGGGGCATGAAGGGCTACTTCGTGCGATCGCCCGACGGGACCGTCACCGGCGCCCACATCGGCGGCCGCATGGCGACGCGCGTCGGCGGCTGAGCGGTCGGGCATCGCCACGGCCCGATCTTGTGGCGCGTGCTTTCGCGCGACGACAGGATCCGCCACGAGCTCGGGCGTGCGACGACTACGACGCCAGCAGCCGGAACGCCTTCGGGAACAGGTCGTCGGGGACGGCGTCGGGATCGATCAACCGCGCCTCGGAGAGACCGACGGCCAGCGCGTTCACGACGGTGTAGAGCTCCTCGCCGGTCATCGACGGCCGCTCGCCGCTCGCCGCCGTGATGCGGTCGAACACCTCAGCGGTCATCGCCCGGTTCTGGCGATCGTTGGCGGCGTACAGCCTCCGAAACCGCGCGTTGCGAAGGGCGAAGTAGTACATCTCGGTCCCGAGGCGCCACATGCGGCCCGGCGTCGTGCGGTTGGCCTTCGCCGTCTCGGCGCCCAGTCGCTCGAGATATGCCGCCAGCGTGTCGCCGTCGCGAGGCTCGACGTGGACCGATGGCCCTGCGTACGTGCCCGCCATCTCGAACAGCAGGTCTTCCTTCGAGTCGAAGTTGGAGTACACGGCGCCCTTCGTGAGCCCGGCCCGCTCGGCGATGGCGTCGAGCGATGCCGCCATCGCGCCCTGTTTGGCGACGACGGCGGCGGCGGCCGACAGCAACCGGCGTCGGGTAGCGGCCTTCTTCTCTTCTCGGGATGGCATCGGTCACACCTCGTTGACAACTGATACCGAACGGTATCTGATACTGGTCGGTATCGAAAGCCAAAGGGGGGCGCCGTGCTCGAGATCACCGACGTGACCAAGGAGTACCGGCCCGGGGTGCGAGCCAACGACCGCGTGTCCGTGCGCGTGGCCGCCGGCGAGGTCGTCGGCCTCCTCGGCCCCAACGGCGCCGGCAAGACGACGCTCGTGCGCCAGGTCGTCGGCCTCACCAAGCCGACCAGCGGCGCCATCACCATCGGCGGCGTCGACGTCGTTCGTCACCCCGAGGCGGCGCGGGTCGCCTGCTCGTGGCAGCCGCAGATGCAGGTGCCGATCCGCGGGCTCACCCCTCGCCAGGCGATCACCCTCACGGCCGAGATCCGCGGCGCGTCGAAGCGCCAGGCGAGCGAGCGCGCTGACGAGCTGATCGCCGACCTGTCGATCGAGGAGTGGGGCGAGGCGTTCGGCTGGGTGCTGTCGGGCGGCGTCGCTCGATTGGTCGCCTTCGCCATGGCGGCGGCGGTGCCCGGCAAGGTCGTGATCCTCGACGAGCCGACCAACGACGTCGACCCGCTGCGCCGCCGGCTCCTCTGGAAGCAGGTGCGCGACCTCGCCGACCGCGGCGCCGCCGTGCTCCTCGTCACCCACAACGTGCTCGAGGCCGAGCGAGCGGTCGACCACCTCGCGCTGATGGACGGCGGCCGCGTCGTCGCTGCCGGCACCCCGGGCTCCCTCAAGCCCGGTGCCGCGGCCGGCTTCCGGCTCGAGGTCCTCTACGAGCCGAACGCGCTGCCCGACGCCGCTCGGCTGCCGGCGTTCGTGCGCGACCCCGTCCTCGCCGGCCGACGTCTCCTCGCCGACGTCGCCGACGACGACCTCGAGACGGCGATCGCCTGGGCCCGCACCGAGCGCACCGCCGGCGCCGTCGAGGAGTTCTCGCTCGGCCCTTCGACGCTCGAGGACGTCTACGTGCGCCTGATCGAGCAGGAGCAGGAGGTGGTGGCGTGATCAGCACCGCCGTCGAGCCGATGCCGGCGCCGCCGCTGCGCGCGTTCACCATCCTGTGCAAGTGGCGATACCTCCAGCTCGGCAAGGAGCTCCCTCAGCTCCTGCTCGCGCAAGTCGTCATCGCCACGGGTACCGGCGTCGGACTCGGCTTCCTCGTGTCCGATGTCGACCAACGCGCCGGCTCCTACATCGCCACCGGCGCGTTCCTGCTCAACCTGTTCATCATCAGCACGGTGATGGTGCCGAGCGTCATCTCCGAGCAGAAGCACACCGGCGCCCTCGACTACATGTGGTCGCTCCCTGCCCCTCGGCTCGCCCACCCGCTCGCCGAGCTCGTCGTGTGGTCGTCGGCGGCGCTACCGGGGATGCTCGTGTCGCTCTTGGTGATGAGCTTCCGGTTCGACCTGGACCTCCGCTTCGGCCCGTTGCTCGTCCCCGCCGTCGTGCTGACCGTGCTCACCGCTACGGCCGTCGGCACGGCGATCGGGCTGCGCTCGAAGTCGCAGCAGGCGACGAACCTCCTCACCAACGCGCTGCTGATGCTCGTGCTGCTGTTCTCGCCGGTGAACTTCCCCGGTGATCGGCTGCCGGGTTGGCTGCAGGCGATCCACGAGGTGCTACCGATCGCGGCGATGGCCGACATGGTGCGGGGCGGGCTGCTCGTCGGCTACGAGGCAGACCTGGCGCGCGACCTCGTCACGCTCGGTGCGTGGTGTGCGGTCGCGCTCACGCTGACGATCCGCAGCGTCAACCGCACCGTTTGAGCAAACCTCTGCGGATGGCGACCGACCGCATCCCGCTGGAGATCCTGTTCGGCAACCCCGACCGCGCCGCCCCGCGGCTGTCGCCCGACGGCAAGCGACTGGCATGGCTGGCGCCCGTCGACGGCGTGCTCAACGCCTGGGTGGATGGCGAGCCCGTCACCGCTGACCGCGTGCGCGGCATCCGCCAGTACCTGTGGGCGATGGACGGACGCCATCTCCTCTACCTGCAGGACGCCGGCGGCGATGAGAACTGGCACCTCTGGTCGGTCGACCTCGACAGTCGCGAGGTCGTCGATCGGACGCCGTTCGCCGGCGCGCAGGCTCGGCCGTACGCGCTCTCACCGTCGCATCCCGACGATGTCATCGTCGGGATCAACGTCGACGACCCGCGGCTGCACGACGTCTACCGGCTGCGACTCAGCACCGGTGAGCTGACCAAGGAGCTCGCCAACCCGGGCTTCACCGAGTGGCTCATCGACCACGACCTCTGCGTGCGGGGCGCGGTCGCACCGCGCGCCGATGGCGGCGTCGACTACCTCTTGCGCGAGGGTGACGACTTCC
>Ga0196963_10002785_pt1 | contig 10203 bp, 8 predicted proteins | sample S1_5metaG_FD_148600 | JGI IMG/M metagenome (GOLD analysis project Ga0196963, IMG submission 148600) | Soil microbial communities from Anza Borrego desert, Southern California, United States - S1_5 | ecosystem: Environmental > Terrestrial > Soil > Desert | place: USA: California | collected... | reverse complement strand
CCAGGAACGTGGCCACGTTTACACCTCCGAGCGGCCCTTACAGCGTTGGGGGCGGCTCAAGAATGACGCTTATGGGTGTCGGATGAAAGTCGACATCATTCAAACCTCTTTCGCCAGTGGCGAGATCGGCCCTCAGTTGCATGGGCGTAGCGATATTGCCCAATGGAATAATGCCTGTGAGATTGTCGAAAACATGATCCCACGCTCCTACGGCCCTGCGATCTCTATGCCCGGCACGCGATATGTCGCCACGGTTAGCGATTCGAGTCTACGAACCAGACTGATTAAATTTGTGTTTAATCGCACCGACGCCTATTCCATAGAAATGGGCGACAGATATATGCGATTCTTCACCAACCGAGGACAAGTCACGACTAAGTCCGGTACAGAAGACCTTTCAGCTTTTACTGCAAATCTAGTTGCCCATTGGAAGTGTAACGATAATACAAACTCTACTACGGTTTTGGACGCGGTCGGGTCTCACAACGGGACATTAGGTACAAATACCAATTCCGTGAGTACGACCGGCATTGTCGATAAAGCGTTTGATTTGGGAGGCCTTTATTATGTCACAGTAACGGATGCCGATGCTTTTACTAGAACGGTGTCGAGCCAACCCATGACAATTCTCGCATGGGTCTATTACCAGGCCACCGGAAATCCTCAATCGATATTTGCCAAACGCAGCTCCTCTTCGACTCAAGTCGAGTATCAATTTGACGTGACTGTAAATAGTAATTTGCGTCTAGTTGTGTTCGACAAGGATACGGGGGGCGCTAACAGCTATGTTTCCACGACCAACATGGAAGAAGGGTGGAATTTCGTGGCCGTTACGTTCCAAGGGGATGGCACGGCCTCGACCGATGCGGTTTTGTATATCAATGGCGGCGCCGTACAGCATACATTTTTAACTAACGTTGCCGGCTACGTTCGTATGAGAAATTCGACTGCAGATGTTCAAATAGGAGCTTCTGCCGGGGCAAATAACTTTTGGCAAGGTAGGATCGATAATGTCGCTTTTCTTAATTCAGAACTGACCTCCGCTAATATCGCGTCTCTTTATGTGACAAGTCCCTACCAGATTTCCACCGTCTACAATGAGGCGCAAGTGTTTGGGGTTCACTATACCCAAATCAATGACGTTGTCTACCTTGCGCACAAAGATCATCCAATACAAAAGCTTGTCCGTACTTCGGCGAACGAATGGACTATTGCTGATGCCCCAATAGTAGGTGGGCCGTTTCTTGCTTCCAACACCGACACCTCTACTACCTTATCCGTGTCAGCGACAGCCGGGACCATCAACGTTACAGCTGCCACTGGAAAGATTGTGTTTACAAGGTCCGGCGCCACGCTCGGCCACCATAATGCTTTTTGGGCTATTGGGGGCCTTAGTCAAACCAATTCGTCGACCGGGCTGCAAGAGACCGGATACGTCAAGATTACTTACGTCACCAACAGCTATACCGCCACGGCAACCGTCATTAAAAATATTAAAAGCACTACGGCCACTTCAGACTGGGCCGAGGGGGCATGGAGCGCTGTAAGAGGGTATCCGGCTCGATTAAATATTCATGACTTTCGCCTATGGGCAGCACGGACGAACCATGAGCCGCAAAAAGAGTGGGGGTCTCGAACTTTCCAGTTCGAGGATTTCACACTTGATACACAAGCAGATGATGACGGTTTAAACCTTCCGCTGGCCTCTAATGAATCCAATGAAATCCAATGGATTGCTTCCGGAAAGCATTTAATTGCCGGAACGTTTGGAGGGGCTTTTGTCACAAGCTCAGGCGGAGACGACAACACAATCACACCCGATAACGTTCACTCGAACCAAGAAGGCGGTTATGGCTCAGAGCCGATTATGCCAAAACGGGTTGGCAGCTTTCTCTATTACATCCAGCGATTCGGTAAAAAGCTTCGAGAGCTATTTTACTTATGGGATTTTGATGCATACAAAGCCGTTGATCGTACCATCCTCGCTCCTCATATTCTCGGCAATGGCGTTGTGGATATGGACGTCCAACAAAACCCCGAGAATATTATCTACTGTGTAAGGACGGGTGGCACTCTCGCTACCATGACGCGGGAAGCTGACCAGGAAGTTACAGCTTGGGCGCGGCACACGACAGATGGTACCTATTCCTCAATCGCCATTATTCCTTCACAGGTTCATAACTACGACGAAGTGTGGGTGATTGTAGAGCGTTGGGTGAATGGATCTCAGAAAAAATACGTTGAATACTTTGAGGATATTGAAGTTCCTTCCAGGCAAGACAAGTGTCTGTATCTGCATTCCGCCCTAAGTCACGATGCTTACGAGGCGACCAGCACCTCTGCGTGTACGATCTCGCTGTCGGCCTCAAGTGGTTCGGTCACGCTGACCTCGTCCACGGCTTACTTTAACGGACAGATGATTAATAAGCGTATACGTGCCATAGACGCCGCAGGCACCACCCTTGGCGAAGGGGTTATTACGGCGACGGCCTCAACTACCAGCATTACCCTTAGCATCACCACAACCTTTAATGCGTTGTCTTATGTGTCAGGAAGATGGGGAGTTTCCGTCTCGTCAATCGCCGGACTTTCTCATCTTGAGGCCAAGACCGTCGGAATATTGGCCGATGGAGTTACGGAATCGCTAACGAGAACGGTCGCGTCAGGCGTTGTGACTTTGGGTAGCAATTATTTTGTCGTCAGTGTGGGACTATCCTACAACCAGATTTTATACACTCTTCCAAAAGAACAAGGCACGCCGCGTGGCACAGCACAAGGGAAGTTCCAGAGATACAACGAGATTTTTCTTAATGTCAACCGCTCGACACAAAACTTCCAGTATGGAACCGATGCGGACAACCTTGACCAAGTAAACCTTTCCTTCGCTCCCACCGTGACAACCCTATATACCGGCATCCTACCTCCACAGGGAGGTGGACTTGCTATGCGTGGTGGCTACACTCGCGGGGCACAGATTTACCTAAAGAATTCTGAGCCGCTACCGATTGAGATTTTAAGCATCATGGGCACGCTTTCTACAGAGGATAAATAATGGCCCTAGGGACCGCATCAGCTTTGTTGCTTGCCGGTGGTGGATTCACCGCCGCGTCTCAGTTTGCCGGTGCCAACATTCAGGCGAAATCAATTGAGAAACAGGCCGAATACAATGCCAAAATTTACGACCAGCAAGGCGAGATCATAAAAGAAAAGAAGCGCATTCAGGAATACCAGTATAACCGCGAGGCAGCCAGAGTCCGAGGTGCCATTATTGCCAGGACTGCCAGCAAAGGGCTAATGCTGTCCGGCTCGCCATTAGCGATCCTTATCGATAACGAAACCAACATGTTATTTGACAAAGCTATCGCTGATTACAATCTAAATATCGAAACCAACTACGCCAGGTCCGGGGCCACCTACATGCGTGAGACAGGCGCCAATCAATCCCGCCTGTCTAGGTTCTCAGGATTCAGCAATGCGTTTTCAACGGCACTAAGCACAGGAGCCAGTATTGGGATTATGAACATGCCTAATCAGAGAAAACCAGGGAAACGTTAATGCCTGAATTTCCGAGATACCAATCAAAAGGCCAACTGACCAGCGAGCAGCCATCAGTTCAGGCAGCTGAGGATACTACCGGCCAGATGGTCCAAGAGGTCGGCAAGTTTGGAAACACCGTACAAGACGTGTCGGTAAAGTGGGCCAACGCCGTAGATACCATCCAAAAGACCACGGCCAGGGCTAACTTCAAGAGCGGGCTTTTGGATATCACAAACCGAGCTCAGAATGACCCCAATTACAATAACTCCGAACAATATTTCAGTGAGATAGAAAAGCTAAAACGAAACAGCTTGAAGGGCTTCTCCTCCAAGACCGCCGAGATCGAGACCGCTATTGAATTTGACTATGAGCAGAAGGTGGCTCAGATCCAGATCGATAATCTTTATAAGAAAAAGATGATCGATGTTGGACAAGCAAGCACCATGAAACTCCTAGACCTTGAGGCGTCCAGCGCAGCACCTGACCTCGAGGGTCGCATCAACGCTGTTCTGGGGCCGCAGATCCAGGCGGGAATTATTGGTCATGAGTACGCCTATAAGCTTCAGCAAGAGTATATCAAGAAAGGCAAAAACAATTCGTTCTTTTCGGACATGAACACCGATCTTGCAGTAGCCGAGGAGAACCTGTCTAAAAATACCTACGGTTTCGACGTGAAAGAATTGCGATATGCCAAAAGCATTTACGAATCAGAATCTGCCAAGATTCGCGCCACAACAGAGAATGAATTGTTGGGGGCCTACCTGAACGGCGAGGACATTTCCGTGGATTCAGTTAAAGAGCTGATGAACCAGAAGAAAATCGACGCTGGTTTTGCCGATAGCATGATTAAAAAGCTTACGGACCACAGACCGAGCCCTCTTAGCCAAGACGCGACATATATCGAATTTCAGAACAGGGAAAGCGAACTAAACAACAAGGGAAACAAGGTAACGTATGCAGAGGTTACTAAGTTTTTGTCAGACGTTATGAAAGCGCATGCTAATGGGCTGATTGATAAAGACGACACACAGCGCGCAATAAAAAATTGGGGACCTAAATTAGCAGAAGGAATAGAAGTTAGCGCAGAAAAAGTTATGGAAAAAGTGCGCCCGAAGAAATTCTTGGAGAGAATTAGCTTTTGGACAGATGAGTATGCGGAAGAGAAGGTTGAAATCAAAGCAAGGATGTATCGACGACTCGTGGATGGGCTGACGCAGGGCCAGGACGGAGATGTGCTTCTGGCCAGAATTATTGACGACGAGATAGACGCCAAATTATCAAATAATTTGAAATCGCCAGACCGTCAGTATGCCGTAAATCCAGATACAAAGCAGCGCCTATATTCTGATGATGGTGGTGTTACATGGTTCGACGAGAAAACCGGCAAGGAGGTTAAGTAATGCCGATGCCGGCCGGCTTCATGGATGAACGTCTTTTAAACTCAAAAGACACAGGCGCAGAGCCAAATCTTCCCGCTGGTTTCATCCAAGAAGATAGAGTGATCCCAGAGATTAGCCAAGCCCCACCAGACAAGATATTCGACAAGGTGATCGACTTCTTTTTGGATGAGGACAAGCTAACAGCTCGGGCAGCCAATATATATGCTCTTTCAGAAGCAACCGGGTTGCCGCTCCGAGAGGTAAATAGGAGCTACGACCTTTTGCGTCGTTCTTCCCAAATAACAGGCATACTCCCCGATCCCACCGAAAGGGAGGTTATCCAGGGCCTAATGATGCCAGGCATAGTTGCTGGTGCTATTGCGAATCCTATTGGCACTGCTGCCGGCCTAATCGCGTTCGGTGCTCTCGATAAAGCTGTCCCGATTGAGAAGATTCTTAGCAAGATGGAAGAAAAAGGCATCAACGATGATGTTATCAAGATCGTCGAGGTGTCCGACTTTGTTGGTAAGTCACTCATTGCGGGCGGTGTTTTCAAGAAGGCCAGCAGCATCCCAGAAACCTTTCTTAAACGCAAAATCACCGAGTACAAACTACCTGAAAAGGTCGTGCTGACACCTGAGCAGGTGCGGGATATATATCAAACCGGAGAACTGACGACCCCTGACCAAAAAGCCCTATGGGCGGCGCTTGAACTTAATAGCTACGACCGCAGAGCCGCCCTGGATCACGGTATTAATATTAATGTCCCGTCGGAGAAAATTGTCCGTATCGTTGATAACCCTCTATGGGCAAAAGCAAAGAATATGTTCGGGCTTGCTGAAGAATCTGTCATGGTTTCAAAAACAAGAGTTGGGAAACCGGAAAAAGCCCCTTCGGGACTCCTCGAAAGCTCTGCGTCGCATACACCTATAGCCGAGTTAGCGGAGAAAAGCGACCCTGTAAAGAAACTCATTGGGGCTCTTAAAGAGGCCAAGGATGTGAGGGGTAAGCAAGAGACCCTTCACGCCCAGGGCCGATCCAGGCAGTTTGCAAGGATGAAAGCCGCGCAAGGTAGGACTTCGGGCGAAAAGGGCTTTTATGCCGAGCTTGGGGCATTAAAAGGCGAGTTGCCCAAAGTAGAGTTTGAGGCGATCCGTGGCAAGGTCGGCCAGCATGATATTGATGCCTTATTCAACATGGTAAAGGACAGCCCCAAGATCGGCGAATGGGAGAAGCTGACTGCCCGCCAAGGGCTTTCAAAAATGTTTGGGGAAGAAGGCGGGCGCGTACCAACTGAGGGCGAGTTAGCACTGCTTAGTGAGGTATTTGGGGAGGAATTTACCAAAGCCGTGCTAGAGCGGAGACCGTTGTTTCAGAAGCTACTGGAAGCCGGCCATCAGCTTGCCAACATCCCAAGGTCGCTCATGGCCTCCCTTGATCTATCAGCGCCTTTCCGGCAGGGCATATTTCTTATTGGTAAGCCGAAACAATTTGGCCCTGCGTTTAGAGATATGTTCGGGGCATTCGCGAACCCTAAAGCATATCAGAACATCCAAGACGCGATTATCGCGCATCCTGACTATCAGATCGCACGGGACTCTAAGTTAGCCCTGACCGATCTTGATGTATTGCTTGGAAACCGGGAAGAAGGTTTCATGAGTTCTTGGGCGGAGAAAATCCCTTTGGCCGGGGAGGGGGTTCGCGCGTCTGGTAGGGCTTATATAGGGTTTCTTAATAAACTTAGGTTCGATGTATTCGTCGATCTTGTGAATAAGGCCGACAACCTAGGTCTAAATCCACGAAAGGACATGGACCTAACCAGGTCCATCGCTGATTTCGTAAATAACGCGACAGGTAGAGGAACGCTGCCTCGATCGCTAGCTGGTTCGGCGATGACTCTAAATGCTATATTTTTCTCACCACGTTTATTCTTTTCACGTCTGAATCTATTAAATCCGCTTTTCTATATAAAGCAAAAACCCTTTGTCCGAAAAGAAGCCCTAAAGTCATTATTCACCTTTGTGGGTGCTGGTGCGACTGTGTTGGCTTTGGCAAAACTGGCAGGCGCGGACGTTGGGGATAATCCAAAAAGCTCTGATTTTGGAAAGGTTAAGATGGGTAGCACCCGCTATGACATCTGGGGCGGTTTCCAACCACTGGTCAGAAGCGCATCCCAGATCATTAGCGGAAAGTATATAAACTCTGCCACAGGCGAAGAAATGACTTTAGGTGAGGGTTACAAACCCCTAAACAGAGCGGAGATTGCCCAGAGGTTTGTGGAGGGAAAGTTAGCGCCTATCCCGTCTTTTGTATGGACGCTTGCAAAGCAACAAGACCCTGCCGGCAACCCAGTAGACGTTCCTAAAGAAATTAGAGTGAGATTTATTCCTATGATCTTGCAGGATCTTTACGATCTGGCCCAGGAAAATCCTGAGCTCATCCCGACAGGTGTTCTTGGTGTTTTTGGTATTGGAGTACAGACTTACAAAGGAAGCTCTAGAAGGAAGTCATTCTAGGCGGCCAAATTTGGCTTTTGACGCCAGGGATAACGATTTGAAAACAGATCAAAGCGAACAAAATCAACGAAGCGTAAAACAGCCATTTCTTGAACATCTCTGGCATTTTTATGACCTCACCTGGAACCCGAAAATCGGGCTTTCCGCTGTTATTGTCCCTGACACATCTGTGCTTATGCGCCCTGATACATCCGAGCTTACAGATCCCGAAACATCCACGACTCCCAAAACGTTTGTATTTACGGACCCGTTGATATTAGAAAAAGCGGACTCGATATTATCCAGTTTTTCAATCAAAGGATTAATGCAAACAAAACGAAACATGAGAAACGAAAGTAACATGGCAAATGTATAAACTAGCCACTTCTGGGCCATGGCGTTTGTCAACAACTTCTTCAACCAACACCTCCTATTTTCTGGGCATTATACCCCATCAAAACAGATCTGCGGATAAATGCCAACAAAATCTATGACTGACGATCAATTCGAGAAAATGATGGAGCGCTTAGAAGATCGGAGGTCAAAGAATCTTTCCGACATTCTAAATGCGATCCTGCCGGCTAGAGAGGATCGTGAGCGCTTAATCAAAATCGAGGCCAAGATTGAATCTTCTATTGGTCTAATGTCTGCTATCCGGAGCGAGGATTTAGCGAAGATAACCCAAGCGGACGCCAAGGCCAGCGCTGCCCACCGGCGCCTTGATGCACACTTCTACTGGTCTGTAGGCACTATCGTTGTAACCGTGGGGGGCATGATCCTTACGGCCCTCTTTGTTTATATCCGCATCTAAAGGAGGTGTGCTATGGGCGGTCGTAAGGGTGGTCGTAAAGGCGGGAGGCGCTATTAATGAATACGATCCTTCTTGTCGGTCTTGCGTTCGTTTTGGGTGTTATTGTAGGCGATGTTTTGAAGCCGCTTAGCCGTTGGGCTAAGAAAAATGGCTGAACCTGAAGAGTGGAGTTGGCGCCGTTGGGCCGGTGGTTTCGCTTCTGGCAGACGGTATGGGAAGGATTTTGCAATTCTGTTACGCCTTCTCATTCTAGTGACGGTCATTTGCTTGGTAGCTATAGGTATCTGGAAAGTGAAGCAGCTGCTGATCGGGGATCAGGTAAAAGCCCAAGCGCATAACTCAGCCAGCCCTATAAGAGATAACTCTGGAACGATCCACCAAAAGGATAACCATTCGACGAATACGGTTGTTCATAATCACTCGCCGCTTGAGAATGGCATACTTGGTCTTATATTTGGTTCAAAGGACCATGTTGTGAAGGAGATTAGGGAGGACTAAACCACCGAAAAGAAGCCGACGAATACATGTCTGGCTGTAGAAGCGCCCACTCCACTATCATGGCTTATGGAGTGGGCGCTCTTTTTACCTCATCGCCTAGGCGATGGGATTCTGAGTCTTTTTACCGACCCAGAATCTCCAGGCCCTGCGACCGTAGGTCGACGCGTAAAGCCGCCGACCGTTTCGGAGGGTTCTGTACGTGCAGTAAACCCACACGGATCATTTTCCCTCCTTTCCCCCGGGCAAGTTTTGTAGGGTTGACGACACAGGACTCGGATGGTAAGATTTGACCACACCGGCCAGATGTGGTCAGTCATAGCCATGCCCAGCCGCTCATGCGGCGAGGTCCCCGGGGTTCGACATTCAACCCTAAATTCGTGAGCAGAACTCACTCTCACGAACGGGCTTATCCTACCATCGCAATACCCGATTGTCTATCCATGGGTACAACATACAGTGCAAATCATCGATTTTTCTGACCTAATAACTCTACCTATAGTACGCGTCTTGTGGTATAATCCAGCAATTTAGAATAGGGTTCTTATAAAAGTTTTTTTAATCCGGTATTGATCAAAACGGCTGGCGTTCACTCGCCAGCCATTAATTTTGCCTATTGAATTCCTCTTGTCCCGCCGTGCATCCTTTGGCTACTTTTACGCAACTTCCCCGACTTGTGATAAAAGGAGCCCATGAAATACGAAGACATCTCAAGCACCAAGGATTACATCGCCTATCTACTCGAGGAGCGCAACCTCGCCACGGAATCAATTCGCAGGGAAGCGCGACACCTAAAGTACCTTGAGCATTATCTAAAAAAGCCGATCATTCATACTGAGCGAGGCACCGAAATCATACAAGCTGTTAAGACAGCCGCGATCAATCGAAAAACTGCTTATAACGGTGGTCAAATGGATGACGGCACTGGTTATCGACGCCGCCTAGCCCAAACCGCCGTCTGCTTCTTCCGATGGGCTATTTCTGAGGCGATAATTTATCGGAATCCTTACCCCAAGAATACATTTCCGCAGGCCCCGCCGCCGCAACTTAAAATCCTTACATTGGAGCAGCTGGAAGCGCTTCTAGCGTACAAGGGTAGCGGTTATCAGAGCATTCGCGATCAAGCTATAATCCGAGTTCTTAGAGACACTGGCCTTCGAGTATCGGAGCTGGTCAAAATTACTCTACCGGACTTAGATTTTGCTGAGCGGACGATCACAGTATTCATGAGTAAAGTGAGGCGCTACAAGGTCGTGCCGTTTACCGAGACTACGCGTCAAGTATTGGACTTTTACCTACGGTCGCGTGGAGACGAGACGCATTATCTTTTCCCAGGCAGAGACGGCTCAGCCATCACGGATAAGGCCGTCCGGATGCGGTTTCGGAAGATCTCCGAAGCACTGGGTTTTCGCGTCCATCCGCACCTTTTGCGGCATCACGCCGGCACCGAGATATTTAAGAAGGGAGGGCAGATTGCGGCGATGGC
>Ga0196963_10002784_pt1 | contig 10209 bp, 11 predicted proteins | sample S1_5metaG_FD_148600 | JGI IMG/M metagenome (GOLD analysis project Ga0196963, IMG submission 148600) | Soil microbial communities from Anza Borrego desert, Southern California, United States - S1_5 | ecosystem: Environmental > Terrestrial > Soil > Desert | place: USA: California | collected... | reverse complement strand
CCGGACTCGCGCCACAGTCGAGCGTGTGATGACGCGAGCCGATGGCGCGCGCGGCCTCGCCGGCCGCCTCGGACTCGTCGAGCTCCGGGTCCGGCATGCGCACGGTGAACGTGCTGGGCCCGCCCGCCGCCTCCCCGGCCAAGAACGCCACCAGCGCGGAGTCCACGCCCCCGGAGAGAAAGCACCCCACCGGGACGTCCGCCTCGAGCCGCAGCCGCACCGCGCCGCGGAGCGCCACCTCCACGGCGCCGGCGTCGAGCGGCGCCGTACGCCGGTGCGCGAGCGGTCCATCGGGCGAGAGGACCCCGAAGAGAGCCGAGCCCGGCGGCTCGGGAGCGCCCAGATCGTCACACGGCGCCGGGTCGTGCCCCGGCGTGCCGGGCAGGTAGGTGATCGCTTGCCCCGGCGCCACCGCGGTGCCGACCATGGTGGGGGCCGCGGGCGCGAATCCGAAGCGAACCCATTCGAGCAGCGACGCCGCCCCGGGGCGCGGCGCTTCGGCCGCGCCCCCGCCAAGCGCGGGGCGCAGGGCGGTCAGCTCGGGGGGCACGCTGGCCCACACGTGCCAGCGGACCCCGTCACGATCGACGGTCCACAGGTACAGCGGCTTCTCGCCGAACTGGTCGCGGGCCAGCACCGCCCCACCGGCCGCGGCGTCCCACATCCCCACCGCGAACATCCCCTCGAGACGCCGCCACAGCCCGCGCCGCCAGTGCGCCCAGCCGTGCAGCAGCACCTCCGTGTCGCTGTGATCGGTGGCGAACCGGTGGCCCGCGGCCTGGAGCTCGGCCCGCAGCTCGCGGTGGTTGTAAATGCACCCGTTGAAAACGACGGCGCGCCGGCCCGGGCCGCAGACCGGGCAGGGAGGGGCCCCGCCCGGGCCCTGCCGACCGGCGTCGGGCCCAGTGAACGAGGAGTGTCCCTCCGGAGACGGGCCGCCGACCATCGGCTGGTGCCCGCCGGCCCGGTCGAGGATGGCGAGGCGCCGGTGCACGAGGGCGACATCGACCAGGGTGCCATCGGGCCGGACCGAGCGGTCCCGGAAGCGCCCGGCGCCGTCGGGGCCCCGGTGCATCACGGCGCGGTCGAGGATGTCCAGCCACGGCTCCGGGATGACGTGCCCGGAGGAGCGGGCCGCGTCGGCGCGGGCCCGAGCGCCCGCGGGAACGATCCGCATCATGCCCGCGATCCCGCACACGCCCGCACGATACCGGGCCCGGGTCCGCGCGGCCGGCCGGCCCGGGCCCGCGACCTAGCGTTTGCCATGGCCGACCGCGAGGTCCCCGATCCGATGAGCCCCGCGGCCCGGACGCCGCTCCTCCAGGCCCCCTGGCGCCAGGAATACCTCGAGACCTTCGCGCAGGCGCCCGAGCCGGAGGCCGGCAGCGGGTCCTTCCTGCGCGACGCGTGGCTGGCGCCGGAGCGCGACGGGCCGAACCACGTGGTCCTCCGCACTCCCGACGAGCCGGCGGGCTGCGGCGGGCTGATCCTGCTCAACGCCTACCCCTACGCCGGCGGGCACCTGCTGGTGGCTCTGGGCGAGGCCTGTCCACGGCTGCTGGACTACCGCTCCGATCAGCGGGCGGCGCTCTGGCGGCTCGTGGACGAGGCCAGCGACCTGATGGACCGGACGCTCCGCCCCCAGGGGATCAACCTGGGCGTCAACCAGGGCAAGGCCGCGGGAGCTGGGATTCCCCAGCACCTGCACGTTCACCTGGTCCCGCGCTGGAACGGGGACACGAACTTCATGACGGTGGTGGGGCGCGTGCGGGTGATTCCCTCTTCCCTGGCGGCCATGGCGGAGCGCTACCGGGCGGCCGCGGGGACGCGGGCCGCCGGCACCGGGCCGGCGCCGCCCGGCGTGCCCGGCGCGCCCGCGGGCGAGCGCACCGGGCACGGCGGAAAAAGATACGATTGACTCGGTGGACGCTCCCAGCGGACAACCCGGGCCCGAGCCGATCGTCTCCGTGCGCAACCTGGTCAAGCGGTTCGACGACCGGACGGTGCTCAGCGGCGTCAGCCTCGACGTCCGCGAGGGGGAGACCCTCGTGATCATGGGCGGGTCGGGGTGCGGCAAGAGCACGCTGCTGCGCTGCATGATCGGGTCGATCCGGCCCGAGGAGGGGGACGTCGCGCTCTTCGGGCAGCGCATCAACGGCCTGCCCGAGAAGGAGCTGGACGAGGTGCGCAAGAAGTTCGGCATCCTCTTCCAGTCCGGGGCCCTCTTCAACTCGATGACGATCGCGCAGAACGTCGCGCTGCCCCTGGAGGAGCACACCGAGCTGGACCGCGAGATCATCGACATCCAGGTGAAGATCAAGCTCGAGCTGGTCGGGCTGCGCGAGCACGCCGACAAGTACCCGGCGCAGGTCTCGGGGGGGATGAAGAAGCGGGCCGGGCTGGCGCGGGCGCTGGCGCTCGACCCCCGCGTGCTCTTCTACGACGAGCCCTCGGCCGGGCTGGACCCCGTCACCAGCGCCGAGATCGACCGGCTGATCGTGGACCTCACGCGAAAGCTCGGGGTGACCAGCGTGGTGGTCACGCACGAGATGGACTCGGCCTTCACCATCGCCGACCGGATGGCGATGCTGGACAAGGGCCGCGTCCTGGCGGTGAACACGCGCGAGTGGTTCGACCGCCTGCGCCGCACCGACGCCGCCGACGCCGAGCGCCTGCCCGAGGACCTGCGGCTGATCCGCCAGTTCCTGCGCGGGGACGCCGACGGCCCGATCACCGAGCGCCGGGCGGCGACCAACTACGCGGAGGACCTGCTGGGCCTGCTGGAGGACGTGCCGAGCCGGAGCGTGGAGCCGACGCGGGCGCGCTAGCCCCGCGCGGGGCGGCGGGCGCCCGGGAGCGCCGCAGAGGCCGGGCGCCCGGCCACCAGGAGAGTGTGAGCAACCATGGCCGTGCCCTCGCGACGCAACAACCTGCTGGCCGGCTCCTTCGTGATCGTCTCGATCATCCTGGGCGTGGCCGTGATCATCGTCCTCTCGGACATCCCCGAGAAGCTGACGCCCATGAACCGCTACACGGTGCGCTTCAGCCTGAGCGACGGGGCCGAGGGGCTCGACGCGGGCTCGCCCGTGAAGGTCGGGGGCCGGCCCGCGGGGCGCGTGACGGGGTGGGAGTTCCAGACCGATCCCCGCACGGGGGCGCCCATCGGGATCGACGTGCACGTGAAGATTCGGGCCGACGTCAAGCTCTACGGGGACACGCTGGCCATGCTGGTGGTCCCGCTGCTGGGCACCGCCAGCTCGATCAACATCCCCATGGTCGGCAGCGGTCCCGTGCTCGTGCAGGGCGAGATCATCCCCGGGGCCGTGGCCCCCCCCTCGTTCCTCGCCCAGGCCGGCTACGGCCCGGAGCAGGCCGGGCAGCTCCGCACGATCTTCTCGAATGCCCAGGCCGTCTCCGAGCGGCTGCGGCGCCTCTCGGACCGGGTCGAGGAGGAGTTCGACCCGGCCATGGACGACGCCCGGGCCGCGGTCCGCGACGTGCGCGAGATGACGGCGGGCGCGCGCGCGAGCTTCGACGTGTGGCGCCGGCGCGTGGACTCGACGCTGGCGAACGTCGACGAGGCCTCCGCGCGGTTCGGTCCCGTGGTCGACGACACCCACGCCGGGGTGAACGAGGCCCGCGCGGTGATCCGCGACGTGCACGCCACCGTCACCGACAATCGCCCCAGGGTCGACGCGGCGCTGGGCAACGTCGAGCAGCTCACCCACAAGGCCAACACCGAGGGATGGGAGTCGGTGCGGGGCCTGCTCGAGCGAGCCCGGCAGGGGCTCGACGAGTTCGCCGAGGCCGGGCAGCGCGTGAACCTGGTCATCAAGGAGCAGTCCCCGGAGCTCCGCGCCATGATCGCCAACGCCCGCCTCGCCTCCGACCAGCTCAAGCTCACCGCCTCGGAGGTGCGGGCCGCCCCGTGGAAGCTCCTCTCCCCCGCGACGGGGCGCAAGGAGCTCGAGAACGAGGCCCTCTACGACGCGGCACGCACGTACTCGATGGCGGTCTCGGACCTGCGGGCCGCGGCGGCCTCGCTCGAGGCGGTGGCGACCGACGACGCGCCCGGGTCGCCCCGCGCCCAGGCCCTGGGCCAGGAGCAGGTGCGCGAGCTGGTCGCCGAGGTCGAGAAGTCGTTCGAGCAGTACCGCCGGGCGGAGCAGTCTTTCCTCGAGCGGCTCACCCGCCAACGATGAGGCGTGCGCCGGACGTGGGGTGCCATCGCGGTCGGGGGCATGGCGGCCTGGGGGCAGGCCGGCCAGGGCCCGCCGGCCGGCGCGGCGCTCGCCGAGCGGCTGGCGCTGTGCGCCGCGGAGATCGTCGAGGCGACCGCGGGCCTCGTCGAGCATCTTGCCGCCCTGGTGAGCGAGGGGGAGCCGGGGGGCGCCGAACGCGGGACCGGGCACATGGACCACCAGACCCAGGGTGACGGCGCCTCGTGCCGCCTGCTCGTGCTTCGCGAGGGGGCCTCCGCTCCCGAGCCGGTCGAGCGCTGCGCCGGCCCGCTCGCGGAGCGCGCGGTGATCCTGGTGCACGGGCTCAACGAGCCCGGCGGGATCTGGGACGGGCTCGTGCCCGCGCTCGCCGAGCGCGGGTACACCGCGGCGGTGTTTGAGTACGCCGGCCGGTCCGGCGTCGCGGCGCTCGCCGACGGCCTGGCCGCAAGCCTCCGCCAGCTCAGGGGCCTGGGCGTCCTCGAGGTGGACCTGGTCTGCCATTCGATGGGCGGGCTGGTCGCCCGCGACGTGCTCACGCGGCCCGGTCTCTACGCGGGGGCGCCGCGCGGGCATGGGGCCCTTCCTGACGTCCGCCGGCTCATCCTGGTCGGCACGCCCAACCTCGGCGCGCCGCTGGCGCCGCTCCAGCCGCTCGCGGCCATGCGCCAGAAGTTCTTCGCGTGGGCACAAGCGCCGGATCTCCACCCTCGGGCCCTGGCCGAGGTCCTGCGGTGGAGCCCCGAGCCGTCGGGCCGGGACCTGGCTCCCAGCTCGGAGTTCCTGACCGAGCTCAATGCCCGCCCCCTCGACACCGGGCCCGAGGGCGTGCGGGTCACCACGATCGTCGGCCGCCTCATCGAGCCCGAGACGCCCGTGGCGGCCGTGACCGACAACCAGATCGCCCGCTCCGTCCTCCCCGAATCGGCCCGCGCCGCGATCAAAGACGCCGCCCGGAGCGTGGCAAACGTCATCGGCGACGGCGTCGTGCCCGGGCACTCGGCCGGGGCGGGCGGCGTCGAGGACGTCGTCACAGTCAACGCCAACCACCGCGGTCTGCTCGTGCACTGGGGCCTGGCCCGCGCCTGGCGACGCTGGCGCGACGACGGCGCGGCCCGGGCGGAACCCCCTCCGGCCATCCCCGTGATTCTCGACCGTCTGGGCCGCTGAAGGCACCCCGTCGCGCCCGCTCAGGATGCCGGGTCGGCGCCCTCCACGTCCCCCACGCCCGGGGCGCTCTGGCCGACCGTCAGGACGCGGTCTGGGGCTTCGGCCAGGGGCTGGCTGATGCGCTCGAACTGCGCCGTGGGCACGTGCACGGTCTTCCAGCGCACGCTGCGCGTGCGCATGTTCGCGATGTAGTCCGTGAGCCGCACCGCCCGCAGAACGTACCAGCGCCCCCGGAACTCGAAGACCTCGTCGAAGAGCGCGTCGGGCGGCTGCTCGTCGCACCAGTAGACGAAGACGAACGCGGCCTGAAACTGGCTCCCAAAGAGCCCCTGCCAGAGCTGGAGCGATCCGACGTCCTCGCTGGTGACCCAGGTCTCCAGGCGTCCCGCCGACGTCGGCGAGGCCGTTCGGCGCCGGATCACCTTGCGCCCCTTGATGTCCACGAGCAGGTTGAGCCCGTCCCCGTAGACGACGAAGTCGAAGCTCTTGAGCGACTCCCCGGCGTGCCGGAACGCGGCCCCCTCGGGAAGGAGCGCCTTGCGGGCTTCGTCCACCGCGACATAGGGAATCCGCCTGGCCCGGAGATACTCCTCGAAGGCCCGCTCGTAGTGGTGGCGACGCTGGGCCATGCTTCCCGGCCATGATACCGGCCGGGTGCCGGGGGCCCGGGCGACGGCCCGAGGCGCCGCCCCGGTCCTACCATCGCGGCGATGAAGACCTGCGCAACCGGACTGTGCGGGCTGGCGGCGAGCCTCTCGCTCCTGCTCGGCTCGACCGCCCTGGCCCAGAACACCCCCGGCAACAACCCGGGCCAGGATGAGAAGCGCCTCACGCCGCCCATCCCCAACCCGCCCGCGGCGCGCAAGCCCGCTTACATCATGGTGGGGCTTGCCATCGTGATCACCGGGATCGTGGTGGGCGTCAACTTCATCCCCAGCAAGCGCGGGCACCAGGACTGAGGCCGCCGCCCGGCGCGGGCGCGGCAGCGACTCTCGGAAGGATCGGCCATGAGCGGCAGAGCCATGTCGTCATCCCGCGGCGTCATCGGTGTCAACGTGGTGCTGCTGGGCGTGCTGGGCGTCGTCACGCTCGCGGGCGCCCAGCCGTCGCGCCAGAACGACGGCACCCAGCGCGGCCGGGGCGAGTACACCGCGGTCTCGGGACGGATCCAGGGCTCGACGGCCAACGGCGTGTACGTCTTGGACACGACGAACCAGGAGCTCCTGGCGCTGCGCTGGAACCGGAACGACAAGCGCGTCGAGGTCTTCGGGTTCCGCGACCTCAAGCAGGACTCGGCCCGTCAGCAATCGGGCCGCTAACCGGAGACCGCTATGAGCCATTCCCCCGCGATCCCGGCCGCCCAGCAGCCTCCCGCCCGCGGCGTGCCCTGGGCCCTCTGGGCCAGCGCCTTCTTCATCGCCGCGGCGATCCTCGTCCAGCTCGGACGCGTCGGCCCCCTGGGCGCCGAGGCCCGGGCCGACGTGGCCAACCAGCTCGCCGGCTTCACCCTGCTCACCTTCGAGGGCGGGCACGGCGACGTGGTGCTGGTCATGGACAGCCGGGCCGAGGACGTGCTGGTCTACACCGTCGAGAACCAGGACCGCCTCACGTTCATGGGACGGGAGAGTCTCAAGGACCTCTTCGCCCAGGCCCGCGGCGGGGGCGGGGCGGCCGGCGGCGGGACGCGCCGCTAGCGCCGCGCCGGCTCCCAGAGCGCCCCGCGCGGTTCCACATAACCCCGGGCGTCTGTCGGTCGGAGCCCTCCCTCCGATGCCCCGGCGGAATCTACTGAAATTGCAAAGGGCGCGAGGCGTGCCACCCGATCCGTTGTAGCCGCTCCCAGCCCGCCATGCCCCGCCCACCCCGCAACCCCGAACGCTCCCCGCGACGCGCCGGCGCCCTCTCCAGACGCGCCCGGGTCTGGCTCTCGCTCACGACCGCGATGACCACCGTCGGCGGGACCCTGCTGCTCCTGGAAGGCCGGCCGGCCCCGCGGCTCGATGGCCTGGCCCTGGCGCCCCTGGCCGCCACCGGCAGTCCCGCCACGCTCGAGTCCATCTTCGCCACGCGCGCCCCACGCCAGGACGGGCGCTGGCACGGGATCGTCATCCATCACTCGGGCTCGGCGGTGGGATCGCCCGCGAGCATCGGGGCCCAGCACGAGGCGCGGGGCTTCCGGGGCCTCGGCCACCACTTCGTGATCGGCAACGGCTCGGGCATGGGCGATGGCGACCTGCACGTCGGGTATCGCTGGCTCGATCAGCTCCCAGGCGCCCACGCGGGCGGGCCCGACGGCGCCTGGCACAACCTCAACTCGCTGAGCATCTGCCTGGTGGGCGACGGCAACCGCCGCCCCTTCACCGCGGCCCAGTTGCGCCGCCTGGTGGAGCTGACCAGCGTCCTCTGCCGTGAGCTCGGTCTGCCGCGCGACCGGGTGTACCTCCACAGCGACCTCGCCCCGACCCGCGACCCGGGGATGCTCTTTCCCGCGGTGGAGTTCGCCGAGCAGGTCCGGGGCGGGAACTAGCGGGGTGCCGCGGCGGCGCGCGATCGGGTACCCGCGGGTGCCGGGTTGCGGGGATTCCACGTTGAACTTGGCCCGGGTGTGGGTGATACTTCCGTCCCCGGCTCGGGCCGGGGGCATCTCCAGCCGACTCGGAGTCCGAGCACCGGCGCCGTCGAGTCCGGCATGACCGTGGTCGATGAGCAGTTCGGCCCGGCCAGGCCTGATTCTCCGCGACGGCGGATGTGACCATCGCGGCCCGGACTGTCCGCGACGGAGCCCCGTAGAGTTCAAGCCCCCCTGCCTGATGCCGGCGTGTGCCCGAGGAACCGAGCGGACGTGGAACCCAAGAAGAACGGTGAGATGGTCGAGGGGTACCGCGTGCTGTCCGAGCTCGGGCGGGGCGCGGCGTCGATCATCTACCTGGTCCAGGAGCCCAAGTCCCGCCAGGTCTGGGCCCTCAAGCACGTCGTGAAGGAGAGCCCCAAGGACCAGCGCTTCCTCGACCAGACCGAGAGCGAGTATCAGATCGCCAGCCAGCTGAACCACCCGCGGATCCGCCGGGTCGAGAAGATCATCCGCATCAAGCCGCGGATGCTCACCATGGAGGTCTCCGAGCTCTACCTGGTGATGGAGCTGGTGGACGGGGCCAGCCTGGAGGTCGAGCCGCCGCGCACGTTCGAGGAAGCGGTCTGGATCTTCGAGCAGCTCGCCGACGCCCTTTCGTACATGAACGCCAAGGGCTACGCGCACGCCGACATGAAGCCCAACAACGTCGTCGTGGATCACAACCTGGACTGCAAGATCATCGACCTGGGCCAGAGCTGCAAGATCGGGACGGTCAAGGAGCGGATCCAGGGCACGCCCGACTACATCGCCCCCGAGCAGGTCCATCGGCGCCCGATCACCGAGAAGACCGACATCTACAACCTCGGGGCCACGATGTACTGGGTGCTCACGCACCACCACGTGCCCACCGCGCTGGCCAAGGGCGACTCGCTCCTGGGCTCCCTGGACGACAATCTCATCGAGCGCGCCAGGCCGACCATGGAGTTCAACCAGCGCGTCCCGGAGCTGCTGGACAAGCTGGTGATGGAGTGCGTGGAGGTCGACCCGGCCAAGCGGCCCGGGAACATGCGCGAGGTCGCCGACCGCCTGAACCTCATCCGCAGCAAGCTCGCCGCCGAGGCCGAGCTGCGCAAGAGCGGGATGCTCCCGCAGATCGATCCCGAGGCGCTGCGCCTGGACCCGACCGGCCCGGAAAAAAAAAAGCCCCGCGCGCGGGCGACGAGCTGAGCCGCCGCGGGCCGTAGCCGCCGACCCCCTCGCGGCCCTGCTCGCCGACCTCGACCTCAAGAGCGCCGGCTCGGTCATCGCCGCCCTGCACGCCGGGGCCGCCGCGGCCCGCGGCTCGGCCTGCCGTCGGGGGTGCGTCGATCATCTCCGCGGCCCGGGGCTGCTCATCGCCACGGGCGACCTCCACGACAACCCCCTCCACCTGGCGCGCCTGGTCCGGGCGGCGCGCCTCGGCGAGCCGGTCGAGAACGGCGCGCCCCGCGCCCATCTGCTGCTGCACGAGATCATCCACGGCGAGAACCTCGTCAACGGGCTCGACTTCTCCTACCGCCAGCTCACGCGCATCGCCGCCCTCAAGGCCGCCCTTCCGGAGTTCGTCCATCCCATCCTCGCCAATCACGAGCTGGCCCAGATCACCGGCTCGGGGATCGTCAAGGACGGCGTGCGTGTCGTCGAAGCCTTCAACGAGGCGGTGGCCTACAGCTTCGGCGACGAGGCCGGCCGGGTCCACGAGGCGATCGGCGCCTTCATCCGCGCCCTCCCCCTGGCCGTTCGCGGCACGCCCTGCGCCCCCACCCGCCCGGGCGCGGGCGACCTGCTCTGCGCGCACAGCCTCCCCGGCCCCGAGATGATGGAGCGCTTCGACCCCAAGGTGCTGGAGCGCGAACTGACCGAAGACGACTACGTTCCCCGCCAGGGGGCCGCCCAGCTCATGACCTGGGGCCGCGGGCACACGCCGGAACTGCTCGAGCGGCTGGCCTCGGCCTGGGGCGTCGCGGTGTTCGTGCTCGGGCACGAGAGGGCCGAGACCGGCGCGAGGCTCGTCCCCCCCAACGCCGTCGTGCTTAACAGCGACCACGAGAACGGCGTCTATGTGCCCATCCCGCTGGACACGCTGCCCGAACCCCAGGCCATTTTGGCCGCCGCACGCCCGCTCGCCGGCGCGTGAGGGGCGCCCACCCTCCAGAACCCGCGCCCCCGCGCTCCCTGGCGCGGCGTCGGGGGTGGTACGCTCCGGCG
>Ga0196963_10002783_pt1 | contig 10210 bp, 12 predicted proteins | sample S1_5metaG_FD_148600 | JGI IMG/M metagenome (GOLD analysis project Ga0196963, IMG submission 148600) | Soil microbial communities from Anza Borrego desert, Southern California, United States - S1_5 | ecosystem: Environmental > Terrestrial > Soil > Desert | place: USA: California | collected... | reverse complement strand
GCCCGCGTCGTCCGTCATGATCGGCTCGTCGTGCTGCTGGAGGGTGATCCCCACCCCGTCCTCGCTGATCCCCAGCTGGACGAGGGCCCCGGCCAGCCCCTGGTCCGCACACCAGATGACCGCGGGTCCATTAACGTGGAACGCTACAGGCATGACTACCTCCGGGACCCGAAGAATCTGCCGGCACGAACGGACAGGGGCTCGGCCGCTTCGGTGACTCGGGTCTCCGTGTCCAGGGGGACCACCGAGGCGAGCCCAGCCTGCTGAGACTCACCGATGGGAAAAACGCGCTCCCCGAGCCGGAGCCGTTCGAGCAGGTCCAGGGCCTCCTGGACGCCGGCCACCTGGTCGGGCTTGACCCCCGGCTTCCGCCGCTTGACCAGCCACCAGAAGGCCAGGTCGCAGCACAGGCCGACGATCAGGTCGCGGGCCACCGTGTACCCGCTCCCGCCCCCCTGGGCCTGGGAGGCCGTCTGGGATTCGGTCAGCTCGAGCATGTCCTCCGGCGAATACCGCGCGCCACAGGTCACCGCGGCCTCGATCTGCCCGGAGGCCCAGCGGAGGGCCCGGTAGCCCACGGCGTCCTCGGTGGTGAACAGGGCCAGGGCGGCCACGCGGGAGGCCGGGCTGGTGCTCGCCCCGGTCCGCGTGGTGGGGTCCTGGAGCAGGTCCGCCACCTGCCGCCAGTCGCGGGACTGGAGCAGGTCCTCGCCGGTGGCGTAGGCGGTGATCGAGCTGTTCGGGCTGGCCCCGGTCGCCATGCGTCCCCCTCAAACACAAAAGGGGGCGGGCGGGAGCCCGCCCCCTTCGGGGTGGCCGATCGGCCACCCCAGGGTCACGTGTGCTGCTCGAACCCGAACGTGATCTTGACCCCGGAGGCGGTGTACGTCGGGGTGGTGGTGGCCCCGGCGACCACGGCCACGTACAGGCTGGTGGTGGCCGTGTCACACTCCAGGGGGATGTCCAGGGTGTTCTTGTGGGCGATGCTCACCCCGCCCAGGTCCTTGTAATCCGCCACCGCGATCGACACCACCCCCTGGATGCCCAGGGCCACGGCGTCGGAGATGGTCGGGGCGGAATTCTCGCTCCCCCAGCTGGTGGCCAGGTTGCACAGGTAGATGTCCAGGTTGGCCTTCTGGTCGTCCTGGTCGATTACCGTGATGCTGCGGAGCCGGAGCTTGCCGGCGTTGGCCAGGCCGGCGTTGGCGACGGCCTGGGCGTCGGCCACCAGGTCCCCGGCCGCGTACGCGCTCGTGTCCAGGGACAGGGTGACCTGGATCAGGTCCAGCTTCCCGAGCCGGGCCAGGGAGGTGACGGCCGGGTCGTCCGAGGCCAGGGTGACCCGCTGGACGCCGGTCCCGACGGCCCCGGCCCCGGCCACCGCGTCCACGGCGGACCCGTCGGCCCCCAGGCTGAGCTTGTGCCGGGGGTAGAAGACGCTGGAGATGTCGTCCGCGGCCATCGTCACCGAGGCCGCGGAGGCGTCTTTGATCGCAATGTTGTCGGCCACGTCTGCCCCTTAGAACCAGAACCAGGAGGGAGAGGACCGCCAGAGGCTGAAGTCGAACCCGGCCGGCAACTCGAACCCGTCGCACATCCAGTACACTTCCAGGTCCGTGGTGGACCCGATGACGTAGATGTCGGCCAGGGACCGGAACATGCCGGGCGGGAAAATCACCTCGTCACCGGCCGTCAACTGGAACCCGCTCGTCCCGTCCGCCGCCCCGGCCGTGATCCCGGCCAGCCCGATGTAGATCAGGTTGGTGGAGTTGCCCGCGTTGGCCCGCACCCGGACCTCCCCGCGGACCACGATGTCCCGGTCGGACAACGGGAGGGCGGTCGCGCCGATCGCGCTCTTCTGTCCGGTCAGGAGGGGCATGGGGGCTCCGGTCAGGGGTGCCGGGGTGGCCGATCGGCCACCCCGCGCGCGTCACGAATCAGCCCGAGGTGGCCGTGAACAGGAACCCGCTGGCCGGGCACGTCACCTGCTCCGAGGTGTCCTCGACCACCCGCCCGTCCGTCAGCCGGTCCCAGTCCTCGTGCTTGGTCTCCACCGTCATCTCGTCCTGGTACCAGAACATGGACAGGGTGCTAAAGCTCGGGGCCCCGTAGATGCCCTCCAGCTGCTTCGGCTTGGACACCATCAGGACGGTGGAGGCCGGCATGGCGTAGCTGGCGGCCTTCGCGCTCTTCCGCGTGTTGGTCACCTTGACGCAGTTCTCGACCACGATCGAGTACCCGTAGATCGTGGACGGGAGGCCGTACTTGCCGTTCGGGTGGGCCCCCTTGTGGATCTCGTCCTGGGCCCAGTAGGACCCCTTGATGTAGTCGTGCAGCTCCGGGGACTTCGCCCAGGCAATGGCCTCGTCCGGGTTGATGATCACCAGGAGGCTGTCCGGGTCGCTGTCCACCACCCCCAGGGTGTCCTTGTTGATCAGGGACGCGGCGTACCCCAGGGCGTTCTTGATGTACGGGGCCGTGCTGGTCCCGACGTCGAACTTCCCGCCGCCGGCGGCCGTGGCCGTGGCCGTGTGGTTGCCGGACAGGTTGTCGGTGTCCCCGGCGGCGTTCCAGTTGGCGGCCGTGGTGGCGACCGTCAGGACCCGGTTGGTCCGGTTGGTCATGCACTGGGCGGCCTTGTTCTGGGCGTTCGACTCCACGATCGGCCACACGGCCTGCTTCTCGGCCTTGTCGCCCACCCGGAACCGGTACCGCCGCCGCTCGGTGACGAACGGGACGAACTTGAACGATTCGGTCCCGGTGTCGGTCAGCGGGTCCGGGGCCCCGTCCGGCCAGGAGACCTCGGGCTCGGTCAGGATCCGGGCCGCCTCCTGGGTGGTGATCTTGAGGAAGTACCCGGTGGACTTCGGGCACTCCACGTACTCGATGTACTTCGGCAGGTGGAACTTCTTCGCGTTCCGGCTGAACCCGATCCGGAGGCGGCCGGACAGGTCGTGCGGGATGAACGTGTTGTTGGCCTGCGGGAAGCCCGGACCGGTCGCCATGTGCGTGTACTCCAGAGGGCCCGGTGTCGTCCGCCGGGTACGGGCTCAGGGGTGGCCGATCGGCCACCCCCGGCGGTGGTTATCAGGCAATCGTGATCTTCTGCGGGAACACCCAGACCTTCCGGAACTGGTCGTCGGTCCCGCTCTCCAGGGCCTTCCCGACCACGTAGTGCTCGCCCGCCCCGGAGGCCGTCACGGCGTCCCCGTTGGCGTCCGCCTCCACGTAGTCCCCGCGGGTGACCGTCCCGCCCAACTTCACGAGGGCGGTCCCGATGCAAATCACCTGGATGGGGTCCCCGTCCTCGGCGGCCACGTCGGCGTCACTCCCGACCAGGCCGGGGGTGGCCTTCTGGCCCTCCTGGGACACGCCGAACGCCGGGTCGTTGGCCCCGGCCTGGAGGACCTCGAAGTCGCCGGTCGTGTCCTGCTTGACGATCTTGCACGGGCCGATGGTGCCGCCCGCCATCATCGGCGGGCCGGGGTACAGCGGGGTCATGAGAGGCTATCCCTCGGTAGGTCGTGAACGGTCCGGGGTGGCCGATCGGCCACCCTCCTGGTTAGCTCTTGCCGGCCTTCACCGCGGCGAGCCCCTCGTCGTAACTCACGCCGTGCTTGCTGGCGTAGGTGACGGCCCTGTTGGCCACGTCCCGGCTGGTCTCGGGGACCGGCCCGGTGGCGTTCCCCTGGTACACCTCGATCGGGGCGGCGCCGGGGAGCCGGTGGTGGTTCTCGCGGATCTCGGCGGCCCGCTCCAGCCGGTCCTTCTCGGTCATGGCCAGCATCCGCTCCCGCTCCTTGGGGCGGTTGAACTGGTACCGCTCGACCTGCTCCAGCTGGTCCAGGAGGCGGTCCACCTTCTCCCCCTCGCGCTCCCGCATGAGGGCGGCCAACTGGTCCTGGGTCTTGGACAGCTTGGCCTCGTACTTCTGGACCAGCTCGGTGTTGGCCTGGCTCATGTCGGGCTCGTCCTTCTTCTTCTCGGGTTTGTCGTCGTCCGCGCCCTTGTCGCCCTCGGACTCGCCGTCCTTCTTCTTGGCCTCGCCGGGCGGGGCGGTGTTGTTCCCTTGCGCGTCCCCGGCCTGGGGGGCCTCGGTGGCCCCGTACTTCTGGGCACAGGTGGCCATCCAGGCGTACTTGGTGGTCAGGTACCGGTAGACCTTCTCGCACCCCTCCACCTCCTCGGGGGTGAGGGCCGGGGTTTGCTGGGTCTGGTCCGCCGGCGGGGCCTGGGTCTGGTCGTCCACCTTGTCATCCCCCATCGCGTACAGGTAAACCGGGCTGTCGGAGCCGGGGTAGAAGACGGCGCCCAGGTTGAGGGCGGGCGGCCTGGTCAGGCGGGCCACGCCGATGATGGCCTTCTTCCGCGGGTCATACTCGGCACTCCGGTACGGGTGCCGCTTCGCCCGGTCGGCGTGGCAGGCCAACAGGTACACGTCACACACCACGGCCGGGGTGCCGTCGGGCAGGACGCCGTCACGGAAGTTGGTCTGGTACCCGAGGACCAGGGGCTGGTCCGCCTCCCTCGCGTTCGGGCCGAACAGGCGGTGCCCCTCGGTGTGGGGGGGCTTATCCCCGTGCAACTCGTTAGTCAGGCGGGCCGAATTCTTGGCGATGACCGGGATGTCGTCGGCCGTCACCTCATAGAGCACGTTCCCCTCCGGGTCCCGGCGCACGTGCGGCCGGAACACGGGGACGCCGCGCTCGACAATCCACTCCTGCACGCCATCCGCCTTGCGTTCGGCAATGGGGCCGCGGCACCCGCCGCGGAGAATCACGGGAACAATCCGCCGATCACAGAGGGCCACCGGCTTCAATGAGGCCACGGGCTTTCCCGTGGAGGAGTTGGTGGCTCAGTACCCAAATCTAGGAACTGGGCTCTGGGTGGCCGATCGGCCACCCAGGAAGGGGGGCGGTCAGGGCCGGCGGGCGCGGAGCCAGGCCGCGCACCGGCGGTCGATGTCGCGGATGTCGGCCTCCAGGCGGCCCGTCGTCGGGTCGGGCCCGAGGACGCAGGCGGGGTCGGGATACTCCTGGGGGGACCGGGCCGTACCCTTGGGCTGTCCGTCCAGGACTACTACCAGGGCCCGGTCCTGGTCCGGGTCCGCGGCCACGGGCGGGAGGAAGGCGGCGTAGGGGTCGGACTCGTACCCGGCGGACGGGTGCCCGATGTGGCCGGGGACCGCCTGGACCCAGAATACGTGCTCGTCCGGGCCGTCGAACACCACGAGTTTGCAACAGGTGCTGTAGATGCTCACGACTTCCGCCGGCGGCGGGGCTGGGAGGCCCGGAGGATCTTGCGGCCGGTGTCGGTCAGGGCGTACCCGCTGTCGGGCCCCCGGCGGACCGAGGCGTACCCCATCGCCACCAGGCCGGAGAGGCGGCGGCGGGCGAACGGCTGGGACAGGCCCACCTCACTCGCCACGGCGGCGGACGGGACGTGGGCCTCCCCCGTGTCCCGGACGGCCAGGGCGGCCAGCACCTTCAGGTCGGCGGCCGGCAGGGCCGCGCCTTGCCGCTCGGCCAGGACCCGGCGGTAGACCGGGTTCTCCTTGATGCTCCGGACGTTCCGCCCGAGGTGGGCGGCCAGCCGGCCCGGCGGCCAGCTGCCGGTCCGGGGAAACCGGGCGAACAGCTGCTCCAGCTCGTCGGACAGGGTGGGCCGGACGACGCGGCGGGCCATGACGGGGGATCCTTGGGGGTGCCCTCATCATGGCCCGCCGGTCGCTGGGCCGAAAGTGGACGGACGTTCACAGGGTGCCCGATCGGCCACCCTCACGCCCTGACGCTCCTGTTTTTCTTCATGCACTCAATCCAGTCCCGTTGATCCTCAATGGGAACGCCCTCGTCGTCCGGGTCATCTTCGTCAACAAAACGGTCGGCGTGAAAATCCTGAGCCGCGGTGTCGAACCACTCGACCACATCCAGGACACGAAACACATCGACATCCGGAATGGGTTTTGTGTTCCCGGTCCGAGCCTTAATCTTGCCAACGATCACGTACTCGCCCTCCTGACACACGTAATTTTCCCCACCGCTTCTCGGGATGTCGTGGCACAGGCGTAGATAGTGGCAGACCAGCTGGACCTTGCGGGCGGCCGGCACCTCGTAACCGTTTTCAGGGGGCTCGTACCGGGCCAGATCGATAAGCTCCATCGCGTCACCTCAGTGGTTATGGGTGGCCGATCGGCCACCCGGCGAACGGCTCAAATGTGACCCCTCATGCTCGTGTGCTCGCACTTGCCGCACAGTACGATGTCGTCCCGGCCGTAGTCCTCCTGCTTCATCTGCCACCAATCCCGGTGGGTCGTGTAGCAATACTTGCAGTAGCCGGTGATCCCGAGCTTCTTGACCGGGACGCACTCGGACACCACGGTCCGACGCCCGCCCGGTTCGACCAGTTCACAGCGGTGGGTTGGCAGCACTTTCTGGCTCACGTCTCGTCCTCCGGTTATTGGGTGACCGACCAGCAAACCCTCTATCCCTGTACGCCGACACGACGCCAGCCGTCAGGCCGGCAACCGGTCCCACACCCAACCCATCCCGTACATCCACGGCAGGCGGTAGAGGGGGAGCGACCGGTCCACGATGTCCCACAGGCCGGCGGCCGCGTCCTTGTCCTCGTGGGCCTCCGTCATCCAGACCTCGACCGGGAACCCCAGGCTCTCCCCGTCGGCCGGCCAGTACCCGACCACGAACGGGACCACGAACGCGCTGAGCATCCGGCGGGACGCCAGGAGCCTTTGGTTCACCTTGCCCAGGTACTCCGTGGCCTGGGCGTAGGTCACCCCCCGGCAGACAACGCGGTTCTCCTTCTGGACCCGCTGGGGCAGGCCCCCGACCGAGGCCCAGTAGGCCCCGTGCTGGGCCAGGACCTCCTCCGGGGGTGCCTCCCGGAGCCCGTGGAACACGCAGTCCAGGGGGTGGGGCTGTTGAACGGGTGCGGACGTGCGCCTACGATTGGCCATGAGTGGCCCTCCAACACAGGGTTACTCCACGGGGCCGGGGGTGTTCGCGCACCCGCCGGCCCCAACTCATTTCCTGGGCGAGATACCCCGAGCGTCGGGGTGTGGTGGTTGGAGTCTACCCCGGCCGGTTAGTGAACAGGCAAGGTCCGTTGCCGCTGGAAGTGCCGGGAAAAGTGATGGCTCAGGTGTCCACGTGGACACCTGAGCCCCTGGCTACTTGAGCCCGTCCCAGAAGGGATCGGGCCGCGGCGGGCGGGAAGGGGCGGAAGGCGAAGGGAGGCCGGCGGGCTTAGTGACGTCCACCTCGCAGGCGGGGCAGATCGTGGGCCCGACCGGCTGGACCAGGACGTCCAGGAGGCACCGGGGGCACAGGCGACGCTCGAACGGGAACAGCAGGTCGGGCCGGTCCATGATGGTATCCCCCTAAAGCGGCCGCGGCCCCTTCCGGGGCCGCGGAGAACTACAACAAGCTGATGGCCACCGATGACCTGAAGACGCTTCAATGTGGCCGCGGCGGGTGACGCGGAGCTATTCCTTCTTGCCGTCGCTTTCGGTGGCTTCTAACAGGGCCCGCAGTTCCTTCGCCTGCTCGGGCGTGAGCTTGATCCCTTCCTTCTTGGCGTCCCGGATTAGGTCCGGTAGCGCTTCCACGGCGGCTTCCAGGGTCTCACGGTTCTTCACGTTCATTACCTCCCGGTACTTCTTTCGGTCCAGCCCGGTCACACCTTCACGGATTCGCCGGTCCAGTTCGGCCGGGTCCGATTTGAGCAGGTCCCGATACTCTTCCATCGACACTACCCGCTTCGGCCGGTCGATGCCATCCCCGTACCCGTCTTTCTTGCTGTACAGCTGGGGGGTGCCCGGCCCGGCGTACACGAACACCCCCTGGCCGGCGGGGTCGTCTCCGGCCGCGGAGAAGATCAGCCGGACGTACACGTTCTTCTTGTCCTTGGGCACCACGTCCCGGTGGGCGATCTTCTCGTCGCCCTCGAGCTTGGCCACCGGCACCCCGGACCGGGCCGTGAACTTGCAGTTCACCCGCCACCCGTCGGCGTTGGTGTCGGACAGCTTGCCCGGCCCGTACTCGAACCCGGCCCCGGCCAGGTGGGTGTGTAGTAGCACTTCGCTGGCGGCGTGGGCGGCTTCCTCGTACCCGCCATTTTTCCCGGCGAAGGCCAGGACGTACCCGGCCAGGTCCGCCTGGGACACGTCCTCGGACTCCCAGCGCTCGTGCAGGTTCCGGCCGATCTTCTCGCGGGCCCGGCTCTGCCGCTGCCGGTGCTCCTCCGACCAGGCCCCGCCCTTGGCCTCCGCCAGCTCGTCCAGGGCCTTGACGATGCTCCTGGGGAGCCGGAGCCCGTCCGCCTCCGGGGTGGCCGATCGGCCACCCCCCGGCTTCATCTTACCCGCCTTGGCGGCGTCCTCCCCGCCCCGGCGGTTGTACTCGGCCGCGGACACCTCCTTGCCGCCGATGAAGTACCGGCCCCACAGGACGCCCGTCTTGGTGTCGGCGTCCCAGTAGTAGCAGACCGGGGAGGGGTCGGCCGCCTTGCCGCTGAGGTGGATCTCGGTGTACTCGTGCCCGTGGTCGCTGAACACGGCCGTGGACGCCTCGAACTCCTGGTTGAGCGGTCGGAACGCGCGGAGGTACTTCTCCCCCAGCCCGGCCTTCACGTAGGCGACGGTCGCGTGCGGCTTGTACGCCCGGTGGGTGTCCACGTGCGGGAGGGCGGAGAGGGCCCCGTTCAGGGCCAGCAGGTCGGGGCTGTCCACCTCGACGTGGAGCACGTCGTACGGCTTGCCGGTCGCCTCCCCGAAGAAGCACGCCAGGGCCCCCAGCCGGCCGCGGACGGGCCCGTGTTGCTCCACGACCGGCCGGACGTCCTCCGGGTCGTTGGTCAGGGTGCCGTACCGGACCGTGATGTGGGGCTCGGTCTCCCGGCCGTCCTCCCCCAGGTCCTCGTCCGCCACCGCGGCCGCCAGCTCCAGAATCCGCTTGGCCGCGTCCCCGCCCACCCGGATGAGGGTGCAGGAATACTTGTGGGCCTGCTGGGCCGCGTAGGTCTCGGGCTCGTCCTCGTCCCCGTCCATCCCCACGAACTGGCGGAACAGTTCGATCAGCTCCGCCTTCGGGTCGCCCGAGTCGGCCGCGTACCCCTGGGGCTTGCCCTTCAGCTTCGCCTTGGCCTTGGTGACCAGGAAGGCAACGGCGTGAGAGAACACGATCGCGGCATCGTGGGTGGGGATGCCGAAGTGCTGGACGAGCGGGTCCACCGGCTTGAGGGCGCTGATCCGGGCGTAGTCGTCCACCGTCGGGAGGACGTCCGCCGGGTCCACGGCCCCGTGGGCCAGGTCGATGGCCAGGCCCACCAGCCGGCCCTTCACCTTCGCCAGCCCGGCCTTGAGCTTCGGCCACGCCCGCTGCACCGCCGCCGGGTCCCGGAACGACGGGTTGCCCCCGGCCGCCGGGGTGGCCGATCGGCCACCCGCCGCGGCCGGCTTGGCCGCCCCCTTCGCCCCCGGCTGGCTGCTGAACTTCCCCTTGTCCCGGCTGTGCTTCCCCTCGTCCCAGGCCCCCGCCTGGTACTGCTGGTACCCCTCCGGCCCGCCGTCCTCCAGCCACCCGGCCAGGTCGGCCTCAAACAGCTGGTCCAGGTCCAGCCCGCCCCCGCCTGGGGTGGCCGATCGGCCACCCTGGAGGATGCCACCCAGCGGGGGCTTCCCCTCCCCGCCGGCCCTGCCCTCGAGCAGACCGCCCAGGGGTGCCCCGTCCGGGCCCAGCATCTGGGGCCCGCCCACGGTCTCGTCCCCGTCCTCCGGGGGCACGGCGTCCGCGGCCTCGTACACGTCCTCGGTCCGGACCGGCACCCGGTCCCAGATGGCCGTCAGGCCGGCCAGCTTGCCCTCCTTCTCGGGGTCGGGGACGATCGACTTGAACCGGACGGGGAAGTCGGCCCAGGGGAAGTTCAGGAGTTTGGCCACCCCCACCAGGTCCGACGTCAGGGTCTCGTCCAGGTTCTCCGCGTCCCAGGCCAGGATCTGGTATTTCGTGTCCTTGGCGAAGTCCGCCCGCCCCGTCCCCCCCAGCCCGTCCCCCTCGTCCTTCCCCGAGGACATCGACTGCCCGACCGTCAGCCGCTCCTGGTGCCGCTCAAAGTAGTCGGTGATCATCCCCTGGAGCGCTTCAATCCCCCCGGTGCTCGGGGCGAGCTGTTCGACCCCCAGGTGGGCAGGTCCTTC
>Ga0196963_10002782_pt1 | contig 10215 bp, 13 predicted proteins | sample S1_5metaG_FD_148600 | JGI IMG/M metagenome (GOLD analysis project Ga0196963, IMG submission 148600) | Soil microbial communities from Anza Borrego desert, Southern California, United States - S1_5 | ecosystem: Environmental > Terrestrial > Soil > Desert | place: USA: California | collected... | reverse complement strand
CCATGCCCCTGTCCAAAGCGGCGGCCGAGCGGCTTGGCGATGTGATCGGCAGCCTGCTGGGCGGCGATTACGAGGAGCCCGACGATTTCCGCCGGGCCGTTCGCGAAGCCCTGCCTCGGCTATCGGGTGAAGGGAAGCTCGATGTGGAGGCGGTGCTGGCCCTCGCCGGCCGGAGCGCTCCCAGTGTGTCGGCCCGGCGCCTGCTCGAGCTTTTTCCCGAGACACGGGCCGACGCTCGCGGGATGTACGCCGTCATCCGCGGGCAGGAACTGCTGCGCCACGCGCTGGACAAGCGCGTCGCGGATGTCGTCGGCCCGAACTGGAGCCTGAAGCGGGACTCGTCCTACCGCGACGCCCTCTGGGCCAGGTTGCACACGCCCCGGCACCTGGAAATGGCGCGCGACGCCTTCGCCAATTTCCTCGACACGGTCGAGTTGGATCTCGCTACCGTCGCCGAGATGCAGATGGACGCCGTGCTCGCCCATCCACGCTGGCATGAAGCCGTCTCCTCGGTCGAGGAGGACTACGGGATCGACCTCTCGCTGCTGCGCGACTGGACCGAGCTGCCGCAGCCAGGCGGCCAGGGTAGGCAGGTCGAGGAGGCGGAGGACGGACCGGAGCTCTGAAACGGCTGGTTCCCCCGCCGATCCCGCGCAACATCCTCCGACGGGACCGTTCTTCAGGAGGAATACCGTGGCCGACAAGTTCTGGATGCATGTCGACGAGTGCAAGGCGGCATCGTCCGGGTCTATGGCGAGGAGTACGGCATCGCCGAGGCGATGGCGCGTCACCTGCTGCAGGGTCGCATCGTGCTGCGCGCGGAGGATGGGGACGACGACCTGGTCCTGACCATCACGCCGGGCAACGTCGAAGAATCTCGCCAGGAGGCAGCCGAAAGCGAGGACTGAGCCGGCCCGTTTTCGGTTCGGGGACATAGAGTGGCTTTCACGTCTTCGTCCGGAGGTCCCCCATGTCCGAGCCCAATGCCAGCGACGCCCTGACCATCGCGCTCAAGGATGCGCCGATCGGCAGCTATCTGCGGGCGGATTTCTGCGGCCGCTCCGCGGTGCCTTTCCTTCGCGACGACGAGGCTGGGTTCACCCGCCTCCATGATGGCGTCTACCTGCCTCTGGATCTGTTCAGGGACGGATCGACGTGCCGTGTCGTTAGCGAGGCGGAGGCGAACGCCGCGGCCAAGGTGGAGATGCAGAGCCTCCTTGAGATGCGGGGTCTCTCGCGCATCGGCCGGACGCCCATGGCGGTGCCGATCATCCAGATCGCGCCCGAAGCTGGCACCGGTGAACCGGACGCCGACGAAGACGGCCCCAGCCCCTGATCCATCCCTGTGTTCCAGCCAGATCCGAGGTTCCCATGTCCGAACTCACCCCCGACATCCGCCGCCAGGTGGAGAGCGCCGCGCGCCGCCGCGACTTCGAGACTTGCGCCCGGCTCGACCCGGAGAATGCCGAGGCCTGGCGCATCAAGGGGCCGGTGGACGAGGCCTACCGCCAGCGCGACTACGAGACCTGCGCCCGCCTGGACGTGAAGCAGGCCGACATGTGGCTCGCCATGGGGCGGATGGACACGATCCCGACCAGGATGCTGGCCGGCTGCGGCCGCCCGTCCGACCATTACAGCGTCCGCAGCACGGCGCACCTGCAGGGCTGGACCCCGCTGGCCTACTTCAGCCACCAGTTCGACGAGCGGGACTGGAACGCGAACCTCCGGCGGATGCCGTCCGCCATACAGGCGCCCAAGCGCACCAACGTCTACCGGCGCTGCGCGATTTCCTACCTGCTGGTCGAGAAGGATGGCGTGCTCCATGTCGACGTGATGCGGGGCGACGATAGAAACCGCGACTGGGGGATCAAGCCCGAGCTGCCGAAGCTGACGGACATCCTGCTGCCGGCCGACGTCTACGACTATTTCAAGTCGGTGGTGGGCCCGGACCGCTGGCCGGCCGGCGCGGCGGCCGAACAGCCGACGACCCAGACTGTGCGCGACCTGCCGCTGGGCAGCTATATCATGATCGCCAGCGGGGACCGGCCGGAGGTGCCCTTCCTCAAGGACGAGGAGGAGCGCCTGACCCGGCTGAGCGACGCCGCCTATCTCGGGGTGGGCATGTTCGAGGGCGCCAAGTTCCGCGTGGTCACGCCAGCCGAGGCCATCGCCGCGGCGCGCGCCGAGCGGCAGTCGGTCTCCCGCGCCTTCCGTGAGCCGGCGCCGGTTCCGGTGATCCAGATCGCGCCTGAGGAGGACGAGGCGGCCGACGACGACGAGCAGGACGACCCCAGCCCCTGATCCCCCTTCAATTCCGCGGCGCCGCCGCCGGAGACCCTCATGTCCATCATCAGCTTCCGCGACCACCTGACCCCCGAGGCCTTCCGGGCCTGGTTCGAGCACTACCTCACTCCGAGGCCGGAGGATGCGGCCGCTCAGCATGCCTGGCGCGAGGCTCTTTGCGCCTGGGACAAGGAGTTCGGAATTCCGGCAACGGCTGCCTTCCTCCAGGCCAAGCGCGACGCCGGCGAGATCTCCCGCTTCACTGGCGTCGAGGGACACCGCTTCAACCTGGTCACGGCCTGGAACGGGATGATCGACGGATCCGCTCACTTCGTGAAGCACGAGGTGGGCGCCTGGCGCGATATCTACCAGGCCACCATCCGCCGCGTGCCCGCCTACATGTCGTTCGACGCCAGAAAGGCGGTCGAGCAGGGCACCATGTCCGTGGCCGACGCGACCGCCGCCGCCTATGAGAAGGTTGTCTCGGTCGTCGATTCAGGCGGCCTGCCATCCTTCCTTCTCAGTTCCGACATCTACTGCTTCGTCACCGGAGAGCGCTATCAGATGACGCTCGAGGGCTGGAAGGTCGGCTTGGTCGATTTGGAGGGCAAGCCGATCCAGCCGGTCACCGTCGACCCTATCATCGAGCATCAGGTCACCTTCGCCACCGGCGACCTTATCATCGCCGATTGGCCCCGGGTAAAGGCCTTCACCGACCTTTGCAGCAAGACGATCGACGACATCGCCACCGGCCCCGACCTCAACTGCGCGCGCGGCCGCGCCGAGATGACCCGCCGCTATCTCGAGGAGATGAACGTCGTCTCGGTGCATGGCGGCGGCTCCCCGCGCGTGCTGCGGCAGCCGGGCGGCCTGGTGCTCGCCCACCGGGCGGACTTCGAGGTCGAGACGCCGGCGCTGATGGACACCCAGCATCTCGGCCGGGTGGACACCCAGTACCGCGCCGTCACCATCATCGAGCGGCAGCGCCTGGTCGATCTGGTGCGGGAAGGCGGTTCCCAGGATCCCGAGCGGGATGTCGAGATCTACCTCGCCAGCGCCCGGGACGATATCGTCCGGGTCAAGGTCAACCCTGGCACCTACTGGCTCTATTTCTCCCCCGACCACGCCTTCGAGGACCACTTCGCGGCCAGGAATTTCCAGGTGGACCCGAACTTCCGCCCGGCCTTCGTGCTGAGCGAGAACCGCCTGGAGTTGACGGCGCGCCTGGAGGCCGAAGCTGGCGAGGAGGATCCAGACGAGGAGGGGGACGAAGACCTGGAACCCTGACGGTTGCCAGGATCGATAGCCGCCACATTTCTCACAGACAGTCTCAACCCTTTTCCTGCTTGCCATGCATTGCGTATGTGATGTTTTGGATGCCATCGCCATCTGTGAGTACGCAGAGGATTTCATGAGCGCCAAACAGCCCCGCCAACTCAAGCCCGTCATCGGTATCGCCGTCGGTGCGTTCGCCCTGGTTGCCTTCCTGGCATTCACGGCGGATGACCCGACGCAGCTGCGCGTGGCCGGCGTTCTGTCCGAGCTGGACCGGACCCAGAAGATCCTGCAGCGGAACGTCTTCGTCGCCGACAAGGACCAGATGGAGATCTCCTCCTCGGTCGCCATCGAGCCGCTGCCCGCGCTGGCCAATCTCTACGGCCGGCTCAATGTGAGCCAGACCCTTGGCATGACGCTCGGAGATCTGCCGGCTGGCATCGCGTCGCCGCTGTCATTCCCGGACGGCGCCATGAAGGCCGTCACCGTCGGCGCCGGCTTCACCGAGAAGGACTGTCGCGCGTTCAACGAGACGGTCAACGGCAAGGCCGATACGCCCGAGGTCATCACCTCGCTGACCGGCTGTCTGCGCGATCCGGCCGGCGCCTTCGTGCCCTACAAGCTGATCGACGCCGAGCTGACCCGGACGGTGCGCCATGCCGCGAACTGAACCCGGACGAGACGGTGCTGAAGATCCTGAAGGGCCGCGTCGACCCCCGGCAGTAGGCCGCCCGATCAGCCGCGCTGTGCCCTCCCATCACCCGGACCCCGTCATGGCCAAAGCCAACCCCAATATCTTCGCCTCGACCATCGCCCTAGCCAAGAGCGAGAAATACCGCACCGACAAGACGATCGAGCGGCTGGTCCGCGAGATCGAGATCAACCAGATCCGGTTGCCTTCGGCTGGCGATCCCCTCGCTGGCTATCGTCGCGGCCTGGCGGGTGATGAGGGTTACGAGCCCTTCGTCCATTCTGGTAGCGATGGCGAGGGCATCTTCAGCGGTGCCATCTTGGGGTATGGCTGCCTGCGGGCGATCACCGCCCTCTTCAACGTCCTCGTCGCCGAGCTGCAGGACCGCGGCGAGGCGATCGAATACTGACCGGCCCGGGAGCAGCGCCATGATCGAGATGAAGGAGCGGATGATCGACGCCGTGTTCAACGCCGTCGTGCCCCAGGCCGGTGGCGACGCGCTCGGCTCGCTGCTCTACGATCCCGATCTGCTGGACGCCTACCTCACCGGCAGCAGCACTCCCGGCGCCGATCGGGTGGTCGGGCGGGCGCAGCGCATGGTAGCCGTCAGGAACCTGTGCCGGATCGCGGTCGAGGCCGTCCTGGGGGAGATGCGGCGGCCGACGAGCGAGATGCTGAAGGCGCTCGGCGATGCGCCGGTGGCGCAGCCGGGCGAGTTCCTGTCGGAGGCGCTGACGCGGGCGGTAAACGGCATGATCGACGCCGTGGAGACGCCCGCGATCCCGGTGGGGGAGCGCAACAGCGAAACGCATCCGCCGGTCCCGGACGAGAAGGGGGAGATGGCAGTCGCAGCTGGCGCCGCCGACCCGACGGACTGCCAGTGCTTCCGCTGCTCCCAGAAGCCGGAGGCGATCGCCAACACGCCGCCGGCGCTCGCTTTCCGCATGTTCCTGTGCGCGATCTGCGGCAACAAGCGCTGTCCGCACGCGGCCGATCACCGGAATGCCTGCACCGGGTCCAACGAGCCCGGCCAGCCGGGCAGCCTCTACGAATGACGTCGGACGCGCCCGGCATGAGCCGGCAGCCCGCCACGGCCTGGCGCGCCGAGTTGCTGGCCCGGATCAACCGCTGGGAGCTGAGCCTTCCGACGCTGTCCCACCGGATCAGCGGCGACCGGGATCTTCTCGAGCGCTTCATCTATGCGGGCGTCCCGGAGCAGCTGCCGCCGGACGCTTGCACCGTGCTCGCCAATGTGCTGAAGGTCGACAAGACCACCTTGGTCGATCCGGCGCCGCCGCGCCGCGCCCCTCCGGCGGCCGCCCAGCCCGTGGGGATCGCCCCGGCCGCCCAGCCCGTGGCGGCGCAGGCGCCGGACCCTCCAGCGAGGCGCAAGCCCGGTCCGGCTCCCGGTTCCAGGGCGCAGCAGCCTCCAGCCCGTCCCGTCATGCCGCTGCCCGCTCCGCCGGCACCGCGGCCATCCGTTTCGGCGCAGACTCATAGCGAGCAGGTGCCGCTCTGCTCCTCGCCGCTGACCTACCGGGTCATCCCGGTCCATAGCATCCAGCGCGGCCCCGATCTCGTGGTCGATTTCCGGGGCTCCGGCGCCACCACGCTCTGCCCGCCGCCGCTTGCCGGCATGCCCGGCGCCTTCGCCGTTCACGACAACCGCGACGATCAGCCGAACGCCTTGCTGTTTACGGCGCTCGGGCAGCCGCTGCGGCGGCGGGGGAGGGACCAGCCCTACGCCCCGGCGATCCGGATCCACCGGGACGGCACCTACACGGTCATCGACAGGCCGACCGACGAGGATGTTCGGTCCGCCGCCCAGGACGGAGAGGCGCTGCTCCCTGTCCTGGCAGTGCACTACCACCTGGCGTGAGCTAGGCCCGCCGGGCGTCGGCATCCCGCATGTCCCAGTTCAGCATCGGCCGGTCGAAATAGCCTTGCGGCTTCACCTCCAAGCCCAGCGTCAGGGCCCGGACGACGTCCTTGTCCTGGAACGCCTTCCCGCCTGGCGTGGTCCTCCTAAGCCACTTGCCGGCCGAGCGCTCCAGCCAGCCGAACACGCTCGCGCGCGCGCCGGTCTTCTTTAGATCGAGATCGGTCGTGAAGGGTGACGGCCTGGTAACCAGATCGGGGGTGCGTTGGCTCCGCCCCATGTCCAGGTCCACCCTGACCGCCAGTTCGCCGTACCCTGTGTCCCTCATCCACACCCAGGCATAGCGGCCGATGCCAGGTGGTGGGGCGAAGACGAAGAATCCCGCGCCGCCTCGCTCGCCGTTCTCAAGCGTGATGACGCCGCGCTTCAGCGCCTCGTTGATGGCGAGCACCATGAGGTTGCGCCAGGCGAGCAGCTCCGGATCGGAGAAGAGCTTGGACGACGACGGCGCCAGCTGGTTCAGGCAGCGCTCCCGGTAGGGCAGGGCCGCCGGCGCCACGTCGCCGTCGGGGGCGAACAGACGTTCCAGCAGTCCGCTTGCCGCCGCCAGCTGCTCCTGGCTGTAGCCGAACCGCGTCAGCCGGCCCAGGAAGCGTTCGTCGCTCAGCATGCGGAAGTCGCGGCCCTTGGCGTCGGCGCGCGCCGCGAAGTTCTGCATGGCGATGGCGGTGTTGAAGTCCATCGCCGCGGCGATGGCCTCGGTGAGGTGCGAGGACCCGAAGCCGTGCGGGCGCAGGCAGGCGGAGACGGCGCGCTTCAGCGCGTCGACGGCGTCGCGGGTCAGGGGGTATGGGTAGGGCACGACAGTCCTCTCCAGATGATGCCGACGGTCGCCGATTACACGCCGGCCCGGAAAGGGCTGGACGATGCGGTATGCATGATGGAGCCCTGTTTCTCCCGGCGACAGGATGGGCTGGGCAGCCGCTGGAATCCTATAGAGATCCGGCGCGTCACTGCAAGCCAAAACATAGCCGCTTGCGTTTCATCTCGCGTCTGTTATATCGTATTTGCATGACGCAGAACGCCACCCCCGCCATCATCCTGCATCCCGGCGCCGCCGGCATGCTGGTGCTCACCCAGAACGACAACACCATCGGCGTCCTGGCCAGCGAGGAGACGGGCTTCCAGCTCTTCAACGAGGCCACGGGCGAGAGCGAGCTGCTCTCCGGATCGCCGGAGATGGGCCGCGCGCTGGTGACGCTGCTGGCGGCCGGCCTCGGCATGCAGGTAGTGGACCCCGCCCAGGGCGACGCGCCGCAGGCAACCGACGCGCAACTGGCCGCGGCCGCCGCCGTGTTGGACCGGGAAGGCCGCCATAATGGCTGGTGGCCGAAGACGGTGCCGACCTACGCCGAGATGGCCCAGAAGGATCCGATCGCCAAGGAGGAGTTTGAGGCCATCGTGGCCGAGACGCTCCAGGCTGCGTTGGCCGTGAAGGTGCATGCCGCACCGGAGGTCGCGTCGGCTCCGCCTGAGGCCATGGACAAGTCCTGGGATCAGATGAGCGGCCCAGAGCAGGAGGCGGAGCGCCGCCGGCGGGGCGAGCTGCTGCAGCCGGGCGACATCTGGTACGGCACGCACATGGCCCACTGCTACGACGGCGAGGAGAACACGACCTGCGTCTACTGCGCGGACGACATCTGCCCGGCGAAGGAAGCGAACTGATGCCCGCGATCCTGAACGCCGCCGACCTCGCCGATGATGAGCTGCCCGAGCATGCCGGTCTGCTGGCCGAGCTCGCGGCCGGCACCGCCAGCAATGCCGACGTCTACCGGGCCCTGGGCTGGGAGGTCGTCCCGCATGGCAGCTGGCAGGGCAGGGTCGCCAAGAGGGGGCTCAACGGGCGCCTCTCCGCGGTCGCCCGCGTCACGCGCAACGCTGGCGACGCGCTTTACCTGATCGACGAGGATCACCGCGAGGAGGCTGTGCGGGCCGCCATGGACCTCATCTGGGAATTCAAGCACGGCTTGCTGGGCGCCGGTTGCCCGGTCGCCCGACGCATCTGCTGCATCGCCATTCTCCGCCCGGAATTGCGCGCCGCGCGGCCGGCCTACTGACCCCAGACATCCAGACCATCAGGAACCAGCACCATGGCCACCGGCCTCTTCGCCCTGCTCGACGACATTTCCGCCCTGGCCAAGGTCGCCGCCGCCACCATCGACGATGCTGCCGGCCAAGCTGCGCGCGCCGGCGTGAAGGCGGCCGGCGTGGTGGTGGACGACACCGCCGTCACGCCGCGCTATGTCGTCGGCTTCGCGGCACAGAGAGAGCTGCCCATCGTCGCGAAGATCGCCGCCGGCAGCCTGATCAACAAGATGCTGATCCTGCTGCCGGCGGCGCTGCTGCTGAGCGCCTACGCCCCTTGGGTGGTCATGCCGCTGCTGATGCTGGGCGGCGCCTTCCTCTGCTACGAGGGGGCCCACAAGCTCCACGAGATGCTGCATCCGCATGCGGCCGCAGCTGACCCGGCCGATGAGCGGGCGACCGCGGTCAACGATCCGGCGGAGATCAAGCGGCGCGAGGATGCCCAGGTGAAGGGGGCGATCCGCACCGACTTCATCCTGTCGGCCGAGATCATGGCGATCACGCTGGGCACCGTGGCCGCCGAGACCACGAGCGTGGTGAACCAGGCGGTCGTGCTGGGCCTGGTGGCGCTGGCCATCACCGCCGGCGTCTATGGCGTCGTCGCCCTGATCGTAAAGATGGACGACATCGGTGTCTGGCTGGCCGGCGGCAAGGTGGCAGTGTTGCGGCCAGCCGGGCGCGGCCTGGTTAAGGGGATGCCGCATCTGCTCAATGCCCTGGGTCACCTCGGCACGGCTGCCATGCTGTGGGTTGGCGGCGGCATCGTCGTCCACGGCCTGGAAAGCTTCGGCCTGACGGCCATCGGTCATGCCTTCCACGATTTCGCACACAGGGCCGGCTTCGGATTTGCTGCCCTGGAATGGCTGCTCGGCGCCGGCCTGTCTGGCCTGTTCGGGGTCCTTCTCGGCATGCCGCTGGTCGTCTTGCACGGGCTGTGGGCAAGGCGTCATGGTGAGACGGAAGCAGGGGTGCCCGCCACCATGCCGGAACCGGAGACCGTCGTGAAGCCGGATGGCACCATCGAGTTCGCCATCTGGCGGAGCGACGGCTTCGGCGGCTCCAGCTTCGCGCTGGAATTGGTCTCCGGCGAGATGGTGCCGCTGAAGGGCATCGAGAGCGGCGAGACCGAGAAGGTCGTCGAGGCGGCCAAGGCCGAGATCTTCGGCCGCCTGGGCGCCGGGGTCCTGCGACAGGCCAGTTTCCGGCTGGTCGTCGACATGAATGCGCTCTGAGGGAGGGTCGGGATAATGTCCACCAAGTCCATCTACGTCGCCATCCTGCTGCTCTCGACCGACTGCAGCCGCGTGGCGCTGATCCTGAAGAACAAGCCCGCCTTCCTGGCCGGCAAGCTCTGCTCCATCGGCGGCCGGGCCGAGCCTGGCGAGGATCTGGCGGCGGCGGCGCGCCGCGAAATGCTGGAGGAAGCCGGCGTCGAGGTCGAGATCGCCGGGCTACTGGAGACGACCCACGCGCCTGACGGCTCCTGGGACTGCCACTTCTTCGTCGCCTTCGACGACGCCGCCGTCGCCGCCGCCCGCTCGATGGAGGAGGAGCAGGTCGGTATTTACGACACCGCCAGCCTGCCGCCGAACGTCGCGCCGGAGGTCCCCGACCTGATCGACAGGGCGCGGGACCTCTGGTCGATCGCCTGTGCCGGCGCCTGACCGCAAGCACGAACGAAGCGCCCATCCATGGACGAGACCCGCGCCTCTGCTCCGCGGCTGAGGGGTAGCGGAGATGCGCTGAAGTCCGAGTTCCCATGCGCGGCTTAGCCGCCTTGTCCGCTCTTCGCCTTCTGCGCCCGGACATAGCTTAGCAGCACGGCGTTCATGCGGGTCTGGTAGCCTTCGCCCTGAGCCTTGAAGAAGTCGATCACCTCTGCGTCGAAGCGGGCGGTGATCGGGATCTTCTTCGGGTTCTCGACAAGGGCGGCATTGGCCAT
>Ga0196963_10002780_pt1 | contig 10219 bp, 10 predicted proteins | sample S1_5metaG_FD_148600 | JGI IMG/M metagenome (GOLD analysis project Ga0196963, IMG submission 148600) | Soil microbial communities from Anza Borrego desert, Southern California, United States - S1_5 | ecosystem: Environmental > Terrestrial > Soil > Desert | place: USA: California | collected... | reverse complement strand
GGAGGACGTCCGCCACCGCTTCGGCGCCAAGGTCGCCGTGGACGGGGTCGGCCTTTCCATCGCCGCGGGCGAGATCGTCTGCCTGGTCGGCCCCAGCGGCTGCGGCAAGTCGACGCTGCTGCGCCTTGCCGCCGGGCTGGAGGAGCTGCAGGAGGGCACCGTCTCCATCGGCGGGACCCCGATCGCCGGCCCCGGCTACGCCCTGCCGCCGGAGCGGCGCGGCATCGGCCTCGTCTTCCAGGACTACGCGCTGTTCCCGCACCTGAACGTGCTGGACAATGTGCGCTTCGGCCTCTACCGCCTGCCGGCGGCCGAGCAGCGGGAGCGGGCGCTGGCCAGCCTGCGCCAGGTCGGGATGGAGGCGCACGCGGCATCCTTCCCGCACGCGCTGTCGGGCGGGCAGCAGCAGCGGGTGGCGCTGGCCCGCGCGCTGGCGCCCAACCCGGCCGTGCTGCTGCTGGACGAGCCCTTCTCCGGCCTGGACGCGCGGCTGCGCGAGCAGGTGCGCGACGAGACGCTGCACGTGCTGAAGCGCAGCGGTGCGGCCACCATGCTGGTCACCCACGACCCCGAGGAAGCGATGTTCCTGGCCGACCGCATCGCGCTGATGCGCGACGGGCGGCTGGTGCAGCTGGGCACGCCGGCCGACCTCTACATGCGCCCCGTGGACAGCTTCGCCGCCAGCTTCTTCGGCGAGGTCAACCGCATGGCCGGCACCGTGCGCGCCGGCCGGGTGGAGACGCCGGTCGGCGCCGTCCCCGTCGCCGGCCGGGCGGAGGGGGAGGCGGTGCAGGTGCTGATCCGCCCCGAGGCGCTGCGCCTGTCGGACGAGCCCGCGGGCGGGCCGGAGCTGCCCAACCTGGCGCGGGTGGAGGCGGCCCGGCTGCTGGGCCGCACCAGCCTGGTGCATCTGCGCGTCCATGACGGGCGCGGCGGCACCGTCCACCTGCACGCCCGCGTGCCGGGACTGTTCCTGCCGGAGGAGGGCAGCCACGTGTCCGTCGCCCTCGATCCACGCCAGGCCTTTGTGTTCGCGGCCGGCGACACCATCTGATCGGGAAGGGACGGCGGCGCATTGCGGCAGGAAACCCCGCATGCCATAGTGCCGCGCCTTTCGGACCGCCACTAATTCCAGGATACGGACGCCGCCATGGGTATCACCAGCATCTGGCACTGGCTGATCGTTCTGCTGATCGTTCTGCTGCTTTTCGGCGCCGGCAAGCTGCCCAAGGTCATGGGCGACCTCGCCAAGGGCATCAAGAACTTCAAGTCGGGCCTGAAGGACGGCGAGGAGGCGGACGCCGCCGCAACCGCCGAGCCGAAGCCGATCGGCAACGGCACCACGGTCGCCAACGACGCCAGCGCCGGCGCCAAGGACCAGGCCGTCAAGGGCTGAGCCGCCCGCGACCTGGCCTGAACCGCACGGCCCCAACCGCCCGCAGGTAACGGGAAGCCCGCTCCATGCTCGATATCGGATGGCCCGAACTCGTGGTCATCGCCGTCGTGGCCCTGGTCGTGATCGGGCCCAAGGACCTTCCCAAGGCGCTCTATACGGTCGGCAAGTGGGTGCGCAAGGCGCGCCTGCTGGCCCGCGAGTTCCAGGGCAACATCGACGAGATGGTCCGGCAGGCCGAGCTCGACGATTTGCGCAAGCAGGTCAACGAGGTGCGCGGCTTCAACATGGGCGAGCAGGTCAAGAAGGCCATCGACCCCGCCGGCGACATCACCGGGGCGCTGTCCATGGACGACCTCGGCGCGGCGCCGCGCCTGTTCGGGCCCGACCCGGGGCCGGCCGCGCCGGTCGCCCCGCCCGCCACCCCCGCGGCTCCGCCCGCCGCACCCGCGGCGACGCAGCCGGGCATCCCCCAGCAGAACGGGGCTGAAGCCGGGCAGCAGCCCGCTACGGTACCGCCCGGCGCGGTGCCGCCCAGCACGGCGCCGATGGCGCAGGTCTTCCCGACCCCGCCCGCCGCCCCCGATGCCTCCAGCCAGGGCGGTACGGCCGCCGACGACAAACGATGAGCGACCGGCCCGACGAGATCGACGACAGCAAGATGCCGCTGCTCGACCACCTGATCGAGCTGCGCGACCGGCTGGTCAAGTCCGTGGCGGCGCTCTTCGTCGCCTTCATCGCCTGCTACTATTTCGCGCCGCAGATCTACGACATCCTGACCCTGCCGCTGGCCGACGCCTACGGGGAGGAGCGGATGCGCACGGCGCGCATGATCTACACCGCCCCGCAGGAGGCCTTCTTCACCCAGGTGAAGGTGGCGTTCTGGGCCGGCGCGCTGTTGGCCTTCCCGCTGATCGCCAACCAGATCTGGAAGTTCGTGGCGCCCGGCCTCTACAAGCACGAGCGCAAGGCCTTCCTGCCGTTCCTGGCGGCGACCCCGGTCCTGTTCACGCTGGGCGGCTGCCTCGTCTACTTCTTCGTCATGCCGATGGCGCTGAAGTTCTTCATCAGCTTCGAGACGGTGGGCGGCGACGGCGTCCTGCCCATCGTGGCGGAGACGCGGGTGGCGGAGTACCTGTCGCTCGTCATGACGCTGATCTTCGCCTTCGGCATCGCCTTCCAGCTGCCGGTCCTGCTGACCCTGCTGGCCCGCGCCGGCCTCGTCACCGCCGACGGGCTGGCGGAGAAGCGGCGCTACGCCATCGTCTTCATCTTCATCGCCGCCGCCATCCTGACCCCGCCCGACGTCATCAGCCAGATCGGCCTCGCCATCCCGTTGCTGGCGCTCTACGAGGTCTCGGTCCTGATCGCCCGGCGGATGGAGAAGAAGCGCGCCGCCGAGGAGGCCGCGGAGGAGGCGGGCGCCTGACGCCCGCAGCCTGATGCCTTGGGACCCCGGCGTCCGCCGCCTGCCTCGCCCGGACCCGCCGGGGTCACTGGACCGGACGGGGGCGGGGGCCTTATAAGCAGGGACCCGACCACCTCCGGACCCCTGTCCCCATGCACGACCTGCGCGCCATCCGCGACAATCCCGCCGCCTTCGACGCCGGCCTCCGCCGCCGCGGCCTGGAGCCCCAGTCCGAGGCCATCCTGGCGCTGGACCAGCGCCGCCGCGCCGCCCAGACGGCGCTGCAGGACATGCAGGCCCGGCGCAACGACGTCTCCCGCCAGATCGGCACCTTCAAGAAGGAGGGCCGGGACGCCCAGCCGCTGATGGACGAGGTGGCGAGCCTGAAGGACCGCATGGCCGAGTCGGAGATCGAGGAGAAACGCCTCGCCGACGAGCTGGACGCGATCCTGGCGACCCTGCCCAACCTGCCGGCCGAGGACGTGCCCGACGGCCCGGACGAGAGCGGCAACGTCGAGGTCCGCCGTGTCGGCGAGAAGCCCGCCATCGCGTCGCCCAAGGAGCATTTCGAGCTGGGCGAGGCTTTGGGCCTGATGGATTTCGGCGGCGGCGCCAAGCTGTCGGGCGCGCGCTTCACCGTGCTGCGCGGGGCGCTGGCGCGGCTGGAGCGGGCGCTGGGCGACTTCATGCTGGACGTCCACACCTCGGAGTTCGGCTACACCGAGATGTCGCCGCCGCTGCTGGTGCGCGACGGCGCCATGTTCGGCACCGGCCAGCTGCCCAAGTTCGCTGACGACCTGTTCGGGACCACCAACGGCTATTGGCTGATCCCGACGTCGGAGGTGCCGCTGACCAACCTCGCCGCCGACATGATCATCGAGGCGGACGAGCTGCCCTGGCGCTTCACCGCCCGCACCCCCTGCTTCCGCGCCGAGGCGGGGGCGGCCGGCCGCGACACCCGCGGCATGATCCGCCAGCACCAGTTCTACAAGGTGGAGCTGGTCAGCATCACCACGCCCGACCGTTCCGTGGAGGAGCACGAGCGGATGACGGCCGCGGCCGAGTCGATCCTGAAGCGCCTGGGCCTGCCGTTCCGCACCGTCGTGCTGTGCACCGGCGACATGGGCTTCGGCGCCCGCAAGACCTACGACATCGAGGTCTGGCTGCCCGGCCAGGACGCCTACCGCGAGATCTCCAGCTGCTCCAACTGCGGCGACTTCCAGGCCCGGCGCATGAAGGCGCGCTGGCGCGCCAAGGGGGAGAAGAACACCCAGTTCGTCCACACCCTCAACGGCTCGGGCCTGGCGGTCGGGCGCTGCCTGATCGCGGTCATGGAGAACTACCAGCAGGCCGACGGTTCCATCGTGGTGCCCGAGGTTCTGCGCCCCTACATGGGCGGGCTGGAGCGGATCACCCGTCATGGCTGAGGCCGACCTGCGGGGACGGCGCATCCTCATCAGCAACGACGACGGCATCCACGCCACCGGGCTGGGCGTGCTGGAGCGCATCGCCCGCGCGCTGAGCGACGACGTCTGGGTGGTGGCGCCGGAGGCCGAGCAGTCCGGCGCCAGCCACTCGCTGACGCTGCACCGCCCGCTGCGGCTGAAGGAGGTGGGGGAGCGGCGCTACACCGTGGACGGCACGCCGACCGACTGCGTGCTGCTGGCGATCAACCACTTGATGGCCGACCGCAAGCCCGACCTGGTGCTGTCCGGGGTCAACCACGGCAACAACCTAGGCGAGGACGTGACCTATTCCGGCACCATCGCCTGCGCCATGGAGGCGACGCTGCTGGGCGTGCGCGCCATCGCCATGAGCCAGCGCATCGAGGACGACCACGCCCCCTACTGGGAAACCGCCGAGCGCTGGGGCCCGGAGGTGGTGCGCAAGGCCGCCGCCATCGACTGGCCGCGCCACGTCCTGGTCAACGTGAACTTCCCCCACGTGCCGCCGGACCGGGTCACCGGCATCCGGGTGGTGCGCCACGGCAACCGCAAGATCGGCGACCAGCTGGATGAGCGCATCGACCCGCGCGGCCGCCGCTACTTCTGGGTCGGGCCGGTGCGCGCCGACGCGACCGTGGAGGAGGACACCGATGTCCATGTGGTGCGCGACGGCGGTATCTCGGTGACGCCGCTGCACCTGGACCTCACCCACTACGCGGCGCTGGAGCGCCTGAAGGGAGCCTTCGCGTGAGCAGTGCGGCGCGCAAGATCCGGCTGCTGATGCTGTTGCGCCGGAACGGCGTCAACGACACGGCCGTGCTGCGCGCCATGGAGTTGGTCCCGCGCGAGGCGTTCGTGCCCCCGACCTTCCACGACCAGGCCTACGAGGACACGGCCCTGCCCATCGGCCACGGCCAGACCATCAGCCAGCCGCTGGTGGTCGGGCTGATGACCCAGGTGCTGGAGGTGGGCGACCGCCACCGGGTGCTGGAGATCGGCACCGGCTCCGGCTACCAGGCGGCGGTGCTGGCGAAGATCGTGCGCCGCGTCTACACGATCGAGCGTCACCGGCCGCTGCTGGCCGACGCGATCCGCCGGTTCGAGCAGCTGCGCCTGCACAACGTCACCACCCGCTACGGCGACGGCACCCGCGGCTGGCCCGAGGCGGCCCCGTTCGAGCGCATCCTGGTCACTGCCGGCGGCGGGGCGGAGCCGCCGAAGGAGCTGCTGGACCAGCTGGCCCCCGGCGGCATCATGGTGATCCCGCTGGGCGCCGACCGGCGCGACCAGCGGGTGGTGAGGATCCGCCGCACCGAGACGGGGATCGTGCGCGAGGATCTGTGGCCCGTGCGCTTCGTCCCGCTGCTGCCGGAACTGCCGGAGGCGGTGCCCGAGCCCGTGCCGTCGGCGGAGCCCGGCCTGCGGACGGAGCCGGCGTGAGCATGGGCAGGCGCCTTCCCGTCCTGGCGCTGCTGGCGCTCGCCGCCTGCGCCGACATGACGCCGCCGCCCCGGCCGGCGGCCCCGCCGCCGGCGCCGGCCAACAGCATCTTCGTGTCGCGCGGCGAGACCGTCTACGACGTCGCCAAGCGCTACAAGGTGCCGGTGCGCGACCTTATCGAGGCGAACCGGCTGGCGCCGCCCTACGCGCTGCAGGCGGGCCAGCGCCTGACCCTGCCGCTGCCGCGGGAATACACGGTCAGGGCCGGCGACACGGTCTACGGCATCTCCCGCCAGTTCAACCTGGACAGCAGCGAGCTGGTGCGCCTCAACGCCATCCCGGCGCCCTACACGATCCAGGTGGGCCAGGTGCTGCGCCTGCCCTCCGCCCGCCAGGGCGGGGCCCCGCCCACCCAGGTCGCCGCCGCACCGCCCCAGGCAGCGCCGCCGCCCCAACGCCCCGCCGCGGCCCCCGCGCAGCGCCCCCAGGTCGCGGCCCTGCCGCCGGCCGGGACCGCGGCCCCGCCGCCCGCGGCCGCCCCGCGCCGGAGCATCGAGACGGTGGAGCTGCCGCCGCAGGAGCCCGCCGCACAGCCCTCGCAGCAGCCCGCCGCTGGGGCGCGCCCGGCCCCGCCGGCCAGCGCCGCGGTGTCGCCCGTGAAGAAGGGGATCGACGCGGCGGAGCTGCCGCCGCCCGGGTCCGCTCCCGCCGCGGCGCCCGCGCCTTCCCAGGCGGCGCCGCCCCAGACGACGCCCGCCGCACCGCCGCAGACCCAGGTGGCCGCCCTGCCGCCGCCGGCCGCCCCGGCGCCGCCGCCGGTCGAGGCCAAACCGCCGCCGCGGACCTCCAGCCGCTTCGCTTGGCCGCTCTCGGGCGGCATCCTGTCGGCCTTCGGGCCGAAGCCGGGCGGGACCCACAATGACGGCATCAACATCGGCGCCCCCAAGGGGACGCCGGTCACGGCCGCCGACGACGGCATCGTCGCCTATGCCGGGAATGAGCTACGCGGGTTCGGCAACCTGCTGCTGGTGCGCCACGCCGACGGCTGGGTGACCGCCTACGCGCATCTCGACCAGATGCTGGTGGAGCGGGGCGCCCGCGTCTCCCGCGGGCAGCGCATCGGCACCGTCGGGGCGACGGGCAACGTCCGCGGCCCCCAGCTGCATTTCGAGATCCGCCAGGGCAACCGCGCGGTCGACCCTATCGAGCAGCTGGAGCGGCGCTGAGCCTCAGGGAATCGTCCTGCCGAGCCGGCCCGCCAAGTCCTGGATGTACTGCCAGGCGACGCGGCCGGAGCGGCTGCCGCGGGTGACCGACCACTCCACCGCCTCCGCCCTGAGCCGCTCCGGCTCCACATCCAGCCCGTAGGCCGCGGCGTAGCCCTCCACCATGGCGAAGAAGGTCTGCTGGTCGCAGTTGTGGAAGCCCAGCCAGAGGCCGAAGCGGTCGGACAGGCTGACCTTCTCCTCCACCGCCTCCGACGGGTTGATCGCGGTGGAGCGCTCGTTCTCGATCATGTCGCGCGGCATCAGGTGCCGGCGGTTGGAGGTGGCGTAGAACACCACGTTGGCCGGCCGCCCCTCGACGCCGCCCTCCAGTACCGCCTTCAGCGACTTGTAGTGCGCGTCGTCGGTGCCGAAGGAGAGGTCGTCGCAGAACAGCACGAAGCGCCGGGCCGAGTCGCGCAGCGCCGCCAGCAGCCGGGGCAGGGACGGGATGTCCTCCCGGTGGATCTCCACCAGCGCCACCGGCTCCGCCCGGCCCAGGTTGACCGCCGCGTGCACCGCCTTCACCAGCGAGCTCTTGCCCATGCCGCGCGCGCCCCACAGCAGGGCGTTGTTGGCGGGCAGCCCGTCGGCGAAGCGGCGCGTATTGTCCAGCAGGATGTCGCGCTGCCGCTCCACCCCCCGCAGCAGGGCGATGTCCACCCGCGAGACGGTGCGGACCGGCGACAGGCTGCCCGTCTCGGCGTGCCAGACGAAGGCGTCGGCGCCCTCGGCCGCGACGGCGCGCGGGGGCGGCGGGGCCAGGCGCTCCAGCGCGTCGGCGATGCGGGTCAGGACGGGCAGCAGGTCGGGCGTGGTCATGGCCGGGGTCCGCGGTTGCCGGAAGGGGGTGTCGGGCCCATATCGGGGGCGCCCGGGGAGCCTAGCGGCGGGCCGGTTTCGATTGCAACCGGACGCCTTGACGGTATAGTCCCGCGGGACCGCGCCCGACCCTTGTCACACTTGCCCTCACAGGAGTTTTACGGATGTTCATCTCCACGGCCATGGCCCAGACCGCAGGCCCCGCCGGCGCCACCGGCGCCGACACGCTGATGTCGATCCTGCCGCTGGTGCTGATCTTCGTGGTCTTCTACTTCATGCTGATCCGCCCCCAGCAGAAGAAGCTGAAGGAGCACAAGGCCATGCTCGAGGCGCTGCGCCGCGGCGACAAGGTCGTCACCGGCGGCGGCATCATCGGCACCGTGGTGAAGGTCGGCACCGACGACGAGCTGACCGTGGAGATCGCCGAGGGCGTGCGCGTGCGCGTGCTGCGCGGCACCGTCTCCACCGTGCTCGCCAAGACCGAGCCGGCCAAGGCCGACGACGCCGGCGCCGCCGCCGCGAAGAAGTGACCCTTCGGAGCCGCCGCCCGCGCCGGACTTGTCCCTGGGACGTCCGGTGCGCGGGTGGTAGGCTCGTCCCTTTCGCGACAGGAGTCCCCGTGGTGCGGCAGGCCGGAGCGGCAGGCAAGGTGGGGGAGGGCCGGACCGCCGGCCTGACGGCCCTGCTGCTGTCGTTCCTGCTGGCCCTGTGGCTGACCGCGGGCCCGGCGCCGGTCGGCGCCCCCGCCGGCCTGGACGGCGCCGCGGTCCTGGAATCGAAGCGCGCCGACCGCGGCCCCGTCGACCGCTGGGGCGATCCCCGCGTCGGGGGCAGCCGCTTCCGGCCGATGGACGGCGTCGCCGCCGGCGCCGATCCCGCCCCCTTCGTCCCCGCGAGGCTCGCCCTCGCCCAGGAGGGGTTCCGCGCGGCCCCGCCGCTGCCGGCGCCCGACGCCGGCGTCGAGGAGGCGGGCCCCCATACGGCGGCCGCCCGCGACCCGCCCGCCGCGGCCTGACCGGCATTCCCGACGCAACCGCCGGCGGCCCCGCCCGCCGGCCGCATCCCATTTCCTGTCGCGCCGCGCCCGCCGCGGCCCAGGCCCGACCACGGGGCTGAACGCACATGCTCAATTTCTCACGGGCGAAGACCATCGCCATCTGGACGGTATGCCTTCTCGGCGTGCTGTTCTCCATCCCAAGCCTGGTGAACACCAGCGGGCTGCCCTCCTGGGTGCCCCAGCGCCACATCAACCTCGGCCTCGACCTGCAGGGCGGCTCCTACCTCCTGATGGAGGTGGACGTGGCCGCCGTGGAGGCGGAGCGGCTGGAGGCGGTGGTGGACACCATCCGCCGCCAGCTGCGCGAGGCCGGCATCCGCTACGTGGACCTGGCCGTGCGCGAGCGCGCGGTGTCCTTCTCGCTGGTCGACGCCTCCCAGGCCCCGGCCGCGCGCGAGGCGCTGAAGGACCTCATCACCGGGGCCGACGTCCAGGGCCGCCGCGAGTTCGACGTGGCGCAGGAGGACGGCCGCTTCCGCCTCGCCCTCTCCCAGGCCGCGCTGGTGGAGAAGTCGCAGCGCGCGGTGGAGCAGTCCATCGAGATCATCCGCCGCCGCATCGACGAGACCGGCGTGAACGAGCCGGTCATCGCGCGCCAGGGCACCAACCGGGTGCTGGTGCAGCTGCCGGGCGTCTCCGACCCCGACCGCATCAAGCGCCTGCTGGGCCAGACCGCGAAGATGACCTTCCGCCTGCTGGCGGACGACACGCTGCCGCCGGGCTCCGCCGCCCCCCCGGGCACGGAGTGGCTGGAGTCCACGGACCGGGCGCAGCCGGGCCGCATGCTCGTGCGCAAGCGCATCGAGGTGGACGGCGCCACGCTGACCAACGCCTCTCCCTCCACCAACCCGCAGACGGGCCAGTGGGTGGTGAACTTCGAGTTCGACAGCGTCGGCGCCCGCCGCTTCGGCGAGGTGACCAAGAACAACGTCGGCAAGCCCTTCGCCATCGTGCTGGACAACAAGGTCATCAGCGCGCCGCGCATCAACGAGCCGATCACCGGCGGGCGCGGCCAGATCAGCGGCAGCTTCAACGCCCAGTCGGCCAACGACCTGGCGGTGCTGCTGCGCGCCGGCGCCCTGCCGGCGCCGCTGACCATCCTGGAGGAACGGTCGGTCGGGCCTGAGCTGGGGGCGGACAGCATCCGCGCCGGCCTGATCGCCGTCATCGTCGGCGTCGTGCTGGTCGTCGCCTACATGGTGGTGACCTACGGGCTGTTCGGCGTGTTCGCCAACATCGCGCTCATCTTCAACCTGTTCCTGACGGTGGCGTGCCTGTCGCTGCTGGAGGCGACGCTGACGCTGCCGGGCATCGCCGGCATCCTGCTGACGCTGGGCATGTCGGTCGACGCCAACATCCTCATCAACGAGCGCATCCGCGATGTTGGCG
>Ga0196963_10002779_pt1 | contig 10220 bp, 13 predicted proteins | sample S1_5metaG_FD_148600 | JGI IMG/M metagenome (GOLD analysis project Ga0196963, IMG submission 148600) | Soil microbial communities from Anza Borrego desert, Southern California, United States - S1_5 | ecosystem: Environmental > Terrestrial > Soil > Desert | place: USA: California | collected... | reverse complement strand
CGCGGTCTTTATCTCCTCGTCACTCGCCGTTTTCTCTACTCCAAGTATCTCGTAGTAGTTTTTCATTTCTCTATACTACGCTCGTTCTTTCGGCAAAGCAAAAGGGCGCCGTGCAGCGCCTTTTTTTGCTACTGTTTTGGCTCGTTTGGCGGTGACTGCTCACCACCTTGCCCCTGCTGATTCTGCTGCATCGCCTGCCCGATCGCGCTGATGGCGCTTGAGAGCGCGTCGGCCGCGGATTTGATCGCCGCTGTATCGCTGCCCGCGCGCGCGGCCTTCAGGGCCTCCATCTTCTCGTTGACGTTCTTCTTTATGTCGTCGCCCACCTTGTCGCCGTGCTCTCGCAGTGCTTTCTCCGCTGCGTAGACCATCTGGTCGGCCGCGTTCTGCGCCTCGATGAGTTCGCGCTTCTTCTTGTCAGCTTCGGCATTAACTTCTGCGTCCTTGCGCATCTTCTCCACTTCCGCCTCCGAGAGGCCGCTCCGCGCTTCGATGCGAATTGACTGTTCCTTGCCGGAGCTCTTGTCTTTCGCCTTCACCGAGAGGATACCGTTGGCGTCGATGTCGAAGGAGACCTCTATCTGCGGAACTCCGCGTGGCGCAGGAGGAATGCCGTCGAGATTGAATCTGCCGAGCGATTTATTGTCCGCCGCCATCGGCCGCTCTCCCTGAACGACGTGGATCTCTACCGATGGCTGATTGTCCGATGCGGTCGAGAATGTCTGCGAGCGCGAGGTTGGGATGGTCGTGTTGCGTTCGATGAGTTTAGTCGCGACGCCGCCGAGGGTTTCGATGCCGAGGGAAAGTGGAATGACGTCGAGCAAGAGAACGTCCTTCACGTCACCCTGCAGAATGCCGCCCTGTATCGCAGCGCCGATAGCTACTACCTCGTCTGGGTTGACGCTCATGTTGGGTTTCTTGCCGAAATATTGCTCGACCGCTTTCTGGAGTGCCGGCATGCGCGTCTGGCCACCGACCAGAATGATCTCGTTGATGTCCCCTATCTTGAAGGGCGATGCCTCCATCGCGCGTTTCGTTATGGTCATCGCGCGCTCAATGAATTCTCGAGCGAGTTCTTCGAGCTTTGCGCGCGTCATCTTAAGGAGGAGGTGGCGCGGACCGGACGCATCGGATGTTATGAACGGGATGTTTATCTCGGTCTCGAGAGCGGTCGAAAGTTCTATCTTGGCCTTCTCCGCAGCCTCGTCGAGGCGTTGCTTCGCGAGCGCGTCGGTGCGCACATCGATACCCGATTCCTTTTTGTATTCATCGGCGATCCAATCCATTATTTTCTGATCGATGTCCTTTCCACCGAGGTGCGCGTCGCCGTCGGTGCTCCTCACCTCTATGACGTCGTCGCCGACCTCGAGAACCGATACGTCGAACGTGCCGCCTCCGAAGTCGAAGACCGCTATCTTCTCGTTCTTCTTCTTATTGAAGCCGTACGCAAGAGCGGCGGCTGTGGGCTCGTTGATGATGCGCTTTACGTCGAGTCCGGCGATCTTGCCTGCGTCCTTGGTTGCCTGCCTTTGGGAGTCGTTGAAGTAGGCGGGTACCGTAATGACAGCTTCCGTAATGGTCTCGCCGAGACGCGCTTCCGCGTCGGCCTTCAGCTTCTGCAGTATCATCGCAGAGATTTCTTCTGGGCGATGCCAGTTTTCGCCCATTTTGACCTCGATCCCGCCCGATGAGGTTTTTCGGGTTTCGAAGGGCACGGCGGTGCGGTCTTTTGCGACGTTGGGCTCATCGAACGAGTGCCCGATGAAGCGCTTTATTTGATAGACAGTATTCTTAGGGTTCGTGACGGCCTGGCGCTTCGCAAGGAGTCCCACGAGGCGCTCGCCCGTCTTTGAAATAGCCACGATGGAGGGCGTGGTACGTGCGCCTTCCGCGTTCTCTATTATCTCAGGCTCCATGGCCTTCACGACAGCCATCGCGGAGTTGGTCGTACCAAGATCTATGCCGAGTATCTTTGCCATAGTGTTGTGAAGTTAGCCGCTAATGAGAGAGTGTATACGTCTCTCCAGCCTGTCTGTCAAATTTCACTGCTTGATGACCACTTGGGCCGCCCGCAGAACACGTTCTTCAGTGCGATAGCCGTAGCGCAGGACGCGCAGTATGGAATGCGATTCACCAGGACCATCGGCTTCCTGCACCGCCTCATGGAGCGCGGGATCGAACATCTCGCCGACTTTTCCGAATCGCGTAATGCCCCGCGCCTTGAGCGCATCGAGGATGGTGTTACGGATGTGCTCCATGCCGCTTCTCCACCTTTCGTCGACGCTTCCCCAGCTTTCGCTCGCCGCCGCCATATCGAATGCGTCTAGAGCGTGGATAATAGCCTCCGCAAGCGACTCGACGTCGCGTTTTGACGCGCGATCGGCGGCAATAAGCGCATCTTTGCGGGCATTCACGGAGTCCGCTTTGCAGCGCTGCCAGCCATCGAGGTACTGCTGACGTTCCTCCTTTACCTTTTCAAGCTCTGCGCGAAGCTTCTTTATCTTTGCGGTAGCGCCGGCAAGATCGCCGAGGTCCTCTTCGGGCTCGAACTGTACGTCATTCTCATCGTTCATCGCGGCGAGTATAGCACCGCTCGCTACCATAAAAAAGCAAAAGGCCGCCTGAGGTTGGTTCCTCAGTGCGGCCGTCGTCGTCACTTCTTCTCGAACTTGATGACCATGTCACCGTGCAGGATCCTGCCCCGAGACGAGATCGTTGTGTGGGCGTCAAGTCCCTGCTGCCACTGATTGTAGGCGGCGGAGATGTCGCCCTTCGTGAGCGGCTGGAAGTCCATCGGCATCGCATAGATGCCAGATGGAGCGTTCAGGAATTCGAACGTGCGCGGTGGACCGGCATTCGAGCGAAGGTGAGTGTCGCCGATCAAGATGAGACCGCCGATCGCGAGGATGGTGAACACCAGCGTGACGCGGAAGTTCCGACTAGACAGTTGCATAGGCTACTCCCTTGGAGGTTATGCCTTCCTGTTATCAGCAGACCACATAATACCCCATAATGAGGCTAAAGTCAAGCGGCTGTGGACAACAAAAAGGCCCCGGCAGGGGCCCTTTGCTAACGCTTACTCCATTGCGGAGCGCGTCGTGCTGCTTTGAGACCGAATTTCTTGCGTTCCTTTGCGCGTGGGTCACGCTTCAAGAATCCTTTCACCTTGAGATCTTTGCGTTGCTCGGGAACGACCTCGATGATGGCACGCGAGAGTCCGTGACGGACCGCTTCGGCCTGCGCCTTCAATCCCCCACCGCGTACATGTGCCGACACTGCGTACGTCGCTCCGAGCGTTTGCATCGGGGCAAAGGCAGTCTTTACCATAGCCATAAGCGGGAAGTATTCCTCTGCAGCGCGACCGTTGACTGTCATAGACGCGCTTTTGGCGGCCGTGATGCGTACACGCGCCGTCGCGGTTTTGCGTCGGCCGACTGCTTCTGTGTATCTGTCTTTGGTCATAATTAGTCTGTGATCGTGAGGTTTTTCATGCGGGCAGTAAGAAAGGTGTTGCGCGGGAGCATGCGGCGCACAGCGCGACGGAGTGGCTCTGCACCTCCGCGACGGGTGGCGAGGTCGGCGTACTTCTCCTTCTTGAGACCGCCCGGGTAGCCTGTGTACGTGACGTATGTTTTCTGGATGCTCTTTTTGTCGCGCATCGAGAGCTTTGAGATGTTGAGCACTTTAACCTTGACGTCCGAGCGGATGTGCGGCGTGTAGTCTGCGCTCGTCTTGCCCATCAGTGCCTTAGCCGCTTCCGCCGCAACGCGGCCGAGCGACTTTCCTGCTGCATCAATGGTGTATTCAGTCATAACTATTCCTTCGAGACGAGCTCGATGCGCGCTGATTCTATCGCACGCTTCCCTACGCGTCCAAGCCGGACAATACGGGTGTAGCCTCCGTTGCGGCCCTTGTACTGAGGAGCGATCTCGTGGAGTTTCTTGACGACGTCGGTCGCGTTGCCGAGGCGCTCGGCGAGGAGACGCCGCCCTGAGAGCGTGTCGTTCTTGCTCTCAGTGATGAGGCGTTCAACGAAAGGACGAAGCGCCTTCGCTTTAGCCACAGTCGTGGTGATGGCGCCCTGCAAAACAAGCGAGCGGGCAAGAGAGCGGAGAAGCGCCACTCTCTGGCGCTTCACGCGGCCCAATTTTCTGTTCGCATTGTGGTGCCGCATACGATTACTTATTGGCGGAGGGTCAAGCCGAGGTTGGAAAGCGAGCGCTTGATGTCCTGCAGACCTTTCTGGCCGAGACCCTCGATGGAGAGCAGGTCGTCCTCGCGCTTCCTGACGAGACCGCCGACAGTTCGGATCGACGCATTGTCGAGCGCAGCTTCAACGCGCTGAGGAAGGCTCAGCTCTGTTATACGGGTCTTCAGGATCTCCGCGTCCATCGGGATCTGCTTCTCTTCGCGCATAGAGCGCGGCGCATCTGCGGGCTCCTGCACGCTTACCTCCTCCTCCTTGAAGCCGACGACAGCCTTCAGCTGGTGGATCATCGTTTCGATGGACCTCTCGAGCGCCTCTCGGGGACCGAGCGTGCCGTCTGTCTCGATGAGCATGCGGAGGCGGTTGAAGTCCGTACGGTCGCCGACGCGCATGTTCTCCACCTCGTAGTTAACGCGGCGAATCGGAGAAAAGATAGCGTCGAGCGCGATGGTGCCGATATCGACACGATCTTTCTGGTGGGCTTCTTTCGGGATATAGCCGAGCCCGCGTTCTGCGCGAAGCTCGAGCTCAAGCGTAACCTTGCCCGTGATCTCCGCGATGTGGGACTCGGGATTGAGCACCTCGACCTGGCCTGGCAGCTTGAGGTCGGCAGCAGTCACTGTCTTCGGGCCCTTCACGTTCAGCGTGATGGTCTGGGGTTCGTCGGAAAGTATCTTGAGACGTATCTTGCGAATGTTGAGCAGCATCGTTACGACATCCTCCCGGACGCCTTCGATGGTGGAAAATTCGTGCGATACGCCCGGGATCTTAACGTGCGTCACCGCGGCACCCTGCAATGAAGAAAGTATGATGCGGCGCAGCGAGTTTCCGAGCGTGTAGCCATAGCCCGGGTAGAGACCGTCGATTTCGTACGTGCCGCTTCGCTCCGATTCGGAAACGACGCGCGGCTTGGACGGCAGTGCAATGTGATAATCAGACATAAAAAATGCGGGGTGTCAAACGATACTAAAAATTAGTGCCAATTATACACCATTCTTATAAGGCAGCAAGGCTTTACCTGCTGTAGAACTCGAATACGACCGGGTAGTCGAGCACTGTTTCTCCGGCGGCGTAGGTCGGCTCGCCGACGATCTCCGCTTTCATCGCGCCGCGATCAAGCGTGATCCACTGAGGGATGGCACGGCCACCCTCCTCTTTCTCCGTGAGACCTGCAAAGAGCGGACTCGTTCGGCTACCCTCACGGACAGCTACGATGTCGCCCTTTTTAAGGCGGTACGAAGGTGAGGTTGTGCGCTTGCCGTTCACTGTGATGTGGCCATGGCTGACCATCTGACGAGCGGCACGGCGTGTCGATGCGATTCCAGCACGGTATACGACGCTGTCGGCACGCATTTCAAGCAGCCGATGCAGTGTGGTCGACGGGTCAGCAGCGGTGTACGCCTCCTTCGCATAATTGGCGAGCTGGCGCTCGGCGAGCCCATAGGTAAAGCGAACGCGCTGCTTTTCGAGCAGCTGGCGGCCGTAGTCGGATCCGCCGCGGCCCCGCGGGCGCTTTGCTGCCTTGGAGCGCGCTTCTGAGAGAGCGAACTTCTGCGTCTGTGTTTGCTCAAAGACGGCAGCGCCGAGGCGTTTCGCTATCTTATATTTTGATTTGATTCGAAGCATAGAATTTAGATTCTTCGCGGTTTCGGTGGGCGCGGACCGTTGTGCGGGATGGGCGTGTCATCGGATATGCGGTTGATCTCGATGCCTTTACCGGCAAACCCGCGTAGCGCGGACTCGCGACCGGCACCGACGCCGCGGATAACAACGTCCACTTCCTTAACGCCGATGATATTCGCCTTGTCGCCGACGAGTTCTCCAACTTTCGCGGCCGCGAACGGCGTACCTTTTTTAGCGCCCGCAAATCCCAGAGAGCCGGAGGACGACCAGCACACTGCGTTGCCAGCCGTGTCGGTAAGAAGGACCTTCGTGTTGTTGTATGTCGCGTGCACGTGGAGAACACCCTGAACGATGTTCTTCTTTGCGACACGCGCGAGAGAACGGGACTTGAGCCCCTGATCGACGCTGCCGCCGCTTTTTCTGATGATGCGTTTCTTTCCCATGGTTTATGTCTTCTCGAGCTTACGGCGACCGCTCGTCATTGTCTTACGTACGTTGCCGCGGATCGTGCGAGAGTTCGTCTTTGTGCGCTGACCTCGTACCGGAAGTTTTTTCTGATGACGGATGCCGCGGTGCGCCTTGATATCGCGGAGTCGTCGGATGTTTGCGCTGATCTCGCGACGGAGCTCGCCCTCGAGAGGAAATTTCTCGATCGCCTCGCGGAGCGCAGCCTCCTCTTTGGATGAGAGGTCGTTTGCACGCTTTCCTGCATCGATGCCGAGGTTTTCCAAGATCGAAAGAGCGCGAGGGCGGCCCACCCCGTAAATAGCAGTGAGCGCCACTTCAAGGCGTTTTCCATCCGGTACCGTTACTCCAGCAATACGCAACATGATGATTGAAAAATGACTGTTCTAGCCTTGTCGCTGCTTGTGGCGCGGGTTCGTGCAAATGACCCAGACGCGGCCGCGGCGCTTGACCGCGCGGCAATGCATACAGATCTTCTTTACCGAAGCCTTTACCTTCATACAGCGTATTAGATTCTTCGCGTGATACGGGCTCGCCCGCCGTATGGATCGAGTTGCAATTGCACGCGATCGCCGACAAGCACTTTGATCCGGTGCAGACGCATCTTCCCTGCAAGGTACGCGAGAATTATCTCGCCGCTCGCTAGTTTGACGCGAAAGAGGGTGTTGGGAAGCGCCTCATCGACGATTCCTTCGGTCACCTCTGGTTCACCCATATCTGCGCGACGAACAGTAACAATTATGAGGCCGCGGGTCAAGCGCCCCCCTCTGCGGGCTCCCCTACCTTGATCTTTATGTCGCTCGGGTCTTCCGGAAATACGTTCTTCCAGAAGGGTTGTATGCGGGCGTACGCTTCCTGCACCGCGTTGAAGTTGTTGACGATGCTCTTGAATGCCTCTTCCTCGCGGCCGGCCAATGCCTCCGCAAGGGCAGCCGCATCTACCATCCACACCAATGTGCCGCCGCCCGTCAGCGTAAAGTCGAACGACTGCGCATCGAGGGGGCCAGGAGCAAACGTGCTGGAAGCGGTCAGCGATTCGGAGGGCTCTAATTCAACACCATCTGAGGCATCGGCGCTGACGCCGGCAGCAAGGGTTGCGACGAGTGCGGTCTTTGGAAAGACAGGTATCTCGATACGGGCCTTCTCCGTGATGCGGACCATGCCGCCTGATTCCTGCGCGGGAGGAAGAGATTCATACGTAATGCGGCCGAGTCCTTTCAAGGCGACGGTCTCTCCGCTACGAGCGGCAAGTGATTCGATGGCCTTCTTCTCGAGCCGCGCGCGTATCGCGGAACGTGTGCTCTCTAGCACACCAGGTGGCACTGCAGGCCGCTCGCCCACAAAGCCTCCCGACATAGCTGTCGTTGAGCGTGCGTACACTTTCGCGAACATGTCCGCGTTGCTTGCGAGTCCCGGCAGGGTGAACTTATCGACTGCTCCTACATTGTATTGTTCGCCCTCCGCGTCCGCGATGACGGTAACTGTTATCTGGCCGGCCGTCGTACCCTTTCGCCCCGGCACGACGATATCCGCGGGGGCGCGGAAAATGAGTCCGTTTGGCGTGCGGAACCGAGTATTTTTGACAAGCTTGACGCTGTCGGTCGAGTACTCATTGAAAACCGTGATGACACCGCTCGCTTTCGTTCGCACCGTCTCGACGCCGTTTGCCTGAACTACCTCCGAATCCGTGAGCTCGCTCGCTTCTACTGTGAATGGGAGCTGTCCGGGAGTGGCTGCCGCTGCAGGGTACGCGAGAAAACGGGACGTACCGTCGAAAAGGACGAGCTGTGAACGAGGTATCACGGTGACGGTGGTTGGACGCAGTGCGACAAGGCCCAGTACGGCGAGAACGAGTACGGCGAGCACGGCACCGATCCACAACCACGGTCGTCGACGAGCGCGGTGCGGCGCATTCATGGGAGGCGCGTCCTCCATGGGGGCGCGGCGACGCGATACCGTTATTGGGATATTGCGTATCGAGCGCGCATCGTCGTCCGGTTTAGCCTGGCGCGGAGGTTCCGATTGGTGGCCGCCGGGAGGAGTGATGTCCTGAAAGAAATCCTTCGTCATCGCTGAAAAGTATATCACGCAGTGCCGCGACCTGCGGCGTCATTCGCCTCAATGTTGACAAGCGCGGCACCTACGCCGATGCCGATATCGCTGTAGACCCCTTCTGCTGGTGTGACGAGCGCGGCGAGGTCCTTCTGGGAAAGAACGCGCGCGGAGAACGGCTGTGTGGTGACTGTGAATTGCGCGAGGTCTATGCGCTCGAAGAAATGCTGCATATATTGCGCAACACTGTCTGGCGCAATGAGGATCAGGTCGTTAGGCAGTCTGCGCGTCGCGGAGAGTTTTGCGAGCGCTTCCCCAAACGCCTTTACGAGCGCGGGCTCAGCCTTCGTGATGCGTGCCTTGATGTCCTTGCAGGCGTCGGTCTCGCACTCATCGGCGAGAGCAAGACGCAGGAGCGTCCGGGCCTCCTCTGGAGGAACGCCGCCTGTGAGCTGCTTGAGGATATCCCCCGCGCCGGCCTCGACGAGAGAGTGTTCGCGCGCGATCCCCTTCCTGATCGTCACGAGGACAGATCCACCGGTCGTTATCTCAACGGCGAGGCAATTCGATGGAAGCGCTGCGATGTGGCGCAGGACCATGAATACTGCGCGCACGCCGGAACGCATGATCGGCTTCGTAGAGAAGACGCGCGCGAGCGACTCCAGAGCCGCAGCACGTATGGCACCGTCGCAATCGCTAACGAGAACAGAGGCAACGATCGAGTGGGCGTTCTTGCCGATGGGGTGCGCCGTAGGGTAGCCATTGAGTTCAACGCGGATGACTGATGCGTCGAGAATATCCTCCGCCTTGAAAAAAGGCTGCTGCTCGAGGGCCCTTTTTACAAGATCGTCCACGACACCTTTACGGAGCTGCATCTCCTCCTCTAAGTGGGCGATGGCGCGGATCGTTCTCGTGCGCGTCCAAGGCGCTCGGATGATCGCAAAAACAGCGTCCACGCGACTGCCTCCCCTTTTTACATGTGTTTGCAGGACGCGTTCCGCAACCTCTTCAAGGGCAGATGTGATCACTGAGCGCGCAGCCTCAGAAGAACGGGAGCTCGCAGGAAGTTCGAAGCGCTCGGAAGCGAGTATGCGCGCAGCGCCAGCGCCAGCTTGCACGATGGCGCAGCCGATACTTGCACTGCCGATGTCGGCAACTGCAAAACAAGATCTCGCATTCATACGCGAGCCGCTGAACATCACTGTAGTATAGCGCCCTTTTTAGACGAGAACGCCTTTTATCCTGCGGATACCCGCCGCTACAGCCTCCTCTTTTTGTATCTTGAAAGTTCCACTCTTCCCTATCTCCTCAGTATTCGTCACGTGCGGTCCGCCGCAAAATTCGATAGAGAACGCACTATCGAATTGAGGTTCCGCTTCAGTGGCGCCGCGCGGTCCCACTGAATAGACCGATACTATGTCGGGATATTTTGCCCCGAACTCATGTTCTGCGCCGAGCCTCTCGGCCTCGTCTTTGGGTAACGTGGAGCGCGTGACAGGCAACGCTTCTTTGATCTTTTCATTTACGATGCGCTCGACTTCAGCCAACTGCTCCCTCGTCATTTTTTCTCCATGCGAGAAGTCGATGCGGAGGCGCTCTTGCGTGATATTTGACCCGCGCTGCTTCACGTGAGGCCCGAGAACTTGCTGGAGCGCCTTGAGCAGCAGGTGGTGAGCCGTATGGAGTCGGGTGGTCTTCTCTGATGTGTCGGCAAGGCCGCCTTTGAATTTCTGTTCACTCCCGGCGCGCGAAAGGTCCTGATGCTTCTTCATCTCTGCCCGAAATCCTTCCTCGTCGACATCAATACCGCGTTCTTTTGCTATCTCCGTGATCATCTCGAACGGAAATCCGTGCGTCGTGAATAGAAGACCGG
>Ga0196963_10002778_pt1 | contig 10223 bp, 6 predicted proteins | sample S1_5metaG_FD_148600 | JGI IMG/M metagenome (GOLD analysis project Ga0196963, IMG submission 148600) | Soil microbial communities from Anza Borrego desert, Southern California, United States - S1_5 | ecosystem: Environmental > Terrestrial > Soil > Desert | place: USA: California | collected... | reverse complement strand
GGCTTTCGCCGTCCGCGAGGGCGATGCGATCCTGGCCTGGATCATGAAGCTGGCGGCGCCGGTGGTGTTCGTGCTGGTGCTGGTCGACCTGGGCGTGGGCCTGGTCGGGCGGGCCGCGCCGCAGCTGAACGTCTTTGTCGTCGCGCAGCCGCTGAAGGGGCTGCTTGCGATCCTCGTGCTTGCGCTGGTGCTGCACATCGTCTACGCCGGCCTGCAGGACTTCCTGCGGCCGGACAACAGCGTGCTGCAGTTCCTGCGCCACGTTCTTTAGCCCATAGGGGCATCGCGATCCATGAGTGAGAAGAAGCACGAACCGACACGCCGCGCGCTGCGCCAGGCCCGCCGCCGCGGCGAGGTGGCGTACAGCACCGACGTCACCTCCACCCTGGTCTTCGCCGCCACCACCGGCGCTGCCGCCGCGCTGGCGGCCCCATGGCTCGACAGCCTGCACGGCCTGTGGCAACGCGCCACCGGCGCACCGGTGCTGAAGCACCCGATGGACCACCTCGTGCCGCTTCTGCTGGATGCCGGCCGCGTCGCCTTCGGCGGCGTGCTGCTGGTCTGCGCCGTGGCACTGGCAGCCGCCGCGGCGGGCGGCGTGCTGCAGGTGGGCGGCATGGTGGCCTGGCAGAAGCTGCAGCCGGACTTCGGCAACCTGAACCCGCCGCAGGGCCTCAAGCGCATCTTCTCCACGCGCAACCTCATCAACCTGGCCAAGCTGCTGCTCAAGACTGCCCTGCTGGCCGCGTTGATGGCGGTGGTCGTGCGCGCGCACCTGCAGACTGCCGCCGGCATCGGCCACCTCGCACCGGGGGCGCAGGCCGCCGCCGTCGGACAGGCGCTGTTGTCGACCTTCGCGTGGGCAGGCCTGGTGTGCGCCGCCATCGCCGGCCTCGACCACTGGCATCAGCGCTTCGAGTTCATGAAGCAGCACCGCATGTCGCACGAGGACCTGCGCCGCGACCACCGCGAGGCCGAGGGCGATCCGCTGAACCGCTCGCGCCGGCGCTCGGCGCACTTCGAGTCGGTCTACCTGAGCTTGGCCGACCGCGTGCGCGCGGCGTCGGTGGTGGTGCACTCACGGCGCGTGGCGATTGGGCTGCAGTACACGGGCGAGAAGGACCTGCCCCGCGTGATCGCGCGCGGCGAAGGCGCCGTCGCCGAGCAACTGCAGCGGCTGGCGGCCGAAGCGCAGGTGCCGGTGCAGTTCGATGCCACGCTGGCCGAGCGGCTGTTCGACGAAGCCTCGCTCGACCGGCCGATCCCTGCCGGCTGCTACGAGGCCGTGGCAGGGCTGCTGCGCCGCGTGGGGTGGGCATGATGGACGCGCCCCTGGTGCGCGCGCTCGACGAGGCCGATGGCCTGCCGCGGCTCGATTCCCGCGCCTGCATCGCGCTGAACCGCCTCTACGGCCGGGCCCCCGAGATCGCCTTCATGCTGCGCCAGCGGCCGGTGCACCTTCGGTTGCGCTACCGCGCCGGCATGCAGCAGCAGCAGGGCGGCTCGGCCTACGCCTTCCGTCTCGGCGGCCGGCGCGGTTTCGTCCAGCTCGATGACCCGGTGCTGGCCTTCCTGCTCGACGAGCCGCACGCCGCGGCGCTGCCGCACGAACTGCGCACGATCCTGCTGGCCGATGCGCTGCAGCCGCTGGTCGGGCACTTGGCCGGTGTGCTGGGTGCGGCCTTCGAGTGGCTGCCCGACACCGACGCGCCCGCTGCGGCCGGCGAAGCGCTGTGCTTCGCGTTCCATGCCGAGGGCTGGCCGCCACTGCAAGGCAGCCTGACGTTCGAGGGGCCGGGAGAGTGGCCTGACACCGCGCACCTTGCGCCGGCCGCGTCCGCCTCGCTGCCGCCGGCGCTGGCCACCCTGCCGGTGCCGCTGCGGCTGGACATCGGCCAGGTCGCGCTTCGGCTGGGCGAGCTGCGCAGCATCACCCGCGGCGACATCGTGACCATCGAACCCTGGCACCTGCAAGGCGCGGTGTTGGGCGTGCGGGCGCACGTGGGCCGGCAGGCCCGGCCCGCCTTCCGCGCCGAGGTGCGCGGGTCCACCCTCACCGTGCTTTCCTCCGACGACCCCTGGACCATGATGAAGACTGCCGACGCCCCCCACAACAAGCCCGCCGCCGGCGATGCGCTGGACCCGCCGCTGGAGAGCCTGGAAGGGTTGGAAGTGACGCTGCGCTTCGAGGCCGGCCAGCTGCAGCTGCCGCTGCGCGAACTGGGGCAGGTGAAGCCCGGCCACGTGTTCGACCTCGGCCAGCCGCTCACGCAAAGCGTGGTGCGCGTCGTGGCGCACGGCAGCGTGGTCGGCAAAGGGCAGCTGGTGGCGATCGGCGAACAGCTGGGCGTGCGCGTCACCGAGTTCGCCGCGGGCGACGTCTGAGCAGCGCGATCGCGCCGGGACCCCGACGATGCAACTTGACCTGCCCGATCCGCTGACGCTTGCCGCGACGATCCTGGCCTTCGGCGCCGTGCCCTTCGTGGCGCTGATGGCCACCTGCTACACCAAGCTGGTGATCGTCTTCGGCCTGCTGCGCAGCGCGCTGGGCTTGCAGCAGACGCCGCCGAACATGGTGCTCAACGGCCTGGCCATCGTGCTGTCGGTCTACGTGATGGCGCCGGTGGGCATGGACATCGCCGATGCGCTGCGCGGGCGGCCGCTGGGCGCCAAGGGCGAGGGCCTGAACGACATCGTCGCGGTGATCGACGCCGCGAAGGTGCCGATCAAGGCCTTCCTGAAGCAGCACACCGACGAGCGCGAACACCGCTTCTTCATGAAGTCGGCCGGTACCGTGTGGCCCAAGCACCGGGCCGAATCGCTGCAGCCGGACGACCTGATGGTGCTGATCCCGAGCTTCACGCTCAGCGAGCTGACGCGCGCCTTCCAGATCGGCTTCGTGATCTACCTGGTCTTCGTCGTCGTCGACCTGATCATCGCCACGGTGCTGCTGGCGCTGGGCATGTCGATGCTGGCGCCGACGACCATCTCGCTGCCGTTCAAGCTGCTGCTGTTCGTGATGCTGGACGGCTGGGGCCGCCTGGTGCATGGGCTGGTGTTGTCCTACCGCTGAAATGCAGCGGCCCAACGCGCAGCCGCCACCTCAGCCCTCCAGCTGCCTTTGGAACACCAAGCCCGCATGCTCCCGCAGCGCGTGGAACTTGATCTTCGGCCAGTTGCTCTCGATGGCGCGCAGCTCGGGCGCGTACTCGACCAGCAGCGTCGGCGCGTTCACCGCGTCGTAGGCCATGCGGTGGCTGTTGCCGTCGATGAAGCGCTGCAGCTCCTTGGCGTCGGCGGCGGCTCCTTCACCGGTTTCGCAGGTCACCCAGCGCGCAATCGAGAAGCGGCAGGGGCTGATCCGCGCCTTGCAACCGTATTCATGCTCCAGCCGGTGCGCCACGACCTCGAACTGCAGCTGGCCGACGGCGCCCAACATCAGCACCGATCCCGCGACCGGGCGGAAGACCTGGATCGCGCCTTCTTCGCCCAGCTGCGTGAGGCCCGCCTTCAGCTGCTTGGTCTTCAGCGGGTCGGCCACCTCGACCATGCGGAACATCTCGGGCGCGAAGAAGGGCAGGCCGGTGAACTGCAGGGTCTCGCCTTCGGTCAGCGTGTCGCCCAGCTGCAGCACGCCGTGGTTGGGGATGCCGATGATGTCGCCGGCGAAGGCCTCGTCCAGCAGCTCGCGGCGCTGGCTCAGGAAGGACACCACGGTGTTGGGGCGCAGCTCCTTGCCGGAGCGAACGACCTTCAAGCGCATGCCGCGCTGGAAGTGGCCCGAGGCCACGCGCAGGAAGGCGATGCGGTCGCGGTGCGCCGGGTCCATGTTGGCCTGGATCTTGAAGACGACGCCGGTGAACTTGGGTTCGGCGGGTTTCACCTCGCGCTGGATGGCCGGCCGCACGCCGGGCGCCGGCGCCAGGTCCACCAGCGCATCCAGCACCTCGCGCACGCCGAAGTTATTGACGGCGGAGCCGAAGAACATCGGCGTCTGCTTGCCTGAGAGGAACTCGGCCTGGTCAAAAGCGGGGGCGGCCTCGCGCACCAGCTCGATCTCGCCCGCTGCCTGCTCGTACTGCATGCCGAAGCGCTGCGCATAGGCCGGGTTGTCCAGGCCCTGCAGGATCTCGTCATCCGCGCCGGCACGGTCCTCGCCGGGGCTGAAGACGCGCATCTGCTCTTCGCGCAGGTCCAGCACGCCATGGAAGACCTTGCCCATGCCAACCGGCCAGGTGAAGGGCACCACGGTCATGCCCAGCTCGCGCTCGATCTCGTCCATCAGGTCGAGCGGCTCCTTCACCTCGCGGTCCATCTTGTTGACGAAGGTGAGGATGGGCGTGTTGCGCGCACGGCAGACCTGCAAGAGGCGCCGCGTCTGCGGCTCGACGCCGTTGGCGGCGTCGATCACCATCAGGGCCGCATCTACCGCCGTCAGCACGCGGTAGGTGTCTTCCGAGAAGTCCTGGTGGCCCGGCGTGTCCAGCAGGTTGATGACGCAGTCGCGGTACTCCATCTGCATCACGCTGGAAGCCACCGAGATGCCGCGCTGCTTCTCGATCTCCATCCAGTCTGACGTGGCGTGGCGGCTGGCCTTGCGCGCCTTCACCGAGCCGGCGATCTGGATGGCGCCGGAGAAGAGCAGCAGCTTCTCGGTCAGCGTGGTCTTGCCCGCGTCAGGGTGGGAAATGATCGCGAAGGTGCGGCGGCGGCGCACCTGCTGGTCGAGTTCGGCGGACATGGGAGGCGGCAAAGCGAGGCAACCGCGGATTATCGGGGGCGGGCCCAGAGCCAAGCCCTAGCATGCGGGTTTTGCCCCGAGTTGAGCGCCGCCACCGTGTTGGACGACCTGTTTCCCGAATCCAAGCCCGCCGCCCAGCGTGCCGCGCCGCGTGGGCTGCCCGACGCACTGCGCGGCACGCCGGCCGAACACCTCGACGTGATGCTGGCCTTCGCGCTGGGCGCCACGCACCGCGCCCGCACCTGGATCTGCACGCTGCTGGGCGACCTGGGCGCGCGCGACGGTGACGGCCGCCGCTACACCAGCGAGCGTGTGCGCGACTGCATGCACGAACTGCACGTTGCCGGCGCCCTGGTCGAGCACCCGCAGCGCGCCGGCTTCTGGCGCCTGGCGCCGGCACTGGACAGCGCCGTGCTGGGCTGGGTGCTGGACCGGCCGGACCGCGACAAGCTGGCCGCCGCGCTGGCGAAGACCGAGAAGGTCCACGGCGCCAACGGCAGCACACCGGCCCACTTCACCAGCCCCGAGGCGGCCGTGGCGGTGCTGCGGCTGTCGCTCTTCGCCGGCGAGGCGCCGCAGGCGGTGGCGCGCTGGCATGCAGCCTGCCGCTGGATGGAATGGAACGACCTGGTCGAGGCCGCGCTGTCCACCGCCGCCGATCCAGCGATGCTGCGCCGCCTGCATCCGCGGATGCGCGCGCACGCGCTGAGCACGCGGCTGACGGCGGTGCTGCAGCGCTGGGTTCCCGATCCGCTCCCGCTGGCCGGCCTGTCGACGGAACTGCTGGCCGCTGCCGCGCCGACCGACGAGCTGCAGCTGCGCATGACGCTGGTCGAGTACCTGCTGTGCGGCAACCGGCTCGACGAGGCCAGCACGCTGCTGCAACCCCTGCTGGAGGCGAAGGCCGCCGAGCCGGCCGATGCCGAGGCAGGCCAGGACGTCCGGCACGGCCGCGCGCTGGCCCGGGCCGCCCAGGCCGCCATGCTGGCGCTGCGCGCCCGCTGGGCCGAGGCGGAAGCCGCCTACGACACCGCGCTGGCCGAGTTGAAGCAGACCATGGGGCGGCGCAAGAACCTGCTGCCGGTGTCCATCCTGTGGCCGTACCTCCAGTGCCTGCTCGCCCAGCAGTCGCCGGCGCACCAGGACAAGGCGCTGAAGCTGTGCCTGGCGGAAGCCGGCCAGCGCAAGCCCACGCCGGACAGCCCCTGGGGCATCGCCGCGCTGGCGCTGCAGATGCGGCAGGGCGACGCGCCGCGCGACCCGGCCATCTTCGGCCCGCACGGGCTGCCCACGTTCATCGACCCGATCGACCTGTGGGCCTGGCAGATGCGGGCCTGGGCCCGCGCCGACGGCGGGCCGGCCTCACTCACCACCATGGAGCGCACGCAGGCCGAGGCGCTGATGGCCTGCCTGGACGGCGCCGGCCTGGATCGCCTGCGGCAGGACCTGCGCGCATCGATCGCGGTGCTGGACGGCAAGGATCCACCGCCGGACTTTTTCGTGCCGCCGCCGCAGGAAGCATGGCAATCGACGCTCACCGCGCTGGCCGGCATCGCCGCGCCGGCCGCGCCCGCCGCGGCCACGGCCGAAGGCGGCGCGGCGACGCGGCTGGTGTGGGTGCTGTCGCTCGGCGAGGGCGGCTGGGTCCGCTCGCTGACGCCGCACGAGCAGAAGCGCAACACGCGCGGCTGGGGCAAGCCGGCGCCGATCTCGCTGTGGAAGCTCGCACGCATGCCGGCGCTGGCGCCGCACGACGCGCAGGTGGCGCGTGGGCTGAAGCAGCCGGCCTACGGCTCCACCCGCGACGTGCGCATGGACCTGGCGGTGGCGCTGGCCGCGCTGGTCGGCCACCCGGCGCTGGAATTCGACGACGCGCCCGGCGTGCCGGTCACCCTGGTGGAAGGCGCGCCGGAGCTGGAGGTGGTGGACGAAGGCGAGCGGCTGCGGCTCGTCGTGCGGCCGCCGTTGCGGCCGGTGGGGTCGGTTCCGCGCCACGCCGATGCCGGCGACGTCAAGGCCGCCGAGGCGCTGGCCGGCCTCAGCGTGCTGCGCGATGGACCAGACCGCGCCCGCCTGGTGCGCTTCACGCCGGCACAGCGGCGCGCCGCCTTGCTGCTGGCCGACGGACTGGCCGTGCCGCGCAGCGCCGCCGCGCAGCTGCAGCCGGTGCTGCAGGGCCTGGCCGCTCACTTTCACGTCCAGGCCGACCACCTGCCCGGCACGCGCGACGTCGCCGCCAGCAACACGCTGCGCGCCGAATTGACGCCGCGCGGCGACGGCCTGCGGCTGCGGCTGGTCGTGGCGCCCTTCGGTCCCGAAGGTCCGCGGCTGGCGCCCGGCCAGGGCCGGCCGCGCCTGATCGCCACGGTGCGCGGCGAAACGCTGGGGGCGCAGCGCGACCTGGCCGCCGAGCGCCGCCACCTGGACGCGGTGCTCGACGCCTGCCCCATGCTGGGCCCGCTGCCGGAGGGCGCGCCGGCCGCCTTCGATGTGGACGCCGCGGACGACGCGCTGGCGCTGGTCGAAGCCTTGGCCGCGCAGCCCGCGGTGGAAGCGCTGGACTGGCCGGCCGGCCGCGCGCTGAAGGTGGCGCCCGTGGGCATCGGGCAGCTGCAGGTGCGCGTGCGCAGCCAGCGCGACTGGCTGGCGCTGGAAGGCGGCGTGCGGGTCGACGAGTCGCTGGTGGTCGGCATCGAGCAGCTGCTGCAGTGGCATGCCGGGGCGCACGGCCGCTTCGTGCCGCTGGGCGAAGGGCGCTACCTCGCATTGACGCTGGAGTTGCGCACGCGCATCGCCGACATCGCCGCGGTGGCCGAGCGGCAGAAGGACGGCACCCGCGTGCCCGCGCTGGCCGCCGGCTGGCTGGAGGCCGCGCTGGCCGGCAGCGACTGGCAGTCGGACGCGGCGCTGCGCCGGCGCGTCGACGACCTGCTGGCCGCGCGCGAGCTGGACCCCGCCCTGCCGAGCACGCTGCAGGCCGAGCTGCGCCCCTACCAGGCCGACGGTTATGCCTGGGCGATGCGCCTGGCCGCGGCCGGCTGCGGCGCCTGCCTGGCCGACGACATGGGCCTGGGCAAGACACTGCAGGCCCTGGCCGTGCTGCTGGCGCGCGGCGCGGGCGGGCCGGCACTGGTGGTGGCGCCGACCTCGCTGATCGGCAACTGGCAGGCCGAGGCCGCACGCTTCGCGCCCAGCCTCTCGGTGCGGATCTGGGGCGACGGGGACGACCGCCAGGCCTTGATCGACGGTGCCGGCGCACACGACGTGCTGCTGCTGTCCTACCCGCTGCTGCAGCTCAATGCCGAGGCCTTCGCCGCCCGTACCTGGCACACGCTGGTGATGGACGAGGCCCAGGCGCTGAAGAACGCGGCCGCCAAACGATCGCAGGCGGCGCAGGCGCTGCAGGCGGACTTCCGGCTCGCGCTGTCGGGCACGCCGATCGAGAACCGGCTGGCCGAGCTGTGGGCCGTGATGCGCATCTGCAACCCCGGCCTGCTGGGCACCGCGGCGCGCTTCAACGAACGCTTCGCGGCGCCGATCGAGCGCGACGGCGACCGCGACGCGCAGCGCCTGCTGCGCCGGCTGATCGCGCCCTTCGTGCTGCGGCGGACCAAGGCGCAGGTTCTGGACGACCTGCCGCCGCGCACCGAGCTGACGCTGGCGGTGCAGCCCGACGATGCGGAGCGCGCGCACTACGAGGCGCTGCGCCGCCAGGCCCTGGCCGCCGCCGAGCGCAGCCTGGCCGAAGGCGGCGGCCAGGCGCAGATCGGCGTGCTGGCGCAGCTGATGCGGCTGCGCCGCGCGGCCTGCGATCCGCGGCTGGTGAACCCCGAGCTGGGCATCGCCGGCGCCAAGGTGCAGGCCTTCGCCGAGCTGGCCGCGGAGCTGGCCGCCAACGGCCACAAGGCCCTCGTGTTCAGCCAGTTCGTCGATTTCCTGGCGCTGCTGCGCGAGCCGCTGGACGCAGCCGGCATCGGCTACCAGTACCTGGACGGCGCGACGCCGGCGGCCGAACGCACGCGCCGCGTCGCCGCCTTCCAGCGCGGCGAGGGCACGTTGTTCCTGATCAGCCTGAAGGCCGGCGGCTTCGGCCTGAACCTCACGGCGGCAGACTACGTCGTCATCGCCGACCCGTGGTGGAACCCGGCCGCCGAGGACCAGGCCAGCGGCCGCGCGCACCGCATCGGCCAGCAGCGGCCGGTGACCGTGTACCGGCTGGTCAGCACCGGCAGCATCGAGGAACGCATCGTCGAGCTGCACCAGCACAAGCGCGCGCTGGCCGACGGCGTGCTGGACGAGGGCGGTGAAGCCCAGGCCCCGCTGGACGCGGACGCGCTGGTCGAGCTGATCCGCGGCTGAGGCCGCGCCTCGCCCAGGAGACCCCCGATGCCCGAGCTGCCCGACGTCACCGTCTACACCGAAAGCCTGGCGTCCAAAGCACGCAGCCAGGTGCTGAAGCGCCTGCGCATCCTGAATCCCTTCGTGCTGCGCAGCGCGCTGCCGCCGATCTCGTCGGCCGAGGGCTGCACGCTGCAGGCGGTGGAACGGCTGGGCAAGCGGCTGGTGCTGGTGCTGCGGCCGCCGGCGCCAGCGCCATCGGCGCCATCGGCGCCGTCAGCTTCGTCAGCGCCACCGGCACCACCAGCACCACCGGTAACACCGACACCACCGGCCTCCAGCAGCGCCGAACTGCTGCTGGTCATCCACCTGATGATCGCCGGCCGCCTGCGCTGGCTGGCACTGGGCGCGAAGCCGCCGGGCCGCATCTCGCTGGCGGCCCTGGAGTTCGAAACCGGCCAGCTGGTGCTGACCGAAGCCGGCACGCAGCGCCGCGCCTCGATGCACCTGCTGGCCGACCGCGCGGCGCTGGCGGCGATGGACCCGGGTGGCCTGGACGTGTTCGCGATCGACGCCGCCGCCTTCGGCGTGCAATTGCAGCGCGAGAACCACACGCTGAAGCGCGCGCTGACCAACCCGCAGCTCTTCAGCGGCATCGGCAACGCGTATTCGGACGAGATCCTGCACCGCGCGCGGCTGTCGCCCATCACGCTGACACGCAGGCTTGATAACGCCGAAGTTCAGCGGCTGCACGAGGCCTGCCGCAGCGTACTGGGCGAATGGACCGACCGCCTGCGCGCCGAGGCGGCGGCGCACGGCGGCTGGCCGGACAAGGTGACCGCCTTCCACCCGCAAATGGCCGTGCATGGCCGCTTCGGGCAGCCTTGTCCCGATTGCGGCTCGCCCGTGCAGCGCATCGTCCACGCCGACAACGAGACCAACTACTGCGCCCGCTGCCAGACCGGCGGCAAGCTGCTGGCCGACCGCGCGCTGTCGCGGCTCTTGAAGGCCAGCTGGCCCAAGCACATCGACGACGTCTAGGCCGAAGTTCCCCGTCGACATGACCCCGTTTTGGGCATCAGTCTCCTCGTAGGAGACGGATTTCTATCGCCAATTCGCCTCCAAAACGTAGGCATGTCTTTTG
>Ga0196963_10002777_pt1 | contig 10224 bp, 2 predicted proteins | sample S1_5metaG_FD_148600 | JGI IMG/M metagenome (GOLD analysis project Ga0196963, IMG submission 148600) | Soil microbial communities from Anza Borrego desert, Southern California, United States - S1_5 | ecosystem: Environmental > Terrestrial > Soil > Desert | place: USA: California | collected... | reverse complement strand
ATCGAGGTGCAGCTGCGCGGCGCCGACCGGCGAGACCACCGGGACCTTGCCCCAGAAGTAGCCGATGCCGCGCGCGCCGCCGGCCAGCGCGCCGGCGACGAGGTTGCGGAAGGCGTTCGGTCCGGCGTTCGGCATCGCGCCCATCGACGCCCAGATTTCGGCGCCGGTGCAGGCGACGGTCTTGGGGATGAGGAACGAGCTCCACGTCAGGTGCCAGCCGCCGTCGGCGTTGCCCATCATCGCCTCGATCACGTCGCAGTTCGCCGACGAGTTCCCGACGTAGCCGTAGGCGGGACCCTGGCCGCACAGCTTCCAGCGCGGCACCAGCGGCGCGATCGCGGCGCGCGCCAGGCCGTTGTAGTCGCCGGCCAGAGCGTCGACCGCTCCGGCCCAGGCTTCCCACCGTTTCGCGTGATCCGCGAGCTCGGGCGTGAGCGGCCTGCCGGCCATCAGCGCCTCCAGGTACAGCCCGCCCTGGCTCAGCTCGCCGGGCTCGAAGCCGTGCTTCGCGATGAACTGCCGGCGCATCTCGCGGATGCGGCCGCTGCGGTTCTGGTCGGGGAACTCCGAGTTGCCCATCGGCTGGGTCGAGTACTGGTACGGCGACATGCCGATGATGTGCTCGTAACGCTCGGCGGCCTGCGCGATGAGCTGGTACTGGCGCATCTTCGCGTCGACCTCGCGCGGCACCGAATGGATCAGCGACATCGGCGACCAGGTCTCGGGCGCCTGGACCATCAGGCCCATGCCCTCGTGGGCGAGCGCGTCGCAGATCGACTCGAAGTAGCCGGCGTAGCGGTAGACCTCGTGCGCCGGCAGGCCCGGCACGTCGCGCAGGATGCGCTCGACCTGCGCCACCTCGCTCGAGGAGTCGCGGCCCTGGAAGGTCGCGTGGCCGGGGCCGCTGAACGACCACTCCGGCAGCCAGATGTCGTACGTCCGGCCCATGAACGCCGCGTTGGCGCGCCACACCGTGCGCGCCTGGTTGGCCTCGGCGATCGAGCGCGGCACGTTGACGTACGGCACGCCGGTCTCGAGATGGTTCTGGCAGAGCATGCCCTGCGCGACGATCGGGATGGCGTTGGCGCCGCGGCGTTGGCTGATGCGCAGCGACCAGGTGTTCGAGCGCAGCGCGCCGAGGCTGGCGACCAGCGTGTAGTCGCCCGGCGCGAGCGCGGCCGAGGCCTGGCCGTCGAGCCGCCAATGGAACGGGTGCGTGCCGGCGCCCAGCGCCGCGACCGGCTGCTCGACCACGGTCCACTCGCGGCCGTCGCGGCGCAGCGCGACGCGCAGCGTGCCGGCGGGGATATCCGCGGCCCCGCGCGCGACGACGCTGATCGGCAACTCCGAGCCATGCGTGAAGGCGTGGCGCGCCGAGGGCGAGAACAGCGACAGGCTCGCCGCGGCATCGGGATTGACGACCCCGAGGACCATGTCGGCCTGCAGCGCGGTCGCCGGCGAGCACGCGCCGCGTCGGTCGGCGACGAAGCGCACCCAGTAGACGTTGCTGGCGACGTCGGGCGGGACGTGCACGTCGATCAGCCCGTCCGCGGCCGGCACGATGCGCAGCTGGCGCCACTCGCTGGCGTCGACCGCGCCGCTCGGCGACGCGCGCAGCACGCCGTCGTCTTGCAGCACCGCCGGCTGCCACAGGAACGCAGCGACCTGCTCGGGCGACAGCGTCGGTCCGTCGAGCGCGTCGAGGCTGCGCACGCGCGCGCGCAGCGCGGCGCCGGCGGCGACGTGGAAGCCGGCCATCGCCACCGCCAGCACGCGCGGCTCGCGCGCCTGCGCGTCGCCGGCGTCGACGACCACGCGCTGGCGCGGCATGGCGCCGAGATCGCCGAACAGGCCCAGCGGCTGGCTCTGGGCGCGTACGCCGACGGTCAGCTCGGCACCACCGGGCGCCGCGATGGCGTAGAACGTGCCGGTCGAGGACGTCGCGCCCGGCGGCACCGCGAGGCGCTGCGCCCCGGCCGGACCGCTGAACGACGCGACCACGCCGGCGCCGCGCAGCGTCACCGGGATCGCGACCTTGCTCAGGGCGATGGTGAAGCGGTCCTCGACCCAGGCGCCGCCGTCGGCGACCGGCGCGCCGGCGGCGTCGACCAGCGTCACGCCGGCGGGGCCGACGTGGAACGAGCGGTCCGAGGGCGACAGCGCGTAGCCCGCGCCATCGGCGTTGGCCATGAGGTAGAGCGTCAGGCGCTGGAACGTGGCCGTCGGCGCGAGGTACTCCTCCTTCGGCACGAGCTCCTCGCCATCGAGGCGGATGCGCGACGCCACCGGCAGCCGCCGCATCTCGGCGGGCAGCTCGCGCACCGCGCTGCCGTCGACGACGATGACGGTCACCGGATAGAGCACGACATCGAGCGTCGCGCCGCGCGCCTTCAGGCTCGGATCGTCGCTCGTCACCGCCCCGCCGGCGACGGTGAAGCGATGCCCGCCCGGCTGGATCACGTGCTCGCCGTCGGCGAGATCGAGGGTCAGCACATCGGTGCGGCCGAGGAAGTTGCCCTGGTAGGTCTTCTGGAAACGGATCGCGCCGTCGATGGTGATGGCGTTGCCGCGCATGACGTTGACGTAGCGGTCGAACTGCGCGCGCGGCGCGACCACGGCGTCCTTCGGCGGCGCGCCGACGACGCCGCCCTTGCCGGGCGCTGCGGCGACGCCCTCGCCGGCGGCGGCCGCCGCGGCGGCGAGCTCGGCGGAGACGTCGATCACCGTGGCCGCGGTCGAGGCGAGCTGGTCGGGCGCCTCGGCGCGCACCAGGCGCAGCGTGACCTCCAGCGCCGAGGCGGGGACCGCCAGCAGCGACGCGAGCAGGCAGCGGACGAGCATCGGGCGCATCAGGGACCTCATGGCGCCGGCGCCGGCGGGGCGGGACGGAAGTGCAGCGAGCCGCCGCGCGTGGTGATGATCAGCGTGCCCTGGCCGAAGACCGGCGAGCGCCAGACCGGCCCCGTCAGGTCGGCGGTCCAGATCTGGCGGCCGTCGCGCGCGTCGATCGCGAAGCCCTTGCCCGCGAGCGTGCCGCCCCAGATCGCGTCGCCGATGCGGATCGGCGCGGCGACGATCGCGCCGGCCACCGCGGCGGCGGGCCATGCGGGCACGCCATCCGCCGCCATCAGCCCATGGACCTTGCCCGCGGCGTCGCCGAAGGCGATCAGGCCGCCGGCCAGGCAGGCGCCGCCGTCGATCGCCGCGCCGGCGTCGTAGCGCCAGACGACGGCGCCGGTCGCGGCGTCGAGCGCCACGAACGCGCCGCCGTGCGTGCCGACGTAGACCCGTCCCCCGTCGACCAGCGGCGTGGCGATCACCGGCGCGCCGAGGTCGGCCTGCCAGCGCTCGACGCCGAGCCGCGCGTCGAGCGTGTACAGCCGGCCGTCGCGCGAGCCGACGTGGATGCGGCCGTCGGCGGCGCACGGCGTGCCCTCGATCCAGTCGCGCGCGGGGTGGTTCCACGCCATGCGTCCGCTCGCCAGATCGAGCGCGTACAGCCGGCGGTCGAGCGCGCCGAAATAGACCATGCCGCGGTAGACCAGCGGCGCGCCGCGCGACGAGCCCGGACAGGCGAAGCTCCAGCGACGACGCCCGCTGGCGATGTCGACCGCGTGGAAGCCGCCGTCCTTGGTGCCGACGTAGAGCACGTTGTCCCACACCGCCGTGCCGCCGGTCACGCCGTAGGGCGTCGGCTGGACGTCGAACGGCAGGCCGTAGAGCGCGCGGCCCTCGACCCAGCGGTCGGTGCTGGCGTGCGCCGGATCCCACGGCTGGGACTGCTGCGGGCGCACGTCGGCGACCATGGTCAACGGCGGCGCGAACGCCGCGTCGACGACCGCCGCGGTGCGCGTGGCGTACTTGCCCTCGGTCAGCCAGCCGGCGTCGTAGGCGGCGATCTCGGCGCCGTCGTCGAGCGCGGTGAACTCGGCGGCGCGGTCCGGGAAGCGCTCGCGCCCAAGCCGGCACAGGCCGCGCGCGGTGGTGTGCGCGCCCTGCGCGATGTGCTCGGCGATGGTCGCCAGCCATGCCGCGGCCTGGTCGCCGGCCGCGGTCCCGGTGCCGGCGCCTGCGGGGAACGCGCCGGGGAACGCGGCGACGCGTCCGTCGAGCGGCTCGGCGGGCGCGTCGCTGCCGGCGCGGCCCATGCGCAGCTCGGGGTTCTGGCGCGTGGTGTAGAAGTCGAGCACGTGCTCGCCGACGGCGAGCTCGGCGGTGCCGACCGTGCCGACGACGAAGCCGAAGATGCTGCCGGCGAGGTACCAGCCGCTGATCGCCGGCCGGGCGACATCGCCGTCGATCAGCAGCACGCCGAGCTGATCGGAGTCGGCGCCGTTGCCGGCGACGAACGGATAGGCGCCGGCGGCATCGATGCGGACGTGCGCGCGGACGTGGTGCAGCCAGTGGCCATGCACGCCGTCGACCGCGAGGTTCATCGACGTCGTCGGCAGGCGCGTCGGGATGGCGAAGCGCCGGCGCTGGGCCGGCTCGGGCTGCTTGGCCGCCTCCTCGGCGGCGAGCGTCGCCGCCTGCTCGCGCCAGCGCGCGAACTGCGCCACGGTCTGCTCGGCGCTGCGCATCGTCGCCTTGTCGAGCGGCTGCACCGGATCGTAGCTGATCGCGCTGAAGCCGCCCTCGGGCACGAAGTCGGCGCGCCCCGCGAGCGCCATGCCCTTGGCCAACGCCGGCAGCGCCGGCGAGAGGTTGCCGAAGCGCACGACGTAGCGCCCGGGTCCCGGCGCCGCGTCGATCAGCACGCGTGCGCTGGTCGCGTCGGCGTGCGCGACGAACAGGCTGACCGGCGCGCCGTCCGGCCCGCTGACGCGCACGTCGCGCGCGTCGGCCTGGGCCAAGCCGCGGTGGTCGAGCGCCAGGTCGATCGCCGGCGCGGCGGCGGCGAGCTCGACCTCGGCGCTGAAGCGCCACGCGGCAAGGTCCTCGCCGCTGGCGGCGGCGACCACGCACAGCGCGAGCAGGGTCCGGATCATGGCGCGGCTCCGGTGGCGAGCTTGGCGGCGACCAGCCCGCGCCAGCGCGCGCACGCGCGGCGCACGTCGGCGTCGGGATCGCGTTCCATGCCGATCAGCGCCGGCAGCTCGGCGGCGTCGAGCACGCCCTCGCTGAGGTACAGCCCGAGGGTCTCGACCGCCTCGTAGCGCACCTCGGGCGAGTCGACGGCGAGGTAGGCGAGGATGCCGGCGCGCGCGTGCCAGGTGCGCAGCTCGGGCTCGCGCAGCAGGCGCAGGAACACCGGCGCCATGCCGAACTGGTCGAGCGACGGCGCCTTGGGGTCGTAGAGCGCGAGCGCCAGCGGTCGCGCGGCGGGGCGGCCGATCGCGCGGATCGCCGCCGCGGTGGCCGCGGTCAGCTCCTCGACCTTGGCCTCGCCGACGCGCAGCAGCCGGCACAGCGGACGGCCCGCGCGCTGCACCTGGAAGCGGCCGAGCAGCTGGACGGTCTCGAGGTACAGCTCGGTGAGGTCGACGTCGGCGCCGAGCTGGTCGTGCGGCAGGCTGAGCGTGTCCATCAGGTGCGGCACCGCGCGCTCGTCGCCGAGGCGGCCGGCGATCACCGCCAGGGTGCCGTTGGCGATCAGCAGCGGCCAGCGCGTGGCGATGGCATCCTGGTCGTAGCGGATGGGCGTGATCCGGCCGAGGCACGCGGCGGCCGCGGCCTGGCCCATGCCATCGATCGCGCGCACGATCGCGGCGCGGTTGAAGCTGTTCTCGAACTCGAGCGCGCCGATGAGCGCCGGCAGCGCGTCGACGACGTTCAGCGCCGCCAGGGCGCGCACCACGGCGACGCGCACGCGCGGGCTCGGCTCGCGCCACACCGGCGTGGCGAGCGTCGCCGGCTGGCCGGCGTCGGCGGCGCGCGGATTCGCCCGGTGCTCGACGTGGACGGCGAGGCGCGCGGCGAGGTGCGGCAGCAGGTCGGCGCGCTCCAGGGCGCCGAGCGCGTCGACCGCCGCCAGGCGCGTGCTCTCGTCGTCGCTGGTCAACGCCGCGACCAGCGCCGCGTCGCCGCCCGGCGCCTTCAGGCGCGCCAGCGCGTCGACGGCGGCGGCGCGCGCCGGGGCGTAGGCGTCGACGGCGATCGGCGTCAGGGCGGCGACCGCGGCGCCATCGCCGCAGCGGCCGAGCGCCCAGGCCGCGGTGGCGCGCAGCTCGCCATCGGGACTGGCCAGGAGCGGGACCAGCGCCGCGACCGCGCGGCGATCGCCGGACGCGCCGAGCGCCTGCGCCGCGAGATCGGGCCGCGGGCCGGCGAGCGCCGCCAGCGCGGCAGCGATCGCCGCCTCGCCGGCGGGCGCGGCCGCGGCGAGCGTCATCAGGGCGGCGATCAGGCGCGGTCTCACTTGAGCTCCAGCCGCGCGTCGGCCCAGTCGGCGAAGTCGTTGAGCGGATCGCCGCAGTCGTCGACGCCCAGCAGCAGGACGACCGAATCGGAGACGTCGATGTCGATGTCGATCGGCTTGGTGTAGTACGACATCTCCTGCGAGTCGAACTTCAGCGCGCGGCTCTGGTCCATGATCTTGAAGCGCACGGTGCCCCCCTGCGCCTCGCCGCTCGCGCCGAAGGCCTCGTCGACGCCGACCGTCGCCCTGAAGCGCGCGTACTGCTTGTTCAGGCACAGCACGATGATGCTCGGGTTGCCCGCGTCGCCCGAGTGCGTGCCGAAGCCCTTGGCGCGCACGACGCCGGGCGAGCCGTCGGGCTCGACGCGGAAGCGCAGCGCGCCGCCGAGCACGTTGCGGTCGCGCACCGCCTCGGCCGCGTAGTGCCCGCTGACGTTGGCCAGCGGCGAGAGGTCGGAGACCCACAGCGTCCGGCTGGTCAGCGGCGCGCCGGCGTAGGCGAAGCTGGTCACCTGCGTGCCGGGCTTGGGGACGAAGCGCAGCGCGGCCGCCGGCTTCCCGGCGAAGAAGCGGTTGGGCACGACGAACTCGAGGTCGCGCCAGCGGTAGCGCGGATCGGTCTTGAACGCGAACCACTGGCCGACGGGCTCATCGCCGCAGAACACCTCGACCAGCTGGTCGCGCGTCGCGTAGTCGATGCGCTTGCGCAGGATCAGGTCGGCGTCGCCGTAGGACCGCACATCGACGGCGAAGGATTCGGCGCCGGACATGCGCCGGCCGGTGTCGACGAGGTGACGGCCATGCTCGTTGTGGTACCAGCTGGCGATCGGGCCGATCGGCTGGCTCTCGGCCGCCGCATAGCCCGCCGCCACCTCGTCGGCCGCGTCGCCGACATCGAGGCGGAAGTCGAACGCGCTCTTCCACGCCGATTCCGGCGCATCCTCGTAGCGCACCCGGGCGCGCTCGAGCGCCTTGACCAGGACGTCGACGGCGACCGGCGCGAACACCGCCCAGCGCGGCTCCGGCGTCAGGCGCAGGCGATCGGTCGGCAGCGGGTTGCCGTAGAGGTCGACGACGCTCTCGGGGGCGATCGCCAGCTTCACGTCGCTCGCGCCTTCGCGCCGCCAGGCCGCCAGCACCAGCCGGCCATCGCCGCGCTGGAAGAGGTACGCGCGCGCCAGCCCGCTGACGCGATCATCGAGGAAGATCTCGCGCACCGGCTTCGCGTCGCCGATCTGCGCGCGCGCGGTCTTCGCCGACAGCGCGGCGGGCTTGATGCCCCAGCGCGCGGGGAAGAGGCGCTGCCCGTCAGGCAGCGTCAGTGGCTGGAGTCCGATCGCGGCCTCGTCGACCGCCGCGGCGGGGAAGATCAGGTCGGCGGAATCGCGCATCGGCGCGCCCTCCGTGCCGTCGGGCTGGAGCAGGACGTTGGCGATGCCGACGGCGCGGCAGATGGCGTAGGCGCGCGCGACGTAGCGCGCCTGGGTGTCCTCGTCGACGCGCTCCTGCCCGGGGCCGGTCGGCCAGCCGAGATTCATCACCCACAGCTCCGGCGCGACGCGTTCGCGCGCGCGGATGGCCTGCGCCCGCGCGAGGGTGACGTCGAGGTAGCTGTCCTCGGGCGACAGCGGCGCATCGGTCGGATAGCAGCCGATGCCGTGCAGGTAGCGGTCGACGCCGATCTCGGCGAGCGCCTGGATGTAGTCCTCGATGTTCTCCTTCGCGACCGCGCCCGAGACCAGCTTGGCGCCGGGATCCGCGGCGGTGGCCGCGTCGTGCGCGACCTCCAGCATGCGGCTGGCGAACTCCTCGGGGGTGGCCTGGAACTGCGGCGAATCCGGGCGGTCCCACACCACCCACGTGCCGACCGTGCCGGCGAAGGCGTCGACCGTGCGGCGGACGTACTCCTCCCAGTAGATGGCCTGCGACGGCATCACCAGGTTGCCGCCGAGCCATGCCGACGACTTGCGGTTGTAGTTGGCGCCGGGGTCGGCGTAGATCGGCGTGAAGCCGAGCTTGCCGATGACGTCGAGGCCGGCGTCGGCGCGCGCCTGGACCGGCGCCACGAAGGCGTCGAACGACCAGCAGCCCTGCTGCGGCTCGACGCAGACGCCGCCGTCGATGCTCGCGTGCCACTGGAACAGCAGCACGTCGTCGGCGAAGCCGAGATCGGCGAGCACCCGCTCGCGCGAGCGGAGATGCTCGTGCAGGGCCTGCGCCGCCAGCGGCGCGCCGGTCGGCTCGTAGACGGTGAAGGTGTTGGCGGGGACCACGGCGAGCGGCCGCTCGGCGGCGACCGCGGCGTCGACGCGCGCGCGCACCTGCCAGCCACCGGTCGGCAGGCCGGTGAACGCCAGACGCTGCACCTGCTCCGAGCCGGGCTCCAGGCTCAGCGCGCCGGAGCCGAGCGCGCGCGCGGCGCCGGTGAGGTCGACCAGCTCCGCGCTGAAGATCAGGGCGCGCGGCGCGCCCCACAGCCAGGTGTTGGCGATCGCCAGGCCGATGGCGTCATCGTGGGCGAGCAGCCCGAGCGGCTTGCCCGTCACCAGGCGCGTCGTGATCGCGTCCTCGGGCTCGCCCTGCGTCAGCACGCTGACGTCGTCGATCAGCACGGTCGCGCCGACCGGCCCCTCGAGCTTCAGCCACTGCGCGGTGAGCGGGTAGTCGATCACGCCGTCGCCCTCGTTGTGCGGATTCGCGCGCGCCTTCGCCCGGCCGAAGCCCGGCATCGGCACCTCGACCCGGCGCCAGTCGCCCGCGACGACGGCGACCGGGCCGACCGTCCAGGCGTCGGGATTGCGCCGCTGCTGCGCCTCGATGCCGGGATCGGCCAGGCGCAGGGACAGGGCGATGTCGGCGCTCGGCTTGAGCCACAGCACGAGCGACACCGGCCGCCCCGGCAGCCCGAGGGCGAGCGGCACGGTCAGCGCCGACGTGGTCTTGGGCGCGACCGCGGGCGGCAGGCGCGCGATCAGTCCGGCGGCGCCGCTGCGCGCGCCGTCGGCGGCGGTCTCGAGCACGGCGCCCGGCACCGGCAGGTCGGCGAGCTCGAAGTCGGCGATCACGACCTGGCGGTTCGCCTGGCCGACGGTCGCCTCGAACGCGCCGGTGGCAGCGCCGCCGATCTCGGTCCAGGCGCCGGCGACGGTGAACGGGCCGCGGTGCGCTTCGCCCGGGGTGAAGCCGACCAGCTCGGTCCGCGGCGCGCCGGCCTCGGCGCTGATGTCGCGGGCGATGTCGGCGACCTTCTCGCCGTGGTGGTCGGTGACAGCGGCAGCGATGCGCACGGTGCGCGCGGCGCCGGCGGACGCGACGACGATCGCGAGCTTCAGTTCTTGGCCGCAGGCCGGCATCAGCGCCGCCACGCCGTCGGCCTTGATGCCGGCGACGCGGTGCAGCGACGGGTCGTAGTGGAAGCCGTCGTAGTGGAACGGCGCGGACGAGAGCGCGGGATCGGGCGACACGGCGACGTGCAGCTCGGGCACCCGCGGCAGCGCCGCGTTCGCCGAGGTGGCGCCGAACCAGGCGACGCCGTCGTGGACCATCTGCCACTGGAAGTTCCACGGCGGCGGGGCGTCCGGAGCGGTGATCGAGAACCCGAACACGGCCTCGCCACCGGGCGGGACGTCTGCGGTCAGCGGCACGCGCGACATGCCCCAGGTCTTGTTGTCCTGGAGATTGGCCGAGCCGAGGTGGAAGCCCGCCTCCCTGGTCCAGGTCGTGTCGCCGGTGTTGCGCATGCGCACCACCACGGGATAGGCGTGGCCGGGCGCGAGCCCGATCGGCACGTCCTGCGAGACGAACGCGGCGTCGTCGGCCGCGGACGCGGCGGCGACGATCAGCAGCGCGAGGATGCAGCGCAGCGG
>Ga0196963_10002776_pt1 | contig 10225 bp, 3 predicted proteins | sample S1_5metaG_FD_148600 | JGI IMG/M metagenome (GOLD analysis project Ga0196963, IMG submission 148600) | Soil microbial communities from Anza Borrego desert, Southern California, United States - S1_5 | ecosystem: Environmental > Terrestrial > Soil > Desert | place: USA: California | collected... | reverse complement strand
AGGCGACAAGTTCCCGGACCCACTCGCCCTCGGCCGTCTCGGCGGCCAGGAACAGGCCGTGACGCTCCTCACCGTCCACCCCGACGACCCCCGGCGACGCCACCGAGGCGTTCATTGGCCACCACGCGGACTACATCACTTGGATCCATGGCGCCCGCGATGACCGGCGCATCATCCTCGGCGTGACTTCGTCGCTGGTGGCGCCCGCACGATCCACCGGGTTTGGACGCGAAGGACCAGGTGCGGTCCGAGCCGCTGGCGCAGAACATGACCACCCCGGAGGACGCCTCGATCCGAACGCTCGGGTCGACAGCGTCGCGACGGCGCGGTGGATGGCCGACATCATCGATCACCCGCCCGTGGCTCCGCCAGCGGTCTGACCAATGCCGAGATCGGTCGGTTCATGGAACGGCGACCCGGCCGACACCAGCAACGAGGCCGACGCGTGGGTGGAGCGGTTCGCCGCTGCCGGTGGTCGGACGGAGAACTCGGCCCGGTCGTCGCTGGTGGTCATGGCCACGACCAGCGATGCCGTCGGATCCGTCACCGGCGGACCGCCGCATCGATGACGTCCACCTCGACGGCGTTCGGCACGCCCGAGAGTGCAGGCGTCGTCACGCCAACCGACCGTCAGCTCGGCGCCCCCGCCGACGTCGTCTCGTGACCCATCGCCGCTCGAGCAGCCAAGGCGAGCGCACCAAGGATCAGCATGGTCACTCGGCGAGGTACGGCGGACTCTCACAGACTTTGCCGGACGGGCCCGGGCTTCGCGCTCCGCGTTTCGTGCGCTGGACGTCGTCGGTGAAGTCCTCAGGCGGCGCCGGCGACCCGTCGGGAGGACCTGGACCGACGAATCGATGTTCGCGCCCGCACAAGCTTGCGTCTGATTCAGCGGAGGGCGCGGGCCCAATGAGGACAGCGTCGTCGTCACGCAAGCGGTTATCGTCCGGGACGTGGCAGGCGGAGCGGAGCTGGTCCAGCGTGCGTTCGCGGCGCTCGCCGCGGGCGACATGGTGACGGTGAACGAGGTGCTCGACGAGAACCTGGTGTTCGAGCTGGGCGGCCGCAGCAGGTTTACTGGCCGTCACGTCGGTCGGGACGCGTTCTTCCAGCTGCAGGGTGAGCTCGCCGCAGTTCTTGAAGTGCAGAACGAAGTGCTGGCGCTGCACGACGTGGAAGGTGGGGCCATCGTCCACCAGCGCGGCACCGGGCGTGACGACTATCGCGACGAGGCGCTCGTCCTGTTCACCGTCACGGGCGGGCGCGTCACTGCGGTAAAGGAGTTCCTCTTCGACTCCGGACCGCTCGACGACGCTGCCCCACGCTGATCGCGTGGAAGCCAGAGTCTGGTCGCTCGGCGGCCGTCCCGCTTCGGGACGGCCGCCCGCCGAGACCCCACGACCCTGGTAGACGTCGGGAAGCACCCGCCCAGCTCCGTGCTCGACGACGCACTGGGCGCACGCTCTCAAGGGCTCGTAGCGCGGCTATGGCGTTGCCGTCTCTCCCTGGCGCACGACGTCGGCCTCGATCACGCCACGGAGTGCATCGAACCGGCGCTGCCACATGGCGGCCAGGCTAGACGCGAGCTGTCGGAAGCCGTCGACGAGCTCGGGCGTGCGGTCGACGACGCGCACCCGGATCGTCACCCGGGTACCGCCGGTGACGGGGACGAGCTCGAAGGACTCCACGACGGACCGGCTCGCCTCCGCGTCGGGTCCGGGAGCGACGGTCCTGCACGTGAACGACTCGAGCGGCTGCCACCCGAGGAACTCGCGGAACCACGTGCCGCCGGGTCCGTGGTTGCAGTGCGACGTCGCGCCGGGGCCGAATCGGCCGGCGTCGTTGCGCGTGAGCACGTCGGGCTCCGTGCTGAAGTCGACGCACGCCCATCGCTGCAGCTCGACCGGGTCGACGAGGTACTGCCACACGAAGGCGACGGCGGCAGGGAGCTCGGCAGCGGTCTCGAAGTCCGCATCCTCGGACGTCAGACGGTGAGACCGCGACGCGCGGATCTCGGCAAGCACCGGACCGAGGTCGTGCACGATCCCCGTGATCGTGCCGAGTCCGTCGTAGGTCTCGGCGTGCACCGGTTCATCGCGCCCCAGCGGCAACCGCGCCGCGCAGCTGTGAGTGAAGAAGGCGTACCCCGATGTCATCCCTTCCTCGCCGATGCTGTTCTTCAGCAGTCGGTGCACGAGGATGACGTCACGACCCGCCAGGTCGGTGTGGCCATCGTCCTCGTCGACGATGAACGTGCCGTGGTGCGCCACGAACTTGAGGCCGAGTGAGCCGATCGATGCACATGCTCGGCATCGACACGTCGTCGATCGGATCATGTCGTCCAGCCGGTTCGCGAACGCCACGTAGCACGCCTCGACGAGCTCGAGGAACCGCTCGCCATCGCGGAACGTGGCGGTGTCGGCGAAGCAGTAGACGGCGTCGCCCTCGAGCTTGACGAACCGCAGCGGCGGTGCGAGCTCCCGGCGGATCAACGTCGTCAGCTCGCGGACGATCGCGTGCGCATGATCGAGCTCGCTCGCGGTCAGGAAGCTGGTGTAGCCCGAGATGTCCGCGAGGAGCAGATATCCCTCTTTGGGCGCGAACTCCACGACGTGCTCCACGGATCGGGCGGCATCGTACGCGAGCGCCTACGTCATGATCCGGCGCGCCGCCGTCGATTTGCGGCACCAATCGCTCGAAGCGGTCGATCGCGGAACGCGGCTGCACCCACTTCCCGTGGCGGGCGACGTACCGTCGAGCGTCGGGGGTTCGATGGACTGCGTGGCGTGCGGTCACGACAATCGCGAGGCAGCGGCGTTCTGCGAGGAGTGCGGGACGCGGGTCGTGTCGGCGTGCACGTCGTGCGCCGCCGAGCTGCGGCCGAACGCGAAGTTCTGCGACCAGTGCGGTACCCGGACGGGCGTCGCAGCACCGATGGACGCCGCACCGTCGACGGCCACCGGTGATCGCAAGGTCGTCACGATCCTCTTCGCCGATCTCTCGGGTTCGACCAGCCTCCAGGAGCGGCTGGACGCGGAAGCGACCGCTCGCCTGATGGCGCGCATCCAGACCGTGCTCTCGGCGGCGGTGACCGAGCACGACGGTCGCGTCGTGAAGTCGACCGGCGACGGGCTGATGGCCGTGTTCGGCGCCCCGCGCGTCCGCGAGGACGACGCGGTTCGGGCGGTTCGCGCCGGCGTGGCGATGCAGGCTGCGTTCGCATCGCTCGACCTCGCGGACGTCGGCCTGCGCGTCGGCGTGAACACGGGCGAGGTCGTCGTGGCGCCCGACAGCGACGACGTGGTCGGCGATCCGGTCAACGTCGCCGCCCGACTCGAAGGCGCGGCGCGTCTCGGCGACGTGCTCGTCGGACCCGAGACCCAACGCCTCGTGCGCGACGTCATCGGGCTCGAGCCGGTCGAGCCGCTCGTGCTCAAGGGCAAGGCGAGGCCAGTGCCGGCGGCGCGTGTCGTTCACGAGGTGATTGCCGACGCGACCGCGCCGACGCCGTTCCTGGGTCGGGATCGCGATGTAGCGGCCCTGATCAGCACGCTCGACGACGCGGTCGCGACGACCTCGACGCGGCTGGTCACCGTGCTCGGCTGGCCGGGCCTGGGGAAGAGCCGGCTCGCGACCGAGCTGGTGACGATCATCGGCGAACGGGCGACGGTCCTCGAAGCCCGCTTCGTCGCCGCCGGCGGCACCAGCTTCGGTCCGATCGCCGCCGCGTTGGGCCAGGTGGTCGACCCCGCGTCGCTGGATCTCGGCGCGGACACCGAGCGCGTCGCCGCGACGGTGGGTGCGCTCGTGAGTGGAGGATCGCCAGGGTCGACGGAGCAGGTGTTCTGGTCGATCCGGCGCGTGCTCGAGGGCTTGGCCGCGCGACGGCCGGTCGTGGTCGTGCTCGACGACCTGCACTGGGCGGAGCCGGCGATGCTCGATCTCGTCGAGCACCTCGCCGAGTGGTTGCTCGGTGTGCCCGTCCTCCTCCTCGCACTCGCCCGACCCGAGCTGCGGGACCTCCGCCCCTCGCTCCTGGACGCGACGGGCCCGTCGTCGTCGGTGATCGTGCTCGGGGGGCTCGACGCCGATGCGTGTCGCCGGCTCGCGCTCGACGTCCTTGAAGCCGACACGCTTCCCGACGGCATCGTGCGCCGGGCGCTCGAGGCGAGCGAGGGGAACCCCCTCTTCCTGCGCGAGCTGCTGCGCCTCCTCGTCGACGACGGCGTTCTTCGTCGAGACGAGGGTGGTGGCTGGGCGCTCACCGTGGAGATCGACGCCATCGAGCTGCCGGCCACGATCCATGCCGCCCTCGCAGCGCGCATCGAGCAGCTGCAGCCCGACGAGCGCGCCGTGCTCCAAGCCGCATCGGTGATCGGACGCCACTTCGCCCGCGGCGCCGTCGCGTCACTGCTGCCGTCGACCATTGCGGCGCGGCTCGATGCCCACCTGTCCGCGCTACACCGTCGCGCGCTGGTCGACCCCGAGGGCACGTGGTGGGACGACGAGCGGATGTTCCGCTTCCACCACGTACTGATCCGCGACGCCGCGTACCGGCGCGTCCTCAAGGAGGTGCGCGCCGACCAGCACGTGCAGTACGCCGACTGGCTCGCCGCGCGCGCCGACGGCGAGCACGACGAGGTGCTCGGGTTCCACCTCGAGCAGGCGCTCGCCTACCGCCGGGAGCTGGGGGAGCCGATCGACGTCGGGACGGTCGACCGCGCCGTGCACCACCTCGCCGTCGCCGGTCGCCGCGCGCTCGACGGCGACGACCTCGCGAACGCCGCCGCGCTGCTCGGACGAGCGCTCGCGCTCGCGCCCGGCGACCCCGACCTGTTGCGGGACCGGTGCGAGGCACTCGTCGCCGGCGGCGACGTGCACGCGGCGGTGCACGCCGTTGCCGAGCTCGCTGCGGCAGCGGACGACGAGCGGACGCGGGCGCTGGCGGATGTCTTCGACGCGCAGCTGACCGCGCAGCGGTCACCGGACGCGTTGCGCTCGGTCGCCGCTCGTGCCGCATCGGCGGCCTCGATCCTGAGCGCCAACGACGACGACGTTGGAGTCGCCCATGCCGAGTCGGTGCATGCGACCGCGCTCGCCGGACTCGGCCAGATCGCGGCGTGCGAGGCGGCCCTCGACCGATCGCTCGCTGCCGCGCGGCGCGCCGGCGACACGAGGCGCGCCAATGCTGTGCTCTCGATCGCGCCCGCTGCGGCGCTGTGGGGACCGTCCCCGATCGCGCGCGCGTCGGGCCGCTGCCTCGACGTCGTCCGCGTCCTGCGGATCACCTCGTGGGCGCCGCACGTCGAGGCCCACGCGCTCCGCCACCAGGCCGTGCTGGAGGCGATGCGCGATCGCGCCGATGCCGCCAGACGGATGCTCACCAGCGCGAAGCAGACCTTCACCGACCTCGGTCACCGCCTCGGTCTCCTCGAGGTCGCGATGTACGAAGGGCTCGTCGAGCTGCTGGACGGAGACGCCGCCGCGGCCGAGCTGCCGCTCCGCTGCGCGGTCGAGGGCTTCGATGCACTCGGCGCTCGTGTGAGCGTCGCTCGGGCGACGGCGCTGCTCGCCCGCGCCGTCCTCGACCTCGACCGGCTCGACGAAGCGTGCGAGCTCGCCGATCCACTCCTCGCCGGCGACGATCTCAAGGCCTCGATCGGACTGCTCGGCGTCGCCGCCGAGGTGCGTGCGCGCCGAGGCGAGTCATCGGAGGCCGAGGCGCTCGCCCGCCGGGCGGTGGCACTCGCGGAGCCGACCGACGCCCTCACGGACCACGCCGATGCTCGGCTCTCGCTCGCTCGCGTGCTGACCGCTGCGGGCAAGCACGACGAGGCCGGACGGGAGCGTGACCGGGCCCGCGAGCTGTACGAGGCGAAGGGTGCGACGGTCGGCATGCGGCGTGCCGAGTGCGGAGCCGACACGTCGAGCGCCTCGGCCGCGGAAGCATCGCCGACGATCCGAGAGGGGCGTCCGAGGCGACGGGTCGCCGTCAACGCCGCGGTGGAGAGCGCCGAGCGTTGGTACGCGGCGATGCAGCGACGTGACTTTCCTGCCGCCCGCGCGACCCTGTCGCCCGACCGGGTCACCGTCAACCATCGGGTCGATCCGCGCGAGGAGCACGGCGGTGCGACGACGACGGTCGGGGACTTCGAGGCACCGGGGGTCACGGTGCACCAGGAGGTGCTCGCCACGCTCGGCGAGCGGCACGTCCTCGTGCGCCGGGTGTGGCAGTACCCCGAGGACGGCGACCGTGGCGCGGTCGAGGTGGACAACGTCACCGTGCTCCGGGTCGACCGCACCGGGCTCGTGGTGCGGAGCGACGCGTTCATCGGCGGCAGGGACCTGGCGCCTGCACTTCGATGCTTGACCGAGCGGTGGGCCGAGGACGAGCTCGACGGTGACGAGCTGGCGCTGGCACGCCAGATGGCGAACGGCTGGGATCTCGGCTCTGCCTATTCGAACCGTGACTGGGATCGCGTGGCGGAGCTCTACACGACCGACGTCGTCATGGTCGACCACCGGGTCGGTGCCGCCGGCGAGCACGCCGGGCGCGACGCCGTCGTCGAGTACTACCGGGGCCTGCGCGAGGTCGTCGATGCCGCCCAGATCACGACGACGGACGTGCATGCGCTCGACATCTCGCGCTCCTTGCTCGATGTGGTCGTGCGGGGTCAGCGCGCCGGTGAGAGCTTCGAGTTCGCCGGCATCGCCGCCGTCGAGGTCGGGCCGGACGGCCGCATGTGCAGGTTCGAGGTGTTCGAGCCGGGGTCGCTGGCCGACGCGTGGGCGTGCTTCGACGGGTTCGGAGGCACCGTCGTCGCCCACCGCCACCTCCGTCCGAACCTCGCGACGGAGGTGGCGCGTCAGCGATCGGACCTGATGCGTTCCGGCCAGATGCAGGCGGCACGTGCGCTGTTCTCGCCCGAGCTCGTCGTGATGGACCACCGCATGCAATCGGAGTTCCCACGTCGGGATCACGTCGAGGGGATCACGTCACGCGTGCCTCGTGTCGATCGCGTCGAGCCTGTCGCGGCGCTGGGGGACCGTCACGCCGTGACTCGAAGCCACCAAGCGTGGGACGACGACGACGGCGGCACCATCGAGTGGTCACTGCTGAACGTCATCCGTGCCGACGAGCGCGGCCGTTACGCCCGGATCGACACGTTCGAGTCTGACTCGCTCGCCGAAGCGCTCGAGTGCGTGGTCACCCGCTGGGCCGAGGACGAGCTCAAGGGCGACGAACGCGAGCGCGCGCTGCACGTCGCCGGTTGCTTCCGCATGTTCGCGGCGATCCGGCACGCTGACTGGCAGGGTTTCGGCTCGGTGTTCGAGGACGACGCCGAGCTGCACGACCTCCGCGAGGCGGCCACGGGTCAGGTGCAGCGCGGGCGCGCCGAGATCACGGCGTGGCTGCGTTCGTTCGCCGAGGTCGCCGAGCAGAGCACGTCCGAGCTCGTCGACGTTCTCGACCTCACGCCGGAGGTGTCGCTGTGGGCCGTCCGGAACGAGGGCACGACCGTCGGCGGTGGCGAGTTCGAGCGCTCGTCGCTCCTCGCCGTTCGGTTCGGTCGCACCGGTCGGATCGGCGCTGCCCGCCTGTTCGATCCGGAGGCGACGGAGCGTGCCCGGTCGTGGCTCGACGCCACCCGCGGCGCAGCGAGGCGCGTCGCGCCGAACCAGGCGACCGCTGCGGTCGAACGCCGCATGCGGGCCCGACTCGCTCGAGACGTCGACGCGTTCGCCGAGCTCCTCGCGGAGGACTACGTGCGAGTCGCACACTCGTTGCAGACCACGTTCTCGAGGCCGGAAGAGCTGCACTTGGCGGCGGACACATGGGAGGGAACCGGTTCGCTCCAGTGGGAGGTGATCGCCTCGCTCGGAGTCGGGCGCTGCCTCATCTCGATGGAGCTCGGTTGGGTCGAGGTCGCCCATGGCGGCGAGGCGGAACTGCATCGTCTCCAGGTGTGCAGCACCGATGCATCGGGACGACTGACGAAGGTCGAGAGCTTCGATGGCGACGAGCTGCCGGCGGCGCTGTCGTGTCTCGTCGGTGGATGGGCGGAGCACGAGCTCGAGGGGTTCGCGCGTATTCGCCAGCTGCGCCGTGCCGCGACGTTCCGCATGTTGGAGATGGCCAGCCGCGGCGAATGGGATGCGTTCGCGTCGCTGCTCGCGGAGAACGCCGAGATGACGGATCACCGACCCCGGGGCGTCGGGTCGCCGCGTGGCAAGGACGCGATCCTCCGGTGGATCGGCGTCATCGATGCGGGTCGAGACACCGCCATCGTCGTGACCGACGTGCTCGGCCTGAACGCCGACGTGAGCCTCATCGAGACGGTCGGCACCGGCGACGTGTCCGGCGTCGGCTTCGAGATGCCCAGCCTGCTGGTCACGAGGTGCGATGCCGACGGGTCGGTCGATCGCTTCGAGGTCTTCGGCGCCGACCAGGTCAGCGACGCCTGGTCGTGCTTCGACCGGCTCACGGCGGAAGCGAGGCTGCCCGGGCGGCGCCGCTTCCATCGCAACCGTGCGGTCGACACGGTCGAACGTCTCGTGGTCGGGGTGTCCTCGGGCGACAAGCAGCTGCTCGCCGACCTCTTCGCTGCGAGCTTCGTCCGAACCGACCACGTCCTGCGCGCCGACGAGGATCGCGATACGCAGCTTTGGAGCGTCATGACGCTCGTGGACTTCGGCGCCCGACTGGAGGCCGAGACCCTGGCGACGCTGGGCGACCGGCACGGAGTCGCCCGGCTCCGCATGGTGTGGCCGTCGCTGGAGTCGAGCGGCGAGACCGAGCTCGTGCGCCTGTACGTCGGCAGCGTGGACGCCGACGGTCGGTTCTTCCGGTTCGACCACTTCCCGGAGGACGATGTCGCGGCGGCACTGACGTGCCTCGTCGAGCGCTGGGCACGAGACGAGGTGCCGGCGGGGGCTCAGCGCGACGCGATGCTCGCCTGGTCGGCGTCGCTCGGGCTCTTCGCGGTCGCGGGTCGTGGGGACTGGCAGCAGCACAGGAGCCACCTGCACGACGACGTCGTCGTCGTCGATCGGCGCATCGTCGGCGCCGGCGAGGTCCGAGGCGCGGACGCGGTCCAGGCCTGGCTGGGGTCGAGCGTCGAGTCTGGTTGCACCGCGTTCGCCGTCACCGACGTGATCGCGCTCGTGCCAGGGCGTTCGCTCCTCCACGTGGTCCGGACCGACGACGAGGACGGCGAGCGATCCGAGGTGACCGGGATCACGATGATCGAGGCGGCGCCGGACGGTCGTGTCCTGCGGTTCGAGCTGTTCGACCCGCAGCAGGTCGACGCCGCGTGGCAGGCGTTCGATCGCAGCGTTGGCGACGAGCGGCGCGTCGCACCGAACCTCGCCATCACGGCGTACGCAAGGTGGGCTGCGGCCGCCCGGTCCGGTGACCCCTCCGCTCAGTCGGCGATCGACGCGCCGGGCTATCGAAGGATCGATCACGAGCTGCGAGCCGAGATCCCTGGACGACGGGCCGACCTGGTCGAGCAGGGCTACCGGATCGTCGACGCCACGTTCGAGCCCCTGGCATCTCTCGGCCAGCGACACGCGCTCTGCCGGATGGCGGTGGAGTGGCGCGACGACGCCGGCGAGCAGGTCCGCTTCGATCGCTTGGCGGTCACGCGGACGGACGCCACCGGTCTCGTGCTGCAGGACGACCTGTTCGCACCGGAGTCGCTGTCGGCGGCCCTCGCGGTGCTCTACGAGCGCTGGGGGGACGAGGAAGGGGTGGGGGAGCGCCCGGCCGGGATCGCTCGCTCGTGGTCGTACACCGACGCGGTGGCGGAGGCGGACTGGGATCGATACGGATCGCTCTTCGCCGCCGACGCTGTTCAGGTCGACCATCGCCCGACAGGAGCCGGCGCGATCCGCGGCCGGTCAGCGATCGTGGACTGGATCCGGGAGCTGGCGGCGATCGTCGATGGTGTGCGGCCGCGGGTCGTCGACGTCCTGGCCGCGACACCCGATGCGGCCCTGTGGCAGAACGTTGCGACCGGCCGCGCGGATGGCGGGGTCTACGAGATCCACTCCTACGTCGCCGCCCGCTGGGACGGGGACGGCCGGTTCACCCGGCTCGAAATGTTCCCGCTCGATCGGCGCGGCGACGCCTGGACCTGCTTCCAACGGCTGGACGAGACGATCGGGCTGGCGTGCGAGTCGAGTGCAGACCGCGTCGTCCAGCCGGCGACCGATGGCGCGC
>Ga0196963_10002775_pt1 | contig 10227 bp, 9 predicted proteins | sample S1_5metaG_FD_148600 | JGI IMG/M metagenome (GOLD analysis project Ga0196963, IMG submission 148600) | Soil microbial communities from Anza Borrego desert, Southern California, United States - S1_5 | ecosystem: Environmental > Terrestrial > Soil > Desert | place: USA: California | collected... | reverse complement strand
CGGGGGTGTTGCGGTGGTCGTCGACTAGGCCGGCCTCGCCGTAGCCGCTGGCAAAGGCGAACGGGACGCCCCGGTGCTTGAGGGCGTCGGCGACCGGGAAGATCTGGCGGCCGCCGACATTGACGTCGAGGATGGCCGCGTCGAGCTCCGCGTCGCGCGCCAGCGCCAGGGCCTGCTCCAGGTCCGGGGCCGGGCCGACAATGTTGCAGCCGAATTCGGTGAGCATGTCCTCGACCAGCATGGAGACGAGCATCTCGTCCTCCACGACCAGGACCCTGAGGCCGCCGAGCCCCGCGCCGACTTCCATGCAAATGCCCCTTTACCCGCTAAGCCCGCCGCCGGCTGCCCAGCCGACCAGCTTGCACTGATGCCCAGGCGGACTACGCGCAATCCACCCCTCTACCACGCGGTAACGACGCCGGCTGCGTTAGGTTCCCGACAAAAGTGAGCTCGGACCGGTCGACCCTCACGCCCCCACTTGCATCCGCTCATCCCGGCGAATGCCGGGACCCATTTGCAAGTTCTCGCTGCCGGGAGATTGGAGCTCAACCCACCATCGGGCCGCCCACCACAGTCGTCGGCGCCCTACGAAATGGGTCCCGGCATTCGCCGGGATGAGCGGATTTGATAGTTTCTGACTGCCGAGCCCCAATCAGCCGGTCGCCCCCTCGGTCCGCAGGAACCGCTCCAGGGCGGCGGGATCGACGGCGCGGACCACCTCGCTGTGGCCGATGCGGGTCGGCAGGACCAGGGTGATGGCCCCGCCCTCGGCCTTCTTGTCCTGGGCCATGTGGCCGACCAGGGCGGCGGCGGCGAACGGATGGCCGGGAACCTGCGGCAGGCGGGTGGGCAGGCCGGCGGCGGCCAGCAACGCCTCGGCCCGGGCGGCGTCGGCCGGCGGGCAGGTCCCTTGCGCGACGGCGAACCGGAAGGCCAGGGCGCAGCCGGCGGCGACCGCCTCGCCATGCTTGAGCGCCTCGCCATAGCCGGTCTCGGCCTCCAGGGCGTGGCCGAAGGTGTGGCCGAGGTTGAGGAGGGCGCGGCGGCCGGCCTCCTTCTCGTCCTCGGCGACGATCTCGGCCTTCATGGCGACGGACCGGCGGACCGCCTCGGCCAGGGCGGCGGGCTCGCGGGCCAGGGCGGCGGCGGCGTTCTCTTCGAGCCAGGCGAAGAAGCCGGCGTCGCCGAGCAGGCCGTACTTGATCACCTCGGCCATGCCGCAGGCCATCTCCCGGTCCGGCAGGGTGCCCAGCACGCCCAGGTCGGCCAGCACCAGCCGCGGCTGGTGGAAGGCGCCGATCAGGTTCTTGCCGCGCGGGGTGTCGATGGCGGTCTTGCCCCCGACGCTCGAGTCCACCTGGGCCAGCAGGGTGGTGGGGACCTGGATGAAGTCGATGCCGCGCTTGTAGATGGCCGCCGCGAAGCCGGCGAGGTCGCCGACCACCCCGCCGCCGAGCGCCACGATCAGGTCGCCCCGGTCGAGCTCAAGGGCCAGCAGGCGGTCGGACAGGTCGGCGAGGCCCTCGAAGCTCTTGCTGGCCTCGCCCGGCGGGATGGTCAGCAGCGCCGCCTCGATCCCCGCATGCGCCAGGCTGGAGACCAGCCGCCCGGCATGGAGTTCCGCCACCGTCCGGTCGGCCACCACGGCGGTGCGGCCGCGTTTGAGGAAAGGCGCGATGCGTGAGCCGGCCTGGTCGATGAGGCCCGGGCCGATGACCACCTCGTAGGAACGGCCGCCGAGGGCGACGGGGACGATCTGGCTCATCAGGCGGCGCCCTGGCTGGCGAGGCGGCCGGTCAGGGCCTGGAGGATGGCGGCGACGGAGTCGACATGCGGCGTCTCCCCGAGCTCGACCGTCAGGTCGGCCTGGGCATAGACCGGGTAGCGGACGGCCGCCAGCTGCCGGAGCACCTCCAGCGGGTCCTTGCCGCGGACCAGGGGGCGGTTGTCCTTGCGGGCCACCCGCCGGGCCAGGATCTCGATGTCGGCCTTCAGCCAGACCGTGGTCGCCTTGGCGGCCAGCAGGGCGCGGGTCGCCTCGTTCATGAAGGCCCCGCCGCCGGTGGCCAGCACCATCGGCCCCTCGTCGAGGAGCCGGGCGATCACGCGCCGCTCGCCGTCGCGAAATCCCGCCTCGCCGAAGGTCTCGAAGATGTCGGGGATGGAGCGGCCGGCGGCGGCCTCGACCTCGGTGTCGGCGTCGCGGAACGGCAGCGCGAGGGCGGCGGCCAGCCGACGGCCGACGCTCGACTTGCCCACCCCCATCAGGCCGACGAGGGCGATGGTGCGGTCGCGCAGGCGGGGGTCGGGCGGGCTCACGGGTGAAGGCGATACACGCGGCGCTCCGCGCGCTCAACAATCTCCGTCATCCCGGCCGGAGCGCGCAGCGCGGAGAGCCGGGACCCAGGGGCGGCAGACTGGAAGTTGGCTGCGGCGCCCGTCGGCGCTCCGACCCTCCGGGGTCCCGGCTCTGCGCTTCGCTCCGGCCGGGATGACGGTTAGGGTGGGACCATGAGATTTGCACTGCCCGTCATTGCCGCCGCCCTGGTCTCCACCGCCGCCTTCGCCCAGCCGGTCGAGGTCGCGCCGCTGGCCGCCCCGGACGTCTTCTCCGGCGGATCGCGCGACACCGGCCTCGGCGACGACCTCTGGCGGGGCGCCTCCGCGGACCTGGCCAGGAGCCTGATCCCGGCCATCGACCCGGCCCGGCTCACCCCGGCGGGCAAGGCCCTGGCGGTGCGGCTGCTGTCGACCGGCGCCAATGCGCCGGACGGGGCGGGGAACGACCTGGCGCTGGCCGCCGCCCGCGGGCGGGCGCTGCTGAAGCTGGGCGAGCCAGGAGCCGCGAACGCGGCCGTGGAACGCATCCCCCACCTGGCCACCGAGCCAGCCCTGGCCGAGGCGGCGGCCGACGCCGCCCTGCTGACCGGGGCCCCGTACCGCGCCTGCCGTATCGAACAGAACCTCACCGCCGACCGCGGCGCGATCTACTGGCTGCGGCTGCGGGGCTTCTGCCAGGCGATCGCCGGCGACACGGCGGCGGCCCAGCTGAGCCTGACCCTCGCTGCCGAGAAGGCCCGCGACCCGGTGTTCAGCCGGCTGATGACCGCCGTCCTGGTCGGCGGCGAGGCCGGCGCTGCCTCGACCCGCACGCCCCTCGAGACGGCCCTGTCGCGACGGCTCGGGCTGATCTCGGCGCCGGCCGCCCCGGCGCCGCCGGTGGTGATGGTCCCCGACGGCCTGTTGACCACCGACCCCGTGGCGGCGGCGCGGCTCTACCTGGCGGCGGGAGACCTCGACCAGGCGCGGGCGCTGCGCGCGGCCATGACCCAGGACGTCGTCCCCGGCGCCCAGCCGGGCGACCTCGACCTGCTCGATGCGGCCCTCGCGGCGGCGAGCGGCCAGGGGCGCGATACCGTGTTGGACACCCTGGTCGGCCGCGGCCAGGTCGGCAACCGCTCGGCCCAGCTGGCCTCCCTCTACCTGGCCGCCCTCGGAACGCCGATGGACGCCGAGGCGCGGGCCGACTTCGCCGGCTTCGACCTCGGCCGCTCGGCCGCGCCGCCGGCCAGGCTGGCGGCCCTGCAGATGGCGGCGGATCACGGCCTGAAGGGCGAGACGGCGCTGCTCGCCCTCGGGATCGCCGGTTCGGCCGGCAAGGAGGGGCTCAGCCCCGCCGACCGGGCGGCCGTCATCCGCGCGCTGACCAGGGCGGGACTGGCCGAGGACGCCCGGGCCTTCGCGGTCGAGGGCGTCCTGGCCCTGCCCCGCAAATGACCGCCTCGGGCGGGAGCGGCGGCTGGGCCGAGGCCTTCCTGGAGATGATGGCGGTCGAACGGGGGGCGGCGCGCAACACCCTGACCGCCTATGGCAAGGACCTGGAGGACCTCTCCGGTTTCCTCGCCCGGCGCGGCCGCACCTTCGCGAACGCCTCGGCCGAGGACGTCGAGGCCTGGTTCATCGACCTGGCGGCCCGGGGCCTCAGCGCCTCGACGGCCGCCCGGCGGCGGGCGGCGGCGCGGCAATTCTACCGCTTCGTGCTCGGCGAGGGCTGGCGCGCGGACGATCCCTCCCGGCGGGTGGAGGCCCCCAGGCAGGGCCGCCCGCTTCCCAAGGTGCTGTCGCGCGACGAGGTCGAGGCCCTGCTGGCCGCCGCCGCCGCCCGCGACGGCGGCCAGGGCCTGCGGCTGGCCTGCCTGATCGAGCTGACCTACGCGTCTGGCCTGCGGGTCTCCGAGCTCGTCGCCCTGCCGCTGGCCGCCCTGGCGCGCGACCCGGCCTACCTGATCGTCAAGGGCAAGGGCGGCAAGGAGCGGCTGGCCCCGCTGAATCCGGCCGCCCGTACGGCGGTGAAGGCCTGGCTGGAGGTCCGCGCCGCCTTCCTGCCCAAGGGGGTGAAGGAAAGTCCCTGGCTGTTCCCCTCGCGCGGCAAGGCCGGCCGGCTGACCCCCCGCCGCTTCGCCCAGCTGCTGGAGGAGGCCGCCGCCGCCGCCGGCATCGACCCGGCCCGGGTCAGCCCCCACGTCCTGCGCCACGCCTTCGCCACCCACCTGCTGGAGGGCGGCGCCGACCTGCGGGTCGTGCAGACCCTGCTCGGCCACAGCGACATCGCCACGACCCAGATCTACACCCACGTCGCCGGCGACCGGTTGCGGGCGGTGGTCGAGAGCAAGCACCCGCTGGGGCGCAAATAGTCGCCGTCCGGGGACACGTTGGACTCCAACGTGTCCCCGGCTAAGCCTGCCAAGCCCACCGCCCGATCCGCACCCGCACCATCCAGAAGGCCAGCAGCACCAGCACCAGGATGGCCGGCCCGAAGATCACCAGCAGCGGCGGCGAGCCGACATCGATCCGCTTCAGCATCACCGGGACCTGCGCTCCGAACGAGCCCGTGGCCATGAACAACGCCAGGCACAGGCGCCAGAGGTGGCGCGAGACGCGGGCCGGGCCGGCAAGGCCTCCCTTGAGCATGACCCGGACATCCAAGCCGGCCGCCAGCAGGGCGATCGCCGCGACGGTCAGGCCGACCTGCGGTCGCTGCCCCGGCGGCAGGTCGGGAGGCAGGCCGCCGGGCGCGGTCATCAGGGCTGCCGCCCCGAGGATCGACAAGGCGGCCGTAGCCAGGGGGATCAGGACCGCCGCTCGTTCCGGCCAGCCGAAGGTGTTCGGCGCGCGCCACACGGCCAGCCAGCCGCTGCCCGCCAGGTAGAAGACGAACAGGCCGGCGATCAGGTCGCCCGGGCTGGAGATCAACAGGCCCAGGATGACGATGCTGGCCGCCAGGATGGTCATGGCTCCAACCCAGACGGCGCCGGCCTCGCGGTGCAGCCGGGCGCCCTTGCGCGACAGCAGGGCGGCGAAGCCGGTGAGCGAGGCGACGGTCCCCACCGCGACATGGAAGACCAGCACGGCGGCGAAGGCGCTCATGCTCCGGCGGCGGCGGCCGGGCGGCCGATCCGCACCCGGATCAGCCAGAAGACCATCAGCAGCGGCACCGCCAGGGCGACCAGGAAAACCGCATTGCCCGGCGGCGGCGCCAGGTCCATGCGCTCGAGCATCAGCGGCAGCTGGACCGCGAAGGAGGCGATGGCGATGAACAGGGGCAGGCACATGCGCCAGAGGTGCCGCGAGACGCGCGCCGCCCCCGCCAGCCCGCCGCGCCGCAGGGTCAGAACGTCGGCGGCGGCGGCCAGGGCCGAGATGGCGCCGACCACGAAGAAGACCGTCGGCCCCTCGGGCGCCCTCGGATCGCCCTCGTAAAGACCGGGCATGACGGCCACCAGGGCGCCGGTCACGAAGGCGGCCAGCGCGATCGCCGCCCCGGCGACGGGCGCCCAGCGCTCGACTCGGCCGATCGTCCCGGGCCGCGCCCGCACGATGCTCCAGGCGGTGATCACCAGGTAGAGGGTCAGGGCGGAGGCGGCGACGTTGACCTTGTGGACCTTGATCGTGGCCATCGCCAGGGCGACCCCGGCCATCACCAGCATCGACCCGTAGAAGGCGATCCCCGCCTTGCGGTGCAGCCAGCGCCCCTTGGGGGCCAGCAGGGCGATCGGGCCAGCCAGGATGGCCACCATGCCCCCCGCGACGTGGACCATGGCGGTGAGAGACAATCCGAGCAACGCGACGATCCTGTTCATCACTGGCCGCGAGGCGTTGGGCCTGGCGGCGATTGGGCGTAAGCCTCCTCCAGGAGCCGCCGAGGAGCCATGACGCCGGACGCCAAAGACTTGATCCCTGGTTGCAGCGGGGCGACCGTGGCGGCCGGGCTGGTGATCGGCCTGGCCGACTACGCCACAGGACGCGGGGCTGACCGGGCCGACCTGCTCGCGGCCGCCGGCCTGACCGAGGCGGACCTGTCCGATCTCGACGCCCGGCTTCCCTTCCAGCGCTACGTCGACCTGATGCGGGCCGCCAAGGCCGCCTGCGGCGACCCCGCCCTGGCGCTGCATTTCGCCGAGGACCTCGACCTTTCACGGATGTCGGTGGTCGGGCTGATCAGCCACGCCGCCCCGACCATGGCCGAGGCCTTCGCCCAGCTGAACCGCTACGGCCAGCTGGTCATGGAGGTCGAGGGCGTCGCCGCCGGCGAGCGGTTCGCCATGCGGATGCGCGACGGCGAGGTGTGGCTGGTCGACCAGAGGGCCCGGCCGAACGACTTTCCCGAACTGACCGAGAGCACCTTCACCCGCTTCGCCGTGGGGCCTCGCCATTTCCTGCCCCGGCCGATCGTGACCGCCGTCGAGGTGACCCACGAGCGGCCCGCCCACGCCGCCGAGTACGAGCGGATCTTCGGAGTCCCCGTGACCTTTGGCGCCGAGTGGAACGCCCTGCGCATGGACATGAGCCTGGCCGACCATCCGGTCGCCCTGCTGCCGCAGTACGCATTCGGGGTGCTGACCGGCCGGGCCGACGCCCTGCTGGCCGAGCTGTCGCGGACCACCACCCTCCGCGGCCGCGTCGAGGCCCTCCTGCTGCCGATCCTCCACACCGGCAAGGCCAGCGTCGACTATGCCGCCGGCCAGCTGGGCGTCAGCCGCCAGACCCTGTTCCGCCGGCTGAAGGCCGAGGGGACCAGCTTCGAGGCGGTGCTCGACGGGCTGCGCCGTCGCCTGGCGCTCGACTACCTGTCGGCCCGCAAGGTGTCGGTCAATGAGACCGCCTATCTGGTCGGCTTCTCGGAGCCGGCCGCCTTCTCCAGGGCATTCAAGCGCTGGACGGGAATGTCGCCACGGGAGGCGCGGCGGCGGTAACCTGGGGACACGTTGGAATCCAACGTGTCCCCTTCTATCGGAAGGACGCACGGCCTTGACGTGCTGCGCTGCACAATCCAAACAACCGTTGGGCCCAGGGAGAGCGCCATGAAGACGCCGCGCGGATACTTCAAGCCTCTGGCCATCGGCGCGCCGACGCCGCCGCGCGAACTGCCCGTGCGGGTCGAGCGGATGATCCATTTCGTGCCGCCGCACCTCGACAAGGTCCGCGCCAAGGTCCCGGAGATGGCCCGTCAGGCCGATGTCATCCTCGGCAACCTCGAGGACGCCATCCCCGCCGACGCCAAGGATGCGGCCCGCGCCGGCTTCATCGCCATGGCGGGCGAGACGGACTTCGCCGCGCTCGGCGTCGGCCTCTGGACCCGCATCAACTGCCTCAACAGCCCCTGGCACTTCGACGACGTGACGCAGATCGTCGAGGGGGTCGGCGACCGGCTCGACGTGATGATGATCCCCAAGGTCGAGGGGCCGTGGGACATCCACTACATGGACCAGCTGCTGGCCGTCCTCGAGGCCCGCCATGGCCTCAAGAAGCCGATCCTGCTGCACGCCATCCTGGAGACCGCCGAGGGGGTCAACAACGTCGAGGCCATCGCCGCCGCCAGCCCGCGCATGCACGGCATCAGCCTGGGCCCCGCCGACCTGGCCGCCAGCCGCGGCATGAAGACCACCCGGGTCGGCGGCGGCCATCCCTTCTACAAGGTGATCGAGGATCCCCGCGCCGACGGCGCCCCGCGCGCGGCCGCCCAGCAGGACATCTGGCACTACACCTTCGCCAGGATGGTCGACGCCTGCGCCGCCCACGGCATCAAGGCCTTCTACGGCCCCTTCGGCGCCATCGACGATCCGGAGGCCTGCGAGCAGCAGTTCCGCAACGCCTTCCTGCTCGGCTGCGCCGGCGCCTGGAGCCTGCACCCCAGCCAGATCGACATCGCCAAAAGGGTGTTCAGCCCCGATCCGGACGAGGTGAAGTTCGCCGTCCGCATCCTCGAGGCCATGCCGGACGGGACGGGCGTGGTCATGCTCGACGGCAAGATGCAGGACGACGCCACCTGGAAGCAGGCCAGGGTGATGGTCGACTGCGCCCGCCAGATCGCCGCGCGCGATCCCCAGTTCGCGGCGCTGTACGGGTTCTGACCCCAAGATTGTCGGCGGCGGCGGCGGCGGCTTTCCGCTCCAGCAATCCTCCCGACGCTGACCAATCGGGACAGCCAGGGGCGATCCTGGATGGACGACGCTCTGGCGAACGCCGTTTTTGATCCCTATATGTTCTCCTAAGGAGCCGGGGCGGAGCGACTCGCCGCCCCGGGCGTTCGGAGAGGCGGGATGGCATTCGACACCGACGACCGCGAATCCCTAGCCCGCAGCCTGGCTAGGGTTCGGGACCGCACCCGGGCGCTGGCCGCGCCTCTGTCCGCCGAGGACATGCAGCCGCAGGCCATGCCCGACGCTAGCCCGGCCAAGTGGCACCTGGCCCACACGACCTGGTTCTTCGACGAGTTCGTCCTCGGCCCGGCCGGCCTTTCGCCGCCGTCGCCCGATGGGGCGCGGTTCCTGTTCAACAGCTACTACGAGGCGGTCGGGGCCCGGCAGCCGAGACCCGACCGTGGCCTGATCACCCGACCGTCGGCGGCGGAGATCCTGGACTGGCGGGCCCGGGTGGACGAGGCCCTGGCGCGGCTGTTCGCCGAGGGTGGTTCCGCCCTGGTCGACGAGCTGGCGCCGCTGATCGAGCTTGGCCTGAACCACGAGGAGCAGCACCAGGAACTGCTGCTGATGGACATCCTGGCCCTGTTGGCCCTGCATCCCGGCGCCCCGGCCTATCGCACCGACCTGGCCTCGGCGGCCGGGCCGGCGCCGGGACCGACCGGCTGGATCCGCCACGACGGCGGCCTGGCGGAGGTCGGCGCGCCGGCCGGTGGCTTCGCCTTCGATTGCGAGCGGCCCCGCCAGAAGGCCTGGCTGGAGCCCTTCGCCCTCGCCGACCGTCTGGTGACCTGCGGCGAGTGGCAGGACTTCATGGCCGACGGCGGCTACGACGAGCCGGCCCACTGGCTGTCGGATGGCTGGGACCGGGTCCGCGCCGAAGGCTGGCGCGCCCCCGCCTACTGGGAAGATGAAGGCGGCGCCTGGACCCGCCGCACCCTGGCTGGCCGGGAGGCGGTCGATCCGGCCGCTCCGGTCTGCCACGTCAGCTACTACGAGGCCGACGCCTACGCCCGTTGGGCCGGGGCAAGGCTGCCGTCCGAGGTCGAATGGGAAACGGTCGCCGCCGGCCGGCCGGTGGCCGGCAACTTCCTCGAAGGGGACATCCTGCGCACCGCCCCGTCCGCCGGCGATCAGCTGTTCGGCGACGTCTGGGAATGGACCGCGAGCGCCTACGCCCCCTACCGCGGCTTCGCCCCGGCGGCCGGGGCGGTGGGGGAATACAATGGCAAGTTCATGTCGGGCCGCCAGGTCCTGCGCGGTGGCGCCTGCGTCACGCCCGCCCCACATCTGAGGGCGAGCTACCGGAACTTCTTCGAACCACACCAGCGCTGGATGTTCTCCGGCCTCAGACTCGCAGCGGCATGACAGCCGCAAGTGGAAACCGGTCGCGGCGGCCGTCATGCCGCCGCGCAACGAATCAAGGGCCTGTCCATCGGGCAGGCCTTGGGGACCGCCCATGAACCAGATCACCCCGCTTTACCCGGACCTTGAGCAGGCCCTGTTCGCCGAAAGCATGGTCGCGGGCCTGTCGCGGACCCCCAAGGCGACCTCGCCCAAGTGGTTCTACGACGCCGCCGGCTCGGCGCTGTTCGACGAGATCACCCGGCTGCCGGAATACTATCCGACCCGCACCGAGCGCGCCCTGCTGGAGGCCAAGGCGGCCGAGATCGCCGCCGCCATCGGTCCCGGCCGCACGGTCGTGGAATATGGCTCCGGCTCGGCGGCCAAGGCCATCGCCTCCGCG
>Ga0196963_10002774_pt1 | contig 10228 bp, 24 predicted proteins | sample S1_5metaG_FD_148600 | JGI IMG/M metagenome (GOLD analysis project Ga0196963, IMG submission 148600) | Soil microbial communities from Anza Borrego desert, Southern California, United States - S1_5 | ecosystem: Environmental > Terrestrial > Soil > Desert | place: USA: California | collected... | reverse complement strand
AAGCGCTTCACTTCCCTTCTCCCGCTATCTGCTTGAGGCGCGCGAGAAGGTCACTTATGCCGCAGTCACACTTAGCATCGGGCGGAGGCACCCTGAACACTTCGCACAATTCGTGGTGAGTGATGCGTACAAGCACATCGCGACAGAGCTGCTGCACGTCGGCGAACTTCACTACGTTGCCGTTAGCGCTTTCGACGAGACGCGCATCAGCATCATCTGCGTCTTTAGCCATGTACCGGGTGAGAGCGCGTTCAGTGGGGGTCATGCGTAGTACGCCTCGATCAGTTTTTCGAGAAGCACTTGCAGCCCGAAGCCACATACACCCGCGAAGTACAAAGCAAAGTCATGGTCAATCAGCTTGGCGACTGCCATGCATCCGATGTGGATCGGAGTGGCGAGCAAAAACTGCACAGCTAGTGCTTTCGCTTTCACGCGCGCACCTCTGGAATAAAAAACGCATCGCGATTACGCAATGCGAACTCACGCTCAGCGTGAGGGGGGATAGAGGGGGAGCGATGGCCGGTGCTTATCTCCGGCTGACGGTTGGAAGTTCTCGGGCTGCCTGCAACTATTACTTCACCCAACCGCGCGACTTTCACAGCCCAGTCACGAACAGGCACGGTTCGCACGCATCGCTCATTGAGAGAATTCGGAGACAGCCGTATCAGACTTTCGCCGACACAGCGGTACGGGGAGGCCGATTTAAAATTGCCCTGCGAAGGTGTGTGCCGGCCATGGTGGCCAGGGGCAATAAAAAAAGCCGAGTTAACCCTTTCTATTGAGGCCTTACTGCGGCGCAGCACCTTAAGACCCGTAATCCCGGGGCCATTGGAAGACTCGGGGAAGGCCGTACCGCATGTAGGAATCGACCGACGTACACTATAAGTGGCGGTTTTCACTTAACACCGCCTTTGACTTCCTCAACGATGCTGACGATCTGCGGCAAGAGCGATACGAGAGTCGCCATTGCGGCATCTCGTCTAGCCTGAGGATCTGGAACGAACTTTGCGACCAGCCAGTGAATCGGTCTTAAGTCTTTTGTGACTTCGATGACCGGTGCGAGATATTCGAGAGGGAACCTACGTGGATCGTCTTCATTCCTGTTCAGCATCCTTGAAAGCGTGGACGGCGCAACGTCACACGCTGCCGCCACCGCACCCAACCCACCCTTGTATCCATAAACAACAGCAGCTACCACGTCCTCAAGCTCTTTGAATTGCGTCGTAATTGACGCATCAAAGTCCAGCTTGAGCTGCATGGTGGAAAGTGCGGTAACCATCTGTTTACGGCTCTTTACGGTACAAGCCCCAAAAAAACCGGCACGATGCCGGGGATGAAAAACAAATGTCAGTTGATAGAACGGCTTTCAGCAAACACATCAGGACGCAGCTCAGTACGAGTGACCTTCCCGTCAGTGGCGAACTCGATTGCGGGCCACCACTCGGCATCCAAGAGCACCTTGTTGCGGAGCCAATACGAAACGGTCTGCTGGGTCACGGTCTTCTTGCCGAAGTCACGCATGCGATTGGCGAGAGCGCCTTGGCTCCCAGCAATCTCAACAGCTCTCTTAAGAGCGGAAACGTGGTTTTGCTTCATGAGGCCGAACCATACACAAGAAAACTTGTTACTGTCAACAAGAATCGTTGTTTGGCCTCTGACAAGGAGGCTTGTACTGTGCTGTTGATGCCAAATACAAAACGCAAACTCGTTCCCGTCGCTAAGCCAAGCAAGGCGGACGGAACTCAAAAGAAGCGGAAACCGTTGGAGGTCGGCCCGGACAACCGGACCCTACCCCAGCGGTTGCACTGGTTGATGGGACAGAACGGAGTTAGCCAGGCAGGGCTAGCCCGCATGTGTTCCGAGTACTATGCGACCTTCGTCCCTGACTGCCAAGACAAGGTCAAGCAGCAGCACATTTTCAACGTCCTACAGGGTCAGGAATCCAGCTCGATCCTGCCTCTAATAGCCCAGGTATTTGACGTAAGCGATATGTGGCTACAGTACGGAATCGGCCCTATGGAGCGCGCGAAACATTGATTCGGACCACCAACTAACAAAGATATTAAAGAACTAGGCCGCCCCTGAGCGGCCATTTTATCGCCTGCTGTAACAAAGATTTTTGTTGACGGCTACAAGTTCCCTTGTTATTCTTTCCCCCACACCAGCCGCAGCGCTGGGGATGGCAAGGGGAGTAACAGCATGCAGACGGCAACAGAAGTAACGACGGTCCGCAACTACGACACCGTCGATGCCTGGCTCGATGCGCTTGAGCAATCCCGCATTGAGCAAACCCACTGGTCCATCGAGATCAATAGCCCGCTGACCACTCGGCGCGGAGTCGTCGGCCGCTGGGATCGCTGGGGCGTGTTTCGTTGCCTCCCCCGCGAACTATTCAGCAATCCTTAAAAGTTCAACCCGAACCACAAACACCACCGGAAGTGCCCACATGACCACCAAGATTTCGAAAAAAGCTGATCTGGTCCCCGGCATTCTCTATTGCCTGTTCGCGCAGCAATACAACTTCGAGACCGGCGAAAGGTACGACGAGGCAGGCCAGCTCGTTTATTGGAGCGGCAGCGAATTCCTGTTCGAAGACGGCGAGACCTGCAACGACTTCTACGACTACGCAGTCCCGCAGTCCGACAAACCAGACCCCGACTACATCGACGCGACATGCGATGGCCAATGCCTCTTCGGCGCTGCTGGTGAGCATCGCGTGGCGTGTCCGGTATGGAGCAATTGATGAGCAAGCGCGAACACACGATGAGCGCCCAGGAAATGGCCGTGTGCATGGGTACAGATGCAATGCGCCTATGCCTCGGGCTGAGCCCACGCAACTTCAAGCGACGCGATGTCCTTCGCTGGATACGCCAGATGTCACGTCGCTGAGCACCTTCTACGCACGCACCGCTTCTATGCGCCTCAAGAACAACTTCGACAGCAGCGGCAAGTTCCACGGCTTCAGCGTGTGGGCTAACGGCGAATGGACGACGGCGGCTGATTACAAAACCGTTGTTCTCTCGTATCGCCGCGCGTGTGAAGAGTTCGAGCTTTCAGAAAGCGAGCGCCACTACGGCACGCCGCGCGCTTGGCAAGACATCACCGCCGATGAGGCGGGCGTTCCGAGATACGGAGAAATCTAGTGAGCCGCCGACCCATCCCATCAAGCGGGTTTTGCTACGACAGCAACCAATGTCGCGAGTGGTACGACAAGTGGCTACGACGCGGCGGGACCATCGCGAGAGACACCGTCTACGTCCGCAGGGCGGCGGATATGCCGGACCTCCGCAGCTTTGAATTCCAAGTGAAGTGGGCACGCATCGAAGGCGATTTACGCGTGCGTCGCGCTCAACTTCGCCAGACCGAACTGATGCAAGAGATCGACCGAATTCGCCAACGAAAGAAAGATTTGAGGGTAGTGAAATGAGTGCAGTCTTGACTAGAGATGAAATCGTGCAGATGCCTCGCGAATCTGACAGCGGTTCGCTGATGGCGATTATCAATCGCGCGGCGGCGACGGATAACTTTGACGTGGACAAGCTCGCGAAGCTCCTGGAAGTAAAGGAGCGATGGGACGCGAACGAAGCACGCAAGGCGTTCACGCATGCCATGGCCGCATTCAAGGCGAACCCGCCGGAGATCGTGAAGGACAAACACGTCGAGTATCAGACCAGCAAGGGAATTACTGCGTACGACCATGCGACCCTCGGCGCTATCTGCGCCGCGATCATCAAGGGCCTGAGTCAGCACGGTATCAGCCACCGTTGGGACGTGCAGCAGAACGAGGCACGCATCAAGGTCACGTGCATCCTGACGCACGAGCAAGGCCACAGTGAGAGCGTGAGCCTGCATTCAGCGCCAGACGAGAGCGGCGGCAAGAACAGCATTCAGGCTATTGGGTCAGCTGTGACGTACTTGCAGCGTTACACCCTATTCGCCGCAACCGGCTTGGCCGCAATGGATCAAGACGACGATGGCAAAGAAGCAGCACCGTCCCAGTTCATCACCGACAAGCAAGCGCTCGACCTGCAAGCGAAGGCCGAGGAAGTCGGCGTGAACAGAGAAAACTTTCTGAAGTTCCTCAAGGTATCGCGCCTCTCTGAGTTGCCCGCATCGAAGTACAACGCCGCTATGCAAGCTCTCAAGGATAGAGCAGCAGGAGCACGCTAATGGACGGGCTGCAAATTTTCGACTGCGAGCAAGGCACGCCGGAGTGGTTTAACTGCCGCGCCGGGATTCCGACCGCGTCCGAGTTCCACACCGTTCTAGCCAAAGGCAAAGGCGGCGGTGAATCGGTGACGCGCCGCAAGTACATGCTGACGCTGATTGGCGAAGTCCTCACTGGTAAGCAGGTCGAGGTTTACAGCAACGCACACATGGAACGCGGGCACACGATGGAGGACGAAGCGCGGAGCCTGTACGCGATGGTTACTGATTGTGACCCCAAGCGCGTTGGGTTCATGCGTCGCGGCGACGCGGGCGCGAGTCCCGACAGTCTTGTCGGTGACGATGGCTTGCTAGAGATCAAGACCAAGCTTCCGCACTTGCAGCTCGAATGCATCTTGTCGGATTGCGTGCCGGCCGAGCACACCGCGCAGATTCAAGGACAGCTTTGGATTTCTGGCCGTCGGTGGGTGGACTTCGTCTCCTACTGGCCGGGGCTTCCGCTGTTCGTCAAGCGCGTGAAACGAGACGAAGCGTACATCGCTCGCCTCAAAGTCGAGGTTCATCAATTCAACGCGGAAATGATCGAGATCATCGACCGCATCAGCCAATACAAGAGGGCAGCATGAGCACCACAGTTTCAGAAGTTCAAACCGCTGTCGCGGAGTTTGACAAAGTCGCCGCCGGTATCTCGGTTCTAAAGGATCGCTTCGCTGGCATCGTCTACGAAGTCCAAACGAGCAAGGGCATGGAGGCGGCGAAGGCCGCGCGTGCTGCTGTTCGCGAGCCTCGCTATGAGGTAGAGCGCGTTCGCAAGTTGGCGAAGGCTCCCATCGTCGCACTCGGTAAGCAGATCGACGACCGCGCGAAGGCAATCACTGCCGAGCTGCTGTCGATTGAGGAACCGATTGACCAGCAGATCAAGAACGAGGAAGAACGCAAGGAGCGCGAGAAGCAGGCCAAGATTGAGGCCGAGCTTAAGCGCATCGCGGAGATCGACGCGCGCATTGACACTATTCGCAACTGGCCCGCCCAGTACACCGGCAAATCGTCGGCTCTAGTCGAGCAGCAGCTTCGCGTCGCGACCGACTACGTCATCGACGAATCATTTGCGGAGAAGACGGACACCGCCCGCGCCGTTCTCGAAACTACTCGCGCTGCGTTAACTGGACTACTGGCAGAGCGTAAGGCTCACGAGGCCGAGCAGGAACGCATCAAGCAGGAGCGCGCCGAACTGGAAGCCCTGCGCAAGCAACAGGCCGAACGCGACCGAATTGAGCGCGAACGGATCGCCGCCGAAGAGAAGGCGGCGAAGGAATTGCGAGACGCCGAAGCTGCAAAGCAAGCCGAGGAACTACGGAAGCTGCGCGAAGAACACGCACGCATGCAGCGTGAGGCTGAAGAAAAGCTAGCCGCCGAACGCAAGGCACAACAGGAAGAGAACGAGCGTATAGCCGCCGCGCAAGAGGCTGAGGCACGCCGTCTTGCGGCAGAGCGTGCGGAGATCGAACGCCAGCAGCGTGCCGCACGTGAGCAGCGAGAAGCAGAAGAACGCCTGCGTGCAGAGCAAGCGCGTATTGCCAACATTCAGCGCCCGTCCGATGACGAAATGATTGCTGTGCTAGCGAAGCACTACAACGTGCCGACGAAGAAGGTCATTGAGTGGCTGGCGTCGTACGACCAAAGGGCCGCTGCGTAAGTGAAGCCCATAACTCAAGAAAGGATGGAAGAGGCCATGGATTGCCTGCTGGAAACAGATGTGAAGTGTGCAGCGCTTGGCGCGGATGTTGAGCGGCTGGAGTTCAAAGTAAAACGAACGAAGGCCGCTGTTTTTCTACTCTCGACTGGCTCTGTAGCCGAACGTAACGCGCTAGCGGAGACGCACGAGAACACAGAGAAAGCGCACGCTGAGTATTGCAAGGCGCTGGAAGAGTTCAACGCCATGAGGAATAAGCGAGCGACGGAGACGATTGTTTTTGAGGCGTGGCGCAGTTTGAACAGCAACAGGCGGCAAGGATCGTGACCATTGAGCAACGAATCTCTCGGCTCATCTGTCCGCATCGTTTCTGTGGCGGGCAGCTCAAGAGGCCGTACACCAAGAGCGCATTTAAGACATGTGTTTGTGACAAGTGCGGCGTGGTCGTTTTGGCGTGGGTGGCGATATGAACCTTCGCAAAGCCGCCAAAGGATCAACGTGCGTTCGCTGTGGCGCGCCTGATGCGGTCCTGTGTCACTACTCAGGTCCGTGGCAACACAGCTTTGGGAAAGGCCGAAACATTAAGGGCCATGACATTGCAGCCGCCGAACTTTGCCACCAATGCCATGTGTATTTCGATGAGTACAAGGGAATCACTAGCCAGGACGAAGCAGAGAAGCGCTACCAACATGCACAGCGTAGCGATGAATTCCTGGCGATGTGCTTGCTAACAAACATTAGGAGAGCCGCATGAACAAGTTCATCCGAGGCGCTGCGATTGTGGTTGGCGTGTTGATGGTGATTGCGTTTGCGTTGTACGCATTTGGAGTGAGGCTATGAGCGACCAAGCACAGCTAGAAACAAATAAGCGGCCCATCGCCTTCTGGCATTGGACGGAAGGCGGCACGATGGTGACGAACTTTTCAGAGGAAGACCGCCCCATTTACGAAACTGCTGTTAAGGAATTCGGGGACCCGTACTTAGTCGTCCATACCCGATCTGTTCTCAATGGCAAGGAAACCGACTACGGCGGATCGCTCCACGATGTAGCGCCGAGAGAGCTTTTGCGACGACAGAGCGAGTTGATCTCTGAGCCTGGCATTGCATTGTTCTTTGACATGGCATCGCGCGGCCACCCGAGCAGAGACCTGTCTAAATTTTGGGCGCTGTTCGATGTTGCCCGTGGCGACTTTCGATTCGAGAAGACCAACGCGGGGTTGCGCCATGGAACGTGAAGCGCTCACCAAAGAGGAACTAGTCGCCGAGATCGTTGACGCGATTGGTGATTACTCAGTATGGGACAAAAAGACTGGCCGCAGAGTGCTGGCGTTCATCGAATCGCAAGCCGCTCAAATCGCCTCCCTTGAGAAAGACGCGGCTCGGTATCGGTGGCTTGTCGAAAATTGTCGCAGTGAACCAGAGGAATACCCGTTCGAGCCTTACTTAATTGACGTGCGGGCGTACACGGACGACTGGCGTCAAAAGATACATGACGCCATCGACGCAGCACTTGAGAGGAAGCTATGAGTGAACCACTGACCGCAGATGTGCAGCCCACCGCACTGGCAAGGCATGCCTCGGATTTGGCGATGGCCATTAATGGTGTGTATCGGTACATCGCCGCTGTTGAGCGCGAGCGGGACACCCTCGACACCCAAGTCAAGGACGCCATGTGCCAGATGCGCGACTTGCGGCAGAAGGTCGCCTCACTCGAAGAAGACCTGGCGCTCGCCAACAGCACTATTGATTCGCATGCGGACACCATCAAGCGTTACATGGACATGAACGCCTCGCTAGAGCGGGACGCGGCGCGGCTGAGAGAGACATTGCGAGAGGTAGCAATAAATCCCGCACGACGCGAGCAGTACTACTCGCTGCGATACATCAAACACGATTCATCATGCCGGCGTCCGCGTGGCGACCAAATGTGTCAGTGCGGCGCGTCTCAGGCATACACAAACATTGACAACGAATTGGATGCAGCTGAAGCCGCCTTCTATGTTTTGAACGAAGGGCTGTCACTCGTGGACGGTTACAGCAAGATAAATCAGCGCATCGCAGCACAGGAGAAGCAGACGCCATGACTAACCAGCGCGAGACGCTTGTTATCAAGCTTGAGACCATGCGCGACTTGTTTGCGTACTGGAAACGCAGCGCTGAGGAACGATACGGGCCAGGGTCCGATGGATATATCCGAACCGTGCCGACTCAATGGCCGACAGTTGACGCTGTGCAGGCGTGGGTAGATGCGCTCGACGAAGCAATCCTAGACGTTCGTGCGCCGTTGCTCCGAGCTGATCCACCGCCGTCAGTGGTTCCCACGGAACTCACTCAACAGCTGCAATCCATCATCGACGCCGGATTGGTTGACGGGATAACGGCGATCTACATTGGAAGGGCAATAAAAGAAATTCTATTCGACGCCCGCTCAAAGTGGGCGGACGCTCAAGGTGCGATCTATGCAGCCTTAGGCTGGCTCGAATCAGATCGAGACGTCGGGCGTGCAATCGAAATACTTCGCGCCGCTCGCGATCCAGGTCCATATCACCAAGCAGCCGCCCTGCGCGCCCCGGCTGGTGAGCACAAACATAGGTGGATCTTGCCAACGCCACCAGTGAAAGCGTCGAATTACTTTTGTGGTGATTGCGGCTTCTTTCCAGGGCCATCCATAACAGAGCCACCCCAGCCAGCGGCTGCGGAGGAGCCCGAAGCGATTGGCTATCTGCGTGACCTAGTTGAGCTTACGGAGTCAATTGGCAATCGTCTGTCAAAAGAGCACAACTGGAATAGCGACGATCGCTTGGCACACAAGATCGAGGTCGAAGACCGCGCTGTCGTCATGGAGCAGGCGAAGGTATTCCTATCCAGGCGCACTGCAACGAAGTGAAGTGCCCATGAAAACTATTTACTACTGGCTTTTAGTTGTCCGCCTCTCGCTGCGCTGGATCAAGCAGCCGAACCTCGGCGACGTCGTTCTGTATCAGGGTAAGCGCTGGGTTTTATTCCAGGGAGTGCGCGATCCAATATGGAGCTTGTCGTGTAACCGCGAATGCATCGAGGTTCACCGCGATAATTTTCGTAAGGTGCCCGGCATCAAATCAGCGTGGCGAAGCTTTCGCAGCGGATACCGCTTTTACATGACCAGTTGGTTCTCTATCTGGGTACGTGAAGGAATCAAGCCGTGGATGCTCGGCTGCAATATCTGGGCAGGAAAACCGCCCCGAGCTGAGTCGGAAACGACAACGCTCCACTCTGTCGAGTGCCACGTCTTTGAAGGTGCTCAGTACGTCGGCGGCAAATGCACGTGCGGGGCTGTGGCACCGGCTCGTCAATCTAAAGATTTACAAGATTGAGCAAGATGTCAATTTATCTATTTACGAATTCGCCGAGGTTCAAAAGAGATTGCGCCTTAATCCTCGGTATCGGCGCAGCCCCAGCCATAGGGCCGTCAGGGGAAGTGGTGACGGGTGGGACACCCCGTGGCCCACTCAAATTTAGAACCGCCAGGAGCCCGCGATGAGTAAGACAATCGACCCAGTATTGGAATGCGACATCAATCTGTTGTTGCTGGCCTCCATTCTCGATGATGCCGACGCGAGGCACATCGCGGCAGGTGAGCCAACTTACGACCAGACCAATTGGAGACACCCGTGCGGAACCCCCGCATGCGCAATCGGGCATTGGAACTTCCACAGAACCGGCCGTGCAGACCCATCAGATTCTGATTTAGAGCGTTATCGCATCGAGTTCGGCCTGGACGACGAACAGTGGGCTTACCTTTTTGGGTTTAGACCTGGATACGCAAAATCGGCGACCGAAGAGGCAAACAGAATCCGCGCGTTCGTTTCGGATAGAGCATCTGCGCGTCGATGAGGTGCCCAATGAGCAATTGCGATCTCTTTGACGGCTACTACGACGTGGACCCGGATTGGATGGCGGATGCCAAGTATTGCGAGGCGTGTGATATCTGGCTTCCGCGCGATGAGTTCCAAGAACACGTCAACACCGAACACCAGCAAGGTGACACATGAAGACAGATGAACGAACCTTCTATAGCCCAGTAGTGACTGGTGATTTTTCGAACCATCGCAAGGCGGCGCGCTTTGATATCACCGGCGGATACGTTGGCATTCAAAGTTACGACGAGAACAACGCGGTTAGCGACCGAGTGCTACTTACGCCCGACCAGTGGGAAATCCTGGTCGAGTTCGTGAAGGACCACTCATAGCGGAGCAGGACTTTATGCAGTGTTACTCAGCACATCACGAATACATCGAGCCATCGGAGCACGGGGATTACTACCTCGCCTCCGAAGCCGACGCCGCCCTCGCAGCGAAAGATGCGCGGATAGCGGAGTTGGAGAAGGCG
>Ga0196963_10002773_pt1 | contig 10229 bp, 9 predicted proteins | sample S1_5metaG_FD_148600 | JGI IMG/M metagenome (GOLD analysis project Ga0196963, IMG submission 148600) | Soil microbial communities from Anza Borrego desert, Southern California, United States - S1_5 | ecosystem: Environmental > Terrestrial > Soil > Desert | place: USA: California | collected... | reverse complement strand
GAACGCCATCGTCGTCGACACCGCCTGCTCGCCCGAGCCGCTGCGGAGGTCGGCGAACGCCTTGTCGTCCGGTTGGTCGGCGCCCCGCTTGGGACGCACCACCCGCACGGGAAGCGGACCGTCCAGACCCCGCCGGCGCTCGACCATGTAGGTGTGCTCGGGCGATCCTTCGGGTGGCCGGTAGTACGGCATGAGATCGCCCGACTCGACCGCTGCCTGCAGCGCGTCGTCGGGGATCTCCTCCTGCATGTACAGGCGATCGCGGAACGCGCGGATCTGCTCCGGCTGCATCTTCTTGATCTGGTGCGTCGAGTTGCGACCCTCGACGTCGGGACCGAGCGTCCAGCCCTTGATCGTCTTGGCCAGGATGACCGTCGGCGAGCCCTCGTGCTCGACAGCGGCCTTGTACGCCGCGTACAGCTTCTTGTAGTCGTGGCCGCCGCGCGGCAGGTTGCGCAGCTCGTCGTCGCTCAGGTGCTCGACCATCTTGCGCAGCCGCGGATCGGGTCCGAAGAAGTGGTTGCGGATGTAGGCGCCGCTCTCGACGGAGTACTTCTGGAACTCGCCGTCGACGGTGGTGTTCATCTTGTTGAGCAGCACGCCGTCGGTGTCGCGGGCGAGCAGCTCGTCCCACTTCGTGCCCCAGATGACCTTGATGACGTTCCACCCGGCACCGCGGAAGATCGCCTCGAGCTCCTGGATCACCTTGCCGTTGCCACGCACGGGACCGTCGAGTCGCTGCAGGTTGCAGTTCACGACGAAGATCAGGTTGTCGAGCTGTTCGCGCGCGCCGAGCGAGATGGCGCCGAGCGACTCCGGTTCGTCGCATTCGCCGTCACCGACGAAGCACCACACCTTCGACTGCGACGTGTCGGCGATCTGGCGGTTCAGGAGATAGCGGTTGAAGCGGGCCTGGTAGATCGCCTGGAGGGGACCGAGGCCCATCGAGACCGTGGGGAACTCCCAGAAGTCCGGCATCGTGCGCGGGTGCGGATACGACGCCAACCCACCGCCGCCGACCTCTTGGCGGAACCGGTCGAGGTGGGCCTCGTCCAGCCTCCCCTCGAGGAAGGCGCGGGCGTAGATGCCGGGCGCGGCGTGTCCTTGGAAGAAGACCTGGTCACCGGGCAGGCCGTCCTCCTTGCCGCGGAAGAAGTGGTTGAAGCCGACCTCGTAGAGCGCCGCTGACGACGCGTACGTCGCGAGGTGACCACCGATGCCCTCGTGGTGCTTGTTGGCGCGCACGACCATCGCCGCCGCGTTCCAGCGGATGTAGGCGCGGATGCGGCGCTCGAGGTGCTCGTCGCCCGGGAACCACGCCTGCTGCTCGGGCGGGATCGTGTTGACGTACGGGCTCGAGATCGTGGCCGGCAGGCCGACCTGCAGCTCGCGGGCGCGCTCGAGCAGGGCGGACAGGAGATAGCGGGCCCGGCCCTTTCCCTGGTGGGTGACGACGCCGTCGAGGCTGTCGAGCCACTCCTTCGTCTCGGTCGGGTCGATGTCGGGGAGGGAGTGCACGAACCCGTCGAAGATCACGGCACCATTCTCACATGGGGTCCACCGAGATCTACACGGACGGCGCATGTTCCGGGAACCCGGGACCGGGCGGCTGGGCGTGGGCGATCGACGGTGGCGCGTACGCGAGCGGGTTCGAGGCGCACACGACGAACCAACGCATGGAGGTCAGCGCTGCGTTCGAGGCGGTGAAGCAGAACACCGGCACGATCGAGATCGTGAGCGACTCGACCTATGTCGTGAACTGCTTCCGCGACTCGTGGTGGGTCGGCTGGCGCAGGCGCGGTTGGCTGAACTCGGCGAAGAAGCCGGTGGCCAACCGTGACCTGTGGGAGCCGTTCGTCGACCTCGTGCTGGCGCGCGGCGACGTCACGTTCAGGTGGGTGAAGGGACACGCCGCCGACCCGATGAACGACCTCGTCGACCGGTTGGCGGTGCAGGCGATCACCGAGCGCGCCGGGCGGTCGGGCGTCGGCCGTCCCCCCGACCTCGGTCCGCCGGACGTGCCGCCGGCCAAGGTGAAGCAGACGTCGGGCGAGCCGAAGCTGCCGCCCGGTCATCGGGTCGTCGTCACCGGTGTCCGGCCGCCGGGGCTCGGCGGCTACGAGCCCAACCTCACGTGGGAGTCGGTTCGCACTCGCATCGCCGACGCGCTCGCGTTCCTGGCGACCGAGCACGACGACCTCGTCGTCATCAGCGGGATGGGTCTCGGCGCCGAGCAGCTCGGTGCGGAAGCGGCGATCGACGCCGGCATCGCGTTCGTCGCCGTCCCCGCTCATCGCGGCTTCGACGACGTGTGGCCGGCGGCGGCCAAGGAGCGCTACCGCACGCTCGTCGACCAGGCGATCGCCGAGGTCGTCTTCGAAGATCGGACGCCCACCTCGAAGCAGATGGCGGGGGCGATGGCGTCACGGCGAGACGCGTGGCTTGCTCGCAACGCCTCCGATGCGGTCGTCGTGCACGATGGCGACGACGACCGCACCGAGAAGCTCCTCGCGTCGCTGATCGTCCAGCTCGGCGAGGATCACGTCATCCAGATCCGGGTGTGATCTACGGAAGGTCGACGCAGTCGGCCTGGACGACGGCCTGATCCTGAACCGTGATGCTGACGTCGTAGCAGAGCTGGCCAGCGGCGCCCGCCGGCGCGGCAGCGAGGAACGTGAACCCGGCAACCGCAGCGGCAGCGATGAGCAGCTTCTTCACGAGTGGACTCTCCCTTGTCGTCGGATGTTGAGCACGGTTCCAACGGCGCGCGGCGCGCGAACTTGCGGTGCGATCGCGAGAATCTGCTGATGCGCGTCGGAGCCGACACCGGTGGCACGTTCACCGATCTCGTGGCCGACGACGGCTCGATCGCGAAGGTGCCATCGACACCGCACGATCCCGCCGCCGCCGTCCGGACAGGCGCGGGCGCGCTCGGTGATCACGTCGATGTCCTTGCCCACGGCACGACCGTCGCGACGAACGCGCTGCTCGAGCGGCGCGGCGCCCGCGTCGCGCTGATCACGACCGAGGGACTTGCAGATGTCATCGAGATCGCTCGGCAAGACCGACCGTCGCTCTACGACGCCGACGTGCGCCGACCCGAGCCGCTCGTGCCCCGCGATCGACGGTTCGAGATCGCGGGCCGACTCGACGCCACGGGGGCCGAGCTCGAACCCGTCGGCGAGATCCCTGACGTCGGCGACGCCGAAGCCGTCGCCGTCTGTCTCCTGCACGCCGACCTCAACCCCTCGCACGAGCGAGCCGTCGCCGAGCAGCTGCGAGCGCGAGGTCACGACGTGAGCTGCTCGTCGGAGATCGCGCCTGAGATGCGCGAGTACGAGCGCACGGTCACGACGGTGGTGAACGCGTACCTGCGTCCGCGCTGTCGCTCGTACCTGCACGAGCTGCGTGGGGCCGCCGCCGAGGTCCTCGTGATGACGTCCGGCGGCGGTCTCGTGTCGATCGACCATGCCGCCGACGTGCCGGCGTCGCTGATGCTGTCGGGACCAGCCGGCGGCGTGCGCGCCGCGGCCGCGATCGCGGTGGCGTGCGGGTTCCCCGACGCCGTCACCTTCGACATGGGCGGCACGAGCACCGACGTGTGCCTCGTGCTCGCCGGCGCGCCGGCGCCGGCCGCCCAGCGAGACGTCGCCGGTCTGCCGATCCGGCTGCCGGCACTCGACATCCAGACCATCGGCGCCGGCGGCGGATCGATCGCCCGCCTCGACGCCGGCGGCGCGCTGCGCGTCGGTCCCGAGTCGGCCGGCGCCGTGCCCGGTCCGGCGTGCTACGGCCACGGCGGCCGGGCAGCGACGGTCACCGACGCCGATCTCGTGCTCGGTCGCATCCCGCACGGCGCGTCGCTACCTGGCATCGGCGTGCTCGACGTCGACGCCGCGCGCGCGGCGCTGGCGAGCGCGGGCGACGGCGTGACGGCGGAAGGCGTCGTTGCCGTCGTCGACGCCGAGATGGAGCGCGCCATCCGCGCCGTCACCATCGAGCGGGGCGTCGATCCCCGCCCGCTGGCGCTCGTCGCCTTCGGCGGTGCCGGCCCGCTGCACGCATGCGCGCTGGCGGACGCCATCGGCATCGGCGTCGTCATCGTGCCGCCACGCGCCGGCGTGCTGTCAGCCGTCGGCCTGCTGTGCGCGCCCGTGCAGCGCGAGCTCGTGCGGTCGTGGCCGATGCCGGACGACCATGCCGGCCTCGAGGATGCCCAGGTGGCGCTCGCGGCGCTCGCGTCGCGCGAGGTCGGCGGTGGTGCGGCCGTCGAGCTCGCCGTCGACTGCCGGTACACGGGACAGAGCCACGAGCTGACCGTGCCCGACGTCGCGCACTTCGAGGAGGAGCATCGGCGTCGCAACGGCTACGCCCGTCCGGGTGCGCCGATCGAGGTCATCGCCCTGCGAGCTCGAGCGATGGCGACGGCGACGGTCGACATCGCGTCGCTGCCGCCGGTCGATCGCGCGCCGGTCGCCGGACCGGCCGTCGCGGCCGAGCCGGACTGCACGATGTGGGTGCCCGACGGGTGGCGGGCCGACGTGCACGAGGAGGTGGGCGCGTGGGTGGTGCGTCGGACGTGACGATCCTCGTGTGGCGCCGCAAGCTCGGAGGCGACGAGATGTTGCAGGTCGCGGATGGCAAGTCGTGGCGGCTGCCCTACGTGCGCGAGATCGGCCTGCGGCACTCGGTGGTCGAGGGTCGCATCGGCGCGCTCGCCGAAGCACCCGCCGGGTTCGATCCCGCGCGCACGCATCGATGGGTGCGCGTCGACGTCGACGATCCCGACGTGGCCACGGCGTTCGCGCAGAGCGGTGCGGCCGTCGTCGTCTGGCGGCGCGCGCAGCACGGGCCCGAGGTGCTCGTGCTTCATCGCTCGGCAGGCGGGCCGGACTACGACGGCGACTGGGCGTGGACGCCGCCCGGAGGCGCGCTCGATCCCGGCGAGACGCACGACGAGTGCGCGGCGCGAGAGCTGCTCGAGGAGACCGGGCTCGACCTGCCGATCACGCGTGTGCAGCAGCCGCCGAACCGGTTCGCCATCTTCGTGTGCGAGGCGGACGCCGAGCACGAGATCGTGCTCAGTGACGAGCACGATCGGTACGAGTGGGTCTCCTTCGAGGATGCCTGCGTGCGGTGCCAGCCGACCGCGGTGGTCGACTCGTTGCACGCCGCGAGGCCGTACTTCTCGTGACCACGTTGGACGCGGCGTCCCTGCAGGTGCTGATCGCGCGGCTGACCGGGGTCGCCGAGGAGATGGGCGCGGTGCTGCGGCGGGCCTCGTACAGCCCGAACATCAAGGAGCGCGCCGACTGCTCGGCGGCGCTGTTCACGCCGTCGGGCGAGCTGCTCGTGCAGGCCGAGCACATCCCGGTGCACCTGGGCTCGATGCCGGCGTCGGTGCAGGCCGCCATCTCGGCGTTCGGTGCCGGCGGCGTCGGTCCCGGCGAGCAGGTCATCCTCAACGACCCGTACGCCGGCGGCACGCACCTGAACGACGTCACCCTGGTGATGCCGGTGTTCCTCGCTGACGAGCTCGTGGGCTGGGTCGGCAACCGCGCCCATCACGCCGACGTCGGCGGCATGGCGCCCGGCTCGATCCCGCCGGAGGCCACGGAGATCCACCAGGAGGGGCTGCGGCTGCCGCCGGTGCGGCTGACTCCTGATGTCATCGACATCTTCGTTGCGGCGTCGCGCACGCCGTCCGAGCGTCGTGGCGATCTCGACGCCCAGATCGGTGCCAACGTGCTGGGCGCCTCGCGGTTGGCGTCGTTCGCGGGCGCGCCGCTCGACGAGATCGTGGCGTACGGCGAGCGGCGGATGCGGGCGTCGCTGGCCCTGTTGCCGGACGGGACGTTCTCGTTCTCCGACGTCGTCGACGGTGCGACGATCCGCGTGGCCGTCACGATCGCCGGTGACGAGGTGACCTTCGACTTCACCGGCACCGACCCGCAGCAGGTCGGCAACGTGAACGCGGTCTCGGCGGTGACGGTGTCGTGCGTCTCGTACGCGCTCCGATCGGCGACCGACCCGACGATCCCCGCCAACGGTGGCGCCATGCGGCCGGTGACGGTGATCGCGCCAGCGGGTTCGATCGTCGCCGCATCGTTTCCGGCGGCAGTCGGCGCCGGCAACGTCGAGGTGTCGCAGCGGATCGCCGATGTGTGCCTGGGCGCCTTGTCTCAGGTCTCCGGTCGTGTCGGCGCCGCCGACCAGGGCACGATGAACAACGTCCTCATCGGTGGCACGTCGTTCGTGTACTACGAGACCATCGGCGGCGGACAGGGAGGTCGGCCCAGCGGTCCCGGCATGTCCGGCGTCCACACCGGTATGACGAACACGCGCAACACGCCGATCGAGGCCTTCGAGCGGGCGTTTCCGATGCGGGTGCTGCGCTACCGCCTGCGGCGAGGGAGCGGCGGTCGTGGGCTGTCAGACGGCGGTGACGGCATCGAGCGGGACGTGCTGATGCTCGAGGACGTCACGGTCTCGCTGATCACCGAGCGACGGGACACGCAGCCGTGGGGCCTCAACGGCGGCGAGCCCGGCGCGTCGGGCGAGAACTGGCTGCTGCCTGGCGGCGATGAGTCGCAAGCCGAGCGGCTGCCCGCGAAGTGCACCCTGCAGCTGAAGGCCGGCGACGTTCTCCGGATGCTGACGCCGGGTGGCGGCGGCTGGGGCGCGCCGTCGAGGCCCGCCGGTTGATGTCACAGGCCGCTGTTTGTGGTACGGCTCGACCCCGACTCCGGGTTGAGGCGTCTCACAAACCCGGAGGCGTCTCACAAACCCGGAGGGGCGTGCCCGCCGCCGAGGGCTCGCCGGGCGATCGTGCGCGTCGCGGCGACGAGTCGGTCGCGGTCGATGGGGTCGCCGTGCATCACGGCGTGCTCGATGGTGGCGAAGACGCCGTGCTGCAGGATCGTCGCCACCATCGCGGGGTCGTCGACGTCGAACACGCCGGCATCGACGCCGGACTGGATGCCGGCGGCGATCACGGCGTCGATGTGCGCTTCACCCTCGAGGAAGTACTTCGTGGTGTCCGCTGACGTCGGCTCGGCGCAGAAGATGGCGATGCGGTCGAGGCGGGCGAGCAGCGAGTCGATCATCGCCGTGACGAACGTGTCGACGAGCCGCCACCAGTCCTCGGTGCCGACCCGGGCCGCCATCGCCAGCACCTCGTCGATCATCTCGGCGATGAACTGCTCCTTGAGGGCGGCGAGCAGCGCCTCCTTCGAGTCGAAGTACCGGTAGAAGTTGCCCTTGGCGGTCCCGGCGCGCCGGGTGATCGCCTCGACGGTGGCGGCCTCGACCCCGACCTCGACGAACACGGCAGCCCCGGCGGCGAGCAGGTCGTCGCGCCGGCGCGCAGGGTCGGGCAGGAGCCGGGTGGAGCGGGGTGTGGCGGATGGCACGGCGCGTCCCCCTTGACCAGTGACCGGTGGTCATCATATGAGTGACCGATGGTCACTCAAGCGCAGCAGCACGGCGGGGCGGCGGCGGCGATCCTCGACCAGCTCTTCGATCCCGACGCGCCGTCCGAGCGGTTCGCCGACCCGTACGCGCTCTACGACCAGCTGCGGTCGACGACGACCAAGCCCGTGCACCGCGCCGACACCGGCGAGTGGGCGATCACCCGCGCCGCCGACGTCGAGGCCGTGCTGCGCAGCACGCGCTGGCACAGCACGCCCGACTTCTCCCAGGGCTGGGGCGGGACGTCACTCGACGAGATGGGCCCGCAGGTCGAGCTCCTCCGTCGCACGCTGCTCTTCATGGACGGCGAGGAGCACGCCCGCCTGCGCCGCCTCGTGCAGTCTGCGTTCACACCCAAGGCGGTGAGCGCACTGCGCCCGCGCGTCGAAGCCATCGTCGACGACCTGCTCGACGCGATGGCGGATCGCGACACCGTGGATCTCATCACCGAGTTCGCGTTTCCCGTGCCGGTCATCGTCATCGCCGAGATGCTCGGCGTGTCACCCGAGGACCGCGACCTGTTCCGCACCCAGATCCCGAAGCTCACCCCGCTGCTCGAGGCCAACACCCCGCCCGAGGCGTTCGCGGCCGCTGGCGAGGCAGCGATGACGCTGGCGATGTACTTCCAGCCGCTGTTCGAACAGCGACGCCAGTCGCCGCGCGACGACCTCATCAGCGCGCTCGTGAACGCAGAGGTGGATGGCGAGCACATCGATCCGCTCGACCTCCTCGTCACCTGCGTCCTGCTGCTCGGCGCGGGACACGAGACGACGATGAACCTCATCGGCAACGGCGTGCTCGCGCTGCTCCGCAACCCCGACCAGCTCGCGCTGCTGCGCGACGGCGCCGGTGACGAGTCGTTGCCGAGGTCGGCGGTCGAGGAGCTCCTTCGCTACGACAGCCCCGTGCAGCTCACCGTCCGGCGAGCGCATCCCGGGGCCACGATCGGCGACGTCGAGGTCGAGGCCGGTGACGAGGTGCTCGTGCTGCTCGGCGCCGCCAACCGCGACCCCGATCGCTTCGACGATCCGGCGACGCTCGACCTGCGACGGGGCGCACCGCACGTCGCGTTCGGCTACGGCGCCCACCACTGCCTCGGCTCGGCGCTGGCGCGGCTCGAAGGCGAGGTCGCCATCCCCGCGCTCGTCCGCCGGTTCCCGGCGCTGGCGCTCGACGCCGAGCCCGTGCACCGGCGCACGCGCACGCTGCGCGGCGTCGAGGCCCTGCACGTGCGGCTCCGATGACGGTCGCGTCGGTCCACCTCGCGGACCTCGGCGCCATCAGCGCCATCCGCAGCCTGCGGGGTCCCGGTGCGGTGCGCGGTCTTCGTCACGCCGACGCCGCCATCGCCGCACCGCTCAGCCGCGGCCGCGCGTCGACGCCACCGATGCCCGGCCGTATCGGTCTCGTCGCGTTCTGGGACGACCACGCCGCGCTCGACGACTTCCTCTCGTCACACCCGTATGCACGACGCCTGGCTGGCGGTTGGCACGCCAGGCTCGAGGCGCTGCGGGCGTTCGGCGACTGGCCCGGCCTCGACAGCGACGTGCGTCGACACCGGAGCACGCCCGAGCACGAGGGATGGGCGCTGGTCACCACCCTCGGCCGTCTGCGCCTGCCGCAGACCCGTCGCTTCCTGCGAACGAGCCGGCCGGCCGAGAGGCGAGCGCTGCAGGCGCCGGGGTTCATCTGGGGCACCGCACTCGCGCGCCCACCGTTCGTCGCGACCGTCTCGCTCTGGGAGTCGGCCGATGCCATCGCTGCGTACGCGTTCGAGGGGGGACACCCGGCCCATCCCGATGCGATCGCCGAGGACCGCAGCAAGCCGTTCCATCACCGGTCGGCGTTCATCCGCTTCCGCATCGTCGAGCACGCCGGCGGGCTCGGCCGTCGCAACCCGCTCGCGGCGTGAGACCACGGGCGGCGGCGCTCGCTGACCGCGTCTTCGACGCCCTCCGCCACCGCGAGGCGTTCGCCGTCACCGCCGGCACGCGGGCCGCCGACTTCGAGTCGCTCGACGGGCACACGTACCTGCTGCTCGTCACCTTCCGCCGAAACGGCGATGCGGTGCCGACGCCGGTGTGGTTCGGACGCGACCGCGACCGGCTCTACGTCAAGACCGCGGGCGCGTCCGGCAAGGTCACGCGCGTGTGGCGCGAGCCGCGCGTGCTCGTCGCGGCGTCGACCGGTCGAGGCCGCCCGGTGGGACCCGTGATCGACGCGACCGCGCGCATCCTGCCGCCGGACGACTGGCCGCATGCCGAAGCCGTGCTGCGCGACGCGTACGGTGCCGGCCGCCGCCTGAGCGAGCGCGTCGTGGGCGGACTCGAGGAGCCCGCCTACCTCGAGATCCGCCCGCGCCCGGGCTGAGGGCCGCATCGACGGCAGCGACTGCGGCACACTGTCGGCGGTCAGGAGACGCGCACGCACTGGGGGATCGTCATGCGCATCATCGACGTCGACGCCCATCTGCACGAACCGCTCGACTGGGTGGAGCAGACCGATCCCGAGCTGGCCGAGGCGCTCGGGCCACCCGCTCGCTTCTTCGACATCGCGCCGTCGGTGTTCGGCTTCCGCGACCCCGCCTTCGCCGGCCTCCCGGAGAGCCAGCAGCCGAGCGGCACGTGGGACCTGGTGCCGCCCGGGTTCGTGACCCACCTGCAGATGACCGACGAGCGCCAGCCCGACGCGCACGACCCCGAGCACGACGACGTCGCCTACTACGGCGCCGACTCCCGGCTCCGGTGTGTGACGAGCGC
>Ga0196963_10002772_pt1 | contig 10234 bp, 9 predicted proteins | sample S1_5metaG_FD_148600 | JGI IMG/M metagenome (GOLD analysis project Ga0196963, IMG submission 148600) | Soil microbial communities from Anza Borrego desert, Southern California, United States - S1_5 | ecosystem: Environmental > Terrestrial > Soil > Desert | place: USA: California | collected... | reverse complement strand
CAGGATCATGACCGGTGGTTTCAAATTCGAAGTGCGGCAAGCCAGGGGTCCCGGCCTTTGCCGCCATCGCCGACAGGCAGCACCAAGCCGTCGAGCAACCAGAGCAGCGCGTCCGATTCATCCTCCGCGACTTGTGCATCGAGCATGGGCTGGCAGATTGAGCGGGGTAGGTTGGAACGCCGCAGTACGCGATGCTCGCGGTCGACATCGCCGCCCCGCCCTCGCGTTGACGAACCTAATCCAGCATCCATTCTGTACCAGGAATGCCAGTATGACGCCTGTCGTCTTGAAGTAGCCGTCGTTCTTGCGAGAAGGCGAAGCGCCGCTCGGCTAGTCGGGCCCGCAATTAAAGAGCCTCTCCTCGCAGGCCATTTGCCATGCGGCACAACTCTCTGGCACGAGAAAACATGCCGTCTACGTCAGATGGAAGATCCGACATTGCCAAAGTCCGGCGCTTGTTGCTCAGAATGAGAATGCACCCCGCTTCGTTGGAAGACAAATCGGCGGGCGAATGGCGGGCATGGGGTCGATGGATGGCGCCCCGTGGCTTTCCACCCCCCGCAGATCAGCGTTTCGCCCCTTGATCCGCCGAACGTCCAAAACGCCTCAGCTTGGCGGCGTAAAGGCAGAGCTCCCTGGCATCAGCGCTCTTGGCACGCAGATTTTCCCTCAGTAGGTGCACTTCATCTTGCAAGCGAACCGCCTCGCATCGGCAGTCGTCCGCCAAATCTCGGAAAACATCGCCTGCTTTCATGGTCTTGTCCAGTCAACAGCCATTCCACAATGATTAGGAATTCTACGCGACGCATGGGCATGGTCCTAAGGATATTTTGGTCCCTCGGGGGAGTGTTGGCGTGATTTTAGTACCGAGACATTGCGTGGCACCCCGGCATCGGCGTTCGACATGCATCCCAATGCTATGAATCGGCGCCCCTGTCGGTGCCTTTCGTCTGCCTGAGGGGCCAATGCACAACAATGGCTTAGACAGACGGTTCGACACCGATCGGCGCCGAACCTCCATGCTGATCGACGTTTGAGCGACATCGAGGTGGTCGGCTCCTCCCCGGTGGGTGCGGGAGACGCGCGCCGGGGCGATGGGTCGCGGTCCAACGATTGGGGCCCGCTGCAGGTGGCAGGTGGCAGCGCCGCCGGCCTGTCGATGCGGTTATGGTCGGGCAGGCTTGCCGGAGGCCCGCGCGTCTCAGGGGCAGGCCGGCGATCCTCCAGCGGGATTTTCCGGCGATGGGTCGCGCGCAGGTCCGTGCGGCCCGGCGGCATCGCCGGACCTGATCCTCTAGACCGGCGGCACAGGTCGGGCGGGTTCGCTGGGGTGTTCGCGACCGCCCGCAGGATCACCGCCCTCGGGTGCGGGTTTGGTCCTGGTGGTCAGGCCGTACGGGTCGCCAGCCACCGTGATGGGCCGCGTGTCGGGATTGTCACCGACCAGATCGACCAGGACAGTGCGGGCAGTTGAGCCTGCCGGGCCGTGGGCCGGCGCCATACCCTCAGGTGTGGCTGCATCAGTGCGCGTTGGACCCACTCCTCCGACCGGCGGAGGCCGCGCTCAACAATGGACCATGGCACGTCGGCCAGGTTCCTTCCGGGCGCGGGCCTGGGCACCGGACCAGGAGGTGCCTCAAGGTGCTGTTCCGGGTAGGGACGGGGCGTCGCGGATCGTCTGGCCCCGTCCCCGGCTCTAGCTCGGCGGCGCTGGACTGCCGGCCCCCTGTCGGCCATCGTCCTCTCCGCGAAGGGCACCTGCTTCGCCAGCGTCCGCAAGGCAGCCAATGAGGGCGGTGCGGAACGCCCGGGCGGCGGGCCCGAAGGGCTCGTCGAGACGCCGGGCGAGGTAGACCTCCGATGTGAGACGGCTGTCACGGCCGAGCGCCGCCGTCTTGAGGCGCACGAGGCGACCCTCGCAGAGGTCGTCCGCCACCTGCCAGGCCGGGAGACGGCCCCAGCCCAGGCCGGCCAGGATCAGGGAGTGCTTCACATCCTGGCTTCCGACCCGGCACATCTGGGGCGACAGGACGCCGAAGGTGCGGCCATCGGAGAGGGGCGTCGGATCGCTGAGCACGATCTGCAGGTGGTCGGCCATCTCGGCGAGCCCGATGGGGCTTCCAACCGCCCTCGACCCAAGCGGATGGTCTGGAGAAACTACAGCGACCTGCTCGACGGACGCGACCGCTTCCAGCTCCAGCGTGGGGTCCCGGAAGTCCTCTCCCACGAGTATCGCAAGGGTGCTGCGCTTCCCCCGCAGCGCGGCAACCGGCCCCCCGAGGGGCGCCGCCTCCAGTCGCAGCGCGACGGAAGGGAAGAGGGAGCGCACATGGACGAGGGCGGCTCCCACGACCGATAGCGGGAAGAGGGTGTCGACGGAGAGGGAGAGCTCCCGTTCAAGGCCTTCGCTCAAGCCGCGGGCGCGTGCTCGCAGCGCCGACACCCTCAGCAGGATGTCGCGCGCGTTGGCGAGCAGGAGTTCACCATCAGGCGTCAGCACCGGCCGGCGTACCGACCTGTCGAAAAGGCGGACACCCAGCAGGGCTTCCAGGTTGGCGATGGCCCCGCTCACCGCCGATTGCGCCCGCATCAGGCGGGCCGCCCCCGCCCTGAAGCTGCCGGCCTCCGCCACGGCGACGAACGTTCGCAATTGGTCAAGCGTCAGCGCGTCGATCATGATCGCCCATGCAGATCATTTGCATCAGGATTTTATCACTCCTGGCGATCAAGGGCGATGGCTACCTAAAAGGCGACGGGCATTGGACCCAACCAGGAGGAGAAGCCATGACGCGTGTTCTCGTGCTTTACTACTCGGCCTATGGCCATATCGAGTCGATGGCCAGGGCCGTCGCCAACGGGGCGACGGAAGCCGGCGCCAGCGTCGCCATCAAGCGGGTGCCTGAGCTCGTGCCCGAGGCGGTCGCGCGCAAGGCTGGCTACAAGCTCGACCAGGACGCCGCGGTGGCCTCGGTCGCCGAACTCGCCGACTATGACGCGATCATCATTGGAACCCCCACCCGCTTCGGAGTGATGGCGGCCCAGATGAAGAATTTCCTGGACCAGGCAGGGAGTCTCTGGGCACGGGACGCCCTTGTGGGGCGCGTCGGCAGCGTCTTTACCGCCACCGGCAGCCAGCATGGCGGTCAGGAGATCACGCTGCTCTCCACGCAGGTGGTTCTTTTCCATCTGGGTATGGTGGTGGTCGGGCTGCCCTACACCTTCAAAGGCCAGATGCGCATGGACGAGATCACCGGTGGCTCGCCCTACGGGGCCTCCACCCTGACGGATGACGGCACCGGGGGAGACCGCCGCCCGAGCGAGAACGAGTTGGCGGGCGCCCACTTCCAGGGGCGCCATGTGGCGACCATTGCCGGCCTTCTCAAGCCGACACGGTTGCAGGGGGCCGCGTGATGCCCTCGGCGGGGCAGATTCCCCTGGGCCCGACCGCCGCCGTGCTCGCGAGTGGCGTCATCGCCGCCTTCCACGTCGGGAAGGTCGCCATCGTCGCGCCGCACCTGCAGCTCGACCTTTCGATTGGGCTGGCGGCAGTCGGCTGGCTGACGGCCGCATTCGCAACGCTGGGTTTCCTGGCGAGCGCCCCTGCTGGCGCTGGCGTCGTCATACATGGGGACCGCCGGATGCTGAGGCTTGGCACGGTCTGCCTCGTCGCCGGAGCCGTGGGCGGGTCGCTGGCTCCCTCATACGGTATGCTGCTTGCGACGCGCGTCCTGGAAGGAACCGGGTTCGTGCTGGTGAGCGTGGCCGGCCCACGGATTCTCGAGCGCATCGCGCCTCCGGCGCGGCGGGATTTCGTGCTGGCTCTGTGGAGCTGCTTCATGCCTGCCGGCATGGCCGCCGCCATGCTGATCGGGCTCATGCTCGGTGGTTGGCGCCCGGTCTGGTGCGCGGGTGCGCTGCTGGCCGCCGGCGCTGCGCTTGCCATCGGCCGCGTGCCGGCCGGAGCGGCGGCCGGTGGGTCAACGAGAGGCTCGCTGCGGTCGGGGCTGGCCCTCCTGGTCCGCCGGCCGGCACCATGGCTCTTGCTGCTCGTCTTCGCCCTCTACAGTTTTTGCTTCTTCGCGCTGTTCAGCTTCCTCCCGGTGTTGCTTGCGGAGGAGCTCGGATGGTCACTTGGCGCCGCGGGCCTCCTTGGCGCCGTCGCCTCGGCTGCGAACATACCTGGCAACCTGGCGTCACCTGCGCTCGCTGCCCGGCTCGGCCGCGGGCGGCTTCTGGCCATCGCCGGTCTGGGTATGGCCGGGTGTGCCGTCGGCATCTTCCCGCCGCTGTTGCCTGCTCCGGTCCGCGTCGTCCTGTGCCTAGTGTTCTCTGCCGTCGGCGGCCTCGTGCCGGCGACGCTGTTCGCCGCCGCGGGTAATGTCGCCCCTGCCCGGACGACCCCACTGCTGTGCGGGCTGCTGATGCAGGGCAGCGCGCTTGGCCAAATGGCGGGCCCGGTCGCGGTCGGCGGGCTGGTGGACAGCCATGGCTGGTCCTCCGCCGGCTGGGCCACGGCTGGGGCCGGTCTGCTCGGCGCGCTGGCCGGTGCTGCCGCAGCGCGGCCAGGGCGACAGTCCTGCGGCGGCATCCGCCGGGATTGACCTGGCCCATGAAGCGACGCTGTCCGGCGTTCCCGCCAGTGTCCGACCCTGGTCCGGGCGCCCTCCAGGCTCACGAACCATCGTAGGCCTGCGGGCCGAATGCGGCGGGGCCGAGGGTGGTCTGCCGTCAAGAACCGCCGGTCCCGAAACGCTGTCTACCAGCGCTTGGTCGCCCCCGGGGGCACTGCCTCTGGGGTGGCGTGCCACCGCCGGGCCGCCTGGCACCACCCGCTGCGCAGCGTCCGCTCGCGAGGGGAGTGGCCGGGGCAGGCGGTCAATCCGGCCTCTCATCGTCGACGATGCCGCGGCGATGAGGCACCACCTGCCAACTCTCCTGGAAGCGGAAGGCTTGCACATTGACCAGGCGGAGGACAGCGCCGCCGCTGTCGAGATGGTGGCGGCCGGAGCCTACGGCCTCGTTCTGAAGGACACGCGGATGCCGGTCATGGGCGGGCGTGAGGCGACCCGACGCATCTGCCGGCCTCCCGTGTCCGCCGCCAGGGTGGCGGGTATCGGGTACTCGGCCTCCGCCACGGCCGCCGACTGCCTCGCCGCAGGGATGGACCGGTTCTTCCAGAAACCCATCAGCCGCAGTGACCTCATCGCCGAGGTCGATGCGGTATGCCCAGGAGAACCCGCCACCACGCATCGGCGGGACGGCCGCCGGTGGCGGCGCCGCGGCGCAGGTCGGCGAAACCCACCATCCGGCGGGCCTCCTCGTCCCACAACGCTAGCCGTGCGCAGCGCCAGCTCTCCAGCAGCGCGAGGCGGCCCATGCGGCCCAGCACCGCGTGGCCCTCCAGGCAGTCCTGCAGGCGGTAGTTCGGAATCCGGCTGTTGAGATGGTGGATGTGGTGGAGGCCGACATTGCCGGTCATCCATTGCAACACCGGCGGCAGCACGAAATATGAGCTGCCGCCGAGCGCCGCCTGGTGGAAGTTCCAGTCCTCTGCACTTTCCCAGACCGCGCCCTCGTGCTGGTGCTGGACGAAGAACAGCCAGCCGCCGATCCAAGCCGCGACCGAGACCGTGGGAATAAGGACCATCAGCACGGCGCCGATCCCGCCGGCGGCGCCCGCGAGACCGGCGCCGGCCACGGCGAGCGCCGCGTTAAGCGCCGTCACGTCGCGCCAGGCCGCCCGCCACGGAAGCCCCATGCCGTTGGGCAGGCGCTGGAGCACCAGGAAGTTCAGGGGCGACCCCAGGAGGACGAGCACCAGCGGATTGCGGTAGAGGCGGTAGGACCACCGGCCCCGCCGCGGCAGGGCGGCATACTCCCGCACCGTCAGGGTCCGGATGTCGCCGATGCCGCGCCGGGCGAGGTTGCCAGTGCCGGCATGGTGCAGCGCGTGTGCCCGCTTCCAGCTGTCGTACGGCGTCACGGTGAAAAGGCTGAGGGCACGGCCCAGCCAGTCGTTGCCGGCGCGCGCCGGCAGGAACGAGCCGTGGCCGCAGTCGTGCTGGATGATGAAGAGGCGCACCAGCAGGCCTCCCGCGGGGACGCAGAGCAGCAGCAAGGGCCACCAGCCCCGCGCCGCTCCCCAGAGCATCAGGCCGCAGAGGGCCAGGTAGGGCGGCAGGGTGGTCGCCAGCTGGACCATCGCCTTCCAGGCCACCGGGTCGCGGTAGTCCAGGCAATGCCGGACGAGGTCCCGGACCATGGCGGCGGTAACCGGCGGATCGGCGGTTCGGACCTTCTGCCGGGCCTGCCCCCTGGCAATTTCCGGCGGGCGGGCGTCAGCCGGGCGCATGCTCATCTCCAGGAGCGGGGGCGGCGCTCCGGCCCCGGCCGGCGTCAGGTGCGGCTCGACAGGCCGGAGGCGTTGGCGACCGTGTAGGGCTCCAGCGCCTCCAGCCGCGCGCGCGACCAGGACCGCATCCGGATTTGGGTTCCGCCCGGCAGGATCTGCGCCTCGTCGAGGGGAAGCGCCACGATCCGGTCGAGGCCGTTCAGCCCGACGATGAGGTGGGTGATCTCCGCCGTCTCCGGATCGACGAGGACGTCGGTGACCAGCCCGGCGTCCAGCCCGCCCACGTCGACGACCGTCTGGCCCCGCAGGGTATCGATCAGCCCGTCGGCATGCCCCGCCGAGGGGGTGGATCGGGCGGCATCCGGAGATGCCGCCGACGATCCGGACCCGAGGGTCAGAGCGGCCAGGAGGATGGTGCAGGGAAGGAACAGGGATGCACGCATGATGCCCTCGCTTTCCCGAAGCTGTGGCGGGCGCATGAGCCAGGAGGGAAAATCCATCCTCGCGCGGCGGCGCCGAACAGGATGGGAACATTAACAGCTCCTGACGCTCAAGGCACCTGCAACAACGCTCGATGACAGCGCATAATATTCATGAATAGCCGAATTCGCGTATATTCTGAATACATTTGATCGCCCGGCGCCATTATTGGCCGGCGGCCGTGCCCCAGGGGATGGCGTCCCGGGGCGGCGGCGCACCGGCCGATTTCCTCCCCGGCGGGCGCCGCCACAGATCTCCTTCAGCGTCCCTATTGCGACCGGTTCGGAACGCGGATGGTGGCAATGGACCTGGTGTGGAGGGAGGGGCAGGAGGTTCAACCAACCCTGCTGTTCACATCGGCATGACGGCCTTGGCCCCTGCCTGTCGGGGAGACTCCGTGACCTTCGATCAGACCGTGGTCTGCGCCATCCTCGCCGGCATGGTGGCGCTGTTCGTCTGGAACCGTACGCCATGTCCATGCAGGGGATGCAATGTCCGGTCTGCCGCGTCGATCTCGTCATCAGCGAGCGGCAGGGCATCGAGATCGACTACTGCCCGAGATGTCGCGGGGTGTGGCTGGATCGCGGGGAACTGGACAAGATCATCGAGCGCAACTCGGCCCAGGCCGCTACCACTCCGCCCCCACCGCCCCGCCCGCCTGTATCCGGCGGTTTCCTCAATCCATCCGCCGCGGCAAGCCCTGGGGAGCGCAGGGCGACCGCTCCTGGCACGAGGGCGGCAAGGGTGGCGAGCGGGGGATGCAGCCTGGGTTTCTGCATCGACGCGCTCGGCGGCGCGATGCCAGTATTCGTCCTGCCGCCCCTTCGGCTCGCCTTCCGCCTGCCACAGCTCATAGGCGAGTTGCCGGATGAGCCGATCGCGATCCTCCAATTCATGGGGCATGTCGTGCCTCCCGTCTCCGGGGCTGGCCGGCTCGCGTGGCGGCGTCACGACGGCAGGCGCTGCAGGCCGGGCTCCAGCTTGTCATATGGCGCCGGGCCGGGCGGAACCATCTTGGGCAGGCGCGTCAGACCTGACTATTCCGGCGGGGATTCCAGCGGAAATCGCCCACCGGTCGTCCTGCCATATCGCTCTGACACCTCACGGTATCCCGTCCCCCATAGGAGGCGGCCCGGACGGCGGCCGGAGCAACTATTTTGGGCCCTCCCTGCAGGTAGGAGGCCCGACTTCCCATGTGTTGTTCTGAGCCGGAAGGGACGGGCAGGAATGAACGCACCCGCGGCCAAGCCAACCGGCCGCCGGATGCCTGCCGTGACGACTTCGCAGGTCTGTGCGCCGGGATGGCGGCGTCCGGCGGGTCCCGCGCTATCGTCGGGGGCACGAGGGCCTGCGGCTATGCGGCCGTTCTTTTTGCAGCCGGCGTCGCTGGCCATGCGCGGTGGAGGAACGATGATCGGAAAATTCCCAGGGTTTGCCGCCTTTTGCGCCGTCGGGCTCGTCCTGTCGGCAGCGACCGCCAATGCCCGGAACCCCGCCGGCCCGGAACTGGATGCCCACCTGATCCAGGAACTCATCCTGCACAACCGGCATGGCCTTGCGCTGCTCCAGGTCTGCGCGCTCCGAGCCGGCAACACGGACTTGATCGGGCATTGCCGGACGGCATTGGAGTCCACGCGCCTGACCGCCGCCGGCCTGGCGACCCTGGGAACGGCAGGGCGCTCGTACCGGGAGGACGGACACGGCCGTCCGGCCGCCCCCGCCGCCGGGATTCCGGCACCCGGAGGGTTAGACACCGCTCCGCCGGACATGCGGGACCGGCAGCGCCATGAGAACCTCGACAGACACTTGCTTCAGGTCCAGGGCGGCGCGTTCGACGAGCCGTTCCTGGTGGCGATGATCCAGCACCATCGGGACGGCCTCCAGACCACCGGCCAATGCCAGGACTCGGCGTCGCGCAGCGATCTCAAGCAGCTGTGCCGGCGCTTGGCCACGGACGAGGAGCAGGGCATGGCTCGGCTGCAGGCATGGCACCGCGCCTGGTTCGGCGGATGGACCAAGCCCGCGAAGTAGGGGGCCGGGATGGAATTCCACCACCGGCACGCCAAGGCACGCCAGCGTCCGCACGGGACCCCCGGCTGCCCCACGCCCGTGGCTCCCCTTGGGCTCACGCAGGAGCACGCCGGCGGACCCGCTGGACGCCGTCGGGCATGCGGTCCGCTGGCCTGGGTCTACGCCCTCGGCATCGGACCAGACCCCGAGGCCGGTCAGTCGAAGAGGTCGGAGAGGAACGACCGGCGCTTGTGACCTTGCGGGTGCCCGTGATATCCCGCCGGCGCAATCCAGGGGATACCCGTACCTGAGGTTTTCGGCGCGCTGGGCGGTGTCGCGGACCCGTCCCCGGCCCCGCGCCGCCGCCTACTTCAGTCGACCCATGGCGACCCAGGTTCCGGTTCGGAGCTTTTGAACGGTGCGGCGCCGCCGGCGCATGGCTTTCCCGTCTACGGCCGGAGGGAACGGCTGGCCGACGCGGCGGTGCATGCCGCCGGTCTCCTCCTGGGGCCGGCCGCCGGCCTGTGGCTGCTCGGCTCGCTGCCCGAAGGCGCGACTTTCGGCCACGGCGCGGCGCTGGCGGCCTACGTGCTGGCATCCGAGCACGCTGCGTGGAGTGAGGCTGCGCCACAATGGACGCAACTGGCTCATCTTGGCGTCGGGCTGATCGTCGGTTTCGTGGCGGGCACCATGTCTGCCGACCTCTTCATCTGACCAAGCCGTCGGCAGGTGGGTTTCCTGCCATTCTCGGGCAGGCAACCCACCGTTGCCGTGCCTGCGGACCGGCGGAGGAGCTGTCATTGGTCGCCAGAAAGGCTTCTTTGGATGGCGCCAGCAATCCGAATGAATAGCCGAAAACCTGGGAACGTCGCCTCCGGTGATCGTCAGCAGGCGTGCGCTGATGTGATCCGGCGCCAATTCGGGACCCCTTATTGGACTAAGCGATTCCAAGAGAATCAAGGATTTGGGACAGTGGTTCGATGCCGATCGGCGTCGACCCCCCGCGCCGATCTACAGTTCAGACGGGTGGTGAATAGGTTGTACGGCCCAGGCGCGAGCAAGAGCAGGATGGGGCGGAATGTCGCCAGAGCGCCGATGTTCCTGTTGCAAACGGATGGCAATGCGGCCAAGTGCGGCGCCAAGCGGAACCAAGTGGTCCGGCATTGCGTTCTGGTGCAGGGGTACTCTTCGTCGCAACGACGAATTGCGGCGCGGACCCAGGCAAATGTCCGGTTCCCGGCAGCGCTCTCTTTCAGGAAAGGACCCCCATGCCTACCCGCACCGCCAGCAGCACGGTGACCTTCACAAGGCCTTTCCGACTCACCGGCGTCGGCGAGATGCTGCCGGCGGGAACGTACACGGTGGAGACGGAGGAAGAGCTGATCGTTCCTC
>Ga0196963_10002770_pt1 | contig 10237 bp, 11 predicted proteins | sample S1_5metaG_FD_148600 | JGI IMG/M metagenome (GOLD analysis project Ga0196963, IMG submission 148600) | Soil microbial communities from Anza Borrego desert, Southern California, United States - S1_5 | ecosystem: Environmental > Terrestrial > Soil > Desert | place: USA: California | collected... | reverse complement strand
CGTACCCGACGCCGCCGCGCGCGAGGCGAGCGGACCAGTCGGCGCGCTCGGCGTCGTCGAGGAACAGCTCGAGGATCAGGTACGCGTTCACGCTGGTCGGGTCCTTCGGCTCTTCCGGCGGACGCGAGTCGGTGACGATGGCGTTCACTTCCTTCTTGAGCTGCTTGCCCTCGGAGAACACGCCGATCGTGTTGCCGTAGCTCTTCGACATCTTGCGCCCGTCGAGGCCGGGCAAGGTCGCGACGGACGCCTCGATCACCGCCTCGGGCAGCACGAAGTACTCGCGTCCGGCGCCGAACAGATGGTTGAAGCGCTGCGCGACATCGCGCGCCATCTCGATGTGCTGGATCTGATCGCGACCGACCGGCACCTGGTTCGCATTGAACATCAGGATGTCCGCTGCCATCAGGATCGGATAGCAGTACAGGCCCATCGTGATGCCGGCGTCTTCGTCCTGCTGTTCCGCCGCGTTCGCATCGACCGCCGCTTTGTAGGCATGGGCACGGTTCATCAGCCCCTTCGCGGTCACGCAGGTCAGCAGCCAGGTGAGCTCGGGGATCTCGGGGATGTCCGATTGTCGGTAGAACACCACGCGCTCGGGATCGAGGCCAGCGGCGAGCCAGGTCGCGGCGATCTCCAGCCGCGAGCGCTCGATCCGCGCCGGATCGTCGCATTTGATCAGCGCGTGGTAGTCGGCGAGGAAGAAGAAGCTCTCCACGCCGTCGCGTCGACTGGCCGCAATGGCCGGGCGGATCGCGCCGACGTAGTTGCCGAGATGCGGCGTGCCGGTGGTGGTGATGCCGGTCAGGACGCGCAAGCGGCTAACCCCTCTTCGCGCCCTTGGCGGTGCGTTCGATCGCCTCGCCGGCTTTCTGGATGTCGCGGCCGGCGCCCTGAATCGTGTTGCAGGCGGCCAGGCTGGCGACGAAGGCGCACAGGACGAGCAGGTTCAGGATTCGCTTCATCGTTGTTCTCCGCGAGTCAGTTGCGCATCAACGTCGATTTGCCGAACAGGCTCTCGACCAGATCGACGGCGAGGCGCGCGGTGCGGTTACGGTTGTCGAAGGCAGGATTGAGCTCGACGATGTCGAGCGAACCGAGACGCCCGGTGTCGGCGATCATCTCCATCACCAACTGCGCCTCGCGGTAGTTGGGACCGCCACAGACCGTCGTGCCCACGCCCGGTGCGATGTTCGGGTCGAGGAAGTCGACATCGAAACTCACATGCAGATGGGTGTCTTCGTCGACGCCGTCGAGCGCCTCGTCCATCACCCGGCGCATGCCGACTTCGTCGATGTAGCGCATGTCGTAGATGTCGAGGCCGACGTCGTGCACCAGGCGACGCTCACCCTCGTCGACCGAACGCACGCCGATCTGGCGGATCTCGTCCGGGTGCAGGATCGGCTGATGATCGCCGAGCTCGGTCAACTCGCGCGGGCCGTGGCCACACAGGCAGGCGACCGGCATGCCGTGCAGGTTGCCGGACGGGGTGATCGCGCTGGTGTTGAAGTCCGCGTGCGCGTCGAGCCACAGCACCCGCAGCTTGCGGCCGATGCGCCGGCAGTGCGCGGCGACCGCGGCGATGGAACCGACCGCGAGGCAGTGATCGCCGCCGAGCACGATCGGCAGGCGGCCATCGACCAGCTCGGCGGCGACCGCGTCGCGGACCGCGACGTTCCAGGCGACGACCTGCTCCAGATGCCGATATCCCGCTGCCGGCGGCAGCCAGGGATTGTGCGGGCCGGTGAGGTTGCCGCGATCGACGACATCAATGCCGCGTTCGCGCAGCGCCTCGCCGAGACCGGCGACGCGCAGGGCCTCGGGGCCCATCGATGCGCCGCGATGGCCGGCGCCGATATCGGTCGGCGCGCCGATCAGGGCGACCGCTGTGGTATGCGCAGGAGACATCGCACCTCGATGATGGTTCGCGCGACGCGGACCTCGCCGCGTCCCTTCGCGGGCTCGAGCCCGCGCCTACGGATGGTGCCGACAGAGGGACTTGAACCCCCGACCTACCGCTTACAAGGCGGTTGCTCTACCAACTGAGCTATGCCGGCGAAAACGTCGATTATAGCCGGTGACAGGCTAAGGCGGCCCGGCCGGGGCCGCGACGGTGTTCGTATCGGCGGCGCAGGGGATGAGGCGGTTGCCGACACCGACATACCCGCCCAACGCCGCACGCCAGTTGGCCTCGGGCACCACCTCGAGGTCGATCCAGTACTGCGGCAATTCCTCGTTGCGCGGCTCCAGGCGCGGTTCGATGCCGAGCGCGCGCACTTCATCGCGGCGCCGCTGGGCATTGGCCTCGTCGCGGTACAGGCCGAGCGAGACCGTGTTCTGCTCGTCACCGGCAGTGACGACGTAGTAGTCGCGCAGGCCACGCGCCGCCAGCTCGCGCGCCTGCGCGAGCGCCGCCTCGCGCGAACCCGGCGAGGGCAGGAAGACGCGGTAGCCGCGGCGGATCACCGCGCGCGTCTCGCGATACTGGATGCGCTGCGCCAGCGGGGTCAGCGCGCCGAGCACGCGCTTCAAATCGATCTGGGTCAGGAACGGGCCGACCTCGATGCATTGCCGCTGTACGGCAATGGCCTCGGGTGGCTCGGTCGGTTCGGCTTCGGCCGGTGCCGCCAGCGCCGGATCGACCTCGCTGAGCAGACGGATCGCCGGCACGCCGGGCTCGCTCAGCGCCAGCGGCGGCGCCGGTTGCGGCGCCGGCCGCAGCGCCCACCACAGCGCGACGCCGAGGTTCATCGCCAGCAACAACAGGACCAGGGCGCGCGGCAGCATGCGGACGGAGGGCGAACGAAATCGGCGATCTTACGCGGTCAGCCGCCCGGCGCTGCCAACGCCGCGTCGAGAACGCCGAGCAGGACCAGATCAGGTTCGATCAGCGGCCTGTGCTGCAGCCAGTGGGCGAGCTCGTCGCTCCCGCCGCCGGTCAGCACAAGCCGCGGCGTGTCGCCGACGCGCTGCGCGGTCGCGTCGACCAGCCGATCGACCAGCGCCGCGGCGGCCAGCACCGCGCCAGATTCGACGGCATCGGCGGTATTGGCCGCGAACGGCGTGATCGCGCCGCTCGCGCTGGCGAGGTGGGGGGCGCGCTGCAGCAATGCCTCGCGCATCCGCGCCGGCGACGGCGCGATGACGCCGCCGAGGTGCGCATGGCCGGCCAGCGCGTCGATGGTCAGCGCCGAACCGCAGCTCGCCACGACCAGCGTCCCCGGCCAGCGCCGCTGCGCGGCGCGCATCGCCAGCCAGCGATCGACGCCGAGCCGGGAGGGATCCGCATATGCCAGACGCAAAGACGGCAGATGCGCGGGTGGACCGAGCCGCTGCAGCGGAATGCCGTAGCAGCGCAGCAGCTCGGCGACCGCATCGACCCGCGCTGCGTTCGTCACCGAGGCGAGCCAGGCAGCCGCGAGCCGCTCTGCGCGGATCAACAGCGCCTGCAGCGCGGTATCGACCGCATCCGTCTCCCAGGCGAACGCGCCGCGTTCGATCAAACGGTCGCCGTCCGCCAGCGCCCACTTCAGCCGGGTATTGCCGAGATCGAGCAGCAGGATCATTGCCGGCGCAGACTCACTTCGCCGGCGTGACAGCGCCATTCGCCCGCGTCGTCCTGCAGGCGCAGCGCGCCATCCGCGGCAATACCGAGCACCCGGCCGCCGGCCCGTGCGCCGCCGTCGATGCGCACGGCCTGCCCGGCCAATGCGTCCAGCGCCGGCCAGCGCGGTTCGAATGGCGCGAAGCCGGCCGCCGCGAATTCGTCCAGCGCGGCGAGCAGGGCCGGCGCGAGCCGCGCGGCGACGCTCTCGACGTCGGTACGCACGCCCAGACCGGCGAGGTCGATCCACGGCTGATCGATCGCCGCCGCCGCAGCCCCCGGCATCGCAAGGTTCACGCCGATCCCGACGACGACGGTCTGCGCGGCGGCGATATCGATCAGGATGCCGCCGAGCTTGCGTTCGCCGACGACGAGGTCGTTCGGCCATTTCAAGCGCACGTCGCTGGCACCGAACTGACGCAGGCATTCGGCCGCGGCGATGCCGATCGCCAGACTCAGCGCGACCGGCTCGCGGCCCAGGCGGGCGAACATCGACAGGTAGAGATTCGCGCCCGGCGGCGATACCCAGCTGCGTCCACGGCGACCGCGTCCGGCGCTCTGCTGGTCTGCGAGCAACACGTAGCGGTCGGGCAGCCGCTCGGCGCGGCGCAGCAGCTCGCTGTTGCTCGAATCGACCTCGGCCAGCCATTCGCAGGGCACGCCGCCGAGCGCGGCGCGCAGACGTTCGCCGCGCATCAGGACGCGTCCTTGCGCCGCCGCCAGAAACGGGCGCGTTCGAAGCGGTGCTCTTCGCCGCGCAGCAACCGGCCGAGGTTGCCGCGATGGGTGAACACGATGAACGCGGCGGCCGCCAGCGCGAACAGCAGCCGCTCCGGCGCATCGTCGAACAGTACGGCGCGCAACGGCAGGCTCAGCGCCGCGACCACGGTCGCCAGGCCGACGTAGCCGGTGCCGGTCAGCAGCAGCCCCCAGATCAGCAACAGCAGTGGCAGCGCCGCGGGCCATAGCCAAGCCAGGCCGCCGACCAGGGTGGCCGCGCCCTTGCCGCCGCGGAAGCCGAAGAATAGCGGCCAGGTATGACCCGCGACGGCGGCCAGTACGGCGAGATACGGCAGCAACGTGGGCCAGCTCGCCCCTCTGGCGGCCAGCCAGGCACCCAGGCCGGCGGCGAGCGCCCCCTTGCCGACGTCGATCGCGACGACGCCGAGCGCGAAACGCCAGCCCAAGGTGCGGAACGCATTGGTGCCGCCGGCGTTACCGCTGCCGCGCGCGCGAATGTCGACGCCGACGAGTCGACCGAGCAGCAGGCTGCCGGACAACGAGCCGAGCAGATAGGCGGTGATCAGGGCGAGGGCGTCGAGCATGGCGCGACGAAGCTATCGCGCCTGCAGCCCGACGACCAGCGCCCCCGGCCCGGCATGCACGCCGATCGCCGGCCCGGCGTCGACCAGCCAGGCCTCGTCGGTGCCGAGCCGCTCGGCCAGCGCGCGGCGCAGCGTCTCGCCGTCCTCGGCGGCATCGCAATGCCCGATCAGCACGCGCCAGCCGGCAGCGCACGGCAGGCGCCGGGCGATGTAGGCGGCGAAGCGGCGCGGTACGTCGCGGCGGCCGATGAGCGCGCCGGCGACTTTCAGCCGGCCGTCTGCGCCCAGGCGCGCGATCGGGGTCAGGCCCAGACCTTCGACCAGCGGCCCGGCCCAGCGCGGCACGCGGCCGCCGCGCACGCCGAAACCGATGTCGCGGGCGACGGCGAAGGTGAACGTCCGCGTGCGCAGCCGCTCGATCTCCTGCTGCACGGCCGCCGCATCGAGACCCTGCTCGGCCAGCTCGGCCGCGGCCAGCACCTGCAGGCCCTCGCCGCAGGTGGCGTGGCCGCTGTCGGCGCAACGCACACGCCCGGCCGCGCAGCGCCCCGCGGCGGTCTCGCCGGCCTGCAGGGTGCCGCTCAAGGCGCGGGAGAGGCCGACGTAGAGCAGCTCACGGTGATGCGAGAGCAGTTGATCGAACACGCGGCGGAAATCGCCGGGCGGCGGCTGCGAGGTCTGCGGCAACACCGCGCTCGCGCGCAGGCGCCGGTAGAACTCGGCCGGGCTGATCGAGACCTTGTCGATGAATTCCTCACCACCGAACGACAGCCGCGCCGGCACCATCTGGATCCGGTAACGGGTCAGCCACTCGCGCGGCAGGTCGGCACCGGAATCGGTGACGATCGCCAGAGCCGCCGCCGCCGTCGCGCTGGCATGCTGGCCGCGCATGTCCTCGGCCTTGTGCTGGCTGACCCGGCCGAAGCGCGCCGCCAGTTCGAACAGCGCGGCCGGCTCGGCGACGTGCGCATGCAGATGGATACGGCCGCGGCCGCCGGCGAGCACCACGCTGCCGGCGCCGAGCTCGGCCAAGGCGGCGTGCAGCGCGGCGCGGTCGAGCGCATCGGCCTCGATCAGGCATTCGCTGCACCAGGGCCGGCTCGCATCGGCCTCCTCGTGCCAGTGCTCGCCGGCGAAGGTCCGGGTTTCCTCGAGTGCCATTTCGAGCGGGCCGGTCTCGCGCCGGGCGATGAAGTCGCCGATGCCCTCCAGCAGGTCGACGAAGCCCTGCGCGCCGGCATCGACGACCCCCGCCTGGCGCAGCACCGGTAATTGCCGGGGCGTGTCGGCCAGCGCCGCCTGCGCGCGCTGCAACGCGCGGCCGAACCAGGCGGCGAACTCGCCGCGGCGGCCGGGCGGCGACGCGCCGAGCGCATCGGCGAAGGCTTGGATCACGCTGAGGATCGTGCCCTCACGCGGTTCCGCCAAGGCGCCGCGCGCCTGCTCGGCGCCGGCGCGGGCCGCCTGCGCCAGACTCGAGGGCGTCAGCACGGTGGCATCGCTGGCAACCTCGCTGGCGCCGTACAGGAACTGGGCGAGGATCGCCCCGGAATTGCCACGCGCACCGTCGATTGCATCCTCGGCCACCGCGCGCAGCAGCGCGCCGACCGAGCGCGCGCGCCGACTCAACGCACCGCTGAGCACGCGCGACAGCGTAAACGCGAGGTTGCTGCCGGTATCGCCGTCCGGCACCGGGAACACGTTGATCCGGTTCAGCGCCTCGCGCCGCGCGATCACCCGGCTGACGCCGGCGACCAGCGCCCGGCGCAGGCCAGGGGCCGAGATGCGTGGCGCGAGTTGCGGCGTGCTGTCGGCGAGGGCGGCGACCATGCCGGCAAGTCTGCCAAAGCCGCCAGGCATGCCATGTTGCGCCGCAGCGAAGCGCCCAAGCGTCGCCCCGGCGCGCCGGGGCGACATGAGCCGGCGAGCGCCTGGGGCTAGACTGCCTTCACGTCGATGCAACCTTTTCCCTGCTCGCTGCATCTGTATCGGCTATCCATGTCGTGATGGGTTCCGCCATGCGCTCGCTGCTTCCCGCCGCTGCCTTCATCCTGCTGACCCTGCCGCTGCTGACCCGCTACGTGGCCGCGGCGGACTTCAAGCTGTGCCCGGCCCAGCGCGAGGCAAGCAGCGTCGCCGTGGGCAGCGCGTCCGCCGGCAGCACCGCGCCGCCCAGCCGCCAGGAAGCCCGCGACAACGATCGCGGACGCGCTGAAGCCGCCAGCGACACACCTCGGCTACGCCCGCGCTGGCAGAGCTTCCTGCCCGGCATGATGCGCTGAGCCGATTCACCGCTTGCCCGCCGCCGGCGCCGCCGTCATCTTCGCGGCATGCGCCTGTGGTTCCGCCGCTCCCAACCTGCCATCGACGACCCGACCTGGGCCGCCGTGCAGCGCCGCGCAGCGCTGCTGCGCCAGCTCGATCCCGAGCAGCTGCAGCGTCTGCGCACGCTGAGCGAGCGCTTCCTGCGGCGCAAGACGATCCAGGCGGTCGCCGGCCTGGAACTCGACGCCACGCGCCGCTGCCTGATCGCCGCGCTGTGCTCGCTGCCATTGCTGCGCCTGCCGGACGACTGGCTGGATGACTGGCACGAGGTCATCGTCTACCCCGGCCAGTTCCGCGTCCGCCGCCACGACTACGACGAGGCCAGCGGGGTGATCGCGGAATGGGATGACGAGCTCGCTGGCGAGTCCTGGGAGCGCGGCCCGCTGGTGTTGTCCTGGGCCGACGTGCGCGCCGATCTGCGCCGGCCGCGCGAGGGCTACAACGTCGTCGTCCACGAGATCGCGCACAAGCTCGACGGCCTGGATGGCGTGCTGGATGGCACCCCGCCGCTGTCCGGCGCGCTGCGCGCGGACTGGGTCCGCGCCTGTCAGGCCGCGTTCGACGACTTGTGCACGCAAGTCGATGCCGGCCACGAGCCGCCGATCGACGCCTATGCGGCAGAAGCCGAAGACGAGTTCTTCGCGGTGGTCAGCGAGTACCACTATTCGGCGCCGGACGTATTGGCCGCCGCCTATCCGGATGTCGCGGCCGTGCTCAGCCGCTTCTACGGCCCGTCGCCGTGGCCGGCGTCAGCGACTGCGGTAGCCGTACAGCCAGCGTGATTCGTCCGCGCCGAGATTGCGCACGCTGTGCACGGCGCCGGCGGGAATCAGCAATTCCTCGCCGGGCGCCGGCCGCTGCCGTGCGCCATCGATCTCGAATTCGACGTCGCCGGCCAGCACCATCACCAGTTCGTCGACCGGATGGGTGTAATCCAACCATTCGCGGCCCGGCGGATCGACCCATAGATCGCAGGAGAAGCCGCGCTCGCGCCAGCGGGCGGCAACGGCGGCGCGATCCGGTTCGGCGGCGCTCATTGCCGGGTCAACGGGTGAACAGCGCCAAGCCCTTGAGCAGGTTCAGCGCCTCACGCACGGCGAAGTCCGTTTCACCTTCCTCCGGCTTCGCCGCCGGCACCGGCACGACGACGGCCGCGTCGGAACTGCTGCGCAAATGGCCGGGCAAGTCACGCTCGCGCAGCGTCGGCGGGCGGTCGGCCGAATGCAGCTCGGCGCCGTCGGGCAGGACGATGTCCGGCTGGATGCCGGTGGCTTGGATCGATGTGCCGTTCGGCGTGTAGTACAGCGAGGTGGTCAGCTTGACGCTGTCGCCGTTGTCGAGCGGCAGCACCGATTGCACCGAGCCCTTGCCGAACGTGGTGCTGCCCATCACCAGTGCGCGACGGTGATCGCGCAGCGCGCCGGTCAGCACTTCCGCCGCCGACGCGGTGCCGGCATCGGTCAGCACGACGATCGGCGCGCCGTTGAGGATGTCGCCGCGCTGCGCGCGGAATTCGCTCTTCGCGTACGGCATGCGACCGCCGGTCGAGACGATCTGGCCCTCATCGAGGAACAGATCGGCCGCTTCGACCGCGGCCGACAGCAAGCCGCCGGGATTGCTGCGCAGATCGAGCACCAGACCGCGCAGCGGCTCGCCCTTGGCCAGTTCCTTGAGCTTGCGCTCGGCCTCCTGCGCGGTATCCCCCTGGAACATCGCCAGGCGCAACAGCGCGAAGCCGGGCTCGAGCATGCGCACCCGCGCGCTGGCGACGCGGATCGTCTCGCGCTTCAAGGTCACGCGTAGCGGTTCCGCCGCCTCTTGGCGCTGGATGGTCAGCTGGATCTCGGTGCCCGGCGCGCCGCGCATCGACTCGACCGCGGCGTCGACGTTGTCCGCGGTGATCGCCTTGCCGTCGATCTCGCTGATCACGTCGCCCGGCCGGATGCCCGCGCGCGCCGCCGGCGTATCGTCGATCGGCGCGACGACCATCAAGCTGCGATCCGGGTTCTGGATTACTTCCAGGCCGAGGCCGTCGTAAGCGCCGCTGGCCATCTCGTTGAGCCCGCGCGACTGGCTGGCGTCGAGATAGGCACTGTGCGGGTCGAGGTCGGTGAGCAGGCCGCGGATCGCCGCCTGCATCAGCTGGGCGTCGTCGATCGGCTCGACATAGGCCTGTTTGACCGCGCGGAACACGGAAACGAAACGGCGGATCTCGTCGATGCTGACCCGGTCGTTGCCGGCGGCGTCGCCGGCGATCGCCGTGGTGTCGGCGGCGACATCGTCCGCCGGTGTCGCCTCGGCGGGCGGTTCGGCAGGCGGCGTGTTGGTAGCGGGGGGATCTTGGGCGAATACGATGCCGGTGGCCAAGGCCAGGCCGACGAGGATGAGGATGCGCATGGCGCCATTATGCGGCTTGGCGGAGGTGGCGACGAGACAGGACGAACGGCACTTCCTGCGCCCCCTCGCAGTGTCGGAACAGCCGTAGGTTCGCAAACGCCCACGGAATCCGCCGTTGCCGCTATTTCGTCCCCAACCAGCCGCGCGGATCCTGCGGCCGGCCGCCACGGCGCAGCTCGAAGTACAGCCCCGGGCTCGGCTGGCCGCCGGAATTGCCGACCGTCGCGATCGCATGGCCGGCCTCGACCCAGTCGCCGGCGTCGACCAACAGTGCCTCGTTGCCGGCGTACAGGCTGAGGAAGCCGTCGCCGTGATCGAGGATCAGCAGCAACCCGTAGCCGCGCATCCAATCGGCGAACGCGACGCGGCCATGGGCGACGGCGCGGATCTCGCTGCCGGGCTTGGCTTCGATCCACCAGCCCTGACTGGTACGGCCATCCGGCAGCCGACCCCCGAACGCGACCTTCGGGGCCGCCGCCAACGGACGGCTCAGGCGTCCGCGATTGGCGGCGAGGTTCTGCGCCGTCAGATGGCGCGGGATATCGGCGAACACGTCGCGCAGCGAGGCGAGCAGCGCCTGTAGCGC
>Ga0196963_10002769_pt1 | contig 10238 bp, 12 predicted proteins | sample S1_5metaG_FD_148600 | JGI IMG/M metagenome (GOLD analysis project Ga0196963, IMG submission 148600) | Soil microbial communities from Anza Borrego desert, Southern California, United States - S1_5 | ecosystem: Environmental > Terrestrial > Soil > Desert | place: USA: California | collected... | reverse complement strand
TCAGACATACACAAACGAGACTGTCAGGCAAAGTCGCGCGAGTTTGTTACGGAATGCCTCAGGCAATGCGTTCCATCGATTTGAAATTGTCACTTGGCGAGCGTCAGTGATTGTCACACAGCGTCCATGAGCGCTCGAAGGATGCTCCTGTGGTACTCCTACGCTGCTGCCACGATTCGTAAAGTGTTGCGGCGTCCCGAGATATAACCGAAAGTCGTGGACGTGGAGTGATTGAAAGAGGCGGTGTGCTTGGCGAGAAAGTGTTTTGCAAAAGAACCTGTTTCACCAAGGAGCACACCACCATGCGGGAAGTTAACGGATCGTCGATTGCTTTGCCAGCGTCGCGGGAATCGCTGCATGAGATTCTTCGGCAGGGAGCACAGAAGATGCTCGCACAGGCCATTGAAGCCGAAGTCGCGGACTGGATCGACCAGCACGCGCACGTGGCAGGAGCGCCTTGATGCGGCCGCCGTCTCCGTCCTCGATGAACCAGAGCAGTTCGGGCTTTTCGGGGCAATCGAATACCTGGAGGTAGCTGATGCCGTCGTGTTCACGGACGAGGCACTGCAATCGCAGGAGGCATTCCGCAAAGACGAGGGGGCGGCATATCGAATACGCCTCGCGGGTGTGCGACTGAGGGCGAGGACGTCATTCTTGAACAAGTATGTTCCATATAATCGATAATTGATTATGAAAAATTATATAGAAATTTTCAAACAATCGCTACCGTGTCAAACGGTAGCACCCAGTTGCAATGTGCCCGGGGATCATCGAAACCAGCCACCAGACGCTCGGGAATCGCGTCCTATCGGCCTTGCTGGGCATTTCCTCGCCTCGCCAGCGGGAGAGATTGAGAGTTGTAGCCGACGCGGGAATGGGGACGACCGCCAGAACCTCGCCCCTCCCCCATCGAACGCTGTAGCCGGCTACAGGCAAGTGGGATTCTGGGGGCCTCGATCAGCGCGGCTTCTTGCGGCGGAGCTGTTCTGCATCAGGCAGTTCGGCCACAACCGCTTCTTTGGCTTCTTCCAGCTGCGACTGCACACCCTCAGCCGGCGGCGCGCCGTGTAGCATTACGCTAGTTGATCGCTTCCAATGCCATTTCCGCGACACGTTAAGAATCACTGCCGCCGGTTTTGCGGTAATGGTGTCGCACAGTTCCAAGCGATCCGGCACGTCTGAGGGCTTCCGCCAAAAGTAACGACGAAGCGTTTCCATGTTGCAGCCCCCCGGTTAGAAAAGAAAATGTTCTCACTATTGCTCTGTGCCGAATTTGATCTAACTGAACTTGGTTAATACAGTAGCGAGCGACTTGCCTATTGCTACTTTGATACCCCGCAGATTTGGTTCGGCCTGGTCGCAATTTGCGGGCCAAGAAACGAGAAACGGCCTACAGGCCATTGGGAGACTCGGCGGGTGGGAAAATCCGGCTACCAGTGGTTAGATCGCTGCAGGCGAACGCAAGCAGGATTCCGGCGGCCGGGATGCCGATGATAGCTGGAATGATGCTTGGCTACGTCGTCAAGGGGGCAGCCTTGCAGCAGGCGGCGTAGCCAAGCATTTTCAAGCGCGAAGTAAAAAGCCCTCGCCAGCTTCGCAGCGCGGCGAGGGCCGAACATAGCCGTGCTAAGCGCTGCCGGGGAGAGGATCATTCCAGAGTCCTCTGGGGCGCTCGCGGTTCTAGGGCTACGTCATTCAGTTCATGTTTAGCAAACGAGGTTTGAGCGTCAAGTCGGTACGTGCCTTCGCTTGATTGCCTTGACGATTCCCCGTATGCTGAATGAATCATTCGGCGCGTTCGCGCGCCAAGCCGCTCGCCAGTGGGCGAGGGGGACATTGTTGCAAATCCCGGTGGGTCTCCGCCGGGATTTGTTTTGCGCATAAAGAAACGGCCTGCTGTCCCTGCAGGCCGTCCCTGAACTGGCCACGAGATTCTAACGACTTTCACGACGGCGGGTTAGCTTTTTTAAAGAGCGCCAATAGTTCCGCAGCGGACAGGGTTTGCTGGCCCTCGGATGATACCGGCGGCGTCACGGCTGGCGAGTGTAAACATTCCAGAACGTATGGATCGGTGATTCGTTCAAGGGCGACCGCATCCGCATTCGGTTCGATATCGCTCATGGCATTGCTCCGCATGGATGCAAAAAGCATAGGTCGCGAAACATGCTGCCGAATAAAACGGCTTTGACGAATGCAAGGCCCGCCGCGCATAAAGAAACGGCCTGCAAGGGACTGCTGGCCGTTGGCGAGACTCGGGCGAGCCGGCGAGGTCGAACCGTTCGCTGCCGCCGCTCAGCCCTCAATCAGCAGGATCGGTTCGCGTATGTCCTCACTGAAGAACGTCAGCATATGCTCGGGCCAAAGAATGTACTCGGGCCAGTTGAGCGCGTCCCGGTCCAAGCTCCTGCCGTCACCGTTCTGGCAATTGAGCGCCGCGCTTAGGAACTCTGCGACTAGGTCCACGGTCTTATCAATACCGTGGATTGCTGGAATCGTCACCGCGGGCGCGTGCGGATCGCTCGCCAGCAAAATATGAATGATGTCCTTATGGTGCTTTTGCGTACTGGCAACGAACTGAACCACGTCAAAATGCTTCGACCGTTTCGGGCTGAACGTCAGCTTGTAGGCCACGCCCTGCAGTGATCCCTTGGCATACTTCTTATGCGTCAGCAGGTGCAAGTTTGCGTTCATATGCGGATCGCGCCGCAGGTGTCCAGGTTCATAAAGCCAATCGACCGGGGTCTTTAATTCGATGCCGTAGCCGATGTTCGGCCAAACCGATTTCAGCTTCTCGAATATGGGTTCGTCCGCGGGGTCTTGCGGGTGCTTGCCTTGCATATATCGGAGACAGAATTTTCGGATGCCGTCCTCCATGTCCTCCATGAACAGCCCTAGGCGCTTCACGTCGTTCCGGTGAGGCTCGCGAAAGTGCGCAATTCGGTTGCGAATCGTTTTCACTTCTTCCATGCGAACTGCAGTGTTTTTCTCCGGCGGAAAGTACGGCTCAAACAGCGGCCACTGCGCGGGATCAGACATGATGCTCCAAAGCTGGCCGAACGTCAGATAGGAGATTCCCTCCTGATGTGACGTGGCCATATGGTGCAGGGTCTTATCGCTCGCAAGCGAGTTCGGCGGCCAGTCCCTAACTTTTGCCTTGATAGGCTCTTCCCAGTCGGTGCGCGTCGCTTTCAACTCAACATAGACCATCGTGCGGAACCACGTTTCGAGTTGCCATAGCATGCGATACAGCGCGGGCGCGGCAGGCGGGACGGGTTCATATTTCCATTCTGCAGTTTGATCGGTCATCGGCAGGTTGCCCCGTTAGGTGATAGCTCAACGACGCAAAATGTCCGGCAACAAGTTCGCGTGAGCAACCAAGAAACCAGCGGCGCGAACCTTTGCTAAGCTGTCCGCTACTTTCCTTAGATCAGACAACAAGGGAATCGAATGAGCATTGACCCGCTAGAATCGCCGCTACATGCAGGGATCGCTGGCGTCGAATTGCCCGCGGACGAGTTCGACTTTGGCGAGGGTATCGTACTGCGGCGCACTACTGCCATGTTTTCGCGCCGTTCATGGCTGCTTTTGCTCCGGCCCCGCCGGGCGGCTATCACCCTGCGCCTTGGAAAGCGGTAAGCGGCGGGTTAAGTATCGACGTGCTGGCCGAATTGTTCGTGCCGGTTGAGTTCAAGCCAGGCGAGTGGTTCGACCGTCTGAATACGGTTTGGTGGTTTGCTGCCCTGACTCGCCTAGTGGGGAACCCTTACGCGCTGGTGCCCGTAATTGCCAGCCACCCGTTTTCGGAGATTGCTTCCATGAACGGTGAGCCGACGTTCTGGACCGTGGAAGCAACCCGGCAACGATTGTTCGTTGAACCGCTAACCCGCGGGCTTGCGACCGAATCCCTGGATTGGATCAAGGAAAACTGGCGTGTTGGTGGACGCCTTATGAAACAGAACGACGATTTTAACGTAGCGTTTCAGGCGTTCGACCAATCAATCGCGGACCGTTCGCCATCGGTCGCGCTTCTGACGTTGTGGGGCGCTCTTGAACGGCTGTTCTCACCGGCCCATCAGGAATTGACGTTCCGAGTATCTGCGAGCATCGCCGCTTACCTTGAGCCGCCGGGCGAGGGCCGTTTCGCGCTCTATAAGGCGGTTAAGAAACTGTACGGGGCGAGGTCGAAAGCCGCGCACGGGTCCGGGGACGGGGATCGGGAACCGTTCGTCGATACCTACCGGTTGCTGAAGCGCGTGCTGGTCAAGATGATCGAAGCGAGGCACGTTCCCAGCAAGGAAGAGCTTGAAGCGCTGCTATTCTCACCGCCGGAATGAGCGTGCAGAGTTGTGCAGAGATGGTTTGCAGAAACCTGCATATTGCTGCAGATTCTTGGGCGAACTATACTTGCCTTGTAAAGTTGAAAGGTGTCATTTTCTCACTGTTTTTGCGTGTTTTTCGCGATTCGCTCCGCACAATTCGGGACCAAGAGGTCGTCGGTTCCAGTCTTTTCACTGAATCATCGTAGGCACAGTTCCTCCAGTTGCTCTTTAAGTGCGTCCGGTAGGTCCATCCATCGCCTCACGATGGAAACTAGTCGAGCGTCGGACAGCGTCACTCGATGTCCTCTAGCGAATGGTAAATACTCCTGGCATACTCCTGGGACATTGTGCTCGTCGGTAAGTCCTTGCGTGACTTCGCCTTGAGTTAGCTGGGGACTCTCATTCAATTCCCGCCGCCTCCACTCAAGTCTTGTCCTGCAATGAGTTGCAGAAACAGAGGACGCGGGTTCTACCCGCGTCCTCTGTCGTTTTTTCCGCGAGTTTTGCGTGACGACGGCGCAATCCTTTGACTCATTTACTCCTAGTCCACTCCTGAAATTTTGGTTGAGTGACTCTGCCGCCGCTTCGTTCCCTCATTCGGTGGCTGTGGCCGAAGCAACTAATGGTCCAAAGGCTGAAGGCCCGGGATCGCTTCTTTCCTTGACGCCAACCGTTCGCCATTGACTGTCCTGGGCTCTGCGCCGGATTCCGAACTGAACCGCAAAGTCCGTCGGCGTCCAGAGTTGCGACAATCTGGCCTTTTTTCGCAAGCCTCTCTTGTCTGGTTAACACCGTTACCTAGAATAACGGTGTAAGGTAACTGTGTTAACCCAACAGTGATTGCCTGGGACGCTGAGCCATGAACGGCACCGATACACGAGAGATGCGGAAGGCCCAGACGCGGGAGAAAATCCTCGCGGCAGGTAGGGAGCTATTGCTGAAGGAGGGGTTCGATGCCTTCTCCATGCGCAAGCTCGCGGCGAAGGTCAACTACACGGCGACCGCCATCTATGTGCATTTTCCCGACAAGGAGGCGCTACTGACCGAGCTCGTCGAGCTGGAATTCATTCAGTTTCGGCGGGCATTTGACCGCACGGCCAACATCGCCGATCCCATCGAACGGATTCGAAAGATGGGCCTCACTTTTATCGAGTTCGCGCTCAAACGGCCCGATGCCTTCAAGTTTCTGTTCATGAACACGCAGATCGATGTGTTCCCCACGGGCCATTTGATTGAGCAAGGAAACCCCGCCGTCGATTGCTATGCGTACCTGAAGGGAACGGTGGCCGAGGCCCTTGCCGCGGATCGCTTTCGGCCGGAGTTCAAGGACGTGGACCTGCTCACGCAGATTTTCATGAGCGGGGTGCATGGGATCGTTTCGCTGCACATTGCGCGCGGCAAAGATCCGTGGGTGAAATGGCGGCCGGTGCGGCAGCGGGCCGGGCTCATGGTCGAAACACTCATTCGCGGATTGACAACGGAGGGAAAGGACGAAGTTGGAACCGCGAAAAATGAGGAGGCCGCCTCATGAGTTGGATCGCGCTGCGGATGCTGATGGGGGACCGGGCCAAGTATTTTGGCCTGATCTTTGGCGTGTCTTTCGCGACGCTGCTCATGACGCAGCAGGTCTCGATCTTCATGGGGATCATGACGCGCACGGCCAACCAGATTCTGGACGTGCGCGACGCCGAGATTTGGGTCATGGACAACAAGGTGCGGTTCATCGACGAGGTTCCTGCGCTTCCTGATACCGACCTATTGCGTGTGCGCGGAGTTCCTGGCGTCGAGTGGGCGGTCCGCTTGTACAAAGGGCAGGTGCGAGCGCGGCTCGAAGATGGCAATTTTCGCAACGTGGTGCTGTTCGGCCTGGATGACGACACCCTGGTCGGCGCTCCGCAAACGATGCTGGCTGGTAATCTGGCCGACATTCGTAAGCCCGACGCCGTCATTGTTGATAAGGCCGGATACGAGTACATGTGGCCAGGCCAGCCCTACGAAATCGGCCGCGAATTTGAGCTGAATGATCGCCGAGCCGTTTTGGTCGGCATCTGCAAGGCTTCTGCGCCGTTCACGACCATGCCGATTCTGTACACGCGGTATAGCTCGGCTTCAGGCTATGTGCCGCGCGAGCGGAATATGATGACGTTCGTGCTGGTCCATCCAAGCGCTGGCATCGGCGAGACAGAAGTCTGCCGCAGAATCGAAGAGCAAACGGGCTTGATGGCCCTCACGCAGCAGCAGTTCTTCTGGAAAACGATCTACTACTTCCTTGGTTCAACCGGCATTCCGGTCAATTTTGGGATTACGATCGGCTTGGGTTTCATCGTGGGCGCGGCGATCACCGGACAGACGTTTTATCTGTTCACGCTGGAAAACCTGCGGCAGTTCGGCGCCCTCAAAGCAATGGGGGTAAGCAACCTGAGGCTCATCGGCATGATTCTGCTGCAGGGCATGGTTGTGGGTCTTGTTGGTTACGGCATTGGCATTGGACTGACGGCGACTTTCTTTGAATCGACCGCCCGCAACCCGCATCTTGCTGGCCTGTATCTGACACCGCTGGCGTTTGGCGGCGTCGGTGTGGCCGTGATGTTGATCATTTTCCTGACCAGCCTGGTGAGCATCCGCAAAGTGTTGGTGCTCGAACCGGCGGTCGTGTTTCGAGGCTAGTGGGGCAGGCTTCCAGCCTGCCATGAATGAAGGACCGAGCAATGGTTGCCAATATTCATCCGACCGAAAGCGAACACGCCGTCGTCGCCCGCGGCGTGACGAAAGCATTCGGCTCCGGCGACACGGGAACGCTCGCGCTCCGCGGCGTCGATCTGGATATCGCTTATGGCGAGACGACGCTGTTGGTCGGTCCTTCCGGCTGCGGCAAAACAACGCTGATCTCGATCATCGCCGGCCTGCTCAATCCCACCGACGGCGAAGTAAGCGTTTTAGGCCACGACTTGTCTGAATTGCGCGGTGCGAGTCTCGTCAATTTCCGCAAACGGAACATCGGTTTCGTCTTTCAGCAATACAACTTGCTGCCGGCGCTGACCGCGGCCGAAAACGCGGCCGTCCCGCTCCTCATCGCCGGCGAATATCGGACCAAAGCAGTGCGAACGGCCAAGGATCTCTTGACCGAGGTGGGTCTGGAGCCGCGAATGAATGCCTACCCGTCGCAGCTATCCGGCGGCCAACAGCAGCGGGTCGCGATCGCCCGAGCCTTGATCCACCAGCCCCGGCTGATGGTCTGCGACGAGCCGACCGCCGCCCTCGACGCCCAGTCGGGCCAGACTGTCATGCAGCTTCTGAAGCGCGTGGGGGTCCAACCCGATCGGGCCCTGATCATCGTGACCCACGACAGCCGCGTCTATGGGTTCGGCGACCGAATCGTACACATGAGTGACGGCCGGATTGAGCGCGTGGAAGAAATGGAAGCATCGGCAGCTTGATTTGAGAGTGCGGGCTTCATTTGCCATCTCGAATCTAAAACCTGAAATCCAAAACTGAAAAGCTGGTGCTTTATGAAAACCTTCACAAGCAAATTGGTCCTCCCGATCGTCGCCTTGGCCATGTTGGCTTTCGGCGTCTTTCACATCCTGAAGGCGCAGCAGGCCTTGCCCAAACCGCCGCCACCGGCGCTCCCGGCGCGAGCTCCCTTTGGCAATACCATCGCCGGCTCCGGCATCGTGGAAGCTCGAGGCGAGAACATCGCCATTGGGTCCGCATTTCCGGGCCTGGTTTTGGAGGTTTTCGTGCCCGCTGATGATGTCGGAAAAGAAGTCCGAGCCGGCGAGCCATTGTTCCGCGTTGACGACCGGCAGCTTCGTGCCCAGCTCGCCGTGCAGCAGGCGAACCTGGCAGCGGCCAAAGCACAGCTCACCAAGCTGGAGCAAATGCCACGCGCGGAGGAAATTCCCGCCGTGAAGGCCCGCGTCAAGGCAGCCGAGGCCAATGCGTTGCGGTTGTTCGACCAATTTCAGCGGGCCGAGAAACTGTTAGCAAGCCGCTCGATTGGCACCGAGGAGCACAATATCCTCCAGCGACAATATGAAGAGGCCTTCCATCAGCGGGAACAAGCGACGGCTGATTTGCAATTGCTAACCGCCGGCGCATGGGAGCCCGACAAGGCCATCGCCCGCGCCGCGATCCAGCAGGCCGAGTCTCAGATCTTGCAGACTCAAGTTGAAATCGAGCGAGCGCTCGTGCGAGCCCCGGCTAGCGGCCGCGTGCTGCAAGTCAACGTGCGACCCGGCGAGTACGTCGGCACGACGCCGGGGCAAGCTCTGATCGTGCTTGGTGACACTGGATCTCTACGGGTCCGCGTCAATATCGACGAGGCGGACATTCCGCGCATTCGGCCCGGCATGAATGCAATAGGCTATCCACGCGGGGGTTCCCGCCAGGAGGTTCCGCTGCAGTTCGTCCGCGTAGAACCCATGGTAACGCCCAAGCAGTCGCTTACCGGCGACAACACCGAGCGGGTCGATACTCGCGTGCTGAAAGTGATTTACCATGTAGCCGGGAGCGATCAGGCACTCTACGTCGGTCAGCAACTCGACGTTTTTCTGAGCGCCGGACAAGATACGGCCGGCAGCGATATCGCTCAGAATGTCCCAAGCCCGTGAGTCCCTGCTTCAATGGTCACATTGAACGTCGGAAGGAGTTGATACTCGGCACGCTAACGCCACAACATGTCGCACGTTACCGACAGCACCAATCACACAAGGAGAACGCCATGAACGAGACGAAGAACCTGAGTCGCCGAGAGGCGGTCGCCCTGCTCGCCGGCGGGACGGCAGTCGGTTTTCTGGCTGCCGAGACAAACGCCCACGCCGAGGAGAAGCAGGCCCCGCAGCCGAAGCTCGACTACGACGTGGTAATCGTCGGCGGCGGGCCGGCGGGCCTGAGTGCCGCCCTGGTCCTGGGCCGGTCCTGCCGCAAGGTGCTGGTGTGCGACGCGGGGAAGCCGCGGAACCACACCTCCCCGGCCGTTCACGGGTTCTTCTCGCGTGACGGAATCAGCCCTGCCGAGCTGCTCAAGATCGGACGGGAGCAGCTCAAGCCCTACGCCGTCGAGTGGCACGACGGACGGGTCGACGAGGCCGAGAAGGTGGAGACCGGGTTCAAGGTCACGCTGGGAAAGGACAAGGTTGTCGTCGCGCGGAAGCTCGTACTCGCCACCGGCGTCACCGACAAGCTTCCCGACATCCCTGGCATCCGGGATTGGTGGGGGATCGGGGTGCTGCACTGCCCGTTCTGCCACGGGTGGGAGGTGCAGGACGAGCCGTGGGCGTGCATCGCCCCCGCCGAGCGCGCGGTCGAGTGGGCGACGTTGCTCTCGGGCTGGAGCAAGTCCCTCACCTACCTCACCAACGGCGGACCACGGCCGACCGCCGACCAGTTGAAGTGGCTCAAGGACCACCGCGTTGCCGTGCGGGAGGAGAAGATCGCCGGGCTGGACGGCAAGGACGGGAAATTGACCGGGGTGACGTTCGACGGCGGCCAATCGCTCGGCGTGCGGGCGGTGTTTGTCGCTCCGGAGCCTGTTCAGCGCTCCGACCTGCCGAAGAAGCTCGGGTGCAAGGTGCTGACGGAGGGTCGGCAGGCCGGCACCATCGAGACGGACGCGTTCGGTGCGACCTCAGTCCCCGGCTTGCATGTCATCGGTGACGCGTCGTCCACCGGCCTGCAGAGCGTGCCCGAAGCGGTGTCGGATGGCAGCATGGTGGGCGTGGCCGTTCAACGCGCCTTGGTGAAAGAAGACGTCGAGCGGGTCTGATCATGAATCGTCTTGAACTCAAAGTGCCTCCTCCGGTCGTGGCTTTGTGCCTCGCATTTCTCATGTGGCTTGCGCCTTCACCTGGCCAGCCCGAGGCGCCGCTCCAAGTCCGCGTTGGCATGGCACTCGTCCTGGTCCTCGTCGGGCTGAGC
>Ga0196963_10002768_pt1 | contig 10240 bp, 8 predicted proteins | sample S1_5metaG_FD_148600 | JGI IMG/M metagenome (GOLD analysis project Ga0196963, IMG submission 148600) | Soil microbial communities from Anza Borrego desert, Southern California, United States - S1_5 | ecosystem: Environmental > Terrestrial > Soil > Desert | place: USA: California | collected... | reverse complement strand
GTCCTCTTTCTCTTCTGAGGGAGATGGTGGTAGGAACTGGATTCGAACCAGTGAAGGCGTAAGCCAGCAGATTTACAGTCTGCCCCCGTTGGCCACTTGGGTATCCTACCCCCGCGAACATGGCAGCCATTTGAGGGGCTGCCGAAAAGCATGAAACAAGTATTTCAAAGCCCTCCCCTTGTCAAACGATTGCGCCACCCTTTTTCCGCTTTGAACTAGCGCGGAGTTTCCCCGCTTACGCCCAGCCCCCATCCACTCGCGGCATTACCCCGATGCATGGCGACAGGCCCCCTGTTCAGCCGGGCGCCTAAGCTCAACCGAAGACGCGCCCAACAGCTCGTCAGGGTATTCCTTAACGTAAATAGAAACACCCGGCTCATGGCCAATACCCTCAGCCAGAGGGAATATTGAACCATAGAACAAGGAGGCTGTTTATGAGCGACTGGAACGAAACGGAGTGGTTCGAACAATGGTTGAAGATGGCCCGTAAACAGGACGCAAATGAATAGCAGGAGAAAGTGACGACAATGAAAAGCTTACCACAATCAGATAGTTTCCTGCTCCAAGCCGCGGAAGGGTGGCTGATGTTGGGGAATCCAGTCGAAGCGAACGAGGAGTTGGAAAAGATTACCTCAAATTACCGTTACCACCCCGCTGTCCTGGCGGTCCGCTGGCAGGTTTACGCCGCCGCCGAATGGTGGGAAGCGGCCTGGGTCGTTTCCAAAGCCCTGTGCGATCTGGTGCCAGATTGCCCCGAAGCGTGGATTTGCCAGGCCAACACCCTGCGCAAGCATCGCGGCTTGCTCGAAGCCCGCGAGCTGCTTCTCGGTGTGGTCGACAAGTTTTCGGACAACGCAGTCGTGCGCTACAACCTGGCCTGCTACTGCGCCCAGCTCGGTTTGCTCGACGAAGCCTCAGCCTGGCTGATTAAGGCTTTCGAGATGAAGAACACCATGCCTCTGCGCCTCGCAGCGGTTTACGACACTGACCTGAAGCCGCTCTGGGACAAGATCGGCAAGTGCGACGTGCTCGCGGTGGAAGTTTCACTCAAGCAAGCTGAGACCACAGTTTAGACGCTACGCAACGCATCGAAAACGGGGGGAATAAGCCTCGGGGGAGTCAATCCACCGAGGCTTGTTCGTGTACTGAGGAAAGAAAAAAGGAAGTCCGCAGAGATTTCGCAGATTTCAGAGATTGAGAAGGGAAACAAATCAAAGAGAGATCACGGCAAGTTTCCACGTTCGGCGAGTTCCTGCTCTCTGTCCTAATCTGCGCAAATCTGCGAAATCTGCGGATGTCCTGTCCTCCGCCCAACTCACACCGTCATGATTTCTTTTTCTTTCTGCACAGTCGCGGCGTCGATCTTGGCGATATACTGATCCGTCAGCTTTTGGACTTCCTTCTCTGCCATTTCCGCTTCGTCTTCGCTGATCGTGCCGTCTTTGGTCTCTTTCTTCAGGGCTTCCATCGCGTCACGGCGCACGTGGCGCACGGCCACACGTCCATCTTCCGCCATCTTGCGGACAATCTTCGTGAACTCCTGGCGCCGCTCGGTGCTCAGTTCAGGCAGCACGATGCGGATGAACTTCTTGTCCACCGCCGGATTCAACCCCAGGTTCGCGCTTTGAATCGCTTTCTGGATCGGCCCAACAGTGTTCGCATCCCAAGGCTGAATGAGCAGCACGCGCGACTCCGGCGTCGTGATGCCCGCCAGCTCGCGAATGCGCATCATCGAGCCATAAACATCCACCTGGATGTTTTCCACCAGGCTCGGCGATGCTTTTCCGGTGCGGATGCTTGTGAACTCATGCCGCACGACCTCTTCGGTCTTCGTCATTTTTTCTTCCGCTTCCAGTAAGATGTCATCCAATGGCATAGGCGTGAGAGTAAGGATGCTGCGCGAAATTGTTAAGCTTTACGATGTGACCAACGTGCCGACCTCTTCACCCATCACTACCCGCTTCAGGTTCCCGGGGCCGTTCATATCAAAAACAATGATCGGCATCTTGTTATCCATGCATAGGGAGAACGCCGTCGAATCCATCACCTTTAATTGCTTTTGCAGCGCGTCGATGTAACGGATCTGCGGAAAGCGCGTCGCTTTCGGATTCTTCTTCGGATCGCTATCGTAAATACCATCGACCTTGGTCGCCTTTAAAATGACCTCCGCCCCCATTTCATTGGCGCGCAACGCAGCCGTCGTGTCGGTAGAGAAATAGGGGTTCCCTGTGCCGCCACCGAAAATGATGACGCGCCCCTTTTCCAAATGCCGCACCGCTCGGCGGCGGATAAAAGGCTCCGCCACCTGGGACATCGCAATCGCGCTTTGCACACGCGTTGGCACCCCCACCTTTTCCAAGGCATCCTGCAAGGCCAGGGAGTTGATCACCGTCCCAAGCATCCCCATGTAATCCGCTGTGGCGCGCTCAATGCCGCGCTCGCTGCCGGCCAAACCGCGGAAAATATTCCCGCCGCCCACCACAATGATCACTTCCACCCCAAGCTCCCGGACTTCCTTGATCTGCTTGGCCATGGAATAAATCGCTTCAGGAGAAATGCCCACCCCCTCCTCTCCGCCCAGCGCTTCCCCGCTCAACTTCAAGAGGATGCGTTTATACTTGGCAGACTTTTTTGGCGGACGCGCGCCGCGGCTGGCAGGAAGCTTTTTCGGTGTCATCTGAGTTGGGATCTGTTCCGGTCGAAACCCGCGTGTTTGTACCAAGCCGCCCGCTCATCGTCAAACAACCCCAAGCCCACCTGTTCGAGGAACCCAGTTCACCTCTGCTTAACCCCTGATCCTTCCTGTCTTCATCTGCGAAAATCGGGAAAATCTGCGGATTATTTCCTCCCCTTTCCGACTCGCCCAAACGCCTGCGTCCGCGCTAAACTCGGTGCAACCATGCGCCCCTTGCTCTTCTTCACGGCTATTCTCGTTGCTTTGGCCAACACCCACGCCCAGGAAAAGCCGCACAAACCCGTGCTTCATGGCCAACATTGGATCGCCATCACCGGCAAGCCTGCGGGCGCCACTGCCGGAGCGCGCATATTCGAGAAGGGCGGCAACGCCATTGACGCAGCCTGCGCCATGCTCGCTGTCGTTTGCACCATGTACGATGACGTCGCCTGGGGCGGCGAATGCCAGGCGCTCATCTACAACCCCCAAGCCAAAAAAGTCGTTGGCATCAATGGCCTTGGCTGGGCTCCCACGGGCGCGACCCCCCAATTCTTCAAAGATCGCGGCATGGCTTACCCACCAAGCGATGGCGCTCTCGCTGCCGTGACTCCAGGCAATCCCGGCGCGCTCATGCTGATGCTCGCGGAGTTTGGCACTCGCTCGCTGCAAGAAGTGCTCGAGCCCGCCATGCAAATGGCTGCTGGCTATCCCATTGATCAGGAGCTGGTCAGCAAGATTAACAATCCCACCAACAAAACGAAGCTCCTCAACTGGCCAGATGCCCGCCGCGTCTTCTACCCACATCCCAGCGACGGCGCGCCCAAGCCTGGCGAAATCTGGCGCCAACCAGACCTTCTGGCCACCTTGCAAAAGCTCGTGGATGCTGAAGCCCAGGCGCTCGCTCAGGGCAAAAGCCGGCACCAAGCAATCGAAGCTGCTTTCAACCGCTTTTATAAAGGCGACATCGCCCAGGAGTTCGTGCGCGGCTCCCAAGAACTGGGCGGCCTTCACACCCTTGAGGATCTTGCCGAATGGAAGCCGCGCATCGAAGAACCCGTGCAGACCTCCTACCGTGGGGTCGATGTCTATAAACTCACCGTCTGGACGCAGGGTCCGGCCATGCTTCAAGCCGTCAACATCCTTGAGAATTTCGACCTCGCTTCCATGGGCTACAACAGCTCCCGTTACATCCATCACCTCTGCCAGGCGATGAACCTCGCCTTTGCCGACCGCGATTTCTACTACGGTGATCCTACAGTTCCTCCCGCCGAGCCAATCGCCGGCCTCCTTTCCAAGGATTACGCCAAAGCCCGCGCCAAGACCATCAACCTCACCGCCAACGATCCCGAGGCCAAGCCGGGCGATCCGTTCCCGTTCCAACACGGAAAGAACCCGCACCTGAAGTTCCTCGAAAAATGGGGCGAGCCTCTCACGAATGCCGCCCATGTTCACGCAAAGGAGCGATCGATCGCTTCTGCTGATTTCGACACAGTTTTCCGCTCCGGCACGACCTCGATTCAGGCCGCCGACAAAACGGGCTGGGTGATTTCCGTCACTCCGAGCGGTGGCTGGCTCCCCGTCCCAGTCGCGGGCAAGACAGGCATCGGCATGAGCCAACGCATGCAAAGCTTCGTCCTTGATGAGCGCGAGAATCCCTACAACGTCGTCGCCCCGCGCAAGCAGCCTCGCGTAACCCTCACCCCCACGCTCGCTTTCAAAAACAACAAACCCTTCCTCTGCTTCTCAGTTCAAGGCGGCGACACCCAGGATCAAAACCTCCTTCAGTTTTTCCTGAACATGGTTGAGTTCGGCATGACTGTGCAGGAGGCCTGCGAGGCGGCAAACATCACCAGCTACCAGATGCGTGCCTCCTTCGGGAAACACGATTCACAGCCCGGCCGCCTGACGTTGAACGAGCAAGTCCCCGACTGGGTCCGCCGCGAGCTGAGGAAGATGGGCTACAAACTCGATTTCGCCCGCCGCACCTCCGGCCCAATCACCGCGATCTACTTCGATCACGATCACGGCACAATGTGGGGCGGCGCCAGCAACGACGGCGACGACTACGGCCTGGCCTGGTAATCATCCTTAACGGACTCATGCAAAAATGCGCTTGTGAATGAGACTGAGTCTCATTTAGCTTACCTCGCACTTGAGACCAAGTCTCAACCGATGGGGTTATTCAAATTCAACTAAAGATTCGACGAGGAGAACAGAAGTGGAACCTCAGAAAGCGAACTATTCCCTAAGCATGGCTTTTGATTGCAATGCGCCGACAGAACGCGGAGCGGAACACTGAGGACTAGTGTCGGCCTTCGCCCGGGGCTGCAGAGCCCATCTACCAAGCTTTAAAACCACAACAATAAACACCGAAACTAAACCATGGCCACCAAATCACAGCACAGCCACCGTCGCTCGGCGTCAGCGATGTTGGTTAGCGCGATTCTTCTAACGACGAGCGCGCGCGCCCAAGATGCGTCAGCTCCTGCTCCGACCGCCACAAATAGTCCGACTCAGCTCCCTGAGGTGGTCATATCCGCTTTCCAGCGCGATTATTTGGAGAGGACGGTGGAGACAGCAGCCGGGATCGAAGCTGATCCCCTCGAGGTTCCGCTCACCACGGTTTCGATCCCCATGGATGTCCTCACCGACCAGCAGGTCAACAATGTTGAAGATGCCCTGCGGAACGTTGCCGGTGTGTCCAAGTTCAAGCAAGGCAATGGCGGCGAGGAGAAATTCTCCATTCGCGGATTTGATGCCTCTCAATCCCTATATAAAGACGGAGCGCGCATCAACAACGCGTTCAACGCCTCCAACATTGCCACAACTGAAACGGCCAACATCGAGCGTTATGATGTTCTCAAAGGGCCTGCTGCAATCCTGTACGGTCAGGGGGAGCCCGGCGGCGTCATCAATTACATCACAAAGAAACCTCTGTTTACACGTTACAACTCGATTGAGGCCCTCGTTGGGTCTTACGACTATTATCGTGGAGGGTTGGATCTGACCGGGCCATTCACCGATTATCTCGCTTATCGCATGGTGACCTCGTACGAGGACAGCGGCAGCCATCGCGACCACACTGAGCGCGCTCGCTTGCTCCTTGCGCCATCGATCAGCTGGCGGCCTACCGACCGCACAACCATCACCGGGCAGTTCGAATATATCTCCGACGAATACACTCAGGACCGAGGCCAGGTCCTGGAAGGAGACAACACCGAAGGCTTCAGTTACTCGCCTCGGCTGGATTCGAAACAATTCTTTGGTGTTCCAGGGTGGAACGATCAGACGGAGAGCGATTACTACCGCGCGGCAGTGTTGGCGGAGCATGCCTTAACGCTGAACTCGTCGGTGTCCCTAAACCTTTCCAGCACTCGTGTGGACAAGACGCTATTCGATTCGTCGCCCCGCAACGGAGCCAATGGCCGCGTGGTCGCTCCGAATGGAGACGTCAACATTCGGCCGCTCTTGCAATCTGGAGAAGGAGAGAGCGACACCATTGTTGCGAGATACAAACACGACGTCGAAACGGGCTCACTCCTAAACCAGCCGATCGAGCACAAGTTCCTCGTCCAGGGCGATTTCGAGCGGATCCACAATGATGCCGTTTCAGCGAGCGGCGTGAACAATGTCGTTTTTAATGTTGAGACCCGCGAATACACCTTCCCGGCAGCAGGCCTCGTTCTCGGACCCCAATCCGAATTCGGCACCGATACCCATCAATCCGGCCTTGTCGTGCAGGACCTGGTGTCGATCGGTGAACAGTGGCACGTGCTCGGCGGGCTTCGTTACACCTTCTTTGACGATCGGCTCGCGGACGTTGACTCAGACAACATCTCGCCACGAACCGGGTTAGTTTATCGCCCATTAAAGAACCTGTCGTTCTATAGCAGCTGGGCCCGTGGGTTCGTCCCGACGACTGCAACCGGTTTCAACCCTGCCACCGGCAACGGAATCGGCGGCAGCCCATTGGATCCTGAGACGACCGAGCAGTTCGAGGTTGGCGTCAAATACTCGCTCTTCGATGAAGGCTTGATCCTTAACGCCGCCGTCTTTGATCTTCGCAAGCAGGACATCGTCGTCACGGATCCCGCTTCAGCCACGTTGCCATTCAACGAGCAATGGTCCGCGAACCTCGGGGAAACTCGCACCCGCGGGCTGGAACTTCAGGCCATCGGCAGAATCACCCCGCAATTAAGATTGATCGCTGGCTACGCTTATCTCGACAACGAGCTGCTTGCCGTCGACCCAAGTCTTGCCGCTCAGAAAGGCAATCGCTTGCCAGGCATCCCTGAACATTCGGGAAACGTCTGGGGTGTTTACGAGTTCCAGGAGGGGTTTGCGCGCGGGCTCGGATTTGGGCTGGGAGCTTTTGCACAATCAGATATCTACGCGTCCACTGAAAATCGCGCGGAGTACGAAGGTTGGGTGCAACTCGACGGAATGGCCTATTACAAGCGAGATCGCTGGAAGGCCCAGATCAACGTGCGGAACCTCACGGATCGTGAGTACAACCTGGCGCAGGCTCTAACCACTGCGGACAATTTTGCCGCGATTCGGGTCGGCTCCAGCACGCCATTGACCGTCATTGGCAGTTTGTCGGTTGAGTTCTGCGAATGCCAGGCTCAACTCAGCTCACCACACGGAAGAGCGCCGGCGCCACAATCAATCGCGCGCTTTGGCTCTACCATCGCTGGGTGGGCCTGATTTTCTCTTTAATTCTGATCGTTGTGAGCGTCACCGGCTCGCTGCTGGTGATGCACACGGAGCTGGGCAGGATCCTGGAGAGGGATCGCCACACAATCCCGCAGCCCCCGGCTTCGGCCACGCTGGCCGACGTAAACTCAGTGGCGCTCTCGCTCCAAAATGTTGCCCCTGCGCATTTCCGTCTCCTCCGTCTGGAGCCAGGTGTTTATCCTGACAGCGCCCACAAGCTCGTTTATATTCACGAGGATAGGGTTAGACGATGGTCGGCCTTTTTTAACCCCTACACCGGCGAGGTGCTCTGGACCGGCGATGATCAGGATCTGCTCAAACCCTGGCTTTTACACCTGCATGAGCAGCTTCATGCCGGCCCGGCGGGCTTTATAATTGTTGGCTTGGCAGCATTCGCCCTGACGTTGTTGGGCCTATCTGGAGCATGGATCGCCCGAAAGAAACTGCCCCTACTCTTGCGAACCCCCGTTCGGCTCCGGAGCGGCTGGAGAGCCATGTTCAGTGACTTGCATCAGTGCGTGGGGCTCGTCAGCATTTACTTCACACTCGTTCTTGGGATCACCGGTATGTGGTTTGCATACCTCATCATCCCAGGTCTTTGGACGGTCTCACCTAAGTTACCCCAGGAATTCGAGCTTCAGCGTTTAACAAACGTGCGGCCCGCGATCGAAAGCGCGATGCGGCGCTTTCCAATAGTGAACTCGCAAGGGTGATCTTTCCCTGGGACGAAGGAGTCCCCCTTCAGGTTCGGATCCTGCACCGCGAAGCTCCCGTTTGGCGCAAGCAAAGCCGAATGGATTTTGATCCTATTACCGGTCAATTACTCCGTGTCCGCGATGCGAAGGACGCACGATCGCTGAAAAGTTCCAGTCTATCCTCGGACCTTTGCATTTCGGCAACTATGGGTCTCCGCTTGTGAAGTGGCTCTACGTCATTGGCGGTTTGGCGCCGGCGGGCCTGGCCCTTTCCGGGTTGGCTATCAGCTGGCATCGCCGATCACAGGGTAAAAGCTGAAGTTTCACCCTGCAGCGATCCTGCGGCGGATTTCGTGCAGGGCCAGCGTATGCAAAGCCTTCACCCTCGATGAACGCGACAATCCCTACAAAATCGTCGCGCCTCGCAAGCAGCCTCGCGTGGCCCTCACGCCCACGCTCGCTTTCAAAAACAACAAACCCTTCCTCTGCTTCTCAGTTCAAGGACGCGATTCCTCAGGATCAAAACCGCTTCAGGTTTTCCTGAAGATGGTCGAGTTCAACATTGTGTGCCTACTCGCCGCCCCCATGGGACTGCGGTTCCGATGCGCGCTCAGCTCCATCCACCATGCGGCCGGGGAGGAGCGGTTGAACGGCGATGATTTTTGCGACCGCGTGTCCGCGTCGGGTAATGATCACTTCCTCGCCCTCGTAAACACGGTCCAGCCAGTCACCGAGATGACGGCGCAGCTCTGAGGCGCTGATCGCTTCCGGGTCCATGGGTTGGAACCATCATGAAGGGAGCGGGTGAAGAGTTCAAGGCGCCGGGGGAGAGGACAGGCGCAGAGTGCATAGATTCGCAGATGAAGACCCAAACCACCAAACCGGCATCTGAGGCTGCCAATGCCTACGGTTTCAGAGCGTCTTAATGTCTGAAAATGACCTCCGTTGAAGCCCTCGCGAAGGAAGGTGCGAACTTCCTCTCCTCGATTCTTAGGGCAGCCTTGAACAAGAACTCAGGTCCGGGTGTCGTTGACTCTGGCAGCATGGCGTTTAGCTTTGCTTCCAACAGGTGGTGCTCAAAATTGCCAGCGGATTTCTTGGGTCGATCGTTATTCTGATCGGCGTGGTTATGCTTCCTCTGCCGGGTCCTGGGCTTCTGATCATCGCGGGCGGCATTGCCATTTTGGCCCGTCACTTTGAATGGGCAAAGCGGCTCCAGGATAAAGTGAAGGGCTTCATCAAACGCCGCTCTGAGAAGAAATCAAAAACGGCTGAAGCGCAGCCTGAGCCCCCGGTTCATGATTCGCGCCCTTAAGGTTACGCGTCGAGGTCGAAGAAATCCGCGGTGATGCCCTCGGGGTCACAAGTTAGGATCGCCACTGTTCGCTCCTGGTCAGCTTTCTTCCGTCCGGCGTAGCCAGGGTTGAAGTAGAGCGTCTCGTTCACCGTCTGCACCGAACGAAGATGTGTGTGCCCATAGATCACGATGTCTGGGCCTTCGCGAATGATCCGCTTCTCCAGTTTTTCATCCATCGACTCGGGATCGACGATATGATGGATGAGAAATTTATGGCCGGCGCACTCGAAGATTTCCGTGTCCTTGTACTCGAGGCCAACATCGACGTTGCCAGTGACCGCAGTGACCGGCGCGATTTGCTCCAGTTCCAGGATTAGCCACGGAAGCCCGATATCACCCGCGTGCAGGATGCGATCCACGCCCTGGAAAATTTCTGTGATGCGAGGATCGAGATGGCCGTGAGTGTCTGACAGAACCCCGATGCGCATCGGGCGCTGCTCTTCAGCAGGCTCGTCGGTGGCAAGCGAGTGCAGCTCCGGGAGATGATCAAGATCGTCGGAGGGTTTAGATGACTCCGTTCCGCTGCCCTCTTCGGGCTCAGGCTTCCTCAGGAGAGGCATTTTCAGGCTCCGGTTCTTCCTCGGTTTGTTCTTCTTCCTCAGCAGCGGGGCTCAGCTTCATCGCGCCGGCAAAAAGGCCCGCGAATAAACCGCCGCTCAACAACGTGCTGCGAAAGAATTCCCAAGTTGGCGGATATCCAGGCAACCCAACCGTCAACGCCTGAATCCAGCCCGCGAGTGTTTTGGGATAGCCCGGATCATACCACCAGGAGGCTGAATTTGTAACGAAATAAAATAT
>Ga0196963_10002767_pt1 | contig 10248 bp, 11 predicted proteins | sample S1_5metaG_FD_148600 | JGI IMG/M metagenome (GOLD analysis project Ga0196963, IMG submission 148600) | Soil microbial communities from Anza Borrego desert, Southern California, United States - S1_5 | ecosystem: Environmental > Terrestrial > Soil > Desert | place: USA: California | collected... | reverse complement strand
ACCGGAGGACGACCGCCGCGGCGGCGGTGAGCACGGTCCGGTGGCTGTCCTGAGTTACGGATTCTGGCAACGCGAGTACGGGGCGCGCCCGGACATACTCGGCCAGCCGATCATGCTCGACGGCCACCCGTTCACGATCGTCGGCGTGGCCCATCGCGACTTCCGCGGGCCGCAAATTGGGCGCGCGTTCGACGTCGCTGCCCCGATCGGCACCGAGCCAATTCTTCGTGGCAAGGAAACGATGCTGGATGCGCGAAGCGCCTGGTGGCTGACGATCGTCGGGCGTCTGGCGCAGGGTCAGACGCTCGAGCAGGCGGAGTCGCGACTCCGCGCTTTTCAACCACAGCTGCGCGACGCCACGTTGCCGCTGGATTGGCGCGCCGGCAATCTCAAGGAATACCTCGATGAACCGATGAAGGTGCTGCCGGCGGCGACCGGCATTTCGCCGCTGCGCGAGCGGTATGCGCGCCCGCTCTACGTGCTGCTCGGCATCGTCGCGCTGGTACTGACAATCGCCTGCGCGAACATGGCCAACCTGTTGCTCGCCCAATCCGCGGCGCGGCGCAAGGAGCTCGCGGTGCGGCTGTCGCTCGGTGCAGGACGATGGCGCCTGGTGCGACAACTGCTTGTGGAGAGTCTTATGCTGTCGACGCTGGGTTCGCTGCTCGGTCTCGCGATCGCGGCCTGGGGGAGCCGCGCCATCGTCGCCATGCTGTCGACGCGTACGGCGGTCGTCGACGTCAATCTAGCGATGGACTGGCGGGTGTTCGCGTTCACGACGGCCGTCGGCGTGCTGACCGGCCTGATGTTCGGCGTCGCGCCGGCGTTGCGCGGCACGGCGCTCACACCCGCAGACGCATTACGCGGCCATTCTCGAGGCGTCATCACTGGCGGCGGCCGCTTTCAGATCGGTCACGCGCTGGTGGCGATCCAGGTTGCGTTGTCGTTCGTGCTGGTGTTCGGGTCGACGCTGTTCGTCCGCAGTCTGGTCGCACTGACGACCCAGGAGATGGGCTTCGATTCCTCGCGGGTGCTGGTGGGCAATGTCGACTTGCGCCGCACCGGGGTGGCACCGGAGCAGAGACTACCGATGTTCACCCGGGTGCGCGAGGCATTGCTGGCGATCCCCGGTGTCGACGGTGCGGCGACATCGCTCGTGACGCCGGTCAGCGGCTCGACCTGGAACCTCGAGATCGCTGTGCCCGGGTTCAGCGCAACGGATCGCCGCGGCGTGTTGTTCAACGGCGTATCGCCGGGATACTTCGACGCGATGGGCACGCCAATCCTGGCCGGACGTGACATCGCGGACACGGATCGGCCAGGCGCCGCACACGTCGCGATCGTCAACGAGTCATTTGCCAAGAAGTATTTCAACGGCGCGAATCCGATCGGCAAGACCTTCACCATCGTCGGCTTCAACAAGGACAATCCCGATCGTGTGATGGAAATCATCGGGATGGTGGCCGATGCGAAGTATCAGCGGCTTCGCGAAGCGCCGCAGCCGATCATCTACGCCGCATTCGCGCAGCAACGGCAGTTGTTTTCAAACGGCCGCGTGGTGATTCGAACCACTGGCGCGCCGATGGAATCGCGCAATGCCATCGTCCAGGCGATTGCCGGCGTCAATAAGGACATCGCCATCGATCTGAAGCCGCTCGACGAGGATCTCGGCGCCAACGTGTTGCAGGAGCGCCTGGTCGCGACGCTGTCGGGCTTTTTCGGAGCGCTGGCGCTGCTGCTCGCTGCGCTTGGACTCTACGGCGTGATGTCGTACAGCGTCACGCGCCGGCGCAACGAAATCGGCATTCGCGTCGCCCTTGGTGCGGAGCCTCAGGCCGTCGTCGGTCTGGTCCTGCGTCACGTTGCGATCATCACAATGGCGGGCCTAATCGGAGGGACGGTTGCTGCGGTTGGCACCGGACGATTCGTCAACGCGCTGCTGTACAACCTGGCCACGACCGATCGCACGATGATCGCGGTCACCGCGGCAACATTGGCGGCGGCCGCCGCCCTCGCCGGGTATCTGCCGGCACGACGCGCCGCGCGAATCGATCCGATGACGGCGCTCAGAGATAACTGACCCCGACGGTGGCCGCTATCTCGGTAGGTGTGCGGGCGTACGGGCGCGCACACCGCGGCGCACGGCGCACCGGCCGCTGAACCATCAAATCGGGCCGGAATTCGCGGGGCCGAGCGTGGCACGGCCCATGCTCCAGCGCCTCGCATGACAACGGCAACCCCGAGTTACGACATCGACGCGAAATGGAAGATCGTTCGCGCCAACGAACAATTTTGCCGGACATTTCGCGTGACTGAATCCGGACTGATCGGCCGCGACGTGCGCGACCTGATTCGCCACGACTGGCGCCTGGACTTCCGCACCTACGTTGCACGCGCGCTGGTCGGCGTCGGCGAGACCGACGCAACGGTACCGATGGTGGCGCCGTGCGGCGAAGAGGGCTGGTTCAGGCATTGTCTCGAGCCCCAATTGGAAGATGGCGCCCTGCTCGGCTACCGTGCCACGGTCACCCCGCACAATGTTCACGCCGCCGCGCCGCCGCGGCGATGGTGGGAGTGGCGCAGCGACGTCTCGAGCCGCGCGTTTGACTTCGAAGCCGCCTAGCCGAAGCGTGCGACGGCGAGTGGCCGCCGCTACCGACCGGGTTGCATCGCTCGGCCTCACCGGTTCAGGCGGGACTTGACCCCCGCAGCACAACGCGTCAGGATCACCGTCACAGCGAGGACGTCATGATCACCACGGCAAAAGCTGGGCGGAATGAGCTCTGCCCTTGCGGCAGCGGCAAAAAATTCAAGAAGTGTTGCGAGCCCCGCCAACAATCATTGCGCAACCGCGGCAACATGGTGCTGTTGCTGGTCGTCGGTTTGTTGATGGCGGCGGGAGCGGTCGCGGCGATCACGCAGTTCACCGGCGAACGCCACGTCGCCCGGCCGACCGGCGTCTGGTCACCGGAACATGGGCACTATCACTAAGTTAAGAGTTAAAAGTTAGAAGTTAAAAGTTAGGGTGGATGCGAGCTCGATTTCTCGAGCGGCGCGGTGGCCGCTTTCGACGGCGCCATTCATGTAACCCTGCCACTGGCGGCTCGTGTGATCGCCTGCGAAGGCGATTCGTCCGAAAGATTTCGACAACTCGGCGCGCCACTCGGGTTTGAAGTCTGGACCGAACACCGCGTAGGCGCCGCGCGCAAAGGGGTCGAGCTCCCAAGTGACGCTGCGGAAATCGCGCGCGTCGTGCGGCTCGCCCAACCACGACAATCGCCGGATGACGCGTTGCGGCCCGCCGTCCTCGAGCAGACGCCGCAAACCCTGGCTCGCACTGCCACCCGCCAGCATCGTCAACGTTGGTTCGTCGGTGCCGGATTCCCACAGCGCGCCGGTATCGAGATTGGAACCAAACGCGCGCGGACGGCGAAACTTCCGCCACCACGCTTTGTCGAACTGCACATGAGCCTTGGTGGCGGCGCCTGGAGTGAGGGCTTGCCACGCGCGCTTCAGAGCGGCCGGTACGGCCGGCGTGAAGGTCATCGCCCGGACGACAGTGGCCGGGAGCGTCACGATCAGGTAGTCGGCCTTGATCACCGCGCCGCGTTTGCTGCCGTCGGCGACCACCAACCGTGCTTCCCGCTCGTCCTGCTCGATGCGCGTGATGACGGACTGCAGCGAGACTTTCACTCGGGACTGCTTCGCCAGCGCGTGAACGAGGCGATCGCTGCCGCCCTTGATGCGCGACAGCGGCACATGCCCGGGCGACGTCGGCTGCAACGCGAGCTCGATCGCCACGAGCGCCGACAACGCTTCCGGGTCGGCAAGGAAGAAACCCCGCAGGGTTTGCGCCATCGCCACGACTTCGCGTGATGCCGATCTGGCGGTAAGCAGCGACTGAAGGGAGTGCCGGCCGATCAGTTGCGCGGTCGCGGAGTTCCAATCTCGTTGAGCCTGCCGGAACGCCTCGGCCTCGAACGCCACGGTTTGCTGAAATTCACGCCAGAGTTTTTTCTGGTCGCCGTAGATCTGCACGCGCCCGTTGACATCGAGCGCCAGGCCGAACCCCTCCTTCAACACCGGCTGCAGTTCGACCTTCAACTCCTTGCAGAGGCTACGCAACGCATGATGTTCTCCGTCGACGAACTCTCCGCCAAGCTCTAAGGGGCCGCCGCCGAATTCGTGATCGGTCCACACTCGACCACCGATGCGCGCGCGCGCTTCGACGACGTGCACGTCGGCGCCGCGGGCGGCGAGATCGCGCGCCGCGACGAGACCGGCCAGGCCGGCGCCGGCGATCGCCACGCGCCGCCCTTTCAGCGTCGTCAGCGGTTGGGGCATGAGTAATTGAGCAGACGCCACGATTCGACGTCGAACACTGCCTGCTGCGGTCCGGGGTCGCGGCCCATCGCGCCGCCTGGCGGCGCGCCGGGCATGATCCGCACACGGCCGCCGGCGATGTTGATGCCCGGCGGATCGATATCGGCCCGGCGGATCACTCCGGTGATCTCGATCATCGAGCGTTCGTTCTTCTTGATCGAGGCGAGCGCTTCCTTGTCGCCGTCGAGGCGGAGCCGCCGTCCCTCTTGCAGCTCGACACCGCGCGTTTCGTGGTCAGGGCTTCGGCGGACGATGAACAGCCGGCCGCGCGCGCAGCCGGACGTCGACAATCGCGCGGAGTCTCTCGGCACCGGACGCTCCTGCGCGAAGAGCGGGCTCGACAACACCGTGAGAGCGAGCAGGAGCAGCAGTCTCATGTCCCAAGCTTACCGCCACGCCACGGCTGCGCGAACGCAGGCTTTGCGTGGTCGCGGCAACGCGCGTCAACGGATCGAGTTTCGGCGGCCTCGGTCCGCGCGGCCGGAGCCCCGCCCGCAGGGGCTGGTACTCCAATTCCTCACCGCTCGCCGCGCTGCGCAGGAGCAGCCCGCCGCGGCTCATATCGCCACGGCCGATGAACGACACCGGATATCGCAGCCGATCGCCAAGGATCGGCAGCAGCACATCGACATATTTGCCGGTGGCGACGCTGCCGAGCAGCACGACTTGCGCGTCGTCGCCGATGCGGCGCGCGAGGGCCGCGACATCGTGCTCGAGCGCGCGGCGATAGCCGGGGTTGTCGACACTGACGTCGCCGATCGCAAACTCGCGCAGCAGTTTCAGGTTGAACGGCAGCGACGGCCGCTGCAAGCCACGCGTGGGCGTGATCACGTACGATTCGCCGAACCGCTCGGCATAGGTGAGCTTGCCGCGGAAATAGAGACCGCTCATGAACGCGAACGCGCGGCCGAGCGTCATCTTTCCTGAGCGAAGCTCCAATACGGTCGCGGCCTCGGATGCCGGGTTCAACAGAATCGCGGCACGGCGCCCGCCGCAATACGCCGGAGAGAGCAAAAACACTGTCGGCAACGTCTCTTTAGTGTATTGCGGCGCGCTGCGCCGCTCAACGAGCGGCCAGTTCCATCGCGACGTCGTCGAGTCGGTCGTAGCTCCTGGCGGCGCCCTGCTCCATGCCCGTGCCGAGGACCATGTCGCGAACTTCCTTCGACGGGTACTTCGAGGTCGCGTTCAAGCGCGTCTTGCCGTTTTCCTCCGTCAATGTCGCGGTGACCACGGAGACGGTATCGGGAAACGGCGCATAGATCTCGGTGAAGACAATGCGGTTGGGCGGGTTGATCTCGCGATACTCGCCGTAGAACTCGGCTTCACCCTGCGGGTGCCGATTGACGAACCGCCACTTGCCGCCGACGCGCAGATCGACTTCGCATACCGGGACCGAATAGCCATCGCCGAGGTTGCCCCACCACCGCTTGATGTGCTCGGGCGTGCTCATCGCCTCGAACACCAGGTCTGGCGGCGCATCGAACAGCCGCGTGAAGTGGATCTCCGTCTCCGACGGGGTGGTGACCTTGAAGGTCGCGCTATTTGCGACGCCGCTTGCCATCATGTTTCTTCTCCTTGTGCTCGCGCGTTTTCATTTGCTGCAGGTACAACTCGAGGCCATCGAACCTGGCCTCCCAGAACTTGCGGTAGTGCTCCGTCCACTCGGCGACCGCCTTGAGCGGCGCTGCGTTAATCGCGCACGGCCGCCACTGTGCCTCCCGCCCCCGCGTGATCAGTCCGGCGCGCTCGAGAACGCGCAGGTGCTTCGACACCGCCGGCATCGACATGTCGAACGGTTCGGCAAGCTCCGTGACCGAGCACTCGCCGCTCGCGAGGCGCGCCAGAATGGCGCGGCGTGTCGGGTCCGCCAGGGCGTGAAACGTGGTGCTGAGGGGGTCGGTCATTATGTTTAACCAATCAGTAAATTAACCTATTAGTTAAATACGACTAACATACGCGCGCTGTCAACACCCGCCAGGTTGACGTGCACCGGTATAGTTAGCGGATGACCCTACCAGCGCGGCGCGAGGTCGATCGCGGCGTCGCCGCGGGACTGGCCATGGCGCTGTGCGCGGTGGTCGCCGCACCCGCAGGCGCCCACAATGTGTCGTCGAAGGACGCCTTGTTCCTGCTGTCTCTCGACGGGCCGGCGATCATCCCGCTGATGTACCTGGGCGCCAAACACATGGTGACCGGTTACGATCACCTGCTGTTTCTGGTTGGCGTGATCTTCTTTCTCTACCGGCTGCGGGACATCGTCCTCTACGTCAGCCTGTTTACGCTCGGCCACAGCGTCACGCTGCTTGGCGGTGCGCTCGGCGGGATTCGCGTCGACCCCTATTTGATCGACATGGTCATCGGCTTGTCGATCGTTTACAAAGGCTTCGAGAACCTCGGCGGATTCCGGCGGATGCTCGGCTTTCAGCCCGACACGCGCCTGGCGGTGCTGATCTTCGGGCTGTTCCATGGGTTCGGCCTGGCGACGAAGCTGCAACAGTTCCAGCTGTCTCGAAACGGGCTGGTCGAGAACATCGTGAGCTTCAACGTCGGCGTCGAGATCGGACAAATGCTGGCGTTGGCCGGCGTGCTGATTGCACTCACCTACTGGCGCGCGCGTCCTGGATATCTGCAGCACGCCTATCTCACCAACGCGGCGCTGATGGCCGCGGGCTTTGTCTTCGCCGGCTACCAGCTGGCGGGGTTTCTGATCGGTCCTCAATGAGCACGCCGATCTCGCCGATTCCCGTCCCGTCCGGACGAAAGCTTGCCGTCACCACGCTCGCCGCGCTGGCGATCGCCATCGCGATCCTCGTGGCGATCGTGCTGCCGGCGGAATACGCGATCGATCCGCTCGGCACGGGCGCCAGGCTTGGATTGACGGCCATGGCCAATCCGCCATTGCAGCCCGTGACGGTTCCAGCCGCAGCCGCCGGCCTCAAGCCGGTCGCCAATGGTCCGATCAATCAATATGGCGTGCCGTACAGAGTCGACGCCATCACGATCACGCTCGGGCCCTACGACTACATCGAGTACAAGTACGGCCTGGCCGAGGGGGCCGACCTGCACTTCTCGTGGACAGCCAGCGTGCCGGTCATTCATGATTTCCACGGCGAACGCGCCGACGGGCAGGCGACGACGTTCGACAAGAGCACGCGGCAGGAATCGCACGGTTCGTTCACCGCGCCGTTCGAAGGCATGCACGGCTGGTACTGGGAAAATCCCGGCGGCGACAGCATCACGATATCCGTCAAGAGCGCCGGCTTTTACACCACATCGATTGAATACCGGTCAGACAAAACGCAAGTGACCCACGAACTCCGCACGCCATAGCGCGCTCCGACAGGCACGATTGGTGTCAGGCACCAACCATTGCCCTCCGACAGGCACGGTTGGTGTCAGGCACCAACCATTGCCCCCGACCGGCACGGTTGGTGTCAGGCACCAACCATTGCCGCCGACCGGCACGGTTGGTGTCAGGCACCAACCGTGGCGTCGCGGATCGCAAGAAGTGGCACGGCCGATGCTTCTGTTTCTGCCGGAGGCTTCACCATGTTTCGAGCGTTACTGAGACTCGCGCTGGTCGTCCTGGTCATTGCCGTCGCGGCGGCATTTATCCTCGGCTATAGGTCGGCGGACGGCAGGATCGAAGCGCCGCTCTCCGCTCGAGTTCCCGCCGTCGACACCGACAGGGCGCGCGAGACCGGCGCGGCGATTGGCGAAAAGGTCGCGACCGGCGCGGTTCACGCCGAGCAGGCGCTCAACGAGGGCGCGCTCACCGCGAAGATCAAAGCGAAGATGGCGCTCGACGATACCGTCAAGGCGCTATCGATCGACGTCGATACTAAGGGTAGCGTCGTGACGCTCACCGGCATCGTGCATTCGGATGCCGAGCGTGCGAAAGCCGTCCAGCTCGCCCGAGATACCGTGGGCGTAACGGCGGTCAACGATCAGCTCGTCATCCGCTAACGCGACGAAAAGCCGAAGACGCGGGCGGCCAGTTCCGAAATCCGCGAATCGTAGTAATGCGCGCTCAGCAGGTGCGCCTGCACGTACGCGAAGTACGGCAGCGCCGTAAGCCAGCGCGGCTCCGGCGCCTCGAGGCGCGCCAGCACGCGGTCAATCGTCACGACAATCAGCGGCAGTCCCACCAGCACGAAGACCCTGGTGAAATCCAGCGTCACCGTGGCAAGACCCAACGCGCCCGCGAAGACCACGGCCCACCGCCAGTGCAATGGCCAGGCGCGCGTCACGCACCACCAGAATGGACCAAACGTCCACACCAGGTGCGCGATCGGTGTCGCCGCCGCAATGCTGAACGCTTCAACCAGATACGAGGCGCCAAGGTTCGCGCGCGATTGTGGCGGGGACGGCAGCCACAAATAGTGATACGCGAACAGCACGAGTGCGCCTGCTATCCCGCCGACCAACACGCGCGCGCGCACGAGCGATAGAAACACGGCGCTGGCGAGGATGATCGAGCCAATTTCGAAGTGGCTGATCACCACCAACGCCGCGCAGCCCAGTTGCCCGGGGGTGGTGCGCGCGGCCAGCAGCAGGAAGAACGAGGCGGCAAGAAACGAATCGCTCTTGCCGAAATATTGCGTCAGCACGATCAGCAACGGCGTCGCAAACACCATCAGGATCGCGTCGTTGCGACGGGCCCCATAACGAGTCGCGGCAAACCTGCGCAGCGACAGCGTGAACAACAGCAATCCACCGAGCATCACGATCGCAAATGACGGACGAGGCCCCAGCGTATGGGTCAGCGGGTAGCCCAGGAAGTACGGCAGCGGCGAGAACTGCAGAAACTGCCGGTGCACCTCCGGATTGAGCTGGGCCGGGTTCGCCGACAGCAGAAAAAAGTCGGTGGTGTCAATCGTCCCGAATCCGTAGAGACAGAGGAACAGCGGAACGGTGAGGAAGGGACGATCCCGCAAGGCGCGGGAGAATCGTCCCGTCAGCGCAGACATGGTTCAGGCGGATTCTACCGCCCTTCCGGCTACGACGCCGTCGTCCGGGGACGCGGACCGCGCCCCGAGTGCACAACACTGCAGATCACCGCGAATGAACGGCGGCGCTCAGCGTTGCGGCTTTCGCTCGGTCGCGCGGTAGCCGCGCATCATGTTCTCGAGCGAATAGTTGCCCTCGTGACAGGCAAATTCGTAAATCCGATCGGTCGTTCGGCTCATCGTCAGCTCGCCTTTCCACGGCTGCGTGAACGCGGTCGGATTGTCGATCTCGAACTGATACAACAGCGTCTCGGGGTCGAGCAATCTGAAGCGCTCGATCAGATGGAGATTGCGATCCCAGCCGAAGTTGCCACCCGCGTCGCCGTAAAAGCCGCCGCCGTCGTTGAAGTTCGTCGTATCGACGACGAGCGTGTCGCCTTCCCATTTGCCGATCGAGTCACCCAGCCACGACCGCAGATTCGCCGGCGCATGCGGACGTCCGTCCATGTGGATGATCCTCGCGTCATGAATCATCTCGGCGTGGATCAGAATCGCCGTATCGGTCTGCACAATCTGATAGTTGCTGTTGTACGAATACGGCAGCATCGGCGGACCGGCGGTCAGGAATGCCAGGCACTGGTCCTGCAGTCCGAGATCCTCAGGATTCTCGGCGCGCTTCAACCGTGCCAGCCGGTCGCGCTTGCGTGCATCCGCCGCCGGGGTCAGCGGCGGGATGCGTCCATCAGGCGGGTCGGTGATGATCGACGTCCGCAGCGTCTTGACGGTCCGTGTGCCGAACTCACGGTAGACGGTGTTGTACGTGCCGGTCCCTTTGCTCTTGGCGAGCTGTTCCGGCGTCGGTTCGGCATTCCGCTGCGCGAATGCGCGATCCCACGCGTCGGCTTCGGCTCTC
>Ga0196963_10002766_pt1 | contig 10250 bp, 9 predicted proteins | sample S1_5metaG_FD_148600 | JGI IMG/M metagenome (GOLD analysis project Ga0196963, IMG submission 148600) | Soil microbial communities from Anza Borrego desert, Southern California, United States - S1_5 | ecosystem: Environmental > Terrestrial > Soil > Desert | place: USA: California | collected... | reverse complement strand
GGTCGATCGTATCATCGACGTGTTCCCGGCTGAGCAGCAGAACAAGATTCGCGCGACGCTTTCGGAAGCGTTGAAAGGGGTGGTGGCCCAGAACCTTTTCCGCCGCATCGACAAGAAAGGCCGTGTGGCGGCGCTGGAAATCCTGGTGTTCACGACGGCGATCGCGAACCTTGTGCGCGAAGGCAAGACGCACCAAATCCCCGGCATGATTCAGGTCGGCAAAAAGATGGGCAACCAACCGCTCGACGACGCGATCATGGATCACTTGCGCATGAAACGGATCGCGCCGGAAGAGGCTTACGAGAAGTGCCTCGATAAAAAGAAATTCCGCCCGTTCCTCACGACCCCGCCCGAGGACGAAGAATAACTCTGATTCTGAACGACCATGCGCCGCACCGAACTCGATTTCGTTCTCTCCACGATGTTGGACTCGTTCAAAGACGTGTCCGACCTGAACATGACCGTGGACAAACCGCTGCAGGTGGAAAGCTCCGGCCAACTGGTGCCGGTGCCGATCGATCCGCCGGTGGAGAAGCTCACGCCGTTTCAAACGGAGATGATGGCCCTCGCGCTGATTGGCGGCGGGCGGCGGTTGACAGAAGACCTGCTCCGAACTGGCTCCTGCGATTCGTCGCACACAGTGCCGGGCAAAGCGCGGTTCCGCGTGAACATCTTCTCCCAGCGCGGGAATTACTCGCTGGTGCTGCGCAAACTGGCCACGCGGATCCCGAGCCTGGCGGACATGAAGCTGCCGGACATCTTCCAGCAGATTGCGAAGGAAAAGACCGGCTTGATCCTGGTCACAGGCGCCACGGGCTCCGGTAAATCGACCACGCTGGCAGCCTTGCTGAACGAGATCAACGAAACCAAATCGATTCACGTCGTCACGCTGGAAGATCCGGTCGAGTTCGTGCATTCGCAGAAGAAAGCCACGTTCAACCAGCGCGAAATGGGGACCGACTTCGACACGTTCGCGTCCGGACTTCGGGCGGCTTTGCGCCAGGCGCCCAAAGTGATTCTGGTCGGTGAAATGCGTGATCGCGAAACTGTGGAAATCGGTTTGAGCGCCGCGGAAACGGGTCACCTGGTCGTCAGCACCTTGCACACCATTGACGCGGGCCAAACGATCAATCGTATTTTGGGCATGTTCGAGCAGGAGGAGCAGGAGCAAGTGCGGCTGCGACTCGCGGATACGTTGCGCTGGATCGTCAGCCAACGTCTTGCGCCCAAGCAGGGGGGCGGCCGCGTGGCGCTGCTGGAAATCATGGGCAGCAACATCCGAACCCGTGACTCGATCATCCAGGGCGAAGGCGAAGGCAAAACCTTCTACGAAATTATCACCGCGAACTACACCTTCGGCTGGCGGACGTTCGACCAGGCGTGCATCGACGCGTTCGACAAGAACGAGATCACGGAGGAAAGCGCATTGCTCTATTGCTCGAAGAAAGGCCCGGTCAGCCGCGGCCTGGATAACATCAAGAAGAAGCGGGGCGAAGACACCTCCGGGCTGGCCTCACTGCAGATGAAGAAAGAAGAGGAGCCGAAGAAGGAAATGCCCGCGATCCCAACGACGCTGAAGCTGAAGTAAAACTATGGCTGTTTCATTCGATATTCTTGGCCCCAACGACAAAGCCGCTCTCCTGGCTTTGAGCACGCCTGAATACATTCACGCGGCGGGCACCGCTCTGGCTTCCCTTGGCTACAAAGTTCACCAGGTGGAAACGCATGATGACTTTGATTCGCGCTTCGGCCAGGTGTCATATCATCTGGTTGTGCTGGAGGAGAACTTCGCCTCGAGCGCGCGTGAGGAAAACCGGAGCTTGCAGCGGCTGCAATCGATGCCGATGAACCAACGCCGCCATGCAGCCACTCTGTTGATTGGCAATTCCTGGCCAAGCCTGGACCGGAAATGGGCCTGGAAAGAAAGCGTGGCAGGCCTGGTCAATGCCGCGGACCTGGCCAGCATTCAGGATGTGATTCAACAAGTGGTCAGCGAACACACCAACCTTTACGCCACGTTCAAAGACGTGCAGTCCCAACTCGCCAAAGGCAAATAAACATCGGCCTGCATGGCAGGCTTGAACAACGCCTATGGCATCCGAAAGGCTCGATCAGGCCTTGGTTGATCGCGGCCTTTGCGAAAGCCGTGAGAAGGCCAAGCGCGCTATTCTTGCAGGAACCGTTCGCATCAACGGACAAACCGCCCGCAAAGCGAGTGATCCCGTGAGAGCGGGTGACCAGCTCAGCATCGATATCCCGGAGAAATTCGTCAGCCGCGGCGGGCACAAGCTGGAACATGCGCTGAATTACTTCCAGATCCAAGTCACAGGATTGCGCTGCATTGATGTGGGCGCATCGACGGGCGGGTTCACCGATTGCCTGCTGCAGCATGGCGCTGCGCATGTGACCGCTGTCGATGTCGGCCAGGGGCAGCTCGCGTGGAAGCTGCGCCAGGATCCGCGAGTGCTGGTGATGGAGAAGACCAATGCGCGGCATCTCTCCCCTGCCCTGCTGCCGCAGCCATTTGTTCCGTATGACATCGCGGTGATTGATTGCTCCTTCATCTCGCTCGAGAAAATTCTCCCCCCCGCGATTGCGTTGGTGAAGCCAATGGGTAAACTCATCGCGCTGATAAAGCCGCAGTTCGAAGCTGGCAAAGCGGAAGTGGACAAAGGTGAAGGCGTCATCACAGATCCGGCAGTGCATGCCGAAGTTCTCGCGCGGCTCGAGCAGTTCGTGCGGACCGAGCTTCACCTTCACTGGGTGGGTTTAACCGAATCCCCGCTGCTGGGGCCTGCTGGCAACAAAGAGTTTCTCGTTCTGATTGAAAACAAGAGCTAAACAGTTTCGGAAAGTCGGCTTGTACGTGAGTCCGGAAAAAGGGGCAGCGCGCGAATTGCTGCAACGCGCGGCCAAGCTGATTGCCGCGGCTGGCAAACAAGCTCTCGCGGACGTCAGCACCGCGCATCTGGCCGGGCTGAAGCTCAAAACGACGAAAACCTTGAGCGACCTGGCTGAAGCGGTGGACCTGCTGCTGGTTGTCGGCGGGGACGGCACGATGCTGGGCGCAGCACGAGGCGTGAGCCACAGCAGCACACCTATTCTCGGCATCAACACAGGCGGGCTTGGGTTTCTGACGGAGGTTCAAGCGCAGCAGATGGGGGCAGCTTTCAAGCAGCTCTGGGCCGGTGAATACGAGATTGAAGAGCGCTCGCTGATTCACGCCATTGGGAGCGCGGCTGGGCATCCTATTTCGCTGATTGCGCTGAATGACTTTGTTATCAGCCGCGGCGCGGTGTCGCGCTTGATTGAACTGGACGTGTTCATCAACGAGCAAAGCCTCACGCGGTATCGTTGCGATGGATTGATCATCAGCTCACCCACCGGCTCCACAGCGTACTCGCTGGCGGCAGGCGGCGCAGTCGTCAGTCCCGACGCAGAGGTGCTCACGCTGACTCCTATTTGCCCGCACACGCTCTCGAATCGCTCGGTGATCGTGCGGCTCGATGCGGTGGTGCGGATTGAGGCGCTCAGCGGGAAAGTGGACATGTTCCTGACGGCGGATGGGCAAGAGCAACTCGCATTGCAGTCCGGAGATTCCATCACCATCCGGCAAAGTGATCGCTCCGTTCGTTTGGTGCGGTTGCCAGGAAGCTCTTTCTTTGACACTTTGCGGCAGAAGTTGAACTGGCGCGGCTCTCACGTGACCCATTGATATGATCCGCTTAAAAGATATAGCTGCAGCAGCTGGCGTGTCGGTGATGACCGTCTCGAAGGTGCTGCGTGACGCGCCGGACATCTCAGCGGCCACGAAGATCAAGATCCGCCAGTTGGCGGAGCAAATGGGGTACGTGCCCGACACGATGGCCCAAAGCCTGCGCACACGGACCACGAAGTTGTTCGGTCTGGTCATCCCCGCCGCCACCAACCAGAACTTCGCCCGCGTGATCATGGCAATCGAAGAGCAGGCCTACGAGCTGGGCTTCGATGTCATCCTTGCGCACACGCTCAATGATGAGAGACGCGAAGAAACCGTCATTCGCAAACTGCTCGCGCGGCGCGTGCATGGGTTGTTCATCGTGCCTGTTTACCGCCTCGCGCCGGAAGTGCCTATTTACAAGGAATTGGCTGAGCGCAAAGTCCCGACGATCATCCTTGGGCATCGCGCGCCGTTCTGCGGACACTTCCCTGCGGTTGAAAGCGACGACCTCACGGGCAGCTATCAACTGACTCAGCATCTCATCCAGGAAGGCCACCGCAGGATTGCTTACCTGAGCGGGCCGGTTTACGCGCCTGCGGCCACTGAGCGAATTGAAGGTTATCGCCGCGCGCTGCGCGAAGCGCACATTTTCCCTGACGACCGGCTGGTTTACTCCGCGGGCAACACTCTGGAAGAAGGCGAAGCGGTCGCGCGGCTGCTGCTGAAAGAGCGTCCGGACATCACGGCGATCCAAGCCTTCAATGACACCGTCGCGGTCGGCGTTTGCTCTGTGTTGAAGAAGGAAGGGATCCGCATCCCGGAAGACATTTCCGTGGTCGGTTTCGGCAACATTCTACTCGCGGAATATGGATGCGTCCCGCTCACCACCGCGCGCCAGCCGAAGCAGCGCATGGGGCGGGCTGCGGTGGGTATGATGACGAAGCTGCTGGCCTCTCAGCAGGTGGACACGCAACGGCTGCCGACACCGATCATTGCGCGCTCCAGCACCGCGACTCCGCCTCCGACACCGGTGTTTCAGCGGAATGCGGAACCACCGACTGAGGCCGCTCCAGACCAGGAGTGAAGCTCTTTCGCCAACTGAGACAACTGTTCTAAAGAGTGCCGTGCTGTCAGAGTGACCCGCAGCCGAGCCTGACCGCGTTTTACCGTTGGATAACGAATCGCAGGAACGAGCATTCCTTTGTCCCAAAGCGCCTGGGCGGCAGCTAACGCGCGTTGCTCATCCCCCAGCAGAATGGGAACGATCGGGCTGGCAGCTCGGATATCAAGCTCGCGCGCAAATCGTTCTATACGCTCCCACAGCAGCGCATTTAACTGAGCCCCTTCATCGCTCGCGAGCAACTGCAAACCAGCGGAAGCTGCCGCAGCCGCAGCGGGGACAGGGGCAGTCGAGAAGATGAAGGATCGAGCCTTGTTGATGAGAAGGTCGATGAGCTTCCGGGAACCGGCGATGTATCCGCCTGACGCACCCACAGCTTTGCCAAGGGTCCCCATCTGCACCTCCACCTGATTGGTGAGCCCGGCCTGCTGGATGAGCCCCGCTCGCCTCTGACCGAACACGCCAGTGGCATGCGCTTCATCCACCATTAACCACGCGCCATGCTTCGCCTTAAGCGCAACCAACTCGGTGAGTGGCGCGAGATCGCCATCCATGGAGAAGACGCTTTCGGTGACAATCAGCGTGCGGCCATTCGCCTTTTCCTGATTCAGGATCGTTTCAAGCGAGTTGAGGTCATTATGGCGGAAGACGCGGAGTTCAGCGCCGCTCAATCGGCAGGCATCCACGATCGAAGCATGAACGAGGCGATCAACAATCACTCGGTCCGAGCTGGAGAGGAGCGCTGGAATGCAACCGACAGCAGTGGCGTAGCCAGTGGAAAAAGAGAGCGCGGCTTCAACGCCTTTGAACGCAGCAATAGCTTCATCCAATTGGTGGTGCGGCTGCAATGAGCCGCAGATCAAACGCGAAGCCCCGGCCCCCGCGCCGTAATCGCGAACCGCCCGCTGGGCGGCTTCCACCAAGGTTTGATGCGTGGCTAAACCGAGGTAATCATTGGAGGAGAAGTTAAGAACGGGTCGCCCGTTGATCGTCAGTTCGACGCCCTGGGCTGAGTCGATTTGCCGCAACGAGCGCGTCAGTTTCGCTTCGCGGATGCGACCCAGCTCCGCTTCAAGATGATCCTCAAACGCGTTCATCCGCAGCGACGGAAAGAAGTTGGCGCTTCTCTGGCGGCTTCCACCGTTTGTGAACCCAGAACCAATTGGCAGGATCGCGCCGGACGGCAGCTTCAAGATGGGCGTTCACCTCGGACATCACGTCGGCCGTTTTTCGCGGCTCACCATCCGCAGTGTGCAACGCGATTTCGGGGCCGACCTCAATGCGCCAGTGGGCGAGCTTCGTCCGGTAGCAGATGGCGCTGAAGAGGCGCGCGTCATAGCGAAGGGCGAGGACAGCGGGAGCGGTCGAGGTTGAGCAGGAACGGCCGAAGAACGGAACCCAGACGCCACTGCGGCCGGCATGCTGATCGGAGAGCAACCCGATCATGACGCGGCCTTTATTCATGGCGGTTTTTAAAGCGTCTGCATCTGTTCGGCGTTCGAAGAAGACGCAATGGGATTTAGAGCGAAGCTCCTGCATGAGGCGAGTGAGCGCGGGTTGCCGGAGAGCGCGATAGGTGGTGGCAAAAGTGTATTCGCCCACCTTGAAGTTGGCCCGGGCGTAGAGTTCGAAGTTGCCAAAATGGCCGATGGCCACGACCAGGTTCTGCCCTCGGGCGGCATACGGAGCGAGCGGTTCAACTCCAACTGTCTCGAGGCGTTCCGCGACTGCGGCCTCACTCATGAAAGCGGTCTTTATGGCGCAGCAATAATTCTCTCCAAGCCGCTTAAAATTCTCGCGGGCCAGGGCGCGGATTTCCGCTTCTGTTCGCTCCCCTTGAAAGGCGGCTGTGAGGTTGTTCAACGCTACCTTCCGATGCCGCGCATCCAGGGTGTAAGCAATTGCCCCGAGCGCTCTGCCGATGCGGGCGACCAGATCGAGCGGTAGCATGGAGATGCCGCCGATGATGATTCGAACTGTCCAATAGAGAAGAAAGTCCATGCTTACCGGAAGCAGATTTGGCGCACGCAATCCTGAAAGTCGGTGGCACCTTTCAGTATCTTGATCTCGACACGCATGAAGTAAAACGGGAGATCCCGTCGATCAATTTTAGGGAACCGGACGGCGTCCTTTTGGGTGGTGACGATGATCTGAGCCTGCCGCTTCTTGCTGCGGTTAATGACGTTCAGAATCTCCTGCTGGCTGAAGCGATGATGATCGGCGAAGCGCTTTGTGTAGACGACTTCTGCCCCGAGCTTCTTGAGGCTGTTCTCAAAGCTTTCCGGCTGGGCGATGCCGCTCAAGGTGGCGACTCGCTTGCCGACGAGGAACTCCAATCCCTGGCGCTCACCGGTGAATACATCTTCGAAGTAAAGAGGCTCATGAATGCACTCGATGATCCCGGCAGTGGGATTGAGTTGCGTGATCCGCTTGCGCAAAGCCGTTGTGTCACCACCTGTCTTGGTAATGAAGATCGTGCTGGCACGGGCCAAGTGCGGCGGCGGCTCCCGGAGGGTTCCGCGGGGAAGCATGTGCTCGTTGCCGAACGGCTGCTGGTAATCGATGAGCACGATGTCCCGCCGGCGGCCACGCAGCTTCCAATATTGAAAACCATCGTCGAGCAGCAGCGTGTCGCAGCCAAAGCGCTCGATGGCGTAACGGCCGCTCTTCACGCGATCCTTATCCACGAGCACCACCACGTTCTTGAGATTGCTGGCGAGCATGTAGGGCTCGTCGCCCGCAGTTTCGGAATCGAGCAACAGGTTCTTGCCATCGGAGACCACGCGGGGCGGGGAGCTTTCGTGGCGAAAGAGGAGTTTGTCCTTCAACCGTTTGGAAATTGGCGGCGGCTTGGACCGATAACCACGGGAGAGGATGGCGACGTGGCGGCCCTGGGCCTGAAGTTCGCGGGCGAATTTTTCCACGACCGGCGTTTTGCCGGTGCCGCCTACGGTCAAGTTGCCGATGGCAATCACCTGCACGCCAAGGGTTGAGTCGCGCAGGATGCGGGCGTCGTAGAGAAATTTGCGAACCTTAACCGCGACCGTGAAGACCTTGGAGAGCGAGAAAAGAACAGCTCGGGCCACCTGCGCCTTGCCGTCCTGACGGTCCCCGAGGATGACTTCGAGAACGAACGTCTCGAAGTTTTCCACACGGTTCCGGAGTTGCTCACGCATCGGTCCGGTATCTAAGGAGTTTCGGGAGGGCGAAGCAAGGAACGATGCGCCCAGCAGGGGTCAAACAGGGGTGGTGCAAAAATCGCCTAATCACCCTCGATTATTGTGAAAGGAGCGCTATCTTCTCGGCTCGTTTCGCGTGAACAAAACTGAACAACGCCCTGTGCGGGTCGGGATGGTGGCTCTTGGCTGCGCCAAGAACCTGGTCGATGCCGAGATTATGCTTGGATCCCTCATGAAAGAGGGAATGGAACTGACCAACGACGCTGCCAGCGCTGACGTGCTGATCGTCAATACCTGCTCCTTCATCGACGCGGCGCAGGAGGAAAGCGTGGACACCATCCTGGAGTCCGACGCACTGCGCGCGGCTCACAATCGAGGCCAGGGCTTGATCGTATCCGGCTGCCTGCCCCAACGCTTCCGCGACGAGCTTCCAAAGCTGCTCCCGGAAGTCGATGCATTCATGGGTGTGGACCAGGTGGCGCAAGCGCCTGAGATCGTGCGGCAAGCGTTGGCGCATCGTTCGCTGCGGCTGGAAGGCGCGGAGACGCCGAAGAGCAAAGGCAAAAAGAAGATCGTTCAGAAGCTCGAGGAGCTGAACAAAGCCAAGCCGACAGACCATGAAGTTGAGGAAAGTCTTCGGGGGACGGATAAATTCGGCAACACTAAGAAGGTTCTCGCTCCTTTAGCCCCGATCGTTGAGGTCAACCAACGCCCCACTTTCATCCCTGATTTCGGCACGCCACGCTTCCGCCTGACGCCAGCTCATTTTGCTTACGTGAAGATTGCCGAAGGGTGCAATCACCCTTGCAGCTTCTGCATCATTCCCCGCATGCGTGGCGGGCATCGCAGCCGAGCGCTGCCGGACATTGTGCAGGAAGTGCGTGAACTGGTGGCCCAAGGAGTAAAGGAGATCAACCTGATCTCGCAGGACTCCACGTATTACGGATTGGACTTTAGGCCGAATCGGACTGGCTCTATTGCGGCTCCCGACAAGTTCCGGGAAGCAGCATTGGCTCTTCCGAGCGACACACCGACCCTTTGCACGTTGCTCCGCGAACTGAATGCGATTCCGGGCGACTTCTGGATCCGCCTCCTCTACACGCATCCGGCGCATTGGACGGACGAACTCATTCGCACTATCGCCGAATGCCCCAAGGTCGTTCGCTATATCGATATGCCTTTGCAGCATATCCATGGAACGATGCTGGAGCGGATGCGCCGCGAAACATCGCAGCAGTATATCGTGGACCTGATCGCCAAAATCCGAGCGGGAATCCCGAACATTGCTATTCGCACCACGTTCATCGTTGGGTTTCCTGGGGAAACGGAAGAATACTTCCAGACCCTGCTGCAGTTCATCACTGAAACGAAGTTCGAGCGCCTTGGTGTGTTTACATACTCGCAGGAAAGCGGAACACGCGCCGCCAGCATGGCTCAGCAAATTCCAGACAAAGTGAAGCAGCGGCGCAAAGACCTCGCGATGGCCGCACAACGCAAGATCGCGGAGGAAGTTTCCAACCGCTTTGTCGGACGCACGGTGAAAGCCCTTGTGGAGAAAGCCGCGACTGCTGAAGACCTTAGCGGCGCGAATGTTTCCTCATGGGAGCATGGTCTGATTCGCGATCAACAACCGGAACGCGCGTTGAAAGGCAAATACCTCGTCGCGCGTGGGGAAGCAGATGCGCCGGATATCGACGGTCGCATCTACGTTCGCGGCAAAGTTCCTATTGGTGAGTTCGCAATGCTCAAGATCATTGGCCATACGGCCTATGATTTGATTGCGGAACCGGCTTAAGAAGGATACCCCCGGTCGGTGACCGGGCTTTCAGAAGCCGGGCCGCGAGTGCGCCACGCTACTAGTCGTCGTGCTTCTTTTTCTTTCGCTCCTTGCGCTCTGAGCTGGTTTCCACGTGCTCGGATTGGCGCAAGCTGCGGGGACGGTCAGGGTCGCGATCTCTATTTTCCCGCGCATAGCCGCTTTCTTCCTCTCGGGACGATCTCTTGATGGGGCCCTGGTGGAACCGATCGATATGCTCGCGCATATCACCGAAGCGTCCTGCTTCACGAGCGTACGGCCGTTGCCGCTCCCAATTGGTTTCACTGTGCGGATACGAAGGCTGCCCTTCGCGACCGATGTAGTATGGGTCGTTGTAATGCGCCTCCTCATCACGGCGACGGCGATGCTCCCGCTCGCGCGATTCCTCGAATTCCTCCCCGCGGTTGGTGTTCCAGCCTCCCTGGTATGCGCCAC
>Ga0196963_10002765_pt1 | contig 10250 bp, 7 predicted proteins | sample S1_5metaG_FD_148600 | JGI IMG/M metagenome (GOLD analysis project Ga0196963, IMG submission 148600) | Soil microbial communities from Anza Borrego desert, Southern California, United States - S1_5 | ecosystem: Environmental > Terrestrial > Soil > Desert | place: USA: California | collected... | reverse complement strand
CAACATGATCGAGGCCGGCGAGACGGGCCGATGCGGCTCGACCTCGTCCTCGCCGGCCAGGCGCAGCGGTTGGTGGCGCCGCTGACGATGGTCAACCTGACGACCACCTGGGAGAATCGGCGCGCCGATCTGAGGCTGAGCGCGAACAGCCGCGCCGCGGCGATCCAGGCGCAGGGCATACTCGACCTCGGCCGCAACCGGTTCGAAGGCTTCCAGGTGGCGGCGCGGGTGACCGAGCCGGGGGCGCTGGCGCCGAACCTGCGCGGCCGCGACCTCCGGCTTACCCTGCTGCTCGACGGCGAGATGCACCGGCCGTTCGTCGGCTACGACCTGCGTGCGGCGAGCTTGGGCTTCGGCACGACGGTGATCGAGGGACTGCGCGCTCGCGGCCGCGCCCAAGTGCGCGACGACCGCATCGTCGTGCCGCTCACCGCCAGCGCGAACCGCATCCTCGGCCTCGATCCGGCGCTCGGAGGGCTGCTCACCAACGTGCAGCTCGCCGGCGAGCTTGCGATCAGCGGCTCGCAGATCGTCTCAGACAATATCCGCATTCGCTCCGATCGGCTGGTCGGGACGGCGGTCATCGCCTTCGACCTCGCGCGCGGCGTCTACCGCACCGCGCTGCAGGGGAGGGTCAACAACTACCGGATCGAGGGCGTCGGCCTGGTCGACGTCACCACCGATCTCGACGTGGTCAGCAATGCGCGCGGGTTCGGAATTCGCGGCCGCTTCATCGCCCGCACGCGGCAGATCGAGAATGCCGCGGTCCGCGATTTCCTCGGCGGCGTCGCCACGATCAGCGCCAATCTCGCGCTCGATCCGTCGGGGGTGATCCGCCTCGACGGCATAAGGCTGACCTCGCCGCAGCTTCGGATCACCGGCGGCGAGGGCACCTATTGGCCTAACGGGCGAATCGACTTCCGTCTGCGCGGCAACAGCGCCGCCTACGGCCCGCTCAGCGTCCGCGTGACCGGCACGCAGGCCGCGCCGCAGGTCCAGCTCCAGGCGGCCAATCCCGGGCTCGGCTTCGGCCTCAGGAACGTCAACGCGACCGTCCGAAGCACCCCCCAGGGCTGGGCGGTCACGGCGAGGGGCGAATCGAGTTACGGGCCTTTCACCGCCGACGTGGTGGCGCTGACCCGGCGCGGGCCGCTCACGCTCCAGATCAACCAGCTGACCATTGCCGGCGTCACCCTGAGCGGGCGGGTCACGCAGTCGCCGGCGGGGCCGTGGATCGGCACGCTCAGCATGTCGGGGCAGGGGATAGAAGGCGTCGCCCGTCTGGGGGCCGAGGGCCGCTACCAGCGCATCGAGGTCGCCGCCACGGCAAACGGCGCGCAGATCCCCGGCGACGTCCCGACCACGATCCAGCGCGCGATCGTCCAGGCGACGGTGGTGCTCTATCCGGATGCGCCTTCGATCGTCGGCGACGTCCAGGTCGCGGGGCTGAGGAGCGGGCAGTTCTCGCTCGAGACGGCGCGGGCGCGGATCAACTATCGCGGCGGCACCGGCACGGCCCAGATCTTCGCGCAGGGGACGAACGCGGTCCCGTTCCGGATCGGGGTCAACGCGGCGCTCACCCCCAACCACGTCCGCGCGGCGATGCAGGGAACGGTGAACGGGCTCCCCTTCAGGCTCGCGCGGCCGGCCGAGATCGCGAAGGTCGGCGGCGACTGGCAGCTGGCGCCGACGACGATCGTGCTCCCGCAGGGCAATGTCCGCCTCGCCGGCCGCTACGGCGCCGGCGGCATGGTCGTGCAGTCGCGGCTCGACAATCTCGATCTGTCGATCGTCAACGCCTTCTCGCCCGGCCTCGGCGTCGGCGGCCGCGCCACCGGCAGCCTCGATTTCGCGCTGCCCGCCGGCTCCGCTTTCCCGCGGGCGGAGGCGCGGCTCAACATTGCCGGCTTCACCCGCAGCGGCATTGCGACCCGGTCCGAAGCGATCGACCTCGCGGTGGCCGGCAGCCTCGTTCCCGAAGGCGGCCAGCTCGCCGCCGCGTTCCGCCGCAACGGTGCGCTGATCGGCCGTCTCCAGGTCCGCCTCCAGCCGCTCGGGCCGGCCGCCGGAAGCTGGGCGACGCGGCTGTTCGCGGCGCCGCTCCAGGGCGGCATCCGCTACAACGGCCCGGCCGATGTGCTGCTCTCGCTCGCGGGGATTGCCGGTCACCAGCTGTCCGGCCCGATTGCGGTCGGCGCCGATTTCTCGGGCCGCGTCCAGACTCCGCAATTCGCCGGAATCGTCCGCTCCAACAACCTCACCTACGTCAACGACCAGTACGGGACGCGGATCACCAACCTCGCCGTCCAGGGACGGTTCAACGCGTCGCAGCTGGAGATCGTGAGCCTCACCGGACGCGCCGGCGAGGGAACCGTCCAAGGGTCCGGCACGATCGGACTTGCGTCGGCGGCCGGCTTCCCGATGGACCTCCGCTTCCGCTTCCAGAACGCCCAGCTCGCCCGGTCCGACGATATCGGCGCGACCGCGACCGGCGAGGTCAGGATCACCAACAGCCGCGCCAACGGGGCGCTGATCGCCGGCGAGCTCGAACTGCCCGAGGTCCGCTACCAGATCGTCCGCCAGGCCGCCGCCGAGGTCCGCCAGCTTGCCGGCGTACGCCGTCGCGGCGAGCCGATCCCCGATCCGAATGCCCAGGCCGAGGCAGGCGGGGTGCCGAGCAACTGGCGGCTCGACCTGCGCGTCCGCGCCGACAATCGCGTGTTCGTCTCGGGAATGGGTATCGAATCGGAGTGGAGCACGGATCTTCGCGTGCAAGGCACCTCGACGACGCCGAGCATCGTCGGCCAGGTCGAGCTGATCCGCGGCACCCTGAGCGTGGCCGGGCGACGCTTCAATCTGGAGGAAGGGCGCGTCACCTTCACGGGCGCCCGGCCGCCCAACCCGCAGATCGCGATCCGGGCCGTCGCCGACGTCGAGGACGTCGAGATCGTGATCAACGTCGACGGGACGGCGAACAATCCGCAGATCGCCTTCTCGTCCAACCCCGGCCTCCCGCAGGACGAGATCGTCGCCCGCATCCTGTTCGGGAGCTCGGTGACCGAGATTTCCGCGCTCCAGGCGGTGCAGGTCGCAGCGTCGCTCAATTCGCTCCGCGGCGGCGGCGGGGGCGGGCTCAACCCGCTGGGCCGGCTGCGCTCCGCGACCGGCATCGACCGCCTGCGCATCCTCGGCGCCGATCAGACCACCGGCCGCGGTACCGCGCTCGCCGCCGGCATGTATCTGTCGGACGACATCTATATCGAGATCATCACCGACGCCCGGGGCTTCACCGCCACCCAGCTCGAGATCGCCTTGAGCCGTGCGCTCAGCGTCATCTCGCAATTCGGCTCCGGCAATAGCGGGACCAACGTCAACGTTCGGTACACCCGTGACTATTGAGGCTGGCGGCGGAGCGTCAGCAGGTCGTCGGTCAGCGTCATCGTGAAGGCGGGCAGGTTGCCGGGAGGCGTCTCGGCGATCGCGTCGACGAACGCGGCACGCGTTTCAGGGTCGTCATAGGCCATCTTCGCGTCGAACGCCTTGTGCCAGGTCTCCTCGTCCGGCCATTCGGCGTATGCGACGAAGCGCCCGTCGCGCTCGCGGTGGAGGCGCGAGCCATAGCTGCCGTAGATGCGGGTGATATGCTCCGTCCCGCGCCGCCACGCCGCACGGAACTGGGCCTCCTTGCCGGGATGGACCCGCCACCAATAGACCGCGACGAACATGACTCGCCTCCTCGCCGCTGCCGATAGCGCAATCAGGACAAGGCGGCGATGGCGGGGAGAATGGTGCCCAGGGGCGGAATCGAACCACCGACACCGTGATTTTCAGTCACGTGCTCTACCAACTGAGCTACCTGGGCATTTCCGGCGGGCGGAAAGTCGTGCGCCTATAGAGGGGCTCAAGGTTCGCTGTCCAGCCCCGCGGGCGGGCCCGGAACCCGATAGGAATCCCCGAGCCAGTTCAACAGGTCGCGGTCGCGGCAGCCCTGCGAGCAAAAGGGCGTGCGCTCGGCGGAGGGCGGTTTCCCGCAGACCGGGCAGGCATTCGCGCGGCGGCGCGGCTCAGCTGTGGGCGCTCTGGACATCGCCGCCTGAGATGGGCAGCGACGCGTCCGCGCGCAACCGTACGGGCGCCCCGATGCGGCGGGCGAGCTCGTCCCTCCACCCGGCCTCGCCTTCGATCCTCTCGATGATCGCCGGGGCGGCCCGGACGGTGCGCTCTCCTGCGCCTGGCGTTCGTTCCGCGCGCCGGAGCAAGGCGCGCGCGGCAGCGCCGACGCGGTCCGCCTGGAGAATCTCCGGGACCGACGGCCGCTCCCGCCGACGGACCATCTGGAGGAAGCCGAAGCCGTTGACCGCCGTGCGCTCGAACGGTTGCGGCAGCAACGCGTCGAACGCCGCTGCGGCCGCCTGGCGCTCGGTCTTGCCGGCGAGCGTCGGCAGGTCGATCCCGACCGAGCCGCCGATCGCCAAGCGGCGGATCGCCCGCGCGGCGGCGGCCGCTCCCGCACAAGCGAGCTCCGCCGGCGGGAGCGCGCCGTCGACGTCGAACAGGGTCATTGCGGGCGTCAGGCTCATCCGCAGCGCCCCGCCGGCGAAGCCGATCTCGCCGGTCTGCGCCTCCTCGAGCAGCTCGGACCAGCCGGCCTGCTCGAAGCGATCCGGTCCAGGGGGCCGGTGCATCGGCGGCCGGCCCAGGCGTTCGAACAGGGTCGTCCCGGGCCGCGCCCCCTCCTCGGTCACGCGCGCCTTGGGGAGCTTCGGCCGCCCCGGTTCCGGCACGGCTTCGCGGACGATCTCGATCCGCAGCTCCTGGCCTTCGGTCAATTCCCTCGGCAGCGGCTCCAGCATCGCCTCGCCCTGGCCGGCGACGACCAGGCCGCGCCGGCCGGGAACCAGGATCCTCGCGAGCCGCGCAGCCGTGACCGTCCCGGCCCGCAGCGGGTCGGGCAGCTCGATCGCCGCCTCGAGGATAAAATCCCCTTCCACGAGTACGGCGCGGTTCTCGCCGATCCCCTCCTCGTAGAGCCACTCAGCCAAACGGATATCCGGCGGCGCGGAGCAAGGCGCGGGTCTCGAACAGGGGCAGGCCGACGATGCCGCTATGGCTTCCCGAGATCGTCCGCACCAGCGCCTCGGCCCGTCCCTGGATCGCATAGCCGCCGGCCTTGCCGTGCCACTCGCCGGACGCGAGGTAGGCCGCGATCTCCTCCGCGGAAAGGCGCTTGAAGGCGACGATGCTGATCGAGAGGCGGTGGCGCGCCTGTCCCGTGACGTCGACCAGGGTGAGGGCGGAGAGGACGCGATGGCGCCGGCCGGAAAGCAGAGCGAGCGCCGCCGCGGCAGTCTCCTCCTCCTCCGCCTTGGGCAGAATCCGCCGTCCCGCCGCCACCACCGTGTCGGCGGCGAGCACGAGCGCCCCCGGTCGCGCGACCGCGACAGCCTTTGCGGCCGCCATCCGCCGGGCATAGTCGGCGGGCCGTTCGCCCTTCAAAGGCGTCTCGTCGATCTCGGCAGGCGCCACCTCGTCCGGCACCACGCCGATCCGTGCGAGCAGATCGAGGCGGCGCGGGCTGGCGGAAGCGAGGACGAGCCGCATCGGCCCGCTTATTTGAATCGGTAGGTGATCCGACCCTTGGTGAGGTCGTAGGGCGTCAGCTCGACGAGCACTTCGTCGCCGACGAGGACGCGGATCCGGTTCTTGCGCATCTTGCCGGCGGTGTGGCCGAGTATCTCGTGATCGTTTTCGAGCCGGACGCGGAACATCGCATTGGGCAGCAGCTCCACCACCTGCCCGCGCATCTCGAGAAGTTCTTCCTTTGCCAAACCCTGTGCTCTCCAGCTGAAAAATCGCGCCGCTTTAGCGCCGGGACGCTCAAAAGGGAAGGCGAACGGTCCCGCGCAGCCTGCTCACATGAGTGAAGGTGACCGGCGCGAGGTCCACCCACATATAGGGAGTGGTGCGCGCGGCACCGATCTCCATGGGCCGGATCCGCCGCCGGGCGTAGCTCCGGCGCACGACCGCGAGCAGGCGCGGATTCTGGCCGGCGGCGGTCGGCTCGGTATAGACGAGCTGCCCGCGCGGGTCGACGAGCCCGCGCAGGGTGACGACGCCCTGCTCCGCGTTACGCAGCGCCGCCGCGGGATAATCGTCGTCGCTGAGAAGGCCCGCCAGGCGGCGCGCGAAGGGTTCGGCGGCGGCGCCGTTCACGGAGCCAGGCGGCAGCCCTCCGTTTGCGGCGGCGACAGCGAGGAGCAAGTCCTGGCGTTCGCGTGCGCCGCCCCCGATCGCGACCGCCGCGAGCGACCTGATCGCTTCGTAGCGGTCCTCCGCATGCGCGCTGCCGAGATCGCGCCGCGCAATCGCAGTCAGCAGGGCGCGCGCCTCGCCGCCATTCTCAGGGTGGTGGGCGAGGTTGCGCATGCTCGCCAGACCGCGCCGCCGCACCGCCGCGTCCGCGTCCGTCAGGCCGATGCGTGCCCGGACGAACTCCGCCTCCGGCACGAAGGCGAGCGCATCCTCGCCGACGAGGCTCAGCGCAGCCGCGCGGTCGGTCGGGCGTCCGCGTGCGAGCAGGGCCTGGGCGAGCCGGAGCCTCGCATAAGGCAATCCGCGGACGCCGACGTAGCGGCGGATGAAGGCGATCGTGTCCGCCCGGGCGAGATAGGCGTCGCGCTCAGCCAGGGAAGCGAAAGGCGCCGCCGGCACGACGGGCGCACCGCCGATCGCCCACGCTCGGCGCAGATGCCCCTGAGCGAGCCCCGCGTTGGGAGCAAGTTCCCCGAGCACCTTGTAGGCGGCGGCGGCGTCCGGCGAGGGCCGCTCGGCGAGGGCGCGGGCGATGCGCAGCGCGAGTGCGGGGCGGCGTGCGCAGACCGCCTGGTGTCGGGACTCGAGTCCCGCCAGGACGCGGGCGTCGGTGAGGAGCTGATAGCGATTCTCCGACGGTCGGGTACCCGGCGACGGGCACGCCGCATGCGCTGCCGCGGCCAGCGCGACCAGCTCGCGATCGTCGACGACCGGAAGGCCCTGCGTGGCCGCGCCGCTCGCCTGCGCGATCGCGAGGGCCGCCGCCGCGGCCGCTTGTCGGATCTTGTTCATCGCCGCAGCAGCTTGGGCCGGTCGGCACGCCGCCGCAAGCCGGCGCACGGAAGACCCGCCCGGATCGCCGGGCGGGCCCTTTGGCTCGTCCGGACGACGATCAGCCGGCCGCGCCGCCCGCCGCCAGCGCCGCGAGCAGCAGCAACGCCACGATGTTGGTGATCTTGATCATCGGGTTCACGGCGGGGCCGGCGGTGTCCTTGTAGGGATCGCCGACAGTGTCGCCCGTCACCGCCGCCTTGTGCGCCTCCGAGCCCTTGCCGCCGTGATTGCCGTCCTCGATATATTTCTTGGCATTGTCCCACGCGCCGCCGCCCGAGGTCATCGAGATGGCGACGAACAGGCCGGAGACGATTACGCCGAGCAACAGCGCGCCCAGAGCGGCGAAGCCCTGCTCGCGGCTCTCGATCGCCGAGATGCCGAAGAAGACCACGATCGGCGCCAGCACCGGCAGCAGCGAGGGGATGATCATCTCGCGGATCGCCGCCTTGGTGACGAGATCGACGGTGCGGGCGTAATTGGGCCGGCTGGTGCCTTCCATGATCCCCGGATTCGAGCGGAACTGCTCGCGCACGTCGATGACGACGTTGCCGGCAGCGCGGCCGACCGCGGTCATGCCCATCGCGCCGAACAGATAGGGCAGCAGCGCGCCGAGCAGCAGGCCGACGACGACGTACGGGTTGGAGAGCGAGAAATCGATCCCGGCCGGGCCGATGCCGAGCTCGCTCGCATAATGGCGAAGATCGGTCGTGTAGGCGCCGAACAGGACCAGGGCGGCGAGGCCGGCCGAGCCGATCGCATAGCCCTTGGTGACCGCCTTGGTGGTGTTGCCGACCGCGTCCAGCGCGTCGGTGCGGGTGCGGACCTCGTCCTCGAGATGCGCCATCTCGGCGATGCCGCCGGCATTGTCGGTGACCGGGCCGTAGGCGTCGAGCGCGACCACCATGCCGGCGAGCGCGAGCATCGAGGTCGCCGCGAAGGCGATGCCGATGAGGCCGGCGAGCTGGTAGGAGCCGATCATTCCGGCGCAGATCACGAGGGTCGGGAGAGCCGTCGATTCGAGGCTGATGGCGAGGCCCTGGATGACGTTGGTGCCGTGGCCGGTGACCGACGCCTTGGCGATCGAGCGGACCGGGCGATAGTTGGTGCCGGTATAATATTCGGTGATCCAGACCAGCAGAGCGGTGACGCCGAGGCCGACCATCATGCACCAGAACAGGTCCATGCCGGTGAAGCCGGAGTCCATCGCCTGCCGCACGACTTGGCCCTCGACCTCGGCGCCTGCCGCCTCGCGGGCGCTGCCGAGGATCGTGTTCATGTCGCCGATCGTCTGCGCGGTGACGTAATAGAGCGCCGGGATCGACAGCAGAGCGGTGGTCCAGAAGCCCTTGTAGAGCGCGCCCATGATCGACTGCCTGCGGCCCAAGCGGACCATGTAGGTGCCCGCGATCGAGGTCAGGATGCAGACCCCGCCGATGATCAAAGGCAGGCTCATCAGGGCCGTCATCTGCTCGACGGAGCCCGAGACCAGGAGGGCGATCAGCACCATCGTGGCGCCGACCGTGACGACATAGGTCTCGAACAGGTCGGCGGCCATGCCGGCGCAGTCGCCGACATTGTCGCCGACGTTATCGGCGATGACGGCCGGGTTGCGGGGGTCGTCCTCGGGGATTCCGGCCTCGACCTTGCCGACCAGATCGGCGCCGACGTCGGCCGCCTTGGTGAAGATGCCGCCGCCGAGGCGCGCGAAGATCGAGATCAGGGAGGCGCCGAAGGCGAGGCTGACGAGCGAATCGATGACCAGCCGGTCGTTCGGCGCGAGGCCCTGCACTTCGACCAGCACGTAGAAGAAGACCGAGATGGCGAGCAAGGCGAGGCCCGCGACCAGCATGCCGGTGATCGCGCCGGCGCGAAAGGCGGTGGTGAGGCCGCTCTGCAGCGTGTTGCGGGCGGCCTCGGCGGTGCGGACGTTGGCGCGCACCGAGATGTTCATGCCGATATAGCCGGCCGCGCCCGAGAGCAGAGCGCCGATCACGAAGCCCACCGCCTCGGTGATTCCGAGGAAGAAGGCGACGAGAGCCGCGACGACCACGCCGACCACCGCGATGGTGGTGTACTGGCGGCCGAGATAGGCCTTGGCCCCCTCCTGGATCGCGCCGGCGATCGCCACCATCCGCTCGTTGCCGGGCGACATGCGCAGCACCTGCATGCTGGTGAAGATCCCGTAGACGACGGCGACGAGGCCGCAGGCTATGGCGATGAGGACGACGGTCATGGACTTCCCTTCCGATTGAACCCGCGGCGGGAAAGCCCTTCCCGCCCGGAACCCCTGTTACCGCGCATGACGGCGGCACCCGGCGCGGACGCGCCCGGTCGTGCCGGGCCGCTTAGCGGCGTTCAGGGCAGGATTCAACCGGCTGGAATCGCGACACATGCCGACAAGCGACGACATCGTCGGACCATGGTCCGACACGCGTCAGCGATGCTCCCAGCCGAGCCTGGCCGGCAGCGCGACGGCCTCGCCGCGCTCGCTGAGCCGCAGCCCTTCGCCGGGCTCGGCGGCGCCGACCCGGCTGAGCGGCAGGCCGAGGCTTTCGGAGAGGGCGAGGATCTCGCCCGCGCGCCCGGGCGGCGCCGTGAACAGCAATTCGTAATCGTCGCCCGCTGAGGCCGCGGCCAGCCGCGCCTCGCGGGAAACGCCCAGGCAGGCGAGATACGCCTCGGAGAGCGGCACGGCGTCCAGCTCGATATGCAGCCGCACCCCGCTCGCCGCCGCGATCCGCGCCGCGTCGATCAGCAGCCCGTCCGAAACGTCCATCATCGCCGAGACGACCGGCGCCAGCGTCGCCCCGGCCTCGAGCCGCGGCCGCGGCAGCCGATAGCGCTCGACCAGAGCCTCGTGCGCCCCCTCGATCTCGCCCTTCAGCACCCGCAGCCCCGCGCCGGCATCCCCGATCGCCCCGCTCACCCAGAGCTGGTCCCCCGCCCGAGCCCCGCCGCGCGAAGGCACCGCCCCCGCCGCCTCCCCGATCGCCGTCATCCCCAGCACCCGCGCCGACCCCTGCGGCACCGCGACCGTATCCCCGCCGAGCAAAGCCACCCCGAACGCGCCCAGCGCCGCCCCGAGCCCCGCCACAAACGCCCGG
>Ga0196963_10002764_pt1 | contig 10251 bp, 7 predicted proteins | sample S1_5metaG_FD_148600 | JGI IMG/M metagenome (GOLD analysis project Ga0196963, IMG submission 148600) | Soil microbial communities from Anza Borrego desert, Southern California, United States - S1_5 | ecosystem: Environmental > Terrestrial > Soil > Desert | place: USA: California | collected... | reverse complement strand
GCCGGGCCGAGATGCCTTCGCTGGAGCTGCTGGCCGAGCGCCACGAGAAGGACCGCCTCGCCGTCGTCGCCATCAACTTCCGCGAGACGGACGCGTCGATCAGGCGTTACCTGGCGCAGTGGCCGATCACGCTGACCATCGTCCGCGACGCCGACGGGGCGGCCGCGCGGGCCTGGGGCGTGCGCATCTTCCCGACGACCATCGTGGTCGGGCGCGACGGCCGGCCGGCGTTCACGGTCACCGGTGAAGTCGACTGGACTGGCGCCGAGGCGCGGCGCTGGTTGTCGCCGCTGCTCAAGGGCTGACGCGGTGGGCTGCGCGGACAATGCCGCCCCTCGAACAGCCAGGAGGAACCTGATGAACCATCCCCAGCACCCCACCCGCCGCACGCTGCTGCAGGCCGCCACCCTGGGCGCCGCGCTGCCGGCCTGGCCGCTGGTCGTCCAGGCGCAGGCCCAGGCCCAGCAGCGCCGCTTCGAGCCGCGCCCGCAGGGCTGGCGGACCTTCGAGGTGACCACCACCGTTGCCGTGGCCGACCACCAGGGCACCAGCAAGGTGTGGATTCCGGTGCCGTCGGTGGACACCGAATACCAGCGCACGCTGGACCACGCCTGGTCGGGCAATGCGTCGAAGGCTGCACTGGTGTCCGATGCCGGGCGCGGCGTGCGCATGCTGTATGCCGAGTTCGCGCCCACCGTGGCCGCGCCGGCCATCACCCACGTCAGCCGCGTGCAGACGCGTGACCGCGCGGAGGACTGGAAGCCGTCTCCAGCGGTCAAGGAAGACCCCGCGGTGCTGCGCCAGGCGCTGGCGGCGACCGAATTGCTGCCGTTGGACGGCATCGTGCGCGCCACCGCGCTGCAGGCCATCGGCAACGCCAGCGGCGACCTGGAGAAGACCCGCGCGATCTACCGCTGGGTGGTGGCGAACGCGCACCGCGAGCCCAAGGTTCGGGGCTGCGGCACGGGCGACATCAAGTCGATGCTGGAGACCGGCAACCTGGGCGGCAAGTGCGCGGACCTCAACGCGGTCTTCGTCGGCCTGTGCCGGGCGGTGGGCGTGCCGGCGCGGGACGTCTACGGCGTCCGGCTGGCGCCGTCGGCCTTCGGCTACCGCGAGCTGGGGGCCAATTCTTCCAACCTGAAGGGGGCGCAGCACTGCCGGGCCGAGGTCTTCCTGAAGCAGCATGGCTGGGTGGCGATGGACCCGGCGGACGTGCTGAAGGTGATGCGGCAGGAGACGCCGGAGTGGATCAAGGACACCGCGCATCCGGTGGTGGCGCCGGTGGCGCGCGGCCTCTTCGGCAGCTGGGAAGGCAACTGGCTGGCCTACAACACGGGGCACGACGTGCGCCTGCCGGGTTCTTCCGCCAAGGGCACGCTGCCGTTCCTGATGTACCCGAACGGCGAGAACGCCAGCGGCCGCTTCGACGAACTGGCGCCGGACGCGTTCAAGTACGCGATTTCGGCTCGGGAGATCTGAGCGTTGTCGCCCGGAGCGGTGTACGGCCACGCTGCCGGGTTTCGCCCCGGCAGGCGAGTTCCGTTTGGTGGACGCCAAAAGGAACCAAAAACGTCTTTGAACGTTCATCAGTGCCTCCGTGCGCAAAGGCATTTAGCACGGTGTGTTCACCCGCTGGCGGCACTGTCCCGTCATGCTGCCCCATCCGTGCACGCGCGTCGCGACGAGAGTGCACGGAGCACTCTCGATGACCGAGTCCGAGTTCGCAGGGCGGCGACTGGACGCGCCTTCGCCGTGGGATGGCCACTGCGCGCAGAGCCTCGCCCCGTACGCGCACCGTGCGGCACTGGGCTCGGCGCGTCCGCCGCGTTGCGTCTCTTCAGAGTGCTCCGTGATCCTGGTCCCGACGCGCGTGCACGGATGGGGCAGGGTTACGGCTCAGTGCCGCCAGCAGGTGAACACACCGTGCCGAATGCCTTCGCATGCCCGGGCATACATGAACGTTGGGAAGACGTTTTTGATTCCTTTTGGCGTCCACCAAAAGGAATTCGCCTGCCGGGGCGAGACCCGGCCGCGTGGCAGTCGACTGCACTCACTCAACAGAGCCGGCAGCGTGCCCGTCAGCCGCACGCACGGTCAGCGAGGCCGCGGTGAAATGATCGTCGGCACCGCAGGCCACATCGACCACGGCAAGACCACGCTGGTCAAGGCGCTGACCGGCGTCGACACCGACCGCCTGCCGGAGGAGAAGAAGCGCGGCATCAGCATCGAGCTGGGCTATGCCTTCATGGACGTGGCCGGCCAGGATCAACGCATCGGCTTCATCGACGTGCCGGGCCACGAACGCCTGGTGCACACCATGCTGGCCGGTGCCACCGGCATCGATGCGGCGTTGCTGCTGGTGGCGGCCGACGACGGCGTGATGCCGCAGACGCGTGAACACCTGGCAGTGCTGTCGCTGCTGGGTGTTTCGCGGGGGGTCGTGGTGGTGACCAAGTGCGATCGCGCCGATGCGGCGCGCGTGCAGGCGGTGTGCGCCGAGGCGGTGGCGCTGCTGCAGCACACGCCACTGGCTGGCTCGCCGGTGCTTCCCGTGTCGGCGCACCGCGGCGATGGCCTGGCGGCGCTGCGCGATTGGCTGGGTGCGGCCGCCGTGCAGGCGGTGCCAGAGCCCGACGAAGACGCCGCCTTCCGCCTCGCCGTCGACCGCGCCTTCACGCTGGACGGCGTGGGCACCGTCGTGACCGGTACCGTGCATGCGGGCCGCGTGGCGATCGGCGATGAACTGGTGCTGGTGCCCGGCACGCGCCGGGCGCGTGTGCGCAGCCTGCATGCGCAGGACCGGCCGGTCGAGCATGCCGGCGCGGGGCAGCGCTGTGCCATGGCCCTGGCCGGCATCGCCCGCGACGAGGTGCAGCGCGGCCAGTGGCTGGTGGCGCCGGCGGCCGCGCTGCCGACCGAGCGCTTCGATGCCGAGCTGCTGCTGTGGCACGCCGAGCCCAAGCCCCTGCGCAGCGGCACGCCCGTGCACGTGCACGTCGGCGCCGCGGCGGTGCCGGGCAGGGTGGCCGTGCTCGACGAGCCGGCCGTGCTGGCGCCCGGCGCATCCGCGCGCGTCCAGCTGGTGCTGCAGCGGCCCATTGGCGCCTGGCATGGCGACCGGGTGGTGCTGCGTGACGCGTCGGCCACCCGCACGATCGCCGGCGGCCGGGTGCTGGACCCGTTCGCGCCGGTGCGCTACCGCCGCACACCGCAGCGGCTGGCTGAACTGTCAGCCTGGGCGCTGCCCACGCCGGCGCAGCGCCTGCAAGCGTTGCTGGCGGCCACGCCGCAGGGGCTGGACCTGCGGCGCTTTGCCGCGGCACAGGCGCGCACCCGGCCGGTGGCGCCGCCCGCCGGCGCGCTGCTGCAGGCGGACACGCACGGCGGCGAGTGGGCCCTGGACGCGCACCATTCGGCCGCCGCGCGCATGGCCGTGCTGGCGGCGCTGGCTGCGTACCATGAGCGCTATGCGGAAGAGCTGGGCCCGGACGCTGCTCGCCTGCGCCGGCTGGCGCTGCCGCGCCTGCCGGAGCCGCTGTGGCAGGCGCTGCTCGAAGCGCTGCGGGCCGATGGCGCGCTGCAGCGCCGCGGCGCCTTCGTCCATCTGCCGGCGCACGGCGTGCAGCTGTCGGCCACCGAGGAGCGCATCGCCCAGAAGGTGGCGCGCGGCCTGGCCGAGGCCGGCTTCGAAGGCGCCTGGGTGCGCGACCTGGCACGCGACGCCGGCGAGCCCGAGGCTCTGGTGCGCGTGACGCTGGCGCGGCTGGCGCAGCGGGCCGAGCTGCACCAGGTGGTGAAGGACCTGTACTACCCGCCGGCGACGATGGCCCGGCTGGCCGCCATCGCGCGCAGCGTGGGGGCCGCGCACGCCGGCGAGATCACCGCGGCCAGCTTCCGCGACGCTACGGCGCTGGGCCGCAAGCGCGCGATCCAGCTGCTGGAGCACTTCGACCGCATCGGCCTGCTGCGGCGCGTGGGTGACGTGCACCGGCTGCGCACGGACAGCCGCTTGTTCGAGGAAGCTTCGCCATGAGCCCGCCGGGCCGCCGAAAGGGCGAATACCGGAGCACGCAGTGCGGAGGTGCTCCAGTGGGCCCGCCGGGCCGTCCCAAGGGCGAGCATCGGGCGCCATCCGAAGGGAGTCCAGTGAACGCGCCGCACGCCGGCGTGTTCGGCAAGGGTTCGTGGAGGGAAAACGATCCTGGTGGGTCGGCCGGGCTTCAAACCCGGTGGCTGGCGCCATGCGCCGGCGGGTGGGTTCGACTCCCACTTCCCTCCGCCCGGACATTCGCTCGGTGGCTGCGCGGGCGCCGATCGAATGCCTGGCTGCGCGTTGCGGGGCTTCGCGCCGCTTGCGCTTGAATGGGGACGATGGTGAACGTGGCGGGCTTCGAGTTTCCGGATTCGCTGCACTACCTGGTCGACGAGCAGGTGTGGGCCGATCGGCTGGACGACGGCAGCGTGCGCGTGGGCATCACGGCGCTGGGCGTGCACCTGGCGGGCGAGGTGTACATGTGCCGGCCGAAGACGCCGGGGGCGGTGGTCGAGCAGGGCCGGGCCATCGCGCTGGTGGAGCTGGCCAAGTCCATCGTCTCGGTGAAGTCGCCGGTGAGCGGGCGCGTGCTGGGGCTGAACCCGCGCCTCACCGCCGAGCCCGAATTGGTCCACCGCGACCCCTACGGCGCAGGCTGGCTGGCCCGTCTGCAGGTGATGGACTGGACGGCGGACCGGGAAGCGCTGCTGGCGGGCACCGAGGCGGCGGGGGCGATGGCGCGCCATGCCTGGCTGCACGGGCTGGGCACGCCGCCGCAGGGGTGACAGGGCATGGCTGCCGGCTTCGTCGAGCGTGCGGTGGAGGGTGTCGCCATCCTGCTGTGGGCGGCCGATGCAGACGCGCCGCACCGGCTGGCCACGCCCTTCGCGGTGGCGGCGGCCGCGGCGGCGCTGGAACTGCCGGTGGAGCTGTACTTCAGCGCCCGCTGCGTGCGCCTGCTGCTGCCGGGCGTGGCCGCGGGCCTGCGCGCCTCGCAGGCCGAGCCGGTGCCGCATGCCCGGACCGTGGCCGATGCGATGCGCGAGGCGCTGGACCACGGCGCGCGCTTCTATGCCTGCAGCGACGCGCTGGCCGCGCAGGGCCTGACGCTGCAGATGCTGACGCCTGAATGCAGCGGCCACGGCGGCGCGCTGCAGTTCGCGGCCCGGGCGGGCGATGCGCGCTGGCGGGCGCTGGTGTTCTGAAGCCCGCGGCGTGCGTGGCGCCTGGAGCGGGCGCAGGGATGCAGATGCTTTTGCGAGCGCTCGGCAGGGTGTCAGGCGCGCCCGAGCGGTTCGGCCTGCACGGGGCCGCAGACGCGGTCGCGCCCCTCGGCCTTGGCGCGGTAGAGCGCGCGGTCGGCCTGTTCCAGGGCCGTCTCGATCGCGTCCGCCGAGTCGACCACTGCGAGGCCGGCCGAGAAGGTGATGCGCAGCTCGGGCAGCGAGGCCGAGACCATCGCCGCCGCGGTGGCGGCGCGCAGACGGTCGACCACCTCGGCAGCCTGGGCCATCGGCGTGGCGGGCAACAGCAGCAGGAACTCCTCGCCGCCCCAGCGGCCGAGGATGTCGCCGCTGCGCGTCAGGCGCAGCAGCAGGTCGGCCAGGCCGCACAGCACTTCGTCGCCCAGCGCGTGGCCATGGCGGTCGTTGATGGGCTTGAAGTGGTCGAGGTCGATCAGGCACAGCGCCAGCGGCGCCCGCTGGCGCTGGGCACGGTCGGCCTCGCGCGCCAGCTCGTCGCGCAGGCGGCGGCGGTTGTACAGGCCCGTCAGTTCATCGCGCGTGGCCAGGCGCTGGATGCGTTCCAGCGCCTGCCGCAGTTCGGCCGCCTGCAGCTTCATGCGCCGGCGCAGCGCGCTGAGCTGCCCGGCCAGCAGCGAGAGCGTGGGCAGCACCGTGGCCGCGATGACGAAATGCAGCCGCTCGACGATGGGGTCGAAGCGCTGCGGATCACGCTGGCTCATCACCAGCATCACGCCGCCGAGCAGGGTGACGGCGAAGAGGGCCAGCACCCGGGTGGCGCGCGGCGTCATCGTGTAGGCGCCGAAGGTGACGACCAGCGCCGCCACCATCAGGATGCTGCCGCGGATGGCGGGGATGATGGCGTAGGCGGCTGCCAGGCAGCCGATGGCCGCCATCATCTGCGGCACCGCGACCGAGGGGTCCACCCAGCCGCGGGTGGCGCCGCTGCGCAGCACCGCATACGCGGTGAGCGGCGCGCCGACGACCACCACCGACAGCCACGCGGCGGCCTGGCGCTGCGCCAGGCCTTCCCACACCGACCACCACAGCACGGCCAGGCACACCGCGTAGACCAGCGCCGCGGTGAGCGAGCGCTGGATGACGATGCGCTGCCGGCGTTCGTGGCCGAACAGCCACGCCAACGGGGCCGTCATGCCGGCTCCCCGGCCGAGGGGAGGGCGGGCCGGCTGGGGGCGGCCCGGCACGCGTCCCGCCGGCGGCTCGACACAGGCTGCCTCAGGCGCCGGTTGCGGCGTTGCGGAAGCGCTCGCGGATCGTCGCGAAGGCCTGCAGGTACTGCGGGTAGCGCTGGTCGCGCCAGGCGATCTTCAGCGCGTCGCTGATGTAGGCCTCGGTCGGGTGGTCACGGAAGCGCGACACCGACCAGCCCATGCCGAAGGGGTTGTGCGCCACGCTGCGCCAGGACTGCGTGGCCAGCAGCAGCGAGGCGGCGCGCTCCATCAGGAACACCTTGCGCTGCGCGCCCGCGCCGCCGGGGCCGGGGTAGCTGGTGGTGGCGGTCAGCGCGGCTTTCAGCGGGTGCTCGCCGGGGGCTTCGCAGACCGCGAACATGGCTTCGTTCAGCGCCAGCCATTCGCGCCAGAAGGCAGGGCGGGCGACGAAGAAGTTGGAGAACACCGTCTGGCGCGAATCCATGACCAGCGCACGCAGCGGCACCGGCCGGCCAATGTGCGCCAGGAAGGCCTCGTAGGCGTCGATGAGGCCGGGGTCGAAGGTCTCGCCCTGCTCGAAGACGTTGAGGAAGAACGCGCCCATGTCGGGCTGTGGCGAGAACAGCACCACGTCAGCCTGCGCGGCCGATTCGCGCACGAAGGCTTGCACCTGCGCATGCGTCAGGCTGGTCTTGTGGCCGAACTTGGGCGAGAAGAAGCCGTAGAAGGCGTCGCCGTCCAGGGGCTGCTGCATCAGGTGGCGCCGGATCGGCCAGTACTCGTACCAGTCGGGGCGCTGATTGGGGCGGTTGTCCAGCAGCGCATAGCCGGGCTCCAGCGCGGCCACGGTGGCGTCGGAGTAGCCGATCTGGTGCAGGTGGACAGCGGGGAGGCTGACGGACATGCGCAGCAGTCTAGGCAGGCCGGCTCGGCAGCGGTGTGGCGAACAGCGGCACTTCGCTCCCGCATTATTCGGCGCAGTTTGCGCCGTCTGGGTGCACGTGTAGGGACATCGCGATGTCGGGCTACTTTCCACACCCTGTTACTGGAGCAGCGCGAAAACCGCTGAAAAAGTCGGAAGCTATTGCCCTTCGGCTGCCGGCGGCAACGGCCGGTACCGAGTGCCAAGAAAAAACGGCCCGCTGAGCGGGCCGTTTGCATGGGTGGTCGTCGCGCGCTTACAGCAGCGGCTGGCCGGCTCGCAGCAGTTCGTCTTCCAGTCCGCTGCGGGTCGGCGGTGCCACAGCCGCGGCGCCGCTGGCATGGCCCCCACCGTCGCTGGCGCCGGCGCCGAGCAGGTCGCCCGACGGCGCGGTCAACAGCTCGCCCAGGGCCGGTGCGGCGGTCGCCTCGCGGCTGAACCACACGTCGGCCATCTCATGGCTCTGGCCGTCGGCCGTGGTGTAGCTGGAGACCAGGCCCACCGCGTTGCCGTTGTCCACCCGGTCACTGCTGGCCGGTGCCAGGTTCAGGCCGGTGATGCCGACCTCGATCAGGCCCTTCAGCTCGCCGGCGTCGGTCTTGCCGTCGTGGTTGGCGTCGACCCAGACCTTGAGCTTGTCGAAGTTCGCGTCGGAGGCGTTGACCACGCCGTCGTGGTTGCTGTCCTCGGCGGCCAGGGCGGTGAAGCCATCGCCGGCGCGGCGTCCGTCGGCCAGTGCGGTGGCGGCGCCGAACAGCTCGCGGCCGTCGTTGATCACGCCATCGCCGTTGAGGTCCATCGCCAGCAGGCCATCGCCGCCGCCCACCCAGCCCCACTGCCATTCCTGGCCGCTGCCGGTCAGGTCGAACTTGACGCCGTCAGCCGCGGCCAGCGTCTGCACGCCGCCGCCGTCAAGGTCGAGCACGATCGGCGTGACGCTCATCAGCGCATTGAACTGCGCGTTGGACATCACCTGTACGTCGGCCTGCTCGAAGGCATTGGCCTGCGCGGTGGTCATCGCCGCGATGTCGGCCGTCTCCAGGCCGGCGATCTGCGAGGTCACCAGCGCGGCGATCTGAGCGGTGGTGATGCCGGCGACCTGAGCGGTGGTGAAGGCCGCGATCTGCGAGGTCGTCAGCGCGTCGAAGTGATCGGTCGACAGGCCGGCGATCTGGCGCGTGGTCAGCGAAGCCCATTGGGCCGTGGACAGCGCATTCAGGTCGGACGAGCCCATCGCGTTGAGCTGCGCGGCGGTGAAGGCCGAGATGTGCGCCGTGTCCAGCGCCAGCAACTGCGTGGTCGTCAGGGCCTCCACCTCGGCGGTGCCGAAGGCGGCCATCTGCGCAGAGCTCAGCGCGGCGAAGTCCGCGCTGTCCATCGCGCTGATCTGCGTGGTGTTGATCGCAGCGATCTGGGCCGTGGTGAGGGCGCCCAGCTGCACGCTGGTCAGTGCCACGAGCTGGTTCGTGCTCAACGCGTCGATGTCGGCGGTGGCGAAGCCGCGGATCTGCGCCGTGCCCAGCGCGGCGAGGTCGGCGGTTTCGAGCATGGCGACCTGGCCGGTGCTCAGGCCGGCGATCTGGCCGGATGCCAGCGCGGCGAACTGCGCGGTGGTCAGCGCGTTCAGGTCGGAGGTGCCGAAGCTGGCGAGCTGCGCGGTGGTCAGTGCCCGGACCTGGTCGGTCTCCAGCGCCACGAGTTGGGTGGTGCCCAGGCCGTCGAGCTGGGTCGTCGTCAACGCGGCCACCTGCGCGCTGCTGAGCGCGGCGATGGTCGTCGTCGACAGCGACGCGAGATCGGCGGTGCCGAAAGCGCGGATCTGGCTGGTGGACAGCGAGCTGAACTGCGTCGTGCTCATCGCCGCCATCTGGCTGGTTGACAGCGAATCGAGCTGGGCGGTGGTGAAGCCACGCAGCTGCGCGGTGGACAGCGCGGCGAGGTCGGCGGTGTCCAGGTTGGAGACCTGGGTGGTCGACAGGCCGGCGATCTGGCCGGTGCCCAGCGCGGCGAACTGCGCGCTCAGCAGCGAATTCAGGTCGCTGGTGCCCATGCTGGCCAGCTGCGCGGTGGTCAGCGCGCGGACCTGGTCGGTTTCCAGCGCCACGAGCTGGCTGGTGCCCAGCCCGTCGAGCTGCGTGGTCGTCAGCGCGGCGACCTGGCCGGTGCCCAGCGCCGCGAGCGTCGTGGTGCTGAGGGCGGCGAGGTCGGCGGTGCCGAAGCCGCGGATCTGGCTCGTGGACAACGAGGCGAACTGGCCCGTGCTCATCGCCGCCATCTGCGTGGTGCCCAGCGCGTCGAGCTGCGTGGTGGTGAAGCCGCGCAGCTGCGCCGTGCCCAGCGCGGCCAGGTCGGCCGTCTCCAGGTTGGCGACTTGCGTCGTCGTCAGGCCGGCGAGCTGCGCGGTGCGCAGTGCGGCGAACTGGCTGGTGGTCAGCGCGTCGAGGTCGGCGGTGCCGAGGCTGGCGAGCTGGGCGGTCCTCAGCGCGCCGACCTGCACCGTGGTCAGCGCCACGAGCTGGGTGGTGGACAGGCTGTCGATCTGCGCCGTGGTGAGGCCGGCGATCTGGCCGGTGGTCAGCGCGACCAGCTGGGTGGTCGACAGCGCGGCCACGTCGGTGGTGTCGATGCCGCTGGTCTGCAGTGTCGTCAGCGCGGCGATCTGCGAGGTCGACAGCGCGGCCAGGTCGGTGCTGTCCAGCGCCGCCACCTGCGCGGTGGTGAAGCCGCGCAGCTGCGCGGTGCCGAGCGAGGCCAGGTCGGTGGTCTCGAGGTTGTCGACCTGGGTGGTCGTCAGGCGAGCGAGCTGGCTGGACGTCAGCGCGCCGAACTGCGCGGTGGTCAGCGAATTCAGGTCGGCCGTGCCCAGGCTGGCGAGCT
>Ga0196963_10002763_pt1 | contig 10253 bp, 5 predicted proteins | sample S1_5metaG_FD_148600 | JGI IMG/M metagenome (GOLD analysis project Ga0196963, IMG submission 148600) | Soil microbial communities from Anza Borrego desert, Southern California, United States - S1_5 | ecosystem: Environmental > Terrestrial > Soil > Desert | place: USA: California | collected... | reverse complement strand
GCTGGCGGCGCGCGGATCGATCACCGCGACCCGGCCGCCGTCGTCCGGGTTGGCGCCCACGACGATGACGCTGTGCCCGTCCTCGAGCCGCGCCAGGATCGGGAACACGCCGCCCTGGGCGAGCAAGGACTCCCATGTCAGACGATCGTGCCGCGCTTTGAGGCCGATTTCCTGCGCGATGCGCAGCAGCCGCGCGTTGGCCGGTTCCTCGGCCCCCAGGGCGTGATCGTCGATCAGGCGCTCCGGGTTGACCTGAATGCCGTGATGCTGCGCGATTGCAGTCAGGCATTGGATCGTGGTGTGGGGATAGCGTTGATCCATCGCGCTACCCCGCAGCTCCGGCATCGGCACGGCGCCTGCTCATCCCTGCCTCCGCAGGAATTCCTGGTAGGCGAGCGCGATGCCGTCGCGCAAAGACGTCTTCGCCCGCCAGCCGAGCTCGGCCATGCGCGAGACGTCGAGCAGCTTGCGTGGCGTGCCGTCGGGTTTGCTGAGATCCCATTCGATCTGGCCCCCGTAACCGACGACCTCGCGTACCAGCTCGGTGAGCTCGCGGATCGTCAAGTCTTCGCCGACCCCGATGTTGATCATCGGATGATCCTGTCGACACAGCCGCTCGAATGCGGCGTCTGGCAGGTCCATCAGAAACACGCAGGCCTCGGCCAGATCGTCGCTGTACAGAAATTCGCGACGCGGCGCGCCGCTGCCCCAGGCGACGACCTGCTTTGCGTCCGCGACCTTGGCCTCATGGAATTTGCGGATCAGTGCCGGCAGCACGTGACTGTTCAGCAGGTCGTAGTTGTCGTTCGGTCCATACAAATTGGTCGGCATCACCGCGAGAAAGCGCGTGCCGTATTGGCGGTTGTAAGCGGCGCACTGTTCGATGCCGGCGATCTTGGCCACCGCATAGGCGCGATTGGTGACCTCCAGCGGGCCGGTCAGCAGGTACTCCTCGCGGATCGGTTGCGGGCAGTCGCGCGGGTAGATGCAGGACGAGCCGAGGAATAAAAGGCGCTTCACGCCATGCCGGCGCGCCGCGTCCAGCACATTCAACTGGACCGCGGCATTGTCGTAATAGAAGTCGGCCGGATAGGTGTTGTTGGCATGGATGCCGCCAACCTTGGCCGCGGCAAGGAACACGTAATCCGGCTTGTGCGCGGCGAAGAATGCCTCGACCGCGTCCTGGCGGGTGAGCTCGAGTTCGGCATGGCTGCGGGTGACGAGCTCGAACGGCCGCGTCGCGAGCTGGCGTGCCAACGCCGAGCCCACGAGCCCGCGATGTCCGGCGATGTAAACCCGGCTGTTCGGCTCCACGCTGCGTCCCCGTCCCCTTTGTCGGCGAAGATGATCGGCGCTGCGGCGTAATGCAAGCCAGGGGCCAAGCGCTCGCGGCGGATTTCCGTCACATATGGCACGGGTGGGCTACCCGGCTTGCGGCGCCACTCGTGGCAGCAGCAGGCAGACCTCGCAGCCGTGACCTTCGGTGCTGTGGATGCTGATGCTGCCGCCGAGCACCTGGGTGGTGAGGTTGTAGGCGCTATGCAGACCGAGGCCGACGCAGCCCTGCCCGCGTTGCGTGGTGAAGAACGGCTCGAATGCGCGTGTCGCGGTTTGCGCCGACATCCCGGCACCGCAGTCGACGACGCTAAACTGCACCTGCTCGGCCAGCAGTGCCGCGCGCAGCGTGACCGTGCCGCTGCGTCCGCCGTAGCCGTGCCGCCAGGCGTTGTCCACGAGCTGGGTGATGACCTGCAGCAATGCGCCAGGATAGCTGTCGAACACGATGCCCGCCGGGCAATCCAGCTCGATCGTCAATTGCTTGGCGCGCTCGCCCGCGCGCAATGCCAGCAGGACCTGCTCCAGGTAGGGTTTGAGCTCGAAGCGCCCGCGCTCCTCGCTGGCGCGATCGACGGCGATCTGCTTGAAGCTCTCGACCAGGCGGCAGGCGCGCTCCAGATTTTTCAGCGTCAGCTGCGTGGACGTACCGAGCATGCGTGCGAAGTCTTCCAGCTCGCGGCGGCTCAGCGCTTGTGCCGACAGCTTGCGGATGAACTCGGCACCGGCGTGCTCGAGATGCGAGCTGGCGGTGAGCGCGACGCCCAGCGGCGTGTTGATCTCGTGCGCGACGCCGGCGACCAGCGAGCCGAGTGCGGCCATCTTCTCCTTCTCGACCAACGAGCCTTGCGTGGCCCGCAGGTCATCGAGGGCCTGGCGCAGTTCGACCGTGCGTTGCTCGACTTCTTCCTGCAACTGACGTGCGCGGCGTTGCAGCCGGCGCGTGCGCCAACGCCAGCCGCCATGGAGCAGGCCGATGAAGGCCAGCGCGGCGACGCCGGCGAAGGGGGGCGTCTGCCAGAACGCCGGGCGCACTTCGATCGGCAGTTGCAGTGGCGGATCGCTCCATTGTCCCAGCCGATTGCTGCCGCGCACTTCCAGCCGGTACTGGCCTGGCCACAGGCCGCCGAAGCTGGCGGATCGGTGCGAGGCATCGGCGGTGATCCACTGCGAGTCGTAGCCGACCAGCCGGTACGCATAACGATTCATCGCCGGCGCGGAGAAATCGAGCGCGGCGAACTCGATCCGCACGCTGCGCTGATCCGGGGCCAGGATCAGGCCTGAACTGGTTCGCGGCAGCACGACGGGCTTGCCGTCGATCTGGATCTCGGTGACCGCCAGCGGCGGGGCATAGGTCCAGGGGTGGAAGCGCGCGGGGTCGATCATCGCCAGGCCGCGGGTGCCGCCGTACAGCAGCAGGCCATCGCGCGTCTTGGCGAAGGCCCCGGTCCAGGACGTGCCGATATCCAGACCATCGGCGCGGCCGAGGGGCTGCCATTGCAGCGTGTCCGGGTCGAGCAGGAAGCGCGGCGACCAGATGCGGCCCTGGGCGTCCTCCAGCAGGTTGCCGCCGAAATAAAGCCCAGGACGGCCGAGCAGGGGGCTGATGTGGTCGAATTCCGCACGCCGGTCGTCCAGCGCGCGCAGCCGGTCCAGCCCCTGCGCGGTATCCACCCATAGCCGGCCGTTGCGATCGACCAGCAGGCCATTGACCTTGTCATTGGCGAGGCTGTGCGGGTCGTCCGGATCGTGCTGCAGGCGGCGCAGCGTCGTGGCGCCGATGTCGAGCAGCCACAGACCATCCCAGCTCCCCAGCCACAGGCGGCCGGCCGGGTCCTCGGCCATCGCATAGATGTTGGACGTCATCGGCCGCCCGTTGGCGTCGCGCAGAGCGATCAGGCGCCGCGCGTCCGGTGCCCAGTAGGCCAGGCCACCGGCCGTCGCCACCCACAGGCGCCCTTGCCGGTCACGCAGCAGGCGACGGACCCAGGCGTTCGGCAGGCCGGCATCGCGGTCGTAACGTTCGATGCTGTTGGCACCGGGCGGCAGGCGCAGCAGGCCGGCCTGCTGCGTGCCGATCCACAGCGTGCCATCCGCATCCTCGTGCAGCGCGTAGATGTGGCCATCCGGCAGCGGGCCATCGGGGGCCGGGCGATAAGCGCCAACCAGCCCGGCATCGCGATCGATGATATCGATGCCGTTGCCTTCGCTACCCACCAGCAGGCGCCCGTCGCTGCGTTCGAGCAAGGCGCTGACGTCGGCATGGCTGAGCGCGCCCGGGCGTTCCCGCCAGGTGCGAATCGCTTGATTGAGCGGGTTGTGCCGCTGCAGTCCGCCGCCCCAGGTGCCGATCCAGGTCAGTCCGGAGCGATCGACCAGCAGTTCGCCGATGTAGTCGTGCGCCAGGGTCCCTGGCACCGCCGGCGTGCGCTGCACACGACGCAACAAACGACCATCCGCGGCCGCCAGCACGTCGATGCCGCCGCCGTAGGTCCCCAGCCAGATCTCCTCCGGTCGTGGTTGGGCGATGGCATGGATCCAGTCATGGCTCAACCGGTTATCACCGTGGCGCGCGGCGCTGCTGCGGCGCTGCAGGACGCCGGTGTCCGGATCCAGCCAGGCCACGCCGCCGCCGCGCAGGCCGATCCACAGCTTGCCGTCGGCTGCCTCGAACAAGCGGAATACCGTCTGGCCGGCAAGCGAATCGGGCGTTTCGCCTGCCGATGCGACCCGCTCGAAGGCATCACTGCCGAGGCGGCGACGCTGCAGGCCGTCCTGCGTACCTAACCAAAGATCGCCGCGACGGTCGATCAGCAGCGCGCGGACGTGGTTGTCGACCAGCGCCGCGGCGTCGTCCGGGCGGGCGCGGTCGTGGACGAAGCGGTCATGCTCGGGCAGGTAGGTGTTGAGGCCGTCGTTGGTGCCGATCAGCACGCGGCCGTCGGCGGCGCAGGCCAGGGCCCAGATGATGCCGGGGCTCAGGCTGTCGTCACGCTGCGGATCGTGACGGAAATTGCGCACCTCGCCGCTGATCGGATCCAGCGCGCTCAAGCCGTCGCTCGCGGTGCCGAGCCACAGGCGGCCATCGGCGCCGACGCAGATGCGCACGATGTACTCGCCGGCGAGCGTGTCGCTGCGCCCCGGTACGCGGCCGAAGCGCTGGAAACGGTAGCCGTCGTAGCGCAGCAGGCCCTCCTGGCTGCCGATCCAGATCAGGCCGCGCGAGTCTTGCGCGAGGGCGGAGACGACGCCCTGCGGTATCACCGCGTCGTCCGCGATCGTTTCCAGGTACAGATCGTCCGCCGGCACCGCAGCGCCGAGCGCAGCCGCTTCCAGCAGCAACAGGGCCAAGCCGGTGAGCAGGCGGCACGCGCGCATCGCCGCGATGCTAGGCCAGCAGGACGCGCGGGTCGCGACGGCAAGTCACTGCGACGATGCGGGGGCGTTGATCAGCGCGCGCAGGCGCGGTTCCAGCAGGGCTTGGCGCCAGCCCTGGTGGCTGCTCGGCCAATGGCCGGTCTGGACCAGATGCTCGATCTGACGACGCGCGAGCAGCAGCGCTTCTGGCAGCTCGACCTCGGCGGCGCAGCGCGCGACTTCCTGCTGCAAGCGCGTGACGATGCGCCGCTCGGCATCGCTGAGCACGCGGGCCAGGGGCAGGTCCGCCGGCGGTTCGGCGAGCAGCTCCCACAACGCTTCGCGCGCCCGGCGCGCGGCGCTGCGCGCATTGGCGAAGATCTGCTCGTGCACCGAACGCACGCCAGGCGGGGCTTCGGCCAGCCGCACGCTCGTTTCGTTGTCGAGTACCCAGCCGCGCGGTCGGTCGGCACGACGCGCTTCCTGTTCGCGCCAGCGCAGGATCACGCACAGACGCGCCTGGGCGATGGCCGGCAGGCGTGCGCTGACCCGCATGCCGAGATGCGGCCAGGGATCCTCGCCGGGTTGCGCCGCGGCGGCCAGCATGCGCGCGCAGTCGGCCTCGAACCATTCGCGCCGGCCGCGCTGCTCGATGCGTTCCAGCAGCATGTCGGCCAGCGCGTCGAGATGGATCACATCCGCAGCCGCATACGCGCATTGCGCCGCGCTCAACGGTCGCTGCATCCAGTCCGAGCGGGTCTCGCCCTTGTCCAATTGGATGCCCAGCAACTGCGCGACCAGCGCCTGATAGCCCAGGCCGTGGCCGGCACCGGCAAAGGCCGCGGCGAGTTGAGTGTCGAACAATCGCTCGGGCAGCACGCCATAGTGATGGCGCAGGCATTCGAGATCCTCGCCCGGCGCATGCATCAGGCATAGCCGCGGTGCGGCGAGCAGCTGGCGCCACGGCGCCGCCTCGCGGACCGCGAGCGGATCGACCAAGGCCATCTGCCCGGCCGCGGTCATCTGCACCAGGGCCAGCTGCGGCCAGTAGGTGCGTTCGCGGAGGAACTCCGTGTCCAGGGCGAGCCGCTTTGCTTCGCCGATGCGGGCGACAAACTCTTCGAGTTGCGGCAGCGTATCTAACCAGGGTGCCATATTAGGCTTTCGTTCAGGTTGCAAGGCGTACGGCGATAGCCTACCTTGAACCGCTTAGGTTCAGTCGCGACGGCGCGTGCGTGACCGGGCCATTCCTTTGTTGGCGATGTCGGACGGGCCGCGGTCGCGGCGCGGGAGGACGAGTGCGTAACGAGTTTTTGCGTGGAATTTTGCTCTCCGTGATGGCTGCCACGTGGCTGGCCGGCTGCGGAGGTGGCGGTGAGGCGCCGAAGGACCAGGCCCAAGGGCCGGCCGAACAAGTGCCGGCTGGCGAAGCGCCGCCCGCGACGGCCGAGTCGCCAGCGGCGACCGACCCTGCCGGCGATTCCTCTGCGCCCGAACTGCGCAAGCGCTTGGTCGATTCCACCGCCGCCGAGGAGGAATGGGTGCCCGAGCTGGTGCCTACGCCGCTGGACAGCACCGCCGAGACGTTGCGGCGTGCCTCGGAGGCGCTGGCCGCCGGACGCGTGGAGCAGGGCGACAACAACGCGCTGTCGCTGTACCTGTCGGTGTTGAGCACCGATCCGGAGAACGCCGAAGCCAAAGCGGGTGTCGACAAGATCGTCGCCGATCTGGTCGCCAAGGGCGAGCAGCATCTCACGCAGGGACGCTTCAGCGAGGCCTCGCGGCTGGCGCAGGTGGTGTCGAAGGTCCGCGCCGATGATCCGGCCGTGCAGGCGTTCAAGGCCAAAGTGGATGCGGGTCGCGAAGTCGGCACCCTGCTCGTCGAGGCGCAGCGCCTGGCGGCGGCAGGCAAGGTGGTCGCGCCGGAAGGGGACAACGCCGCCGAGGTCTATCGCGGCATCCTGCGCAAGGATGCGCAGAACGCGGCGGCACTGCAGGGGCTTGCCAAGCTCGAGTCCGACCTGCTCGCGCAGGCCGGTGCGGCCGCGCAGGCCGGCAACTATGCCGAGGCCGATCGCCTGCTCGCCGACGCCGGCAAGGTCCGGCCGGGCTCGCAGGACGTGCAGAACGCTGCGACCCGCATCGTCGAAATGCGTTCCGGACGCACCTCCGAGCTGGCGCAGCAGGCGAACGCGGCGATCGACGCGAAGGACTTCGATCGCGCGGCCGAGTTGCTGCGGCAGATCGAACAGGTATCGGCACAGGCGCAGGGGATCGACGAGCTGCGGGCGCGTCTGGAGAGCGCGCGCGTCTATGCGAGCCTGAAGCCGGGTCAGTCGCTGCGCGACGATCTGAGCAGCGGCGGCAAGGGACCCGAGCTGGTCGTGCTGCCGGTCGGCAGCTTCCGCATGGGCTCCCCGGACAACGAGGCCGATCGCAAGGCGAACGAAGGTCCGCAGCGCACGGTGACGATCAACAAGGCGTTCGCGATGGGCCGTGCCGAGATCACCGTCGACGAGTTCCGCGTTTTTGTTCGTGCCGCGGGCTACACGCCGAGCTCCAAGCAGAGCGGCAGCTCGACGATCTACGACGAGAAGAGCGGCAGCATGATCGAAAAGCGCGGCGTGAGCTGGGAGCACGACCATGCCGGCGAGCGTGCCGAGGGGCTGCTACCGGTGATCCACGTGTCCTGGAACGACGCCGCGGCTTACGCGGATTGGTTGAGCAAACAGACCGGCAAGCGCTACCGCCTGCCCTCCGAAGCGGAGTTCGAGTACGCGCTGCGGGCCGGGTCGCAGAGCCGCTACCCGTGGGGTGACGGCAATCCGACCCGCGTCGTCGCCAATCTGACCGGCGACAAGGATCGCTCGGCGACGCGGCGCAACTGGGTAAACGCGTTCCCGGACTACGGCGACGGCCACTGGGGCCCGGCGGCGGTGCGCAGTTTCGAGCCGAACCGCTTCGGTCTGCACGATCTCGCCGGCAACGTCTCGGAGTGGGTCGAGGATTGCTGGCACGACAACTACCAGCGCGCGCCGTCCGACGGCACTGCTTGGGTCAATCCGGGCTGCGGTCGCCGGGTGATTCGCGGTGGCTCATGGGCGAGCGCGCCGGACCAGGCCCGCTCGGCGTTCCGCTTGAATGCCGCGCCGACCACGACCAACCCGCGTCTGGGCTTCCGCGTCGTCCGCGACCTTTAACGCTCAGATCGGTAGGCAACTCGCCATAGCCGGCGAGGTGTGCCGGCGGCGTACGCTATCGCCCTGGCCTTGCGCCGGCCGATCACCCCGCCGCAGCCAGCAACTCGCGGAGGTGCGCGGTCGGTCGCCATGGGATCGGCCGCGCCGAGCAGGATTTCGATGGGCTGACTGATAGCCCCTTGGCCTGAGGATTGGCCAGCGCGCCGCCGCCATCGGAACGACGACCCGCATCGCAGCCGGGGCGCCGTTGAACAGCGCCCGCTACATGCCTAGCGCGGCTTTCCGGCGAATAGGTAGCCCGCGCCGCGTACCGACTTGATCAGCCGCGGCTGCCCCGGATCCGGTTCGATCTTGCGTCGCAGGCGGCCGACCTGCATATCGATCGCGCGATCGAACGGGCCCGCTTCGCGGCCATGCAGCCGGCTCATCAGTTCATCGCGCGACAGGACGCGGTTCGGTTGCTCGAGGAAAGCCCGCAGCAGCTCGAACTCGCCCGCGGTCAATGCGACCTCCTCGCCGTGCACGTCGCGCAGTTGCCGGCTGTGCAGATCGAGTCGAAACCGGTCGAACTCGATGCAGTGCGACGCCTGTGGGCTTGCGGTCGTCCGGCGCAGCACGCTGCGTACACGCGCGAGCAGTTCGCGCAGCTCGAACGGCTTGGTCACGTAATCGTCGGCGCCGAGTTCCAGGCCGACGACCCGGTCGTTGGCTTCGTCCCGGCCGGTGAGGATGATCACCGCGCCGTGCCAATAGCTGCGTAGCGAGCGCATCACTTCGAGCCCGTCCTCGCCGGGCAATCCCAGGTCGAGCAGGACCAGGTCGATGGGCTCGTGGCGCAGCAACTCGCGCATGCGTACGGCGTCGCCGGCGCTGCTGACCTCGAATCCCTGCGAGCTGAAGTAGTGCGTCGCCAGCAACTGGATTTCCGGGTCGTCATCGACGACCAGCAGATGGCGGCGCTCCTGGGCTGACATGGGCGGGATTCTACGGTGCCGCCGCCGGCCCGAAGATATCGACCCGGCGTCCGCCGGCCCCGAACAGTAACGCCTCCGCGGTGACCAACATCACGCTTGGGCCGACGGCCGGCGCGAGATCGGGCGCTGTAGCGACACCTGCTCTTCGAGGGGCCATTGGGTGAGCTGGGGCATGCACCGGCCGACGCTTCGAGGAACGGGTCATGGTTGATGAGCGAACGCCAGGTGCGGTCGTTGAAGAATTGCTGCTGGTCGAGGACACGACGACCGAGGCGCTGTACCTGAAACTGCTGTTGGAGGCGCAGGGTTACCGAGTGCGGATCGCAAAGGATGGGGTCGAGGCACTCGACGCGATCCGGCGCGCCGCGCCCGCGGCGGTCGTCAGCGATGTGCTGATGCCGCGCATGGATGGCTTCGAGCTGTGCGCGACGCTGAAGGCGGATGCCGCGCTGGCGCGGCTGCCGGTGATCTTGTTGACCTCGCTCAGCGACCCGGCGGATGTCGCCCGCGGCCTCGAATGCGGCGCCGACTATTTCATCTTCAAACCGGTCGACGAGCAGCAATTGCTGTCCTGCGTCGCACTGGTGCTGGCGCAGCGCCAGGTGGGCGTCAACGATGACGCGCGCATCGGCATCGAAGTCGTCCTCTCCGGGCGGCGCTTCGTAGTGACCTCGGATCGCCTGCGCATGCTGAACCTGCTGCTCGCCACCTACGAGGCGGCGGCGACCAAGCAGCGCGAATTGGAAGTCGCGCGGGCCGCAGCCGAGGCGGCCAACGTTGCCAAGTCGACGTTCCTGGCGACGATGAGCCACGAGATCCGCACGCCGATGAACGGCGTGCTCGGCATGGTCGAGCTGCTGGCGCACACCCGGTTGACCGAGCATCAGGCGGAACTCGTCTCGACCATCCGCCAGTCCGCACGCGTGCTGCTCGGCCTGATCGACGACATCCTCGATTTCTCCAAGATCGAAGCCGGGCGACTGGCGCTGGAAATCGCGCCATTGGCGCTGACCGAGCTGGTCGAGGGCCTGTGCGCGTCGCTGGCGCAACTCGCCGGGCAGGCTGCCGTCGACCTCCTGGTCCATGTGTCGCCACATATCCCGGCGCCGCTGCTCGGCGACGAGGTCCGGTTACGCCAACTGCTCTACAACCTGGTCGGCAATGCCATCAAGTTCAGCGGCAACCAACCGGGCCGGCGCGGCCGCGTGGAGGTGCGCGTGGCGCTGGATCCCGCGGCAGCCGAGCCGGCGCATGGCGTCGTGCCGTTGCTGTTGAGCGTGAGCGACAACGGCATCGGCATGGACGCGGCGACGCGCGAGCAACTGTTCACCGCGTTCAGTCAGGGCGGGCCGTCGATCAGCCGGCGCTTCGGCGGCACGGGTCTCGG
>Ga0196963_10002762_pt1 | contig 10255 bp, 21 predicted proteins | sample S1_5metaG_FD_148600 | JGI IMG/M metagenome (GOLD analysis project Ga0196963, IMG submission 148600) | Soil microbial communities from Anza Borrego desert, Southern California, United States - S1_5 | ecosystem: Environmental > Terrestrial > Soil > Desert | place: USA: California | collected... | reverse complement strand
TAGGTCTCAAGGCAGTCGACGGCCTCCTCGGTGATGTAGAGGGGATCGGTACCGAGAGGTCCGGTCAGGAGGATGTCCTGGCCGTCTGCTGTCGGGGCGACTGTCCAGAGGCGGCCCCCTTCGTCCTGGAAGCTGTGACCGAGGGCCATGTCCTTCTTGGGCATCTACTCGCCCTCCCTGATGTCCCGCCCCGGCCGTCGGAGAAGGCAGCGCCAAACCGTACCGGGCCCGTCCGAGGCTCCCATCCGGCTCGACTTCCCGGACTCCTGGACCGGAGGGAAGGGTGGCTCCCAGCCCTGAGCGCTCGCCTCCTGGAGCTTGGGGGCCAGCTCGCTCAGCGTGGGTGCTTCGGTGGTGGACCACTCCCAAGCGGGCTGCTGACTCCCGTTGCCGATCGGGGCTGCCCTTCTTCCGAGCCGAAGGAGGTCAACGGCGGCGCAAAGGTCCGCCTCAGAGACCTCCAGCACGAAGGCCGGGGAGTCGTCGAGCTGCGCCTCTCGGCCCTTTCCAAGCCGGACGCTCTCCCCGGCAATCTGGATGTCCAGCAACCGGCCGTCGCCGGACTGCGGGTCTTCGGAGAAGAAGAGGTCGAGGGTAGCCATTCAGAGGACCTCCTGTGGTACAGGGAACCCCGCCTCCATGGCGAGGTTGAAGAGGCGGGCGCGGGCGAGCTTGGCTCCGATCGCCGGAGGACGAAGGCGGACTCGGTTGTCCTTCGTGAGGGCGAGGCCCTCGCATGCGGGGGTGCAGAAGATCAGGATCCGGCTACGGTCGAGATCCTGGATCGCTCGCCAGTCCACCGCGAGAGCGATCTGGGCCAGCTCGAAGCCAAACCGGGGAGGGTGGCTCACCTCTACGCCCTGCTGGGTTCCGCAGACCCAGCAGCGGAGGTGCAGGACGTGCGGCTCGGCGGCGCTCACTTCGAGCCCTCCACCTGCTCCAGCAGGGACTCGGCCTCGGCCGTGATCTCCACCAACTGGCGGTAGTGGTCCGAGAGAGGAGCGAGGAGATCGGCGGGGACGAATTGTGCCCGGAGGGCAAGGCCTTCCAGGCTGCGGGCGACCTCATCCCGCCGAGCGACAAGCAGGGCGTGCTGGCGCTGCAGGAGGCCCGCCATCTCGGGAGCCTTGTCTTCGAGCCGCAACGTCGCCCTGGCATTGGCCAGGGACTCGCGACAGAGCAGGGCGATCTGGAAGTCCTCGTTCGCTGCCCATTCCAGAGCCTGAAGGGCAACGGCTCGTTCGGCCTCCGGTAGGTAGTGCAGACCGCAGCGGAGGGCCTCGGCGAGCGGGCACCCTGCCAGCGGCCGGTCGGGCACCCACTCCTCGGGCTCCTGTCCGGGGGTGTAGGTGGGGGAGGACATCAGAACCCCACCTCGTCGATATCGGGCTGGCCAAAGATCTCCGCGAGGCGGTCTCGCCGATGCTCAACGAGGGCAGCCGCGACTGCCGGCAGAAGGTTGGCTCGCAGCACCTCTCTCTTCGCGCGGAAGCCTCCGCAGAGCTGCTCTGCTGGTTTGGTGCTCCGTCCGTTGGCTTCCCTGATTACCGGCTCGAGGTAGCAGCGCCCCCCTTCCTGCCACCAGCAGCCTCGGCAATCTCTTGAGGCAGACACCTACTCCTCCCCCTCTTCCCCGACGGTCATCATGCCTCCGCCGCACCTTGGACAGACCTCCGAGCAGGAGTCGTCCATAGTGCGAAACCGGCAGGTTCCGACGCGGCAGACGTAGGTGGGCGGAAGCTCGCTCCCGAGGTCTGGGAGCGCCCAGGGGTTGCGGGTGCTTCGGGTGTCGGTCTGGGGCATCGCTCAAGCTCCGTGGACCACTCGTGGACCACTGGTGGTCCACCGGGGCCTCATCCGCACCGGTCTTGCCGGGGCGGTCAGGGGGCGTAAACGCCCGTCTTTATTGGAGCTTGATTCTGTGGGGATGAGTGGGCTTGGGTTCCGCAGCGGACTTTTAATCCGTAGGTCCAGAGTTCGAGTCTCTGACGGCCCACCACTCCCTCCCCTTTCAGAATCAAGCACTTGGCCGCTCACTCCGGGCGGCCTTTTTCTTGCCCGTGGACCAACCGTGGACCACTGGCGTCCGATTTCTCCCCGCTCCACCCAAGCTCCCGCAGGATCTTGAGCGCCTTCGCGGCGTGCTTCTCCGGCAGGGGGCGACCTCCGCGTTCCACGTCGTTCCAGAACGTCGGCTTGAGGCCGAGCTGGGCTGCCAGCGCTCTCCCGGAGATCCCGGGCGCGGGCAGGCTCTGACGGATCGCTCGGAGGGCGACGCCACTCAGAACCTGCTGCTTCCCTGAGCCTGAGCAGGTCGGGCAAGTCTCTTCGACCAGAAGGGGCGTCAAGTCCATGTCCGCTATTATGCGCGCTTTTAGGCGGCTGGTCAAGCCATCTTGACCATCCGCGCTGAACGCGCACACAATCGAGCCCGTGGCAAGCATCGACAGCTACACGCTCAAGGACGGCTCCCGTCGCTGGCGGGTGCGGATCCGGCGGGACGGTTTCCAGCCGATCGTTCAGCGAGGCTTCGCGAAGAAGAAGGATGCGGAGCAGTGGGCGGTTCAGGCCGAGGCCAATCTCCGGGAGCGGGAGCTGTTCGGCGCAGACCGGCTGACCCTACGGGACGCCATCGCGGCCTACCGTCTCCGTGAGCTTCCGGAGCTTGCGGAGACGGAGCGGCCGAACCGGATCCGCCACCTGAATTGGTGGGAGGCGCGCAGAGGTGACGTCCGCCTTCGGGACCTCACGCGCTCCGACATCCGGGAGGACATCCGGGCGTTGAGACGGGGAGACGAGGGCGCGTCTCTCACCGGGCGACCCGTGAAGTTCGCCACGGCCAACCGCTACGAAGCGGCGCTCTCGGCCGTGCTCTCGATGTGTGTCGACGAGGAGTGGCTGGAAGCCAACCCACTACGGAACCCGAGCCGGCGGAAGAGGACGAAGTCCGAGCAGGAAGCCCAGAGAGACAGGGAGATCACTCCGGAGGAGTTCAAGGCAATCTGGAGGGAGACGCAGAAGAGCCGGGACCCGAGGCTCTACCCACTGGCACTCTGCGCCTACGCGAGCGGAGCACGGCAGGGCGAACTGATGTCCCTCCAGTGGGCTGACGTGGTGCTCTTCCCGCGCGTGTACGACCCCACCACTAGGAAGCACCGGCCAGGGGCTCCCCAGGCACGGGTGAGGAAGACGAAGAACGGGCGGGACCGGATCCTCTACTTCGGGGGGCTCGCGGGAGACTGGCTGCGGGAGTACGCCAAGAAGCCGCACCTCTCCCGATTCGTGTTTGCTGAGCCAGGCGCTCCGCCATCGGATACACCACCAAAGTTCCCCACCATGGCATGGCGGCGGGCTCTCGAGCGAGCAAAGCTGGTCGATCTCCGCTTCCACGACATCCGGCACTCCTGGGCCTGCGATCTCGTGGACAACGGCACGCCGGACAGCCAACTCATGGCGCTCGGCGGATGGCGGTCTTCGACGATGATCCGGATCTACGCTTCCCGCGCCCAGCAGAAGGGCTCGGCCGCGGCAGAAAGACCGGAGCGGCCGGGGCTGGTCGGATAGGCGCAGCGCCGTGCGACCGCCGAGGCTTCCTCGCGGCCGGCAGAAGCTCGAAGAAGCGAGACGCCAGGATGCGGAGGGGGCGGCCATCTATGACCGCCTCGGCGAGCCCGTTCTTGTCCCGCTGAGCTAGGAGCCAGTCGAGCTCGCCCTTCTCAAAGGAGGGGAAGCGGTCCAGGAAGGCCCGCTTCGTCAGGGGCTCCTCGACCCGCTCTCCTGCCACCTCCCGCTCCAATTCCTCCAGCTTCTGCTTCACTCGGCGCAGCTCCTCCTGCTGAGTCTCGAACATGGTGCGGATCGCGGAGAAGGGATCCAAGACGGGTTCGCTCACTTCGTGCTCCTCGGGCTCTCCGGCCCGGCAATCGCTTCGAGGTAGAGATCTGGGACGGGACCCAGGTAAATGGGCTCCAGCCCGAACTGATCTGCTGTGGGGTCCAGGATCCGACCGTCGGGAAGGCGGAGCCAGATGTGGTTCGAGCAGCCCTGCAACGCCTGCGGGAACTCGACCTCTTCCGCGACGGCCTCGATCCCGTACGCCGAGAGGAAGCCCGCGAGCGGCCAGCAGACTGCGGCGCACATGAAGCGGCTCGGCCGGTTCCCCAGGAGACCTTTCCGGAAGTTCAGGGCGACTCGCTTGAGCTGGCGGTCGGTCATGACTTGCCCCCCGCTCTGTGGCTCTCTGGCGCGGTCGACAGCCTCTTCTGGCGCGCCAGGTAGGCGCTGGTGCTGACGATGTGCATGGCATGAACGATGGCGGCACATGGCGCGCAGAGCGACCCCGCGCCTCCGTGAGGTGAAGCGCACCGAACGCAGGTTGGCTCAGGCATCGCCGTCCTCCGGGAAGCAGATCAGGCACGGGACTCCATACTCACGGTCGGTCTCGTCTGCTTGATCCTCCCAGGCCATCACTTCGGCTAGCGCCATCCCCTCCGTGGTGGCCTCTACTTGCCGCTCATCCGAGAGGACGCCGCAGGGATATCGGCGGCGCCACACCGCAGAACAGCCGTTGTATGGCGTCCTCTCCAGGCGCAGCGGCCCGTGTCCGATCCTCTCCAGGACGGCGGGGTCGGTCATGGGCGGGGCTCCTCGGCCTTGATACCCGCTTCGAAGGCAAGGAGCAGGGCTTCGGAGTCGATCGAGCCGTGGTAGGACCGGAGGTACTCCAGGGCTGCCTTGCGCTCGGGCGTCATGGGCGAGCCTCCCGGACGGAGTCAACGGGCTGCGGGATCGGCTCGCGGTATCCGCGCTCCATGGCTGACAATTCCGAGGTGCTGATCCCCCAGGCGCGCGCCTGCTGGCCGGGGGAGATGCGGGCGGCCTCCCGCTGGTCGCGCATCCGACGCCCAGCTTCCCGCCACTCGGCCGCCTTCGCGGAGGTCCCGGTAGGCTGCCAGCGTCGGCCGTCGCAGGCCGAGCAGCGGCACCAGCCCGGTCCACCGCTGACCTCGCCCGTGTTCTGGTCTCGGTGATCGACCAGGCCGCCCGAGCCGCCGCGTCCGGCGCAGGCGAAGCACGGCTCCGTCTCCTGGAGCACCATGAGCGCGGCGAGACACACCAACTCCTGGTGGTTGAAGCCTCGGTCCCAGAGCATGCCCACGAGGTCTAACAGCCCGCTCTCGGTCTGGGAGTAGAGCGGTGCGGGACCGGAGAGGCCGATGGCCTCGTGCAGCACCCGGTCTCTCTCAGCGGGGGAGAGCCGCAGGAAGGCGGCAAGCGGGTGCTTCTCCTGGCCGGCCCAGGTCATGCCGCCCCCCTCTCTGCCCGAAGGCGGTCCCGGTGGATCTCGACCAGTCCCCGAAAGTTCCGGCCTACCTCCGCAGGCGAGAGTTCCGGTTCCCAGGGGAGGACCATCGGGTCCCACTTCCCGGCCTGCTTGATGCCGAGGTTCCGCTGCACCTCACCGTGCCCAAGCACCGTTCGCGGGGTGACCGGAATGGAGTAGGCCAGGCAGAGCTCGGCTACCACTTCGGCCATCAGGCGCCATTGAAACTCCCGCATCGGAAACTGCCCAAAATCGAAGGGCCGCTCCTCGGCGCCGGCCATGCCACAGATCGCGACTCCGATGCTCCCGGTGTTGCAGCCCCGGGTGTGGGCGGCGTAGGAGCCGGAGGTCAGCTTGCCGGCGTTGGCGGAGATCGGGTGCCAACCCCGGACGAGGACGCCGTCTCCGTCGATGAGAATGTGGTAGTGCTGCCGGTCAAGAGAGGAGCAGGTCCAGCTGCCGGCAGTCCAATGGGTGATGACCCGTGCCATCGAGCAGGGAGGGAGCCAGGAGGTCTGGAGATGGCGGGAGTCAGACATCGGCGTTCACCTCCTGCTGGCGGGCGATGGCCTCCCGGTGCTCCCGGGCAAGCCGGAGCTTCAGGTCCTCGGCGGCGGCGGCGGCGTCATGATCTCCGGCGTCCCAGAGCCGCTGGGCTTCGTCGCTGACTCTCCCGATCTCGTGCCAGATCTCCTCCGGGGAGCGGGAGGTCCGTGCCTCTGCCTTGGGGGAGACAGGGGAGGCAGGTCCGTGCAGCTCCGGGAAATCGGGCCGGGAGGGTGCCAGCCGCCAGCGCAGGACCACCTGCTCCGAGATCTCCACCTTGTAGAGCGTGTAGAGCCAGCGGTGCCCGTCCCAGAAGCCGGGGGTCCAGAAGTCGTGGCCGGTCTCTCGGTCTAGGACCCAGGTGTCCAGCCATTCCTCGGCCGGGGCGGGCTCCTCCTCCGGCTTCCGCCACCGGGTTTCCTCCCGGAGGCGGGCCAGCTCCTGCGTCTGAGCCTCCAGGGCGAGGGCTGCTTCTCGGAGAAGGTCAGGCATGGGGCGCCTCCTCCTTGCCCAGGGCCCGCAGCAGGTCTCCGGAGATGCGCGAGACCAGGAAGGGGAGTTGGCGCTCCAGGGCAGCGGAGATCTTGGCGTCGAGATCCTCGCCCGTCGGAGTGAGTTGCACGGACCAGCCGGGGGAGAGGTCCGCAACGCTCGGTGCGCTGTCGGGATGCTCCAATGGAAGTTCCCGCGGGTCTGGAGTCGGAGCCGGAACCGGCCGGGGAAGTGCGGCTCTCCGGACGATCCCGAACTCCCGGCGAGCGTGACCCACCATCGCTGGGGTCAGTTGGGGGCCTCCCGTGAGGTCAGAGAACTCCTGGAGGACGCCCGCGACTTCCTTGTCCAGGTCGCGTCCCAGGCGGAGCCCCATGTCCCGGCACACCCTTTCCAGGGTTCCGGGGAAGGCGTGCTCAAGGCGCTGGAACCACTCTTTGCCTGTCAGCTTCTTCGTCACGTCAGTCCTTCTTTCTCCCGGACAGGGCCGGGGTCAGGCTGCCATCTCAGGGGCGAGGGAGGCGACGCACTGCCGGATGAGCCACTTCATGGCCGGTGGCGTCACCGCGTTGCCGTACTGCTTGACCGCCTCGCGGTCGTTTCCGATCACCTTGTAGGAGTCCGGGAAGGCCATGCCTCGGCCGACCTCCTGCCGGCGGAGCATCCGGAAGTAGCAGTCCTCCACGGACAGTTCCTCTCCGGGGTCAACCAGCCCGTGGCGGTCGAGGGTGGTCAGGGTGTGGACCGGCTCGTCGACGCCGTAGGCCGTGCCGTTGCCGTAGTAGGGGATCAGGTAGGGGGCGCGGGACATCACGCCGGTCTGCGCGGTTGCTGCCTGGGTGCGTAGGGCTTCATCCGCGCTGAAGACCTGCATGGTGGGGTGGTCCCGCAAGGTGATGAGGGCGCCGCTGGTCACCAGGGCGTGATGGATCCCGCCGGCCGAGATGGTGCCGATCGGCTCGTCACCGCGAACCGGGGTGCTCGGGATCTGGTCCGCTCCGGTTCCCCGCAGCGTCACCAGGTACGAACCGGGGCCGGCGAGCGCCCAACGGTCGGAGCCGGTGAAGGTCGGAGACGGCTCGCCGGAGGAGCGCGGAGGGGCGGAGAGGCTGCCGGCGGTGACCAGCATCGGCATGCACACGCCAATCGACTGCTTTCCGGTCTGGGTCCGCATTGGCTCGGCCGCGCCGACTGCGCGGCGGTTCGGGTCCTGGGTGAACAGCGTCTCCACCAGGAAGGGGGAGACCAGGGCGGTGGTGTTGCAGCCGGGAAGGGTGAACATCGGTTCCTCCCCGGAACGCACCCGGCCCCGATCCGTGGTCATGTTGGTGGTGATGACCAGATGCTGCCGCCCGTACTTCAGAAGGCCTGCCTTGATCCGCTCGAGAGTCCGGGGCTTGAGGGCGGGCTTTTTGTCTCCGATCCGCTTCCCCGGTACCGAGAGGTCAAGGGCGTTCAGGGCGGCGTAGTAGTAGGGCGAGACCTCCCGCCGGCAGGTCGGGCAGGTGAAGACGTACTGCCGTCGGTACCGGCCGACTCGGTTCGCCACTCCGGACTTCGAGTTGAGCTTCCAGGTCTGGACGGCGGCCACGTCCTTGCCGCAGTGCAGGCACGGAGCCGGCGGCGTGAGGTCGAGTTCGGGAGCCCGGTTGCCCTTGCGCCAGAAGACGACGTAGATCCTGTCGCGGGACTGCGGCGTGGGATGGGCGAACATCGAGTTGAGGGAGACCACCTTGTGGGTGTACCCCAGGGCGTGCATCGCCTGGAGCCAAGCTTCCCAGCAGGCCCACATGGTGGCCTCGACGACGTTCTCCACGATGACGATGTTGTAGCGGTGCGCCTCAGCGAAGCGGGGCACGTCCCACATGGTGGCGCGGGAGCGTTCGGCCGAAGGATCGATGGCCTTGTCGAACAGGTGCCGCTGCGCGAGGTTCTTCCGTCGGGCGCCCTGAGCCAACGAATGGTTCGTGCACTCAGGGGACGCGATGAGGATGTCAGTGGAGCGGTATCGCAGCGGGTTGACCGCGGAGACGTCCGCGCAGTCGTGATCGGTGTGCGGGAAGTTGGAGTTGTGGGTCTCGATCGCCAGCGGCCAATGGTTCACCGCCAAGCGGATGTCGAGGCCGGCGTCCTGGGCTCCGAGGCTGGAGCCTCCAGCGCCGCAGAAGAGGTCAGTCACGGAGATGCCGGAGTTGCGAGGTGTCATCGTCCCCCCTCCATCGCCAGTACCAGCCTGCCGGCGTCGGTGATGCGTCCTGCCTGGACCAGGAGGAGCCTTGCGAGCAGGAGATAGGTAGACCACCTGATCCCCCTGACGTGCCGCCCCCAGACCAGGAGGAGGACCCCGCCGTTGCCGATCGCGAGCTGGCCGCCTCTGGCCAGAATCCGAAGGGCGTTGCGCTCGCCCCGGCTCATGAGCGGGGCTCCGGGAGAGGGCGGATGTCGCTTAGATCTTTCACATACCAGACGACGCCGTATCCCTCTGGGCGAACCGAGATGAACTGACCCTCTTCTACGTAGGTCACCTCGGCAGCGAGCCAGCGGTCGCCGCACCGAACCTCAGCTTGCGCCCCCTTGTGAATCTGGCTCCACCGGGTGTAGCGATCAGCCGGCATGGGCCACCTCCAGGGTTTTCACGGAGACCAGCCAGACCCAGGGGTTTGATGCCCACTGGAGCTTCGGATGCGTGGCGTCCCAGATGTGCTCCAGGACTTCGAGGGCTAGGTCGTTGGTGTGCTCCGGGTTGCTGTCGGCGTCAGGCCCGCAACCGGCGGCGATCGCGTCCCCAAGGCTGACCTCCTGCACTCTTGCCACCCGGACCTGCTCCACCTCGAAGTGGAGGCGGGAGGCCCAGCGGGGCATCACGACGGAGGAGCGCCAGAACCAGCCTTCGACAGGTTCGTCGACCTTGTAGAGGACGGAGTTGCTCGCTCCTCTGCGCCACGTTTCCCTCCCGTACAGCCGGTCTCCGGGCTGGCCGAGGGGGCAGAGCTTCGGCAGTCTCTTCGCCATCTCAAGGTCGAGGGACCAGTCGTGCTGGCGCCAGAACCAGCGACGGGTTTCGGACCAGTAGTCGACGCTCTCCTTGCCGCGCTGGTAGCTGTAGCGCTGCTCGAACACCGGCTGCGGCTTCATCGGCACCACCAGCAACGACAGCTGGTTCTCCAGGGCCGCCCGGACCTGCCAGGGGCGGAGGCTTACGGGTCTCTCGCGGGGCTCAGGCATCACCGCTCCGCAGGGCATCAAGTGTCTTCGCGAGAGGTAGTGCCGCCTGCGCCTGCTCGATGCGCCCCTCAAGTAGGCGCACCGTCGAACCCTTCGTGAGGTGCGACAAGACACCCAGGACGGAGAGGCTCATGTTGTGCGTGGTCTGTGCGGCGCGGGGCAGAGCATCAAAGTCTGCTACCGCCGCGAGTTTGGTCTGGGCACGGCGCGCCGCTCGGCGGATTTTGCTGAGGGTTGCCGGGCCCACTCCGACGATCTCGGCGTCGGTGAGACGCTTTACTCCCAAGCCTCGGACGCAGCCGAACACGATGCCCTCGTTTCCCAGGCGGCGGAGCGCCGAAGAGAGGGTCGGTCGCGCCTCGTGTTGCACATCCCTTCCGATGAGCAAGGTCAACTCGGAATATGGGACAACCTCCCCAACCGAAGCTTTCGCGAGGCGGTCGGTGATGGTCTTGGTGTCGATGCTGAGTCCCGGGATAGTTCTCATTCGCTCTTCCTTTTTGGTAGGTAAAACCCTTGCCTTGTCTTGCCCAGCGTTGCCGCGCCTAGCGTAGTCAAGCGTTGCCTGGAGAAGCCTTGACCAGCCACGCCTAGACGTATCTAGCGGTGCGCCGCCTTGGACCTAACTCCACCTTACCGATTCCACCGAGAAGCGACCGTAGTAGCCGT
>Ga0196963_10002761_pt1 | contig 10256 bp, 10 predicted proteins | sample S1_5metaG_FD_148600 | JGI IMG/M metagenome (GOLD analysis project Ga0196963, IMG submission 148600) | Soil microbial communities from Anza Borrego desert, Southern California, United States - S1_5 | ecosystem: Environmental > Terrestrial > Soil > Desert | place: USA: California | collected... | reverse complement strand
TCCACCACAACGGCGGCCACGACGAGGAGCGAGCGACGCCGGGCACCGAGGTGTTCTTCCAGCACGCGTCGCCCGAGTCGCGACGGCTCGCCGGGATCCTCTACGAGGAGCTGTACGCGTTCTTCGCGAGCCTCGACGAGGTCACGACGTGGTACGCCGACCGCGACGCCGGTGCCAAGTACCGGCCCAACGACAGCGGCGGCGACTACTACGGCATCCTCCGGCGCACGGCCGGCATCACCGCGGTGCTGAGCGAGGCCGCGTTCCTCAACAACGGCGCCGAGGAGGCGCTGCTGGTGCGCGAGGACGTCCAGCAGGGCGAGGCCGAAGCCATCACCCGGGCCGTCCGGCGCTTCATGCTCGGCGACGACCAGGGCTCCGGCTTCACCGAGCCGTACGCCCGCACCGAGCCGGCCGGGCCCGGCGGCGGCACGAGCGGCTGCGAGGATCCCCCGCTCGAGTGAAGACGGGCGAGACCAGCCGGCAGCTTTGAAACGGGCGTTGACATTCCGTCAACGCTCGGCCGAGCAGGCCATGGATCGGGTAGCACGGCCGCGTCATTTCCGGTCGGTAACTCTCACGGGGAGTGACAAGGGACCAGGGGTTTCGTACCTTGAGCGGTGCCCTCCACCACGGAGGGTATGCGGAGCGATGATCCGCCGGGCCGTCACACCTTGGTCGCCGCTGGCCCGGCGAGGAGCGAGTGGCGAACCCCACGCATCGAAGGGCGGGCACCCCGGAGGTCTGCACGATGCGTCGGAAGCTTCTCCTCGGTCTCGGCGTCCTCGCCGCGATCATCGCCGGCGTGGCGCCGATCTTGGCGACCTCGGCGACCACCTCGACGTCACCGACGACCTCGCCGACCGCGGTGAGCGGCAGCATCGCCGGCGGCCCCTCGGCCGAGTGCGCCGCGTTCGGTGGCACGCACCCGATCACCGGCGCGGTGAAGCTCGACAACCCGAAGGGCACCGCCGGGCAGACCGTGACGAGCGGTTCGTGGTCGTCGAGCGGCGCCGGCATCACCGTCACCGCGACCTCCGGCACCGGCGGCCAGTTCACCTCCTTCACGTGGACCTCGACGCAGCCGATCCAGTTCGTCCTGGTCAAGTCCGGGGACCACTACAACGTCTACAACTACGTGCCCGGCGCGACGAGCGGCACCTCCGAGTCGCCGTACGTCACGATCAGCGGCGAGCTGAAGCAGCAGGGCATCAGCCACATCACGTTCTGCACCGGCAGCGGCTACCCGCCGAACCCGTGCGCGCAGTACCCGACGCTCCCCGACTGCGACCCCTGCGATCCCTACGGTCCGATCGGCGAGGAGTGCAGCCCCTGCGACGACATCGGCCCGTTCGGTGCCGAGTGCAACCCGTGCGACGACATCGGCCCGCTGGGCGAGGCGTGCGACCCGTGCGACAACGTCGGTCCGCTGGGCGAGGCCTGCGATCCCTGTGACCAGGTGGGCCCGTTCGGCGAGACCTGCAACCCGTGCGACCAGATCGGTCCGTACGGCGAGGCGTGCGAACCGTGCGACGAGGTCGGCCCCTACGGCGCCGACTGCGACCCGTGCGACGAGGTCGGCGACTTCGGCGAGGCGTGCGACCCGTGTGACCAGGTGGGTCCGTACGGCGAGGCGTGCGACCCGTGTGACCAGATCGGTCCGTACGGCGAGGCGTGCGACCCCTGCGACCAGGTCGGTCCGTACGGCGAGGAGTGCGACCCGTGCGACCAGATCGGTCCGTATGGCGAGGAGTGCGATCCCTGTGACGAGATCGGCCCGATCGCCCGCGGCTGCGTCGACGACCTGACCGTCGTCATCGGCGCCGACGGGGGCTTCGAGCGGACGCAGAACTGGCTGGTCGAGAAGTCCTCGGACCAGACGACCGTCAACCAGGTCGGCGGCACGGCGACGATCACCTACACGGTGACCGTGAAGGACGGCGGCTCCACCGACCACGACTTCACCGTCGTCGGCGAGGTGGCGGTCGCCAACCCGAACGACACCGAGGCGATCAGCGGCGTCGACGTCGCCGTCTCGGTTCCGGGCGGCACGTGCACGAGCAGCGACAGCGGCAGCGAGACGATCGCCGCCGGGTCGTCCGCGACCTTCACCTACAGCTGCACGTTCCCCGGCGACCCCGGTGACACCCTGACCGTCACCGGCACGGCGACGTGGGACCCGGACGCGCACCACACCACCGAGGGGTCGGCCTCGGCCGACGACGAGGTCACCTTCGGCGCCCCGTCCGTCGTGATCAACGACCCGGCGGCGATCACCGACGTGCTCGACGGCGGTCCTGGCACGCTCCTCGGGGTCGTGTCGACGAGCGACACGCTGCCGAAGACGCTCACCTACCAGCAGACCTTCCCGGTCCCCGCGACCGGCTGCACGCCGCACGTGAACGTCGTGACCGTCGCCGGCGCATCCGCGACGCGCACGGTGAACGTCTGCGGGCCGGCCGCGGGCATGGGCCACACGATGGGCTTCTGGCAGAACAAGAACGGCCAGGCGATCGTCAAGGCGCCGGCGACCTGCGTGACCCTGCGGACCTACCTGCGGAGCCTCGCACCGTTCACCGACCTGTCGGCCACGGCGAGCTGCGCGCAGACCGCGACCTACGTCACCAACGTGATCAAGGCGGCGAGCGCCCGGGGCGCGGCGATGAACGCGATGCTCAAGGGGCAGATGCTGGCGACGGCGCTGAGCGTGTTCTTCACCGACCCGGCGCACAACTCGCTGGGTGCCACCTCGGCGCTGGGCTCCTCGACCATCGACCTGACCCAGGTCTGCAAGGTCATCAGCAGCTGCAACGGCAGCTACCAGAACGTCGGCGGTGCGTTCGGTGGCGCCACCAGCCTCACGGTCGACCAGACGCTGGCCTACGCGGCGACGCAGTTCGTGTCCGCGTCCAGCTGGTACGGCCAGGTGAAGACGACCCAGGAGATGGCGAAGAACACCTTCGACGCCATCAACAACCGGGTCATCTTCGGCGCCTGAGCATCGTGGCAGCGGCGGCTGCCACGATCTGAGGCATGAACGACGCGCTCGACCGTCTGGGCCCGCGCGCCCGGCGACGGATGACGCCACGGGTCGGTGTGGTCCTCGCCGGCGCCGGCGCGCTGATCGCCATCGGCGGCGCCGCCGGCCTCGGTGGCGACCGCCTGGTGACCGATGACGGCGACGTCCAGCGCCTGCCGGGGTTGGTGATCGCGCTCGTCGTCCTCATCGCCGGCTACCTGACGCTCGTGCGGGTCCGAACCGGCGCGCTGGCGTCCGCCGGCGCGACGGCCGCGACGCTCGGTGTGCCGCTCGCGCTGTTCTTCCTGACCTTCGACGAGGGCGAGGACCTGCCGTTCTCGGTCGATGCCGTGCTGCTCGTGTCCGCGCTCGCGTGGGGCGCGCTGTACGTCGCCGGGCCGGGACGCGGTCGGCTCGTGTTCGCCGCCGCTGCCCTCGTGGGTCTGTGGCTCTTCGCCCTGAACCTCGTCGAGCCCATCGAGGAGCTGTCGCCGTTCGCGGCGATCGAGCTCGGCTTCGACGAGCGCGAGCAGCCGGACTTCACCGATGCCGGCGTGCTGTCGCTGCTGATCGGTGTCGTCTACGTGGGGGCGTCGTTCGCACTCTCGCGGCGCGGCTACGACGGCACGGGCACCGCCTTCGTGGCCGCTGGCATCGCCGCGCTGGTGGTCGCCGTGCAACTGCTCGTCCCCGACCTCGAGGAGAGCACGGGGTACCTCGCGGTGGCGCTCGGCCTCGGCCTCGCCGTGGTGGGCGCGGCGGGAAACCGCCGGGCGACGGCCTGGATCGGCGCCGCCGGCGTCGGCATCGGCACCGTCGTCCTCGTCCAGGACGCCGTCAGCGGCCAGAGCGCGACCGGCCAGTCGCTCGTGTTCCTCGTCGTCGGGCTCGTGGTCGTCGTCGCCGGGCACCTCGCCGGCCTCGGGCTCGGCGAGCCGGCCGAGGAGGACGAGCGCCGCAGCTTCCGGGCGTCCCCGGACGCGCCGAGGGCCGGGGACGACCCCGGCCCTCCGGCTGACGACTCGTTGTGGGCGCCGCCTACATCGTCGTAGCGGTGTCGCTGTGCTCCTTGTTGTAGAGGAAGCCACCGGCGGCCAGGCCGATGCCGGCGATCACCGCGATGAACAGGCCGAACGAGCGGTCCAGCGGGTCCTCGCCGACGAGCAGCTTGAGGACGAGCAGGGCGCCGGCGGCGATGCCGGCCACCATGTGGACCTTGGCCCACGGCAGCTCGGGGAGCTTCACGCCCTCGGCGAAGTTCGAGATGATCACGTGCGCCAGCATGACGAGACCGAGGAGCACCGGCAGCGGACCGACGAGGAACGGCACGTTCCACCCGTTCCAGCTGACGGCGACGAAGTCGCCGATCTCTGCTTCGAACCAGGTGAGGAACGAGGCGATGAAGAGCAGGATGCCTGATGCCGCGATGACTTTCTCGGGCATCGACAGCTTGTTGATGTCCACCCGGGTCTCCCTTGTGTGTGGGGTGTTCTCTGGAAAGTTGACCAGAGAGTGACCTGGTTGACGAGGATGCTCCAGGGGGACATCCCCCGCGTCGCCCCTCGCGATTGCGGACCGGGGCGACCCCTGTCGTCTTGTACCGTCCAGCGTGGTGCGAGTGGGCGTGCTGGCCTCAGGCAGCGGGACCATCCTCGAAGCCATCCTCGAAGCGGACGTCCCTGTCGATGTCGTCGTCACCGACCGTCGCTGCCGAGCGCTGGACATCGCCGGTGACCGGGGCGTGCTGCTGGAGCGCACGGACTTCACCAAGTCCTTCGACCGCGACGCCTACGCCGACGAGCTGGTGGAGCTCCTGCACGCGCGCGACATCGACCTGGTCGCGATGGCCGGCTTCGGCACGGTCGTGCCGAAGGCGGTGCCCTCGTTCCGCGGGCTCATGCTGAACAGCCACCCGGCGCTGCTGCCGTCCTTCAAGGGATGGCACCCGGTGCGTGACGCGCTCGCCTTCGGCGTGAAGGTCACCGGCACCACGATCCACGTCGTCACCGAGGAGCTCGACGAGGGGCCGATCCTCGCCCAGGAGGCGGTGGCGATCCTCCCCGACGACACCGAGGAGACGCTGCACGAGCGCATCAAGCAGGTCGAGCGCCGTCTGTATCCCGACACGATCAAGCGAGTGATCGCAGGAGAGCTTCCGTGAGGGCATTGCTGTCCGTGTACGACAAGACCGGCATCGCCGACCTGGCGCGAACGCTGCACGAGCTCGGAGTCGAGCTCGTGTCCAGCGGCGGGACGGCCAAGGCGATCGCCGAGGCCGGCGTGCCCGTCACCGACCTCGCCGAGTTCACCGGCTACCCGGCGATGCTCGGCCACCGGGTCGTGACGCTGCACCCGCTGGTCCACGGGGCGATCCTCGCCGAGCCCGGCGACGCCGAGCACGACGCCGACATCGAGAAGTACGGCATCAAGCCCTTCGACGTCGTGGTCGCCAACCTCTACCCGTTCGGCTCCGACCCGTCGGCGTTCGAGCACGGCGGTGGCCGGGCCGAGGACATGATCGACATCGGCGGGCCGGCGATGGTGCGAGCAGCGGCGAAGAACCACGCCCACGTCGCCATCGTCGTCGACCCCGCGGACTACGGCACGGTGGTCGACGAGCTGCGCGCCGGCGGGACGACGCCCGAGACCCGACGCCGACTCGCCCGCAAGGCGTTCGCGGCGACGGCGGCATACGACGCCGCGGTCGTGACGTGGTTCGACAGCGACTCGGAGGAGACGCTGCCGCCGACGCTCCACCTCGCCCTCGAGCGGGTGCAGGAGCTGCGGTACGGCGAGAACCCCCACCAGCAGGGCGCCCGCTACAAGACCATGCGGTCGCACTCGTGGTGGGACGACGTCGAGCAGCACTTCGGCATGGCGCTCTCGTACCTCAACCTCTACGACGCGGACGCGGCATGGGCGATGGCCCACGACGTCCCGGGCGAAAGCGGCGAGCCGTGCGTCGCCATCATCAAGCACGCCAATCCGTCGGGCCTCGCGATCAATGCGTCGCTCGCCGAGGCGTACCAGCGCGCGCTGGAGTGCGACGAGCGGTCGGCGTTCGGCGGCATCGTCGCGTTGAACCGGGTGGTCGACACCGCGACGGTCGAGCGCATGGTCGCCGGGCCGCAGGCCGACATCGTCATCGCGCCCGGCTACGAGGACGGCGTGCTCGACGCGCTCCGCAAGAAGCGCAAGAACACGCGTGTGCTCACGGCGCCTCCTCCGACGGTCGAGCCGCTCCAGCTGCGGCAGATCAACGGCGGCTTCCTGGTGCAGGACGCCCACCACTTCCCGTCGACGCGCGCCGACTGGCGGGTCGTCACGAAGCGGGAGCCGACGGAGGAGGAGTGGCGCGACGCCATCTTCGCCATGCGCGTCGGCGGCTGGGTGAAGTCGAACGCCATCGTGCTCGCCAAGGACGGCACCGCGTGGGGCATCGGTGCGGGCCAGCAGAACCGGTTGGAGTCGGGCCAGCTCGCGCTGGCCAAGGCCGCCGGCCGGGCCAAGGGCGGCGCCTGCGCGTCGGACGCGTTCTATCCGTTCCCCGACGGCATCGACGTCGCCGCCGAGGCCGGCGTCGCCGTGGTGATCCAGCCCGGCGGCGGTCAGAACGATCAGGCCGTCATCGACCACGCCGACGAGCTCGGCCTTGCCATGGTGTTCACGGGAGAAAGGCACTTCCTTCACTGATGGCTCGCGAAGATGTGGTGTTCATGCCGGGCGGCCCGGTCGCAGACGCGGTGCTCGCGGACGTCGCCGTGCGCGTGAACGCGCTGAAGGAGCGAGGGAAGTCGGTCGGGCTCGGGACGATCCTGGTGGGCGACGACAAGCCCTCGGCCCGCTACGTCGCCAAGAAGCACACGACGTCGGAGGCGCACGGCATCACGTCGCACCATCGCGAGCTGCCGGCCGACGCGTCGCTCCAGCAGATCCTCGACGCGGTGCACGAGTTCAACGAGAGTCCCGACGTCGACGGCTACCTCGTGCAGACGCCGTTCCCGAACCGCGACTTCGAGGGCGACGTGCTCGAGGCCATCTCGCCGGACAAGGACGCCGACGGCATGCACCCGACCAACATCGGCCGGCTCGCGTACGGCATCGACGGCCCGATCCCGTGCACGCCCGCGGGGATCGTGGCGATGTTGCAGCACTACCAGGTGCCGGTAGAGGGCCGGCACGTCGTGGTCGTCGGCCGGGGACCGACGCTCGGCCGGCCGGTCTCGCTGCTCCTCGGGCTCAAGCGGCCCGGCGCCAACGCCGCCGTCACCAACGTGCACACCGGCGTGCCGAACATCGCGGACTACACGCGCCAGGCCGACGTGCTCATCGGCGCCGCCGGCGTGCCCGGCATCATCCAGCCCGACATGGTCAAGCCGGGCGCGGTGGTGGTGAACGGCGGCCTGTCGTTCCGGGGCAAGCCGGAGAAGCCCGTCGTCATGCCCGACGTCGACGAGGCGTGCGAGGACGTCGCCGGCTGGATCACGCCCCGGCTCGGCGGTGTCGGTGTCACCACGGTCGCGATGCTCCTGCAGAACACGGTCTCGCTGGCGGAGAAGCACGCGGGCTGAACGACGTGCGTGTCGCGTCGTTCAACATCAGGAACGGGCGGGCGTTCGACGGCTGGAACTCCTGGCCGCTGCGGCGCCGGTCGACGCTGGCGGCGATCCGATCGCTCGACGCCGACGTCATCGGCCTGCAGGAGGCGTATCCGTCGCAGCGGCAGTGGCTGGCGTTCCGGCTGCGCACGCACGACGTGGTGGGTGAGTTCCGCGACGGCGGCCGCCGGGGCGAGGGCACACCGCTGCTCCTGCGGCGCGCGACCGTGGAGCACACCGACGCGTGGACGCGCTGGTTCGGTGGGCTCCGCGGCGTCCGCCTGCCGGGCGCGTCGTTCCCGCGCATCGCCACGTCCGCGGTCGTGACCGAGCGCGCCACCGGCGGTCGCGCGCGCGTCACGAACCTGCACCTCGACGAGCACTCCGCCACCAACCGGCGGGCGAGCGTCGAGGAGCTCCTCACGTGGCTCGACGAGGACGACGATCTCGCCCACGTCGTCCTCGGGGACTTCAACGCGACGGTGGAGGACCCGATCTTCGAGCTGCTCGCCGGACACGGCCTCCGCCACGCGGTGCCTCGGGGATCGGGCGGCACCGCGCACGGCTTCACCGGCCGGTCGAGCGGTCGCCGGATCGACCACATCCTCGTGTCGTCGTCGATCCAGGTGCGCGGCGCCAGCGTCGTGACCACGACGGGCCGGCGCCTGCCGTCCGACCACTGGCCGGTCGTCGCCGAGATCACCGTGCCGGGTCCCAGTCTCTAGCCTGTCGCCGTGCCGAAGATCGGGGACCTGCTGCGGGCGAAGCGCACGCTGTCGCTCGAGTTCAGCCCGCCGCGGGACGAGATCGCCGAGCGCAACCTGCGCAAGGCCCTGATCGCGCTCGAGCCGCTGCAGCCCGACTTCACGTCCGTGACCTACGGGGCGCTGGGATCGACGCGTGAGAAGACGTGGGAGATCGTCCAGCACATCCACCACGACACGTCGATGCCGGTGATGCCCCACCTCACGTGCGTCGGCCACACCAGGGCGCAGATCGAGGAGATCATCGGCGACTACCGTGAGCTCGGCATCGAGAACCTGCTCTGCCTCGGCGGCGACCCGCCGGCGGACGGCAGCGTGGAAGGCGACTTCCTCTACGCCAGCGAGCTGATCGACGTCGCCCGCTCGCTCGGCGACTTCTCGATCGGCGTCGCCGCCTTCCCCGAGGGCCATCCCCGGTCACCCGACCTCGCCACCGACCGGCGCCACCTCGCGGCCAAGCTCCGCGTCGCCGACTTCGCCATCACCCAGTTCGGCTTCGAGCCCGGGCCCTACCTGCGGATGGTCGAAGAGCTCGCGGCGATGGGCATCGAGACGCCGGTGATCCCGAGCGTGATGCTGTTCCGCAACGTCGAGGGTGTGCGGCGCATGTCCGCGCTGAACGGCGCCACGATCCCGGACGCGCTGAACGAGGCGCTCGACCGGGTCGACGGCGATGCCGCCGCGGTGCGCGAGCTCGCCGTCGAGTGGGGGACGCGGCTCACGTCGTCGCTGCTCGAGGCCGGGGTGCCGGGCATCCACTTCTACACGCTCGGCGCGAGCCGGGCGACGCTGGCGGTCTACGCCAACCTCGGGTTGGGTCCGACCGCGTGAGCGACGACGTCGTCGGCTGCATCGCCTGCGACATCAACCGCGGTCGGGCGCCGCTGCCCGGCGGCCTCGTCCACGACACCGCCCACTGGCGGGTCGAGCACTGCATCGGTCGCCTCGGCGTCGGCACCTGGATCGTGAAGCCGAAGCGTCACGTCACCGGCGTCGGCGACCTGCGCGACGAGGAGGCCGCCGAGCTGGGCCCGCTGCTGGCTCGGACGTCGCGCGTGGCTGAGCAGCTCGTCGACTGCGAGCAGGTGTACAACGAGCTGTGGTCGCACGCGGGTTCGCCGCGCGGCCACATCCACTACGTGATCGCGCCGGTCACCAGCGAGCAGGTGGCGCGCTTCGGGAAGGGCCCGAACCTCCACGCCGGCATGTTCGCGGCCGAGGAGCCGCTCGACCTCGATGCGGTCGAGGCGATCAGCGAGCGGGCCCGCTCGATCTTCTCCGCCGTGGACCGGTGAGTCCACCGCCGTCGTAGCGTCGTACCGGTATGGCAACGACATTCCTTCCCTACCTGTTCTTCTCCGGCGACTGCCGCGAGGCGTTCACCCGCTACCACGAGATCTTCGGCGGCGACCTGACGATCATGGGCAACGGCGACGCACCCGAGTCCGATCGCATGCCAAGCGTCCCCGACGACTTCGTGATGCACGCCGCCATCGTGCTGCCCGGCGGTGGTGTGCTGATGGGCTCCGACGACCCGAGCGGGACCGGCGGCCCGAAGACCGGCGTGTCGGTGAACGTGTCCCTCGACGACGAGGCCGAGACCAAGCGGGTGTTCGACGCCCTCGCCGACGGCGGCTCGGTGGACATGCCGCTCGAGCCCACCTTCTTCGCGCCGCTGTTCGGCAGCCTGCGGGACCGCCATGGCGTGAGCTGGCTCGTCGGGGTCGCCGGCGACGCCGGCTAGGGCTCGTTGTGCGCGCTTGTTGCCGGATGCGGCAACGAGCGCGCACAACGACCCCCGGCAGCTAGGACATGGCCTTCTGCAGGTTCTGGTCGAGGGCGTCGAGGAAGTCCTCGGTCGTGAGGTGGTCGGCG
>Ga0196963_10002760_pt1 | contig 10257 bp, 8 predicted proteins | sample S1_5metaG_FD_148600 | JGI IMG/M metagenome (GOLD analysis project Ga0196963, IMG submission 148600) | Soil microbial communities from Anza Borrego desert, Southern California, United States - S1_5 | ecosystem: Environmental > Terrestrial > Soil > Desert | place: USA: California | collected... | reverse complement strand
CGCCAGCAGCGCCAGGAGCGCGATGCCGACGGTGGCCCTCCGTGAGACCCCAGTCATCTCGATACCGATGGTATGCGAGAGGTCAGGTCGCTGTCAGGTGCCGCAGGAGGTCGGCGAGCAGGCGCGGCCGCGGGACCATCGCCTCGACGTCGGTCCACTCGTGGCGGGCGTGGGCGCCGTCGCCCACCGCGCCCAGGCCGTCGAGGGTCGGGGTGCCGACGCCGGCGGTGAAGTTGCCGTCGGAGCCGCCGCCGACCTCGACGCCCCGCACCGGGAACGGCGCCAGCGACACCGCGAGCTCGAACAGCTCCCGGCCCGACGACACGGGCATGGGCGGACGGTTGGGGCCGCCGGCCAGGCGCAGGTGGGCACCGTCGAGCACGGGCGCGAGGGCGCGCATCTCGGCGTCGACGCGCGCCTGCTCCTCGGGCGTCGCGCACCGGACGTCGACCTCGACACGCGCCTCTTCGGGCACGACGTTGGTGGCCGTGCCGGCGACGGCGACGGTCGGGGTCACGGTGGTGCCGATCTCGGGCCGGGCGATGGCGGTGACGGCGTGCACCTGGTGGGCGAGCTCGACGAGCGCGTTGACCCCCTTCTCCGGCTCGAGCCCGGCGTGGGCGGCGCGCCCGGCGACGGTCAGCGTGTACATGCCCACGCCTTTGCGCGCCGTCTTCAGCGCACCGTCGGCGCTCGGCTCGAGCACGAGCGCGGCCCGGGCGCCGCGGGCCTCGTCCTCGATGAGCCGGCGCGACCCGGGCGAGCCGATCTCCTCGTCGCTCGTGAGGAGGAACGCGATGCCATCGGTGTCCTCGAGCGAGGCGAGGGCGTGCAGGCCCTGCACGATGCCGGCCTTCATGTCGAACACGCCGGGGCCGGTGGCGCGGCCGTCACGCACGTCGTACGGGAGCTCGGCAAGCGTGCCCAGCGGCCACACGGTGTCGAAGTGGCCGACGAGGAGCACCTTGGTCGGCGCCGTCCCGAGCCGCCACAGCACGGCCGGGTGACCGCCGCAGTCGTGGCGCTCGGCATCGATGCCGAGGTGCCGGCGCCCGAGCTCGACGACGACGTCCGCGCATCGCCCGCACGCGTCGGCGTCGCTCGACGGCGACTCGGTCTGGACGAGCGCGGCGAGGTCATCGAGCATCGAGGCGACGTGCACGGCCCGATGATCGCGGACGGTGCGCCAGACTGACCACGTGAAGCTCGAAGCCGTGGAGCTGCGGCGGATCGGCCTGCCGCTCGTCGCCCCGTTCCGCACGTCGTTCGGCACCGAGACGCACAAGGACGCGCTCATCGTGCGCGCCCTCGGGCCCGAGGGCGAGGGGTGGGCCGAGTGCGTGGCGATGACCGACCCGCTCTACTCCTCGGAGTACGTCGACGCCGTCGAGCACGTCGTGCGCCACCACCTGCTCCCCCGCGTGTTCGCCCTCGGCGACGTCACCGCCGTCGGCGTCGGCGCCGCCCTCGAGCCGGTGAAGGGCCACCGCATGGCCAAGGCGGCGCTGGAGACCGCGGTGCTCGACGCCGAGCTGCGCATCGCGGGCGTGTCGCTCGCCGCTCACCTCGGGTCGACGAAGGACGCCGTCGACTCCGGGGTGTCCGTCGGGATCATGGACTCGATCCCGAAGCTGCTCGACACCCTGACCGGCTACCTCGAGCAGGGCTACCTGCGCATCAAGCTGAAGATCGAACCGGGCTGGGACGTCGAGCCGGTGCGCGCCGTGCGAGAGCGGTGGCCCGACATCCTCCTGCAGGTCGATGCCAACACCGCGTACACGCTCGCCGACGCCCGCCACCTCGCGAAGCTCGACCCCTTCGACCTCCTCCTCATCGAGCAGCCCCTCCCCGAGGACGATGTGCTCGGGCACGCCGACCTCGCGCGCGTCATCAAGACGCCCGTGTGCCTCGACGAGTCGATCGAGTCGGCGCGCGACGCCGCGTCGGCGATCCGGCTCGGCGCCGCCGCCATCATCAACATCAAACCCGGGCGGGTCGGGGGCTACCTCGAGGCGCGGCGCATCCACGACGTCTGCGTGGCCCACGGGATCCCGGTGTGGTGCGGCGGGATGCTCGAGACCGGCATCGGTCGCGCCGCCAACGTGGCGCTGGCGTCGCTCCCCGGGTTCACGCTGCCGGGCGACACCTCGGCGTCGGACCGCTATTTCACCCGCGACGTGACCGAGCCGTTCACGCTCGTCGACGGGCGGCTGCGCGTGCCGACGGGTCCCGGCATCGGCGTCGAGCCGATCGCCGAGATCCTCGACGAGCTCACGACGGCGAAGGACCTCGTTCGGCCCTGAGGACCCGCCGCCGGCGCTTCGGCGCCCGCTGACCGCGCGCGGCGACGAGGTCGGCGACGTCGGCCAGCTCGGCGGCGAACGCCGCCAGGTCGCGGCGCTCGACCGCGGCCGCCACCCGTCGGCGCTGGATCTCGTGCAGCGCGGCACCGGTGCCCACGAGCGCGAAGCCGCCGATGCCGCCGCTCACGGCGAAGGAGACCTGCGTCGGGATCACGATCGTCGCCGACACGCCGACCCAGGCGATCAGCACGGCGACGAAGCCGGCGGCGACCAGCGCGAGCGCCAGCCCGCTGGTGCGGTCGACCCTCATCGGTCGAGCGTCTCCCGCAGCTCGCGCAGCACCGCCTGCAGCGACTCGATCTCCGCCGCCCGGGCCGCCGCGTCCTGGCGCCGGGCGGCGACGTTCACCGCCGTCATGCCCACCATCACCAGGGCGAGGCCGGTCAGGCCGCCGGACACGACGTACGGGAGCTGCAGCGACACGTCGAGCAGGGCGGCGACCTTCCCCCACGAGAACGCGATGACCGCGAAGCCGAGCGCCGCGATGCCGAGCCCGATCCAGGTGAGCGCCGGTGAGGACGGGTCGAGGTTCGGCAGCCGGCCCCGCAGCGACGGGACGCGCCGGGTGACCGGGACGGTCTCGGTGATGTCGGTCATCGGGGCACCCTCGTTCCTCGGGTGCGGTCGTGACCGACCCTGTCGCAGCATTCATGGATCTCGCTCGTGCCTCGCTCAATCATGCAGGCTCCTTCTTGCGGCCCCGAGCGTCGGAGCGCTCGATGGCTTCGATGCTGCCGCCGAGGTAGGCCTCGACGACGCGCGGATCGGTGCGGACGATCTCGGGCGGGCCGGTCGCGATGACGCGGCCCGCGTCCATGACGACGATGCGATCGGCGAGCGACATGATCAGCGGGATGTCGTGCTCGATCACGACGAGCGTGAGCGACAGCTCCCGCTTCAGATCCTGCAGCAGGACGCCGAGCGCCTCGGTCTCGCGCTGGGCAATGCCGGACGACGGCTCGTCGAGGAGCAGCAGCGTGGGCTCGAGGGCGACGAGGCACGCGATCTCGGCGATGCGCCGGGTGCCCGTCGACAGCTCCTGGATCTGCGAGTCGGCGTAGCGCCCGAGGCCCATCAGGTCGACGATCTCGGCCGCGCGCCGCTGCTTCTCGCGATCGCGACCGGTGAGCCCCGCGACCGAGCGCAGGAACGACGTCGGCATCACCCGCTCGTGGGCGAGCGTGACGGTCTCCTGCACGGTCAGCGTCGGGAACAGCGCCGCGTCCTGGAACGAGCGGATGAGACCGAGGCGCGCTCTCGCCTCGGGGCCGAGGCCGGTGACGTCGCGGCCGGCGAACTTCACCCGGCCGCCGTCGACCCGGGTGAAACCACCGAGCAGCTCGAAGGTCGTGGTCTTGCCCGCGCCGTTGGGCCCGATGAGGCCGAGCGTCTCGCCGCTGCGGACCGCGAACGACACGTCGTCCACCGCGTGCACGCCACCGAATCGCTTCGTGAGCGAGACGGCCTCGAGCAGCTTCGGCTGGAGCACGCGCACGGGTGCAGCAGCGGCAGCGGCGGCGATGCCGGTGCGCTCGGCGAGCCGGCGGGCGATCGGGATCGACGCCTCCTCCTCCGGTGTCTCCTCGACGACGGGCTCGACGCGGCCGCGCACGAGGCGGGCGACGAGCCGGTCGCGCAGCGGCAGGATCACCTGGGCCAGCCCGCCCGGCAGGTACATGACGAGGAGGAGGAAGCCGAGCTTCGTCGCCGCGATCCCCGCGCTGTCGAGCGGGACGAACGCGGGCACGCCGATCGTGTAGAGCACGCCGAGGAGCGGACCGAAGATCGTCGAGATGCCACCGATGACCGACATCACCACGACGTCGACGCTGGCACCCGTCGAGAACACGGTGGTGCCGATGCGCGAGAACGTGTGGCCGTAGACGGCGCCGCCGACGCCGGCGATGAACCCGGCGAGCGCGAACGCCTGCAGCTTCACCGCCCGCGCCGACACGGTGAAGGCGCGCGCGTTGTCCTCGTTGTCGCGGACGGCCACGAGGAGCCGGCCGAACCCGGCCCGCCGGACGTTGCGGGCGAGGAGGACCATGAGCACCGTCATCACGAGGGCGACGCCGTAGTAGTCGCGGCCGGTGTCGAGCGGCGTGCCGAACACGATCGGCCGGCCGGGGTCGACGCCGGCGCCGAGCATCCACGGCTGCTGGAGCAGCCACGCAGGGGTCACGAGGGCGAAGGACAGCGTCGTGACCGTGAGCATGAGCCCGCGCAGCCGCAGCGCCGGCAGTCCGATCAGCATCGACGTCGCCGCCGCGCCGAGCCCGGCGTAGAGGAACGCGAGCGGGAAGCTGCCCGTGCGCGTCGACACGTAGTACGAGATCGTCGCCCCCACTGCCGCCAGCGCGAACTGGCCGAGGCTGAGCTGGCCACCGAGGCCGGTGATGATGCCGACCGAGAGACCGACGATGGCGAAGCCCATCATCGACACCAGCACGATGGCATCGCTGTTGGTCACGAGCGTGACGAGCAGCAGGGAGATGGCGGCCGCCACGACGCCGGTGATGAGGGCGAGATGGCGCACGACGAACACCTTGCGGAACGCCTCCGGCACCGGTCGCCACGCCTGCACCGCCGCCCAGGAGCCCTTCTCGTCGTCGCGACCGCCCTGCTGCCGCTGCACCAGGAGGGCGCCGAGGATGATGACGAAGAGGGCCACCTCGACGAAGCCGGCGCGTGGGTAGTTCCAGAGCAGCACCTGCTCGATCACGCCGAGCCCGACGCCGGCGGCGAGGGCGACGGGCAGGCTGACCATGCGCGCGATCACGGCGCCGGCGAGGGCGCGCAGGAGGAGGCTCGGGCCGAACGACTCGCCGCTCGTGAACCCCCGGCTCGGCTGCACGAGGATGGCGGTGAACGCGCTGACGGCGCCGGCGAGCGCCCACGCCAGCGACGACATCCGGCCGGCGAAGATGCCGGCCATGCGCGCCGCCTCGGGGTTGGCGGCCGCCGCCCGGATGCCGATGCCGAAGCTCGACTTGCGCAGGAAGACGACGAGGGCGACGACGAGCCACGGTGCGATGAACAGGATCCCCGAGTAGGCCGGCGTGACCCGCAGCGCGCCGATCTCGAACACGGGCACGAACGGCGGCTGCGGGAACGTGAACCCGGCCGACGCCTGCGTGTTGACCGCCGCGGCGAAGAACACGAGGAACTGTCCGACGCCGAGCGTCGCCACGATCGACATCAGCCGCGGCGCGTTCCTGAGCCGCCGGACGACGGCGACCTCGGCGAGGGCGGCGACTGCGCCGCCGAGCCCCATCGCCAGCGGCAGCGCCACGTAGTACGGGATGTGCCACCGGATGACGGCGACGCCGAACACCGCGGCGGCGAACGCGCCGACCTCGCCGTGGGCGAAGTTCACGATGCGGTTGCTGCGGTAGATGAGGACGAGACCGACGGCGAGCAGGCCGTAGGTCATGCCGATGATCGTGCCGAGCACGATGACCGGGAACGGGAGCTCGAACGCAAAGATCACAGTCGGCTACCCAGAGTCGGAGCAGCGCCGTCGTCCGTTCGTCCCCACGTTCCGGACGAGTGCGAAGCAGTCGTCCGCTCCAGGGCGGACGGATGACGGTCCTCGGAGACGGCGGGTAGCCGGCCTGGCCCTTGACCTTGGGGTTGGCCCTTGACCTCGGGTCGCGCGGTCACTTGTTCCGAGCTCCAGCACCCTCGAGGAACACGGCACGCAGCAGGTCGTCCCGCGCGAGCAGGTCCGCAGAGCGGCCGTCGAAGCGGATCTCGCCCTTCTCCATGAAGTAGGCGTGGTCGGCGAGGCCGAGGGCGATGTTCACCGACTGCTCGACGAGCACGACGGCGGTGCCCTCGGCGTTGATCTCCCGCACCATGTCGAGCAGCTGGCCGACGATGACGGGGGCGAGACCCAGCGAGAGCTCGTCGATCAGCAGCAGGCGGGGCTTCAGGATGAGCGCCTTGGAGAGACCGAGCATCTGCTGCTCGCCGCCGGACAGGGTCGACGCCAGCTGGTTGCGGCGCTCGGCGAGCCGAGGGAAGGCGTCGAAGCACCGGTCGATCGACGCGTCGAGCGCGGCGCGGTCGCGCCGGACCGTGGTGCCGAAGGCGCGCAGGTTGTCGGCCACCGTCATCGGGCCGAACACGGCGCGCCCGCCGGGGATCTGGGTGATCCCCAGGCGCAGGCGGCGCTCGGCGTCGAGGTACGTGATGTCGGTGCCGCGGAAGCGCACCGACCCCGCCGACGGGAGTCCGATGCCGGAGATGACCTTCAGCAGGGTCGACTTGCCGGCGCCGTTGGTGCCGAGCAGGGCAACGAGCTCGCCGTCGTCGACGGTGAGGTTGCAGTCGAACAGCACCTGCAGCTGCCCGTAGGAGAAGTCGATGCCGCGGCACGCCAGCATCGGCAGCCGGCCACCGGACGACGTGATCGTGCGGATCTCCTCGTCCTCGAGCACCTCGTCGATCATCCGGTCGAGGTCGGGCTGCACGAGCCCCTTCGCCGACCGCAGGATGAGCGCGCCGAGCACGCCGGGGATCAGCAGCGACACCATCGAGCCGACGACGCCGAACCGCCGGTCGATGCCGGACAGGAACAGCGCGCCGATGAGGCCGCCGACGCCGCCGAGGAAGATGCCGAGCAGCGCGGCGGCGTGCGGCCGCATGTTCGACGGGATCACCGACAGCACGGTGATCGCCAGCGCCGGTGTGAGAATGGCGAGGAGGCCGGCGGCGATGCCGAACAGGGCGCAGACCAGCACGAACGACGGCACGAGCCCGCCGATGCAGATCAGCACGACGGCGACGGCGAGCACGACGGCACCGAGCTCGAGGAGCCGTCCGGGGTTGCGCCGGAACAGCTGCTCGCCCCGGCGTCCGAACGCCGCCAGCGCGGCGATGTCGACCGCCGCCAGGTACGCGAAGAACAGGCCGCGCGGCCCGGGCCCGAGGTTCCACTCCTCGTCGAGGAAGAAGAACAGGAAGGTCTGGAAGGGCACCAGGAGGATCCCGAGCACGGCTTGGGCGACGAGCACGCGCCGGATCGTCGGGATCAGCATCAGCCGCCGGACGATCTCGAAGAAGCCGAGCGCCACCTCGTCGGGGTGCACCGTCCCGAAGTGCTGGTCGGACGACTCGCGCCGCTTCTCCTTCACCGTCGCCCGGATGACGTCGGTGTCCCAGCGACCGACGCCGGGGTCGCGCAACCGGAGGGCGATCGTCGCCGCGCCGAGGGACAGGAGGCCGAGGGTCACGAACACACCGCGCCAGGTGAAGTCGAGGTACGTCGACAGCAGCGCGACGAGCAGCGGGGCGAGCACGTTCCCGAACGCGTTGAAGCCCTGGTACGTCGACAGGACCCGGACCCGTCCCTGCGGCGGGTACGAGTCCATGAGCAGCGGTCGGTGCAGCACCTCGACCGACCCGGTCGTGATGCCGTCGAGGAGCAGCACGAACAGCAGGCCCCAGATGAGCGTCACGAAGCCGGTCGAGATGGCGACGAGGCTCCAGAGGAACGCCGACACGATCGACAGCACCGCCCTCGTGCCCTTGCGCTGGGCGATGGCGGCGACCGGCAGCGGTGCCAGCGCGATGAACAGGGTCTTCAGCGCGACGACACCGGCGATGGCGCCCTTGCCGACGCCGAGCGCACGGCTGATCTCCGGCGTGAGGACGGAGAACGCGTACGACTGGAACGTGTCGACGATCGACAGCACGCCGAGGGCGACGAGCGGGTAGACGGAGACGCCGGGGACGCGCAGCACGTCGCGCAGCGGCGGCATGCCCTCGCCCGAACCGGTGACGCCGAGCTTCTCGCGCGCCTGGGTCCGCAGCTGCTCGCGCGTCTGCTCGACCTCGGCGACGAGCGCCTCTTCCTCTCGGAGCTTCTCGAGCTCACTCATCGCGCGCCACTTGGAGCTCGAGCGTCCAGCCGGTCTCGCCGATGCGGCGGCCGTCGTCGTCGACGAGCACGACGGTGATTTCGTGGAACTCGCGGCGGTCGTCGCTGCGGGCCGGCAGCCGCTCGATGGTGAAGGAGGTCTCGGTCGTCGGGAAGACGTCGCGCTGCGCGAACCACTCGGCGTCCGGACACCCGTCGGCGGGGCGGCACGCGTCGTCGTCGCGGGCGAGCCACTCGAGCGTCTTGCCCGGCGGTTGCGGCGCCCGATCGACGAACACCGCGAACCCGCCGTCGGATGGGACGTCGAAGTCCTCGACCGACCACTCGATCCTCACGGGCAGCGTCACCTCGGCGCGATCGTCGGGCGAAACGAACCGCAGCCGATCGTCCTGCCGGAAGGCGATGCCCGTCGCCGCGCAGCCGTTGGCGACGAGCGCGAGCACGAGCAGCAGCGCAGTGCGGGTGCGAGTGCGCGTCACGCCGTCTCCTCCCGCAGTCGCACCGGCCGGGTGAGGCCGTCGCCGATCAGGGCCACCAGGACGAGCAGCACCAACGGCAGCGCGAAGACCGCGGCGTAGCGGAAGCCACCGCCCGACGCGGTCGGCGCTGCGACGGTCGGGCTGACGACGGGTGCGGCCGACGCGGCCTCGTCGATGGCACCGCCGACGGCGGCCGGCGGCGGCAGCGTGATCGGCGGGATGGCGAGCGGCGTGCCGGTGCCCGGTGCCGCGTACGTCGGCGGCGGCGACGCTTGGGCGCGTGTCGTCGAGGTCGTCGACGCCGCCGGCACGTCGTAGGAGACGCGCGCGTCGACGCCGTCCTCGGCGAACCCGACGTGCCAGGTGTCGCCCCCGCCGGGGACGAGGGCGACGTCGATGCTGTCGCCCGCCGGCGCCTCGAGCGTGAGAATGAACGTGCCGTCGGCGAAGGTCGCCTCCGGCGCGCCCTCGCAGTCGACCTCGGCGGGCTCGGCGGCCTCGGGATCGAACCCGCCGGGCACGGCGCAGCCGAGCACGACCGCGGTCTCCGGCGACGACGTGCCGGCCTCGGCATCGGCGGCGATCGAGACCATCACGTCGCCGGCGTCGGCGTCGTCGGGCAACGACGGCATCTCGAAGCGCAGGTACGTGCGGTCGGTCTCGGTGCCGAGCGCGGCACCGACGTGCAGCGTGCCCTCGGGGTACGTCGCCGCCGTCACCGCGCCGACGCCCATGGGGTGCCACGCGGCCGCGACCGGCGCTGCCGGCGCCGTCTCCTCGGCCCGCGCGGGCGAGGCCAGCAGGGGTGCGAGCGCGACGGCGAGCACCAGCCAGCGACCCCGCGAACCGGACACCTGGGACAACTTCGACATCAGCGCCGTGGCGCCTGTCGTCTCAGACCGTGCCGCCGTAGGTGGCACCCGGATCGACCGGCCACAGCGGGCCCGGCGGCCGGGTGTGGTCGAAGACCTCGACCCGCTGACTGGTGAGGCCGGGGCTGTCGGCGGTGATGATCTGCCCGGCGAGGTCGCCGAAGCCGGCACGGAAGTGCTGGCTCGACTTGACGCCGACGTACTTGTACCGCCGCACCTCGATCCCGTGGAGCAGGAACACCTCGGGGTCGAACGTCTGCGACGCGCCCGAGGCGTACACGATGACCTCGACGCCACGGATCGTCAGGCGCACCATCGGACCGAGCCGCAGCGTGACGCCCGTGAGCATCCGGCCGGTCAGCGTCACGTTGCCGTCGCTGATGCTGTGCACGTAGGCGCGCGTCTCGATCGGCTCGCCGTGGAGGGTGTCGTGCTTGCCGCCGAGGCGCACGTCGATCGTCGACCCCACGCCCGCGGCGATCGCCTGCTCCACCGTCTCCGGGTCCTTGATCATGGCGAAGCACGCGTCCTGCAGCCCGGCGTCGAGGAACGCCCGCAGCACGTGGGTGGCATCGCCCGGCGTGCCACCGCCGGGGTTGTCCGACGTGTCGTTGATGACCACCGGGAAGGCGTCGGACTGGGTCGCGAGCTTCACCGCC
>Ga0196963_10002759_pt1 | contig 10257 bp, 16 predicted proteins | sample S1_5metaG_FD_148600 | JGI IMG/M metagenome (GOLD analysis project Ga0196963, IMG submission 148600) | Soil microbial communities from Anza Borrego desert, Southern California, United States - S1_5 | ecosystem: Environmental > Terrestrial > Soil > Desert | place: USA: California | collected... | reverse complement strand
AGGAGGAGCGCCTTGTTCTCCTTCCCTCCTGGGAGGAAAGGAGGGCCCCGCGGACCGGAGCGAAGCGAAGGTATTCGCGGGAGGAAGAGTGGGCGGCGCGCAGCGCCGGTTTACGCCCCTCCCTTGCCCCGCGCGTTGGTCGGCGCGCCGTTGCGGAAGGCGTTGGAGTACGGGCAGACCTGGTGCGCCTCCGCCGTCAGCGCCTCTGCCTCTGCCTGGGTGAGATTCGGCAGGCTCGCCTCGACGTCGAACTCGAAGGCGAAGCCGCCGGCATCGTTCCTACCCATGTTCACGCGCACCGTGACCTCCGGGTTCTCCAGCTTCACGCCCTTGCGCCCGGCGACGAACTGCAGCGCCGAGCCGAAGCAGGCGGCGTAGCCCAGCGCCACGAGCTGTTCCGGGTTGGTGCCCTCGCCGCCCTGCCCGCCGAGCTCCTTGGGCATGGAGAAGTCGGCCTTGAAGCGGCCGTCCGACGTCTGGCCGTGGCCGCCCTGGCGGCTGCCCTGGACAGTGGCTTCGGCGGTGTAGAGCGGGGTCATGGGTGCGATCTCCATCTTCGGGGCGACAGCGGCCGCCCCGGGGACTATGTAGGCGCCGAAAACCGAAACCGGAGCCCTCCCCATGGCCGAAGCCAACGATCCCGAGAACACCCTGATCATGACGCTCGAGGGCGGCGACGTAACCATCCGCCTGCGTCCGGACCTGGCCCCCGGCCACGTGGCCCGCATCAAGGAGCTGGCGCGCGAGGGCTTCTACGACGGCACCGTCTTTCACCGCGTGATCCCCGGGTTCATGGCCCAAGGCGGCGATCCTACGGGGACGGGCTACTCCGGCTCGGGCAAGAACCTGAAGGCCGAGTTCACCGACGCGCCGCACGTGCGCGGCGTCGCCTCCATGGCCCGCGCCCAGAACCCGGACAGCGCCGACAGCCAGTTCTTCATCTGCTTCGACGACTCCCGCTTCCTCGACGGCCAGTACACCGTCTGGGGTGAGGTGGTGGACGGCATGGAGCACGTCGACGCCCTGCCCAAGGGCGAGCCGCCGCGCGAGCCGGGCAAGCTGGTGCGCATGCGCGTCGCCGCCGACGCCTGACGGCCCTACGTGACGCCTGAACTTCGCCAGGCCTATTCCGAGCCGCACCGGCGCTACCACACGCTGGCGCACATCGAGGACTGCCTGGCGAAGCTAGCCCGCCTCGACGGCCTGTCGGACGATGACCGCCGCCTGCTGGAGTGGGCGATCTGGTGGCACGACGCCGTGTACGACCCCACCCGTTCCGACAACGAGGCGGTCAGCGCGGAGATGGCGCGGCGCGACCTGGATGCGTTCGGCGCTTCCGCCGAAGATCGCGACGAGGTCGCGCGTCTGATCCTGCTGACCAGGGGCCATACCGTCGAGCCGGGCGATCAGCTGGGCGCGGTGCTGGTCTCCATCGACCTGTCGATCCTGGGAGCCGCTCCCGAGGTCTACGACCGCTACGCCGCCCAGATCCGCGAGGAATACGCCTTCGTGCCCGAGGACGCCTGGCGGGCCGGACGCGGCGCAGTGCTGCAGCGGTTCCTGGAAGCCGAGACGCTCTATCCCAACCCGGAACAGCGGGCGCTCTACGAGACGCCGGCGCGGGAGAATCTGGCGCGCGAACTGGCCGCGCTGCAGGGCTGAAGGGACCTACCGGCCGCTGCGGCCGTTTCAGCTTCATGGGCGACGAGACCGTCTGGATCATCGAAAAGCGGCTCTGGACCGAGGGCGCCTCGGCCTGGCGCGAGAGCCTCGACCCCCTGGCGCTGATGGTTCTGCCGGAGCCGGCCGGCATCATGCGCGCCTCCGCCGCCCGGGCCAGCGTCGAGGACGCGCCGCGATGGGCGCAGGTCGAGATGAGCGAACGCACCCTGGTGCGGCCGACGCACGACCTGATCGTCATCGCCTATCGCGCTCGCGGCCGGCGCGAGGACGGCTCCAGCTATGAGGCGCTGTGCGGGTCGACCTATCGGCTGGCCGACGATCGCTGGCGCATGGTCCAGCACCAGCAGACGCCGATCAGCGGGACTTGAGTCCCGACAGGTCCATCCGGTCAAAGGCCTTCAGGGCCTCCAGCACCGTGGCCACCACGCCGGTGTAGAACTCCGGATCGATACGCTCCGGATCGTCAGTCGGCTGGTGATAGTCGGCGTGGTCGTCGACGCTGAAGTAGATGAACGGAATGCCGGCGGCGTGAAAGGCGGCCTGGTCCGACAGGTTGACCCAGTTCATCCGTCCCTTGTCGTTCGGCCCGTCGCGGCCGAGGTGCAGGGTCAGGCGTGGGTCTCGCTTCAGGCCCAGCAGCACGGGGCGCAGCGCCGGGTACTGGGTCGTGCCCACCGCCCACAACTCGTCCTTGTCGCTGCGGCTGATCATGTCGAGGTTGATGTTGAGCTGCATAGCCTCGCGCGGCACCGGCGGGGTGCGCACGAACGCCTCGGCCCCGAGCAGGCCCTCCTCCTCCGCGTCCAGCGCCACGAACAGGATCGAGTGCCGGGGCGCGCGGCCGCGCAGCGCGCGGGCGATCTCGAAAAGGGCCGAGACACCGGACGCGTTATCGTCGGCGCCGTTGTAGATCTGGCCGTTCTTGATCCCCTCGTGATCGTAGTGGGCGGTGACCACGATGTAGCGGTCGGGCCAGCGGCTCCCGCGGCGCACGCCGACGATGTTCGTCGCCTCCACCGGCTTGCCGTCCATCTGGATGGTGAAGCGGTGGAACCAGCCGTCCGTCCCGGCCGGCTTCAGGCCCTCCTGTTCGAAGCGGCCGACGATGTAGTCGCGGGCCTTCTGCGAACCCGGCGTGCCGACGAGGCGGCCTTCCATGTCGTCGGCGGCGAGCACCTTCAGGTCGGTCATCAGCCGCGCCTGGCTGACGCCATCGGCGGCGCAGGCCGTGAGGCCGAGCAGAACGGCGGCCAGGGCCGCGATACGCATGCGCACGACGGTCTCAGTCCCCGCCGAACCAGGTGAAGGCGACGTTCTCGAACTTCTGGCCGGCCACGGTCAGGGTTCCGGTCAGCACGGTCGGATTGTCCGTGCCGGTCTCGGACTTGGCCGAGGCCAGGGCGGCCAGGTCCAGCTTGCCGGAAAAGGTGATCTTGCCGATCGAGGCGTGGTTGTCGACGAACTCGACAGAGCCGTCCTCACCGATGCGGTAGGCGTCGGCCAGGGCGCGCGGGCGCTCGGCGTGGACCTCGCCGCCCATCTCGTTGGTCTCGATGGGGCTGGTCACGTCGGCGAACTCGAACATGACCGGCGAATAGGTGGCCGAGAGCTGGCCCGCCTCCCAGTCGGCGAACTCCTTCTCGTCGCCAATGTGGAAGTGCTCGAGCCTCAGGCCGCCGGCTTTGATGTCGGTCGTGGGCATATAGTAGCCGAACAGGTCCTTGCCGGCCGGGTGGCTGAAGCCGGTCAGGGCGGCCTCGGCGGCCGCGCCCTCTCCCTTGGCCGCCGGCGCTTCGGCGGGCGAACAGGCGGCCAGCGCCACCACGGCGGCGCACAGCAGCAACGGCGAAATCCTACGCATGAGCCCCTCCAGAATCCCCCGGACGGGCCAACAGACCACGCGCCGGCGCACCCTGTCCACGCGGCTCGCGTCAGCGGGATGTTAACCAGCTAAGGGCATGCAGGATCAGGCCTCCGGTGGAGGCCGGAGCCGCACGCCCATGCCCATGTCCGCCGAACAGCTGGAAAAACACCTCCGGGACGCCTTCCCGGACGCCGAGATCGAGATCCAGGACCTGGCCGGGGACGGCGACCATTACCGCGCCCGCATCACCTCCGCCGCTTTTCGCGGCCTGCCGCGGGTGAAGCAGCACCAGCTGGTGTACGCGGCGCTGAAGGGCGGAATGGGCGGCGAGCTGCATGCGCTGGCGCTGGAAACCAGCGCGCCGAAGGAGGACTGAGCCCGTGCGTTACCGTCCGTTTGGCCGTTCCGGCGTGGTGGTGAGCGCGGTCACCCTGGCCATCACCGACGACATGGCCCGCCGCGGCCAGTCCTACTGTGCGGACATGATCGGGCTGGCGCTGGAGAACGGCATCAACAGCTTCCACGTCGAGACCGCCCAGCCCGACGCGGCCATCGCGCTCGGCCAGTCGCTGACCGTGCTTGAGCGGCGGCTGGTGTTCGTCTCGCTGCGCCTGGGGCTGGGCCGCAACCGAACCGGGGTGGTGCGCGACTTCTCGCCCGAGGCGCTGATGCAGTCGTGCGAGCAGACCCTGAGACTGTCCAACCTCGGCCACATCGACCTGGCGATCCTCGACGACCCCGGCGAGGAGGAGTTGCCGCAGCGTTCGCTGACGGCCCTGAAGTCGCTGCGGTCTGCCGGCCGCGTGACCCTGCTGGGCGTCGCCGGCGTCGACGACGCCATGGACGCGTACCTCTCGACCGGCGCCTTCGACGTGCTGGCCACGCCCTACGGCGTGACCTCCGGCTGGAAGGAGCGCAACCGCATGCGCGAGGCGGTCAGCCAGGACATGGGCATCCTCGCCTACGACTGGTTTCCCGAGGAGCTGACCAGCCAACGCAAGATCGAGAAGGCCGAGCTGCCGCCCCAGAAGCGCGGCCTGTTCGGCGGCATCACCAAGGCGTTCAGCGAGCCCGACCCGTTCGAGGGCGTCGGCGGCTACGCCTTCCTGCACCGCACCTCGAACTGGACGGCGGAGGAGATCTGCCTCGGCTTCACCCTGACCGAGCCGGCGGTTTCGAGCGCCTGGATCTCGCCGCGCGACGCCGAGCATCTGGAAGCCCTGGCCGTCGTGCCGGACCGCGACCTGCCGCCGGGCCTGGGCGCCCAGATCGAGATGGCGCGGTTCTCGCGGCGCGAGGAAAAGAGCGCCTGAGGCCTCGCCTTGCCGGTCCCCGCGGCGCCGCATCGCCTTGACCCTGCCCCTTGCCGCGCCTAGCTGAGGCGCGTTCAAGGAGCCTGCCCAGTGACCGACGCCCCCACCCAAGTTTCCGGCGATCCCGTCCGCGACTTCATCGCCGGCGCGGTCGAGCAGAACCCGGTCGTGCTGTTCATGAAGGGCACCCCGGACCAGCCGCGCTGCGGCTTCTCCTCGGTGGCCGTGCAGATCCTCGACCACCTGTCGGTCGACTTCGTCGGCGTCGATGTGCTGCAGGACGAGGCCCTGCGCGAGGGCATCAAGAGCTTCAGCGAGTGGCCGACCATTCCCCAGCTCTACGTGAAAGGCGAGTTCGTCGGCGGCTGCGACATCATGCGCGAGATGTTCCAGGCCGGTGAGCTGCAGCAGCTCCTGGGCGAGAAGGGCCTGCTCGGGACCGCCGCCGAGGCCTGATTAAGCCAGGCTACGCCTGCGCGAAGTTTTCGCGGCGCTCTATCCGATTCCACATTACAGTGTTCTCCCATGACAGTGGGGGAGCAGGCCGCGCGGCGACCGCGGCGAACGGTGAAGAAGCCGTTCGTCCCGCCCGATCCGTTGCTGGAGCCGAGGCGGCGGAGGCGGTGGCGGGTGACCGAAGTTGGGGTGGCGATAGCAGCCCTGCTGCTGTCCGGGTCCGCATTCTTGGGGAACCTGGGGCTCTACCTGCGCGGCTCCGAGATCGCCGTGTTGCCGCCCCGCGAGTTCCTTTTCTACCGCGATCAAGGTCCGCACGCCGCGGACCTTTACCTCGCTGTGCCGATCGCGATGATAAACGCAGCCAGCTCCGATTACGGCGATGTCGTGACGGGAGCGAAACTCAGTTTCGTTTCTCGACCCGAGCTGTCCGTGACCTTTCCAAACGAGGCTTACGCAGAAGGTGTGATGACGCCGCTCGTGGCGCAGGGAGTTGCAGCTTGCCCTTCCGGCGCGAGGTGTATCCCCGAAACGGGGTTCTATGTGATTGAGCGGCCTGTGAAGCTGATGGACGTGCCGGGAGGCGCGTCACGCACCGAATACCTGTCATTCCCGATCACACTTGGCCATTGCGAAGGCCATCCGCGCGCCTGCGCCAAGTTCAGGGACTTCCAGACCTCGCTGAGGACGCTGGAGGCGTTGGGCCCCCTAAGCATCCGGGTGGAACTGACCTTCCACTTTGATGGAGCGAAGGAGGTTGAGTGCCGGCTACCGCCCCGCCCGGCTGATCGCAGGGCGATCTTCCACTATCTGGCGACCCGGGGTTGGGCGCAGCCAGCATGTGCAAGCTGACAACTGGGGGAGACTGGAATGTCGAGAAAACTGACAATCGCCGGCGCCTTAGCCGCTACGGCCCTGCTGGCGGCCTGTGGCGGTCAAGGAGTGAGGGTCCAGGCTGATCCTCCCGGAGACGGCTCCGTGCGTTGTCCGGGCAATGCCGCCTGCCCGGACAAGATCCAGTCGCTGGTTCGCCCTGTTGGGATCGCGGGACCGGAGGTGGCTGACTTCAACCAGAAGAAGCGCCAGCTCATCTGTACGGGGGATCCGGGCACGTCGGACGCAGGCTGTCCTGACGGCTACGTCGGACGACTGCTCCTGAAGGAAGCCCTCGTTGCTGACAACCTGCAGGAGCCTGTCATCTGTCGCAACGGCCAGGGTGACTGCAAACCCCAGTCGTGGGCGATCATCTGCCCCGAAGGGAAAGGTGGCTGTCCCATGCTCCCGGGGAAATGAGGTGTGATCATGCATCTCCGCGTTTCGCGCGATCTTGGTGCTGTCCGCGGTGACAGTCGGGTGCGGGATGCGGATATCTGGAAATGCATCGTGCCCAACGGGGCGGGCTGGCTCTGAGCCTGGCCCCGCTCCGGAATCTCTTTCGAACGCTTCGCCGGCCAAGTAGAACGCCGGCATGACTGAACAGCCTTCACCCAGCGGCCGCGAGCGGCGCGGGCAGATGTTCGCGCCGTCGGCGGATCGCGAGGTGCTGGTCGTGCCGCTGGAGATCCGGCCGGAGGACATCGACGCAAACGACCACGTGAACAACGTGGTCTACGTCCGCTGGCTGCAGGACGTGGGCACGACTCACTGGGAGGCGCGGTTCGGGCCGGAGGTGACGTCGAAGTGGTCGTGGGTGTGCCTGCGCCACGAGATCGACTACCGCCGGGCGCTGAACCTCGGCGACGCCGTGCAGGCGCGGACTTGGGTCGGCGAGCCGCAGGGACCGCGCCTGGCGCGTTACGTCCTCATAGAAGGCCCCGACGGCGTGGCAGCCCAGGGGATGAGCGTGTGGGTGCTGGTCGACGCGGCGACGAAGAAGCCCGCCCGCGTGCCGGACTGGATGATCGCGCCCTTCGCCGCCTGATCCGTCGAACGGGGTTGCGCGAACAGCGGGATCGGCGAGTATCGGCGCCAACGAAGGGGCGCCCATGATCCGTCGTCTGCTGACAGCCGCAGCGCTGGCGCTCGCCGTCGCCTCCCCCGCCCTCGCCGCGGACATCCGCGGCTTCGACGGCCGCCGCGTCGCCCCCGAGACGATCGACCGAGAGGCCCGGCGCCTGATGGCGGCGGCGAAGGTCAACGGCCTGGCCATGGCGGTGATCGACCGCGGGCGGGTCGTCTATGTGAACGCCTGGGGCTACCGCAACGTGGAGCAGGGCCTGCCGCTGACCACAGACACGATCATGTACGGCGCGTCGCTGACGAAGTTCACCTTCGCCTACATGGTCATGCAGCTGGTCGACGAGGGCCGGCTGGACCTCGACCGGCCGATCAAGGCGTACCTCGACAAGGCGCCGTGGGAGTACGACGCCTACTACGCCGGGCTGAAGGAAGACCCGCGCTGGGAGAAGCTCACGGCGCGCATGCTGCTCACCCATTCGCCGGGCTTCCACAACTTCGGCTTCATGGAGCCGGACCGGAAGCTGCGCATCCACTTCGAGCCGGGCAGCCGCTACTCCTACTCCGGCGACGGGATCATCCTGCTGCAGCGGGTGCTGGAGTGGGGACTGAAGCTCGACGTCGAGGCGGAGATGAAGCGCCGGGTCTGGGACCGGTTCGGCATGACCCGGACGTCCCTGAAGTGGCGGCCCGACTTTGCGGGAAACCTGGCCGACGGCTACGCGCTCGACGGCTCCTTCGAGCCGCACGACGAGCGCTCCACGCCCCGCGCCGCGGGGTCGATGGACACCACCATCGCCGACTGGTCGAAGTTTCTCGCCGGCTTCATGCGGGGCGAAGGCCTGTCGCGGCAGGCGCGGGCGGAGCTGCTGCGCGGCCAGCTGCCCATCACCACCGCCAGCCAGTTCCCGATCCTCTCCACAGCCGTCGCGCCGGAGATGAAGCCCTACCGCCTGTCCGCGGGCCTCGGGGTGGTGACCTTCCGGAGCCGCTACGGCCCCGGCTTCTTCAAGGGCGGGCACAACGACTGGACCGGCAACCAGGCCTTCTGCGTCCTGAAGGTCCAGCGCTGCGTCGTGTTCATGGCCAACGACGTCCGCGCCGAGAGCATCTTCCAGCGCCTGACCGAGGGCACCGTCGGCGATCCCGGCTTCCCGTGGAGCTGGGAGGGATACGTTCCCTACGACCGGCCGGCGGCGCCCGCCTCCTGAGCCGGGAGCAGCAGGGCAGCGACCAGCAGGCCCACGCCGAGGAAGAAGATCGCCTCGTGCTCGTAAAGGTAGCGGTCAACCAGCAGGGCCGCGATCGCCGCCACGATCCCCGCCTTCGATCCGTAACGGCGCGCCGCCATGTTCCTGCCCTCCCCGTGCCGCTCGATCTAACCCGCTGAACGGCAAAAGAAAAAGGCCCCGGATCGCTCCGGGGCCTTTTGTCGTTCAGCGGTCGCCTCGCTTAGGACGAGTAGAACTCGACCACGAGGTTCGGCTCCATCTTCACCGCGTACGGCACGTCGGCCAGTTCGGGCACGCGCACGTAACGGACCGAGAAGCCGCGGTCGCCCTGCTCCAGGTAGTCGGGGATGTCACGCTCCGACGACTGCTGGGCTTCGAGCACCAGGGCCATGCTGCGGGCGCGCTCGCGCACCTCGATCACGTCACCCGGCTTGCAGCGGTAGGACGCGATGTTCACGCGGCGGCCGTTGACGTTGACGTGGCCGTGGTTGACGAACTGGCGCGCCGCGAACGGGGTCGGCACGAACTTGGCGCGGTAGACGATGGCGTCCAGGCGCGATTCCAGCAGGCCGATCAGGTTCTCGGAGGTGTTGCCCTTGCGGCGCGACGCCTCGTCGTAGGTGCGGCGGAACTGCTTCTCGGTGATGTTGGCGTAGTAGCCCTTCAGCTTCTGCTTGGCCTTCAGCTGCAGGCCGAAGTCGGAAACCTTGGACTTGCGGCGCTGGCCGTGCTGGCCGGGGCCGTAGGCGCGCTGGTTGACCGGGGACTTCGGACGGCCCCAGAGGTTCTCACCCAGCGAGCGGTCGAGCTTGTACTTGGCGCTATGGCGCTTGGACATGTGTCTCTCTTCTTCGACGCGCCCCGGCGGCTCCTGAATTGGAGCCACGATCTCAACGGCGGTATCGCATCACCCGTCATGCATCACGCCCCGGTTTGCGGCCGGGGCGAGAAGGCGCGGTGTATGACGGCGCAGGCGTGGAAAGTCAACCGCGGCCGGTCACCGGAACATCGTCCTGCGCCCGCGGAGCGCGATCCAGATGACCGCTATCGGGAATGGCACGAGAAGCAGGGTCAGTGGGATGAGCTTCTCCACAGTTAGTTGCGGCGGGATCAGCCACATCAGCCCCAGCCAGACCCCCAGCCAGAGCGCAGCGATCCCCAGCACTCGCCACGACCGCACCCTGGCACGGCTCAGTCCTGCGAAGGTCGCCAGCCCTCCCGATGCGATCAAGGCGAAGGCGAGGAAGTAGGCGAAAAAGGTGCTGCGCACCGCATTGCCGAAGACCGGCCCGAGATCCGATCGGCGATATCCGCCCTCGGCGAGCACCTCCATCGCGAGAAAATACTGCAGCACTCCCGCCAGCACTGCGAGCGTGCCGAGGAGCACAAACGCGAGGCGCGCGGTGGGCGTCTCGAACCGGCCGGCGGGCTGCTCAGGGAGTGGGTCGCGCTCGGGGCGCTCGAAGTCCATCACGTCAGTTTCGCTGCTCCCGCCAGTCCGAGAATGCGTAGGGAAATCCAGTAAATCGCGACGATCATAGCAGAGCCGGCGAGGAACCATCCGAGCGCGGGGTCGAAGGGTATCCAGCTGGCGATCATTGCGCCGGCCATGAGGCCGATGGGCAGAGCCAGTCGTCGAAATACGTTGGCCTCGGTCCGTGGCTCGCGGCCCTTCGAGAACCACTGGTAATAGGCCCCAATTGCGAGAGCCGATGTCATGGCGGCGAAGCCCAACGATCCGCTCGCCAGGCTG